>OKRW01001436.1_pt1 | contig 20366 bp, 19 predicted proteins | sample 1601151 | NCBI WGS metagenome assembly OKRW01 (sample SAMEA3541471, study PRJEB24748) | human gut metagenome | biome: human gut; feature: human-associated habitat; material: faeces | place: China | collected 2012 | reverse complement strand
TCCAGGACCGCAGCCGCCGCATCATTTGCCCAATATCAACGCGCCTTGCCTAACCCTTCGAATCGCGTCGGAAATGTTGGTGTAAGCAGGGGGCGAGCCTACCGCTAAAGGAAACGGCCATTGCCTAGAAACTGAAATCACGACAAGACAAGTTCTAGAGAAAGACAATGACCATAATGAGCAGCATAGCAGAGGCGACGACCAGTGCCGCCACGGGGATGCCCCGCTTCGGGGACGGCTCCATCAACCTGCAGGAGGTGCTCAGGCAGCTGGTGGAGTCCGTGGTCAACGAGGTCATGAGCGCCGAGGCCGACCAGCTCTGCGGGGCCACGGGCAACAGCAGGAACGGCTACCGGGAGCGCATGCTCGTCACCTGCGTGGGCACGCTGACGCTCAGGGTGCCGAAGCTGCGCTCCGGCAGCTTCTTCCCCGAGGACGTGCTCGAGCGCCACCAGCGCGTCGACCGGGCCGCCGCGGCCGAGATGCACGCGACCGGCACCAGCACCAGGAAGGTCCAGAGGGTCGCGTCCGCCATGGGCATCGAGAGGATATCGAGGGACCAGGTCAGCGCCATATGCCAGAGCCTCGACTCGGAGGTCGAGGAGCTCTCCACCAGGCCGCCGGGAGACCTCCCCGCGCCCTACCCGTGGCTCGACGCCACCTACGTGAAGTGCCGCCGCTCCGGGCGCGTGGCGTCGACTGCCGTGGCCACCGCGATAGGCTGCGACTCGGAGGGCTGGAGGCACGTACTGGGCGTGGGCGTCGTCGACACCGAGAGCTGCGACTCGTGGTCGGCCTCCCTCGGCAGGGTGAGGGAGAGGGGCGTACGCGGCGCGAGGCTCGTCACCTCCGACGCCCACGAGGGCCTCAGGCGCGCGGTCGAGGAGACCTTCCAGGGGGCCGCCTGGCAGAAGTGCGCCGTGCACCTCACGCGCGACCGCGCGAGCGCCGCGTCGGGCTCCAGGCGCACATCGCGGCGCGTCTCCAGGATCGTGGCGCCCGTGTTCCGCCTCAGGTAGGCCGGCGCCGTGCGGGCGGCCTACCACCTCGCCACAGAGATGCTCGAGGGCTGCTGCCCGGAGGCCGCGCGCATACTCGAGGAGGCCGAGCCCGACGCGCTGGCCTACCTCGACTTCCCGCCCAGCCACTGGAAGCGCCTGCGCACCAACAACCTGCAGGAGCGCACCAACAGGGAGATAAAGCGCAGGTCGCGCGTGGTGCAGGTGTTCCCGTCGGCGGCCTCGCTGGAGCGCCTGGCGGGCGCCGTCGTGTGCGACCAGGACGAGGCGTGGTCGCGGTCGAGGTGCTTCTCGGAGCGCGTCATGTCCGAGCTCCCCGACGAGCCGGGCGAGCGGGAGGACGCGGCGCCCACCGACGAGCAGCTCGACGCGTTCCGACTCGTTGCGAGAAGGGCGATCGAGGCGAGCCTTGAGCTTGCGGACGAGCTGGAGGCGGCGTAGCATCGCTCGGTGGTCGACGGTTCGGGGCGATGGCCCGACCGGCGGGCTAGCCGCTACGCCAACTTTCTCGACGCCACCGCGGCGGCCCATGTAGATGCCCAGAAGCCGTCGTGTTAGATATGCATGCGATTCCGTATTGGGGTAAACTCACTTATGCCGCAGATGCGGCACAAGTTGTGAGAGTGTCCCCCGACTGAAACCCGGGTGCGCCGCCGCGCTCGGCAGAGGCCGGGGGACTTCCCTTATCTATATCCCGTATCTATAACGCATGAAATCGTAGATACGCACGCACTTCCTGAATTCAGACTTATATGTATCTGTTTCAAGCATGCGAAGGTTGATATTTCCGTCGGCATCATGCAACAGCGATGATAGATATTCACGAAGATCGCCGATATCCACCTCGTTCTCGTTAAGGTACTTCACGAACTGGAAAGCTCGATCTTCGCCTTCCCTTTCGATAAGGGTGCTCACGCTCAGCCGACCATGGCTCCTATCCCTATATGCCCGTCGGCTATTAAGCTGCGTATCGCTGAGAAACGATTCCACACTTGTATATTTGCGCACATAGTTGCCCAAATATTCTCCGACTTCATCACAGCTGTCGAATTCGATGCCAACCCGTTCCAAATACTTGTAGACTGGGACCGAACCGGAGTTGTGCTTCAAGAGGTCATCAAGATACTGATCGACAACAGAGGCCGCACGCGAACAAAGAAATGCCGACGTGCGCATGAAAGAGCTTCTCAACCTGATTGACGCAGTAGAAGAGTGCATCCAAGCCCTCAAACATATACGTAGCGGAGCACTTGCCGTGGCATCGTCAAAAAACCAGCAGGAAGCAGACGAGGCCGATAGAAATAGCGTCCAGGCCCTGGAAATACTACAGAAGCAGGAAGACGAAATCTGTTTTATAGAAAATAGGATACGCCTGCTGTGCTCGCAGGACAGCACGATCAAAGCATTTGAAGAGCTAAAGGGGGCAATCGATGATTATCACGTTCAAATGGCCGTTGAAGCCGTTAGCACCGGCAAAATGAGCGCCGAAAGATACAACTCGGCCATGAAGATAATCGACAACAAAAAGAACCGACTTATCGAGGTCATGAGAAAAGAGCTGGGACTTGAATCATCATCTTCAGCTGAGGTGCAAAGCTAAGCCCCGAGCTAGAAGCAAATTGAGCACAATGTTCGCACGCCGGGCGTTGACACCAAACCACCTTCCCACCGGCCCTAGCCACATCCCAAGTACCGCCCTAATTGTCTCCTCGCCGAAGCCTCCTCGCCCTAGTCGCGAGCCCCGTTAATAACCGCGAAACGTCCAGTCGAGGAGGCGCCATTTTGACCTGCGAGCACATCATCCGCCAGACGGACCGAGGAGTGTATGCCGTCCGTTAGTTTTTGACAGATACCGATTTGGTTTTAGCTGGTTTCAAATCAGCGCGATCGGAGCCCAACCCGCCTCGACACCCATCAGGGCGCGCCCAGTTCCACACGACTCATTCCAGAGCTTGACCAGGCCGTCACGGTACACGACGCAGCCAACCACTGCGGCGACCGTTCTGCTGTCTCCGAAAGCTGCTTCCAAACAGCCGAACTCGAGGCTGGCTATTATCAGCTGGACCCGCCTCTCGCAGCTCTACGTGACCACCTGGAACAGCAGCCTCGCCCCATTGGACTTTTAGAAAGAAACCCAACTCGTCGAGCACCAGCGACTGTGCACAGCCATCTTAGCTTCTCAACATAGCTCAAATACGGACCTCATAGCCGAGGCGGAGCGAATGAGAGAGCTCGACGCCCTTTACTCTCAGATATACACCATCCCGTCATCCAGCATCCTTCGCTTCAGGGAGACCCTCCCGAAGAAATAGTCCAGAGACGACTAGCGGTGGCTGCGACCCATCCGAGGCCGCAGCCACCGCATCACTCACCCAATATCGACGCGCCTTGCCCTACCCCTTCGCCGCCTTGATGAAGGCAGCAGCACGAACGGGGTCAACATTGTTCCAAAGTATGCCGTCCTTCTTGATGCTCGTGCCAACAATCACGCCGTCCGCGTTGGGCAGCAGCGTGCCAATGTTGTCAACGGTTCCGCCGCTGCCAATCATAATCGGCACCTCCGAGAACTGCTTCTTAAGCTCAATGATGTGCGAGGCCTCGGGCGGCAGCCCCGCGTGCGCTCCGCCAAACAGCGCGCCCGCAATCGGCATGTTCGCCGCACCCGCCTCGAGCATCTGCTCGCTCGTCCTTGTATCAAGGCACGTTCCCGCATGGGCCTCAAAGTACGTATACACACGAACGTCAGTAGCCTCAATCTGACGCTGGTAGCGGAAGATCTCTCCCGGATTAAACTTCTGAGACCCAAACAGCCCCTCGTACGAGCCGCTCACATACGTACGTACAAACTTCGCACCAATCGCCTTGGCAACCGCGAGCGTGGCAAACGAGTCGATCAGCACGCCGCAGCCAAAGGGAACGTGAATCTCCTGCGCAACCTCGGTTGCAATACGCACATACCCTGCCACCGTCTCCGGCCCAACCTTACTCAGATAGGGGCGGTCACCTTCGTTGGCAAAGACCAAGGCATCAAAGCCCTCGTCCTGGAGCGTGCAGGCGTCGGCCTTTAGCCTGCTGATCTGCTCCTCAAAGGTCATTTCGGGATCAGCGTATGGAGTTCCCGGCAGAGCCTGCATGTGCAGGCAACCAATTACGGGACGCTTTACCCCAAAGGTCTCATAGTGCTTCTCCATAAGCTCAGACATGAGTTGTCCTCTCAATTCATAGCAACGAGTCGCCCGCTACGCCAGAACACCCAGCAGCGAGAACACGGCAGCGACAACGAACATGGCAACAATCACGTGAGTCGGCTTAACGCCCTTCTTAATCGCCGCGTAGGTAACGAGGAACGAGGCGAACGGGAGCAACTTGGGAAGGATTGTGTCAAGAATCGATTGGATCTCGATGGTGCCCGAGGCAAGCTCGAACGTAAGCGGACACGTAAGTGGAATCACCGTGGCAACCAGACAACCAAGAACCATCATGCCCATGGCGCCCAAACCCTCAGTGAGCTGCTTAACAAGACCGCCCGCGAGGAGCTTGGTAACCGCACTCTTGCCAAACTTGTAGCCGCTCATATAGCAGAAGTAGCCAACACCCAGCGCATACACGGAGAACAGAACAACCAGCAGAATCGGACCAAGAGCACTTCCCTGCGACGCAAGGCCAATGGCAATCGAAAGCAGCACAACCTTCACGAGGCTCTGGGTCACCGAATCGCCAATGCCGGCCATGGGGCCCATCAGAGCGGTCTTGAGGTTGTTCTCCATGTCGTCATCGATCTCGGCACCGTTCGCGCGCTCCTCCTCCATGGCAGCCGTGATGCCGGGAATGATGGAGCCCCAGGTGTTCTCGGTATTGAAGTAGGCAAGGTGACGCTTCAGGCCAGCGGCGATAGCCTCCTGGTCATTGCCATAGAGCTCCTCAAGAACGGGGACCATGCAGTGGCAGAAGCCAAGACCCATCATGCGCTCGTAGTTGTAGCAAATCTGGCCCCAGCTCTGCCAGGCAAACCAAGACTTGCGCAGTGTCTTCTTGGACAGCTTTTTGAGCCCCGCAGCCTGTTCGGCAACATCAGAAGCGTCCTCGGCGCCAAGCGAGAGACCTTCAAGGACAGAGGCACCGCCCTGGGAGGTATAGATAAGGTGCAGGATGCCAGCCGCGGCACCAATAATGGCAATGGGCATGGTTCCAAGGTTCAGATACGCAGAGAGCGCAAAGCCAACCGCAAAGAACGGGACAAGCGATGCCTTGAACAGCACGCTCGCGAGCATGGCCAGGCCAAGTGCCGGAATGAGGTGGCCGGCGAGCGACAGAATCGAGGTCACCTGGCTGGGGATTACGGCAAGCAAAGTCTCGAGCGCGCCAGAGCCAAAGTACACGCAGAGGAACGATGGAACAAAGTATGTGAGCAGCGGGAAAATCTGCGATGCAAAGAGGTTCATCATGACAACGCCGCGCGCGTTGCCCTCGGTGGCATACTGATCAGCCTTGTGAACCCACACCGAGTTGAGGGACATCTTCACGTTAAAGCTGAGAAGACCCAGCAGGCCAATGGGCACGGCCACGGTAAGGCCAACAGAGGGGTCGGCGCCGGCGAGCATTGTCATGGCAACGCCCAGATAGCCAGCGAGGGCATAGTCACTCGGAAGCGAGCCGCCAATGGCAACCATGCCAATGTAGGCCATCATTACGGTCGAGCCAACAGAGAGGCCATAGCCCACATCTCCCAGCAGCAGGCCGTTCACAAGGCCCGCCACAAGCGGCGCGCCAAAGTACATGGACCATCTCAGCCACATTGGACACGCAGTGGCAGAAAACCAGGTAAAGAAAGCAATTACCAAAGCCTGAAGAAGCAGCATTTTCTACCCCACCCCTTTCTTGGGCGGATTAACGAACGCTAGATTGTCGAAATGGAATAGGTGCTTAGCTACCCTATGACGTCCGCCAACGGCACGACGGCGTCCGTATACAGCATCTGCAGGAACACGTTCACCCCCATCTCCCGCAGCTCTCTGGCTTCACTTTTCTCCTCTTCGGAAAGGAAGATGTTCTTGGTGATCTGGGTACGCCCCGGCACAGACCCAAGATTCCCGAGATTTAGCTCCTTGAGTTCGTTGGGAGTGCCCGCAAGAGACTTCGCCAGCTCCAGAGCGGCCGAGATGCGCTTGAACAGGAGCATGGCATTCTCATCGCCTTTGTCGCTCTGAAGGCGAGCGGCCGCATCGGGAACCGAGAGGATGTCGATGGAGATGCCGGCCGGGGCACTCATGCCCAGCACCGTGGCCATGAACTCGTCTTTAGCCACCTGGTCATCCACTACAACAATCCTACGCAGCTTCAGATACTTGGCCCACGATGTCATGATCTGGCCGTGGACCAGCCTCTCGTCTACTCTGCAAGCAACGACGTTCATGCCGCACCGTCCTTTCGCCTCATTGGCATCAACGCGCATCAGATGCAGCGCGTCCTTCTTGTCCCCACATTAGGCTGAATGAACCATCTATTCAATCGGAACTGAATGATTCATCCTAAACGGAGCCATTATGCCGGCGAGCGGTAGGTGATTGCCTGCGGATGTATCAAGATGTCCCAGGGGATATATGTTCTGTTACTGTTCTTGAATGAATTAACCATTCAAAGGAGCTCTCATGGACGCCTTTCAACAGATGAGTCTGCACGAGGCAGAGCTAACGCCAACAGAAGCCCGCGTGCTTGGCGCCGTCAGGGATAATCCAGAGGCTTTCCTTCAAAGCTCAACGACGGTCGTCGCAAAAAGCATCGGCGTCTCACAAAGTGCGGTGAGCAGGTTCTGCCAGAAGGTGGGATACGACAGCTTCGGCGGCTTCCAAATGGGTCTCATGGCCGCCCTGTCTTCCAACACGAGCAGAGACGAAAGCACCGAGCCATCGAGCCCGGTCGACTGTCTGTGCAAAATGGTCCGCGCAACCGAGAATGCCGTGGGAGAAGACAGGTTTAACGCACTCGCCGACCGCATTATTGGAGCTCGCAACGTCTTCACCACGGGAGGGGGGCTTAGTGCTCCCCCAGCCCTCACATTGTCCCTGGACCTGCTCAAGTACAACGTACCGTGCTTCTTTATGGAAAACGGTCAAGAGATGATTCACATGCACGTGTCTGGGCCAGAAGACCTCGTCATGATTTTCTCGTCAAAGAACAACACGCATCAGCTGTTTCTTGACGTTATGAGGGACACGCCCGCATCAAGGAAGCCATACCTTGTCATGGTGTCCCACTCGAGTACCCATCCCCTGCGCAAGCTTGTCGACGAGTTCATCCTGCTTCCCACCTGGCAAACGGAGAGGTATCCCGTCTACATCGAGCCCATGACCTCGATGCTCGACTTTTGCAGCCTTCTCATGGTCGCAGTATCGCAAAAGGCAGGCGGAAGGCCACAACCGCTACGGGCGGCAGACTCACGCCAGTCCTGAGCGTATTAACCAAGACTCGCGCGCTCCACAAGCGGCTTTGGGTTTGGCGCGATGCTCATTTCGTCTACATCTATGTCAACAGATTCAGTGCGAGGATACAGCCCAGCATCACATTGTTGGAGCTTATAAATCGAACCGTCCGAAACTCACTCGGGCTCTTCGCTGCTCTCACCCATACATCACGCTCATCGGCGACACGAGGTTGGGCGGCGTCACGCCATTCATGGCAGCAATGATGTTGTCGGCCACGGCCATGCCCATGCGGTAGTTCGCCTCATACGTAGCGGAGCCAGCGTGGGGCGTCACCAACACGTTGGGAAGATCAAAGATGGCCGAATGCTTGGGCGGCTCGCCCTCGTGCACGTCAGACGCATAGCCATACAGCTTGTCGCCAACAAGCGCCTTCTCAAGCGCAGAGTGCCTAATGATGCCATCGCGGGCCGTGTTGATGAGAATGGCGTTATCCTTCATCATTCTCAGCTCCTTGGCCCCAATGAGGTTCGTGGTTGCCTGGGTTAGTGGCGCATGAATGGTCACAATATCGCTGCGCTTGAGCAGGTCATTCAGACTGGTAAAGATAAGCCCCGTCTTCGCCGCCTCGAGCTTCTCAACAATGTCATTGCCCAGAATGTCCATGCCAAAACCCATGGCCCTGCGCGCCACCGCCGTACCAATGGCGCCCACGCCAATGATGCCTATGGTCTTGCCGTACAGGCTGTGGCCAGCTCTCTTCTTCCACACGTCGCGCTTGAGTTCTTCGTTCATCAGCGTGACGTGGCGCTCAAGATCAAGGATCAGGGCAAAGGTAAGGTCGGCCGTCTCCTCGGCATTGGCTCCCGGGGTGTTGGTAACAACAATCCCGCGCTTCAGAGCCTCGTGATACCCAATGTTGTTAACGCCCGAACCATGCCTGGCAATCATCTTGAGGTTGGGCAACGCCCGAATAACATCGGCCCCAAACTCGTCGTTGCCCACAATCACCGCATCGGCGTCGTAGGCATACTCAAGAATCTCGGCCTTGGTAAGAACGCGGCCATATGGGTTAAGCCAAACCGAGCAGCCGGCGTCCTCGAGACGCCTCAAAGGCTCTTGGTTGCAATTGTGAATTTCGGCACAATCTGCTTTGCATCTTTTTTAAGTGCTTTTGTATATTTATAACGATACAGTTTTATTCTCTTCACGTTTTCTACATATTCGAATTAGCACCAAAAAGAGGGGCGCCAGCGCACGCGCGTCGACGCCCCCCCAGACTCACGCCCCGCTCTAGCCTTATCGCGGCCCTCATGCGTGACTGTACGAGACTGCACGAAGGCCACATTGGACTCCAAGCACACGCCTCGCCTCGATAATCGCGACCGCGCCCCGCCTCGGGACGGGAGGACACGGTACAGGCATTCCCGTCGCAGCCCCTCCGGAACACCTGGCGAGGCCCGTCCAGCGGAATACCTCCTTATCTCGGACTTCTCGGCACCCCCTCACTTCAACAGATCAACCAACAAATACTCCCCAGGCTGCCGCTTGGCGCAGCGGGCATGCTCTCGAATAGCCCAAACGAGCTTGTCTGAATCAGCCCAATACTCCTTCAGAAATCTCATCTCCTTCACGTCGCTCAAACCGAGCTGCTGCTTGCAGAAATCGCTCGGCTTGAGCTGGCGATTCTTCTTCGATGCGGACAGCCAGGCCTTGTACGCCCCCTCCGCATGAATCAGGAGCATCTCAATTTCGGGCCGGGTCACAAAACTAACGACCTCCGTGCCGTTTTGCTGGCGCCTAGGCAGCTCGAACTTGGGAGCGTGACTGTCAACGATGCGCGCAATTGCAAGGCCCTCGGCCCCGTCGGCCGCATAGTCCACCCCAAAGTACTGGTCGGCGATGGCAGACGCCTTCCGCGCTCGCGTGTACGGTCTGTCATCCCAAACTGCATCCATCACAACACGGCTTCGTGGCACAACCATGAGGTCGCTGTCATAGAGCGTCTGGATAACCACGCCTTCCGCTGTTCCCTCGCAGCTAAAGAGTACATAGCGCCTCTTCAGGAGGCCAATCACCTCGCTAGCCATTGACGCGCTCGCGAACGTAGCTGCGCATGGCGCGCACGTCGGGATACCTGGGCATGGATCCCTTGATCACATTGTTGATAATCACGTCGCTCTTCTTGTTCTCGATGCGCGCAATGCGGTCAGAGTACTTGATTACCTCCGTCTCAAAGGACTCGTTTCGCACCAAGACGATGACGTTGTCCTTTCTCCTCAAAACGTCAAGCAGCTCGGAATAGTGCGTAGAGAAGAGCAGCGTTGCCCCGTGCGGATTCGTCACGGGAGACGCAAAGAGCTCTATGACCGTCCCCACCAGCGAGCGATTCAAACCCGTTTCGATCTCATCCACAATCAGGTAGCCGCCGCTCTTGAGCGCGCCAATCGCCCTGTCAACGAGCTCGGCGCCGAGCACGGTTCCGTTTGAGAGCATCGCAGTGGCAACAGACGCGTTGACCACCCGCTCGGTCTCCTCGTTCTTGAACTTAAGGTGGAACACCTGGTTCTCGTTATTCCAATTGAGGTACTCAACGCTCGAGTCGAACGCCTGGACAACGGGCGTTGGGAGGCTAACCAGTGGGAGGGACCGCTCCGGGTACTCAACGGGAACAGACTTCCTGCCAGTGATAATCGACACAATAGACATGTCATCGCCCAAGAAGGTCCGCTGGGCGTCGTTCAGAACATGCTCGTCGCCAGCGTCTCCATTACGCTTTAATAGGAGCGTCGAATCGCTCTTTAGCTGGTCGGTATCGAGAACCGCCCTCCTCGACATGCGAGCGGGGCATGCCCACAGACGCTCGTCCTCAAATACGAGCGGCGCAACACGGGCCCCCTCCCCCATCCGAGCAGAATCGCCCTGCTTGGGCACGGCCTTTAGCTGGGACTCTATGAGATAGTACGAGCCCTTTTCATAGAAGACGCAGGAGATGGTCACGCGGTCTTCCAGCTTGCCCATCAGGTTTGCGCCCGTGGCGAACTGGCGCATAACGTAGTTGCCAGACATATAGCCCAGCACGAACCTAACGAGGTTGAGAACGGTCGTCTTACCGGCTGCGTTGACGCCCACGATGCCCATGACGTTCTGGGTATAGACGGCAGACCCGCCAGCAAGCTGGGTTACGTCCGAGACGTTGCCCTCCTCGTCACGTGAGACGCGATCGGTCGCAATGAAATCAAGCTCGAGGCGCTTGTTCTTAAACAGGGCCAGCCCATCGACTCTCAGCTTCAGCAAACGCATAGTGGCTCCTTCCCGCCACAACAAGTATAACCATATTTTGTGTTTATAGTTGTTGTGACGGAATGGAATCACCCCTTCCAACGATGCTGAAATGCGATGGGCCACGCCACCAAAAAAGGCACCAGCGCACACGCGCCGACGCCCCTCAACTCACACCTTATTCCAGCCGCTACCCCGCATACGCGCTGTCGAGGCGCTGCAGGTCCTTGAACGTGTCGATCTCGACGATGTCGTCCAGGCTGCACTCGCGCACGCGCACGTCGTAGTGGTCGGCGCAGTACGTCAGGGGCACCTCGTCCCAGTAGCGCTCCTTGCCGCCCGGCATGGCAATGGTCTTCTCGATGTCGCCCACCAGCCTGTGACCGTCCTCGGGCGTCCAGTACGAGATGCCCACCATCTGCCACACGCCGCCGTCGCCGCCCACGCGCACGCGCTCGATGACGCCCTTCTTGTCCACGTCAAAGCACCAGTCGTCAGACCGCTCCATGGGAATGGCCAGGTAGTTGGAATGGTACTGGTACCGCTGAATCAGCTCCGGGTTCGACAGCAATAGGTCGCTCTCGATCACGTACGCGCCCTGCAACTGGTACCTCGCGGCCATGAGGCTCGAGATATTGTTGGCCTCGTTGTACATCGGGTTCTCGATGAACTTGATGTTGGGGTACTTGTACAGCAGCTGGTCAAACTGCTCGCCATAGTACCCGCGCACAATATAGACATCCTCGATGCCCGCCCGCTGCACCGCGTCGAGCAGGGTGTCGATGATCCTCGTACCCCTCACGCGCACGAGCGGCTTGGGCGTGTTGAGCGTAATGGGCACGAGCCTACTGCCAAACCCCGCCGCAATGAACACCGCGCGCTTCACCCTATACGGCTCGAGCGCCGCCAGGCCCGCCGCCGCGAGCGCCCCGTCGCTCATCCAGCCCTTCTCGGTTGCCGCGGCAACCACCGCGTTCACACTCCCAACGCTCATCTTGGTCTTCTCGGCCAGCTCGCGCTGCGTCAGCGCATACCCCTCGGCCTGCTCAAGGGCGGTCAGAACGAGAAACTCCTTGTACTCCATGCGGCTCTCCACAACTCGGGGCTCACTCATAAACGTGGCAACCATTCTACGCGTCATAGCCGCACGTCCCTCGCACGCTCGCACGCACCTCGCACGCTCGCACGCACCTCTCGCGCCCGCACGCACCATCCGCTCGTCCAATTTACGTACCTCGATTGCCGGTTCATCCGATTTACGCACTCCCAGGCAATTTAACACGTAGTTTGGACGATCGAATGTTCTCCGTACGTAATTTGGACGAACGCACGCACCAGTACGCCCATGTTCCAGCCCCGCCAGCTCGCTGCCATAGTATTGAACATGAGCACGCCGCACTATCTCGGTTTTTGTCCCACTGCGCGCTCAATTCAGCCGCGCTTCAGTCATACTGTTGAACAACGTGCGAGACGGGCACCCAACAGCGCCCGCAAATCGCACGCGGCAGATACCCCACGGCGTCCGCCTACCAGCACCACACGCGGCAGGCCCGCGCCCGCCGCCCACACAACTAAAGGCACCACCAACCGGGCGCCTTAGCGCCTGCGCAACCAAGGAAACCCATGATCACAAGAAGACAGTTCGTCTCCGGCCTCGCCGCCGGCGTCGCGGCCTACGGCCTCGCGGCACCCCTCGCCGGGTGCTCCTCGCGCGGGGCAGACAACCAGGTCATCATCTACTCCTCCTGCGAGGGCAACCGCAACGAGAACCTCATGACGGCCATTCGCAGCGAGCTCCCAGACCTCGACGTCCGCCTCAAGTACATGTCCACCGGCAACCTCGCCGCCCGCCTCAAGATGGAGGGTGCCTCCGCCGAGTTCGACATCGCCCTCGGCGTCGAGGCCGGCTACCTGCGCGCCGCCGAGGACTCCCTCGTGCTCCTCGCAGACCGCTTCGACCTCTCCACCTTCGCGGACGACCTCGTAATCTCCGACAAGATCATGCCCCTCACCCGCGAGTGCGGCTGCTTCGCCCACAACACCCAGGTCCTCGCCCGCGCAGGCATCGCCGCCCCCACAGGCCTCGACGACCTGCTCAATCCGCGCTTCCGGGGCCTCGTCACCATGCCCAACCCCAAGGCATCAAGCACCGGCTACAACTTCTACTACTCGATGGTGAACCTCCTCGGCCTCGACGGGGCGCTGAACTACTTCGACTCCCTGGCCCAAAACGTTTACCAGTTCACCTCCTCGGGCGGCGCCCCCGCAAGCGCCCTCACCCGTGGCGAGGCGGGCCTTGGCCTCTCCCTCGTCTTCGAGCTTGTCAACGAGCGCAACGACGGCGCCCCTACCGAGCTCGACCTCTTTCCCGAGGGCGTGCCCTGGACCATGAACGGCATCGCCGTGGTAAAGGGTCACGAAGACCGCCAGGCCGTCTGGGACGTCATGCAGTGGTTCTATAGCCGCGGCATCCTCCTCGACAAGCAGGCCTTCGTGCCCGACCAGGTCTTCAAGGACCAGCACACCACCATCGAGGGCTACCCCACCAACATCACGTACGCAAACATGGACGGCCTGTTCGACGTCGACCTCAAGGAAAGGCTGCTAGACGCATGGAAGTACTAGACAACGCAACGCCCGCCACGGGCAACGTCCTCGAGGTCCGCGCACTGCGCAAGGTCTACGGCGGCCGCGAGATCCTGCACGGCGTCTCCTTTGACGTGCGCGCCGGCGAGTTCCTCTCAATCCTGGGCCCCTCGGGCTGCGGCAAGACCACCACGCTGCGCCTGCTCATTGGCCTGGAGACCGCAGACGGCGGCACCATCACCGCCGCCGGCAAAGACCTCACCCGCCTCGCGCCCTCGCAGCGTGGCATGGGCATCGTGTTTCAGGACTATGCCCTGTTCGAGAACATGACCGTGCAGGAGAACGTCGAGTACCCGCTCTCCTTCCACGCGGACCTTAAACCCAACAAGGCCAAGATCGCGAGCGATCTGCTCGCCCGCGTGGGCCTCGCAGACCAGGGCGCCAAGCGCGTCTCTCAGCTCTCCGGCGGCCAGCAGCAGCGCGTCTCGATTGCCCGCACGCTCGCCCTGAACCCCGGCGTCATCCTGTTCGACGAGCCCATGAGCGCCCTCGACGTCGAGACCCGCCTCGCCCTGCGCGCGGACCTCAAGCAGATCCAGGCCGAGTTTGGCACCACCATGATCTACATCACCCACGACCAGGAGGAGGCCTTCGCCCTCTCCGACCGCGTCATGGTCATGCACGACGGCGCCATCGAGCAGCTGGGCACGCCCGAGGAGCTGCTCTCCAATCCCGCGAGCGACTACATCCGCACCTTCGTCATCGACAACCTCTCGAGGAAGATCGGCTCCCTCAAGAAGTTCATGCAGTTCGTGCAGTAGGCGGTGCACATGGCAAACTCCAACAAGCCGGTCGCTCGCCTCTCGGGCATGAGCGCCGCACGCATTCTGCTCGCGGTCTTCTTCGCCGTGGCCGTCATCGCCCCCGTGGTGGCGCTGCTGCTTCACCTCGCCTCGCCGGGTGCCCTGGAGGTCTTCTCCACCCCGGCCTTTGCCACGTCGCTGGGCAACTCCGTGGTCTCGTCGCTGCTCGGCACCGCCCTTTCGGTGGCGCTCGCGCTCGCCGCGGCCCTCACGCTCACGCGCACCAACGTGCCCCTCCGCAACGCCTGGGCCATCGTGCTCACTCTGCCCATGCTCATTCCGTCAATCGCCCACGGCATGGGCCTCGTCTACCTCTTTGGCTCCAACGGCATCGTCACGAACTTCCTGGGCACCAGCTGGAACATCTACGGCCTGCAGGGCATCGTCATGGGCGCGCTGCTCTACTCGTTCCCGCCGGCGTTCCTCATGCTCTACGACGCCCTGCGCTACGAGAACTGCCAGGTCTACGACGCGGCAGATATCATGGGCATCCCCAAGGCCTCCCAGTTTGCGCGTATCACGCTGCCCTACCTGGCCCGCCCGCTCGTCTCGACCGTCTTCGCCACCTTCACGCTCATCATCACCGACTACGGCGTGCCCATCATGGTGGGCGGCAAGTACTCCACGCTTTCGGTGCTCATGTACCAGGAGGTCATCGGCCGCCTCAACTTTGACTCGGGCGTGGCCATTGGCGTGGCGCTCATCCTGCCGGCCATCGTGGCCTTCGTGGTCGACCTTCTCACCAACGCCCAGGGCAACCTCGCCTTTAGCGTGCACCCCAAGCGCGTGGGCAAGAGCGCCGGGCGCGACGCCGCAGGCTGGGTCCTGCTCGTTGCCCTTGCCCTCTTTCTGGTGAGCCCGCTCGCAGCCTTCTCGGTCGTGGCCTTCGTGGTCAAATACCCCATCACCATGACCCCCACGCTCGCCAACATCGACCGTGCCCTCGTCTTTGGCATGGACGAGTACTGGCTCAACTCCATCGTCATCGCCATTACGGTGTCGGTGCTGGGAGCCGCGGTGAGCTGGCTTGCGGCCTACGTCTCGGCCCGCGCGCAGGGCGGGTTCGGACGGGCACTCCACCTCGTGTGCATCACCACGATGGCTATCCCCGGCATCGTCCTGGGCCTCGCCTACATGATGTTCTTCAAGGGCACGCCCCTCTACGGCACCATCGGCATCCTCATCATGGTGAACCTCGTGCACTTCTTCGCGAGCCCCTACCTCATGGCCTACAACGCCCTCAACAAGCTCAACGCAAGCCTCGAGGCCGTGGGCCAGACGCTGGGCATCCCGCGCCGCCGCATGATCCTCGACGTCTTCGTCCCGCAGACCTCGGGCACCATCATCGAGATGGCCTCGTACTTCTTCGTGAACTGCATGGTCACGATTAGCGCCGTGGCGTTCCTGGCAAACGTCTCGCACATGCCGCTGGCCCTGCTCATCTCGGACTTCGACACGCAGATGCTCGTCGAGTGCGCGGCGCTCGTCTCCATGGTGATCTTCGTGACCAACGTCGCCGCCAAGGTAGTCTTCGCCGCCGTCAAGCGCACGCTCGCCAAGTAGCTTTGGCCGAGAAGGGCGGCGATCATCGCAGACCGTCGCCCTTCTCGCGCTCGCCGCGCCGGCCACCTCCATCCGCTCATCCAAAATACGCATCCATCGGCCTTCTAGCACGTATTTTGGACGAGCGAACAAACATGCTGCGCTTATACTCATAAGGCACGATGCTGACACGCCGCCAGCCCTCGGGCTGGCGGCTTTTTCATGAAGAAAGGCCCCGCATGAGTTCTCGCGCCTCCCGCCTTGCCCCCGCCCCGCGAGTTGCCGTCTGCCACGCTACGGCCGCACGCGCCCCGCACCTCACGCACGCTCCGCGCCTCGCACTCGCCGCGCTCGACGCGTTGTTCCTCGCCGCCACGGCCACCTGCCTGTGGGGCGCCCTCGCGCGCCCGGCGCTCGCCTACGTCGACCCCTCGGTCATGACCTACACCATCCAGGCGCTCGCCGGCGTGGCCGTGGCCCTCTCGGCGGTCCTGGGCGTCGTGTGGCGCCGCGCCCGCCGCTGGCTACTGCGCGCCATGCACGTCGACGAGAACGCCGGCAAGGCCGTCGAGCCCACCGTCCACGCCCTCGACGCTGCCGAGACAAGCGCTGACGCTCGCGCTGCCTCCCTCGCCTCCGCAGACGACGCCGCCCGCGACCTCATGCGCCCCCGCAAGCCCTTTGCGCCCACGCTTCGCTGGCGCACGCGCCTCGTCCTCGCCTTCGTCTGCGCCCTCGTCCTTTTCCTCTGCGTCTTCTTCGTGGCGCCGCTCGAGGTCGTCATCCCGGGCTGCTCGTCGCTCTCGTTCTCGCTCGCCAACGTATGGCTGCCGCTCGTGGTGCTCGCGCTCCTCGCCGCCGCGGCCATCGCCCTTGCGGCCAGCGCCACCCGCGGCCGCGCGTTCGACGTCGTGCTCGCCGTCATCGCCGCCGTCTGCGTGTGCACCCTGTTGCAGGAGGTTATGCTTAACCGCAACCTGCCTACCGCCGATGGCTCCCTCATCGACTGGTCCATCTACGGCAAGTACATGCTCGTCTCCACTGTCGTCTGGCTCGTGGTTATCGCTGCATTCGTTGCCTTTGCCCTCATCCGCCCGTTGTGGAGCCGCGTTGCCGCCGTGGCCGCTTGCCTCGTCATCTGCCTCGCACAGGGCGTGGGCCTCGGTGCCCTTGCCGGCCGCTACGCCGAGGCCCTAAGCCGCCCCACCGTCACCGAGGAGGGCCTCACGAGCGTCTCATCCAAGAGCAACGTCATCGTCTTCGTCCTCGACATGTTCGACACCAAGGACATGGACGACGTCATGGCCGCCTACCCCGACGCCGCGGACGAGCTGGGCGGCTTCACCTGGTACCACAACTCCGTGGGCTCGATGATCCCCACGCGCTACGGCATCCCCTTCATCGTGACGGGCCACGACTTCGACCCCTCGAGCAGCACCTTTGACACGCAGCAGCTTGAGAGCTGGTTCAGCGGCCGCAACCTGCTCGATGTGGCAAACGACCAAGGCTACTCGGTGGGCGTCTACTCAGACTCCGTGACCTATGGCCTGAATGCCCTCGAGGGCAAGACCATAAACGTCCACAGCGTGGAACCCTTCTTCGCAGACTTCTTCGCCTGCGCCAAGGCACTGGGCGGCTGCGGCCTCTACCGCGACCTCCCCTACCCGCTCAAGCCCATCTTCTGGTTCACCACAGACCAACTGAACGACGCCGTGGTTCCCACCGACGCCCGCACGCCCGAGAACACCCCCTACGTCCTCGACGACGCCGAGCTCCACCGCGAGTTCTCCCAGCCCGTCATCAAGGCCGACGACACGGCCGAGGCCGGCGCCTACCGCATCATCCACTGCCAGGGCTCGCACTGGCCCTACATCATGGACCAGAACGGCAACGCGGTGCAGGTAGACCAGTCAGACCACGCCTCGCTCGTGAACCAGGCGCGTGGCTCGCTCAGCATCGTCGAGGAGTACATCCGCCAGCTCAAGGACCTGGGCGTCTACGACCAGTCGACCATCGTCGTCACGGCCGACCACGGCGTCTGGCCTTGGAACCACGCGCGTCTCAACAAGACCACCTCACCCATCCTGCTCGTGAAGCCGGCCGGCGCAGACGCCAGCACGCCCATGCAGATAAGCGAGGTGCCCACCGGCCACGTTGACCTGCCGGCCACCCTCGAGTGGGCCGTGGGCGCCTGGAGCGGCTCTGCGACAGACGCCACGGGTTCCTCCACCGCCATGGCAGACGGCAAGCCCGTCTTCGATGTTACGGACGGAGAGCGCCCGCGCCTCTTCTACTGGAACGACCACGACGGCAAGATCGACTGGCACCTGGTCGAGTACGAGGTCGACGGCGAGGCCAACGAATTCTCCAGCTGGCATGAGACAGGCCGCGTGTGGGACGTCGACATGGAAGGCTACAATCAAAAGTAGTTCGCGAGGGCCGGCCACCACCGGCCCTCTTGCTGAGAAGATCTGGAGCACCCATGCGCAAGCCGCCCATCGTCTGCATCGTCATCCCCTGCTACAACGAGCAGGAGGTCCTGCCCGTCACGAGCGCCCTGTTCGCCGCCGAGCTCGATGAGCTGGTGGGCAGCGGCAGGGCCGACCCCGCGAGCCACGTGCTGCTCGTGAACGACGGCTCAAGGGACAGGACCTGGGAGATCATCGAGGGCCTGTCCGAGCAGGACCCGCGCTTCCGCGGGATGTCGCTCTCGCGCAACCGCGGCCACCAGAACGCCCTTCTCGCCGGCCTCATGGAGTGCCGCTCCTCCTGCGACTGCGCGATATCGATCGACTGCGACGGCCAGGACGACATCTCCGCCATGGGGGAGATGGTCGACGCCTACCTCGATGGCTGCGACGTCGTCTACGGCGTGCGCTCCTCGCGCGAGACCGACACCGCCTTCAAGCGCGCCACCGCCCAGGGCTTCTACCGCCTGCTCGGGGCCATGGGCGTGGAGTGCGTCTACAACCACGCCGACTACCGACTCATGGCGGCAGACGCCCTGGAGGCCCTCTCCCAGTTCCAGGAGGTCAACCTGTTCCTGCGCGGCATGGTGCCCCTCGTGGGCTTCAAGTCGACCTCGGTCTACTACGAGCGCCACGAGAGGATGGCCGGCAAGTCCCACTACCCGCTCTCCAAGATGGTGGCGCTCGCCGTCGACGGCATCACGAGCCTGTCGGTGAGGCCCATCCGCCTCATCGCCTGGACGGGGCTGGTCGTCGCCCTGGCCAGCCTCGTTGCCATCGTGTGGGTTCTCGTGCGCCACGCCATGGGCGCCACGGTGACGGGCTGGGCCTCCACCACCGCGGCCGTCTGCTTCATGGGGGGCGTGCAGATGCTCTCCCTGGGCGTGATTGGCGAATACGTGGGCAAGGTCTACATGGAGACCAAGCGCCGCCCCCGCTGGATCATCTCCAAGCGCACCTGGGAAAGTCGCGACGACGACTAGAACTTCCGCCCTTATAGATCCAGCTCGATGCCAACTAACAAAAATGGCCGCCTCATTTATAAACCAATGGGTCTATAAATGAGGCGGCCTCTTTCTGGCACCAATTAATAGCGAACAGCCCTACTCTGCGTCTCTGCCGTCGAGCCACTTCTTGCGCGAGAAGAAATTCCAGACCAGGACGATAACCGTGGCGACAAGCTTGGTAATCGTGACCGTCAACGCGGAATCGCCCAGCGCAGCCACGCCGGCCAGCATGATGAGCTCATTGATGACAAGGCCGATAACAGACAGGATGATGAAGATGAAAAACTCGCGAGAGCGGCTAAGGTCATCGCGGTGAGTGAACACAAAGCGCATGGACGCCACGTAGTTGAACACCACGGAGACGCAGAACGAGATGCCGGCAGACAGCACCGCGTCAACGCCAAAGCCCTGCGAGAGGAGCATCAGCACGCCGTAATCGATAAAGAAGGCGACGAAGCCCACCACACCAAACTTCATGAATTGCTCGATAAGACTGCGCATTTGAACGCTCCTGTAGTGCCTCGGGAATGACAAACAATTAAGGATAAGACTAGCTAAAAAAACGTCGCCCGGGGGGGTCGACATGACCCCCCGGGCGACGTCCACGCGAAAATGCCCCTCGTTGGTCAGCGACGTCCTGCTCTCCCACGGACTGACTCCGCAGTACCATCGGCGCTGGGGGGCTTAACTTCCGGGTTCGGGATGGGACCGGGTGTACCTCCCCCGCCATGGTCGCTGACCAACGAGGGGCATTCGGCTGTCAGGGGGCGGGCCTTCAGGCCGCGCCCTGGGGGCCGCACAGCGCGCAACGGGAGCGTCGGTCGCACCCTTCCGTCAGGGGACGTGCCGCCATCGTGCGACGGTCGATGAAGGGAAGAGCTCGGGCTATTAGTGACGCTCGGCTGAGCGCGTCGCCGCGCTTGCACCTGCGCCCTATCGACCTCGTGGTCTACGAGGGCCCTTACCGAAGGGAAGACTCATCTCGGGACTGGCTTCCCGCTTAGATGCCTTCAGCGGTTATCCAGACCGGACTCGGCTACCGGGCGGTGCTCTTGGTGAACAACCCGTGCACCGGAGGTCCGTCCACCCCGGTCCTCTCGTACTAGGGGCAGCCTCCCTCAGTCTTCCTGCGCCCACGGAGGATAGGGACCGAACTGTCTCACGACGTTCTGAACCCAGC
>OKRW01001429.1_pt1 | contig 20412 bp, 20 predicted proteins | sample 1601151 | NCBI WGS metagenome assembly OKRW01 (sample SAMEA3541471, study PRJEB24748) | human gut metagenome | biome: human gut; feature: human-associated habitat; material: faeces | place: China | collected 2012 | reverse complement strand
GTGCGGATGGCATTGTCCGTTGGCGCGATTGGCGCAATTTATATTGGCATTAATACGAGCCCCTCCTCGCCCTCGAAGTCGCCCTGGTAGGCCATGAGCCGGGAGAGGAAGCGGTTGGACGACTCGACCTTGCCCTTGGTCTCGGGCGTGCGGCGCCTGCACAGCTTGATCTCGAAGCCCGCGTCGGCGGCGAAGGCGTAGGCCCTCTCCACCCGGATGCGCCTGCCCCCGCGAACGACGACCAGGGCCGACATGTTGTCGGTGAGCCACTCGGCAGGCACCCCGCCGAGCCTCATTATGGTCAGGTACATGCACCTGACCAGGTCGTCGGCGGACCTGCCGGCGGAGTATATGAACACGTGGCGCCTGGAATAGCCCAGCGTCGCCGCGAACACGTTGAACTCGAAGGCCTCCCCGCTGCGGTCGGCCATGCCGATCGACTCCTTCCAGTCGAACTGGATCTGCAGCCCCGGGGGCGTCTCAAACCTCGGGTGGGCCTCCGCCCCGCGGGCCGCGGCCCCGAAGGCTATGCCGTGCGACCTGGCGTACTTGGTGAAGGCCCCGTAGCCCGGCAGCCCGGCGCCCGGGTTCCTGTGCAGCAGATACTCGTGGACCGCCTTCTTCGTGACGCCCGGCAGCGCCGCCTTCTCCCTGATCACATCGTCGTATCCCTCGAAGGCGCTGCGCCTGTCGGACCTGCCGTCGGGCGGGTCGCACCCCTCCGCCGACCAATACGCGGAGACCGTGTGCCGGTCGATGCCGTACCGCCTCGCTATGTCGCTGAAGTTCGGCTTGATCCCGGATTCCTTGTACATGCTCAACTCTCCAATCAGATTTCTTTCCAAGGCGGCCCCTTTCTCTCGATGCATGGGAGAAAGTTACTGCATCGCCTCGGTAGCGCGATTGGCGAAAATACGGTGACGCGATTGGCGGTTTTACGGTAGCGCGATAGGGGGAGATACGGTAGCGGAATCGGTTGATTTTACGGTAGCGCTAACAGCGAGTCCGACTACCACACCTCGTGGGGGATGGAGCGCCCCCGTAGCAACAGAGCCGACCCGATGGCGTACTACTACTCCCTCGGCCAAATCTGCTCCGCCATTGCCATGCAGCACTCCCTCTCCAAACGCGAGGCGGACGTCCTGCTGCTCCTTGTCCAGAAAAAGCACGCGCCCGAGATCGCCGAGGAGCTGTTCGTGTCCGTGTCCACCGTGAAGACCCACACCAACAACATATACAAGAAGCTGGACGTCCACAGCCGAAAGGAGCTGTACGAGCTCATCAACGACCTCCGGGCTCCGAGCTCCGGGACCAAATAACAGACAGAGGGCCCCAAAGGGCCCTCTTCCGGAGAGGGGTGCAGCGGCGCCGCCCGTCCCCTATCCGTGAATCCTGGTGCCGCCCCGATGGGCGCGCTGCTGGGGTCGCACGCGCCAAAGGGCGCCAAACCGAGCCGACGCGCCTGACCGACGAGGAGGCGGCGGCTTTCCTGAAAAGGCTCAAGCCGAACGACGCTCGGCACGTTGTGGGCATTCTCATTCAGGCGCATGGTTCTGCTGTTTTCGCCTTCTGAATGCAATTATTGTCGCGGAAACTATGCGAGCCACAGCGGCAGCCACAAACAAGCCGAATCCGATATACAGCCCCAGGGCGATAGACGGGTCGAATGTCGACACATCACGCCACGGCGTTCCCATGTTTCGAGGGAAGTCGATAGCCCAGATGAACACGCAGGCAAACAAGGCGATATCGGCGATTGCCGCAGCAAGCACGACCGTTTCTCCTGCCTTCCGCACAAGCAATCGCGCAGCCCAGCACCACACAGGAACAAACAGCAACGGAAGTGCACATATCAACCAGAAATGCACCCATTCCGCATTTGCCTCAGCATGCGCCTCGTCGTATTCCGCTTCATCAAGATCGACGGCATTATTGCCCATGGCGACATCAAGAACGCCATTCGCCAAATTAAAGAACAGCGAGTTGCCCGCAACCGAGTCGTAGCCATCACCAAGCACGACCACACCAATGTCACGGTCCGGCAAAATCGCCATGCTCGCTACATTGGTCTCAACGTCTCCATCGTGACAAAATACGAGCTCGCCGTCGTTGTCGTACGAGGTCCATCCCATTCCGTAATACGAATCGCCGCCCGAATCAGGCACACGGCTCATGAACATCTGCATGACGCTGTCGTAATCGAGCACGTTCTTGCCGCCGGCCAAATACATTTGCAGGTAATTCGCCATGTCGCGAATGCTTGCGGAAACATACCCCGACGAGGGCCCTCCCCATGCATCATCGTTTTCGACGTGTTGAAAATCATCCTGCACATAACGTCCGAAATAATTTCTGTGGCCAAGCACGTTTCTTGAATCAGAGTATGTTGAAGCAACATCGGGGTCGTCATCATTGATTCCACCAAAGGTGTTACTGTCATATTCTCCAAGTACATCATTCGTACGCAAGCCTTGGGCGGAAGAGTCGACCATATTGAGCGGAGCGAAAACATGCTTCGCCATATATTCAGAATATGACACCCCTGATACATGTTCAACGATGCGCCCTAGCAAATCGTAATTGGCATTCGCGTACGAAAACTCGCCGAAGCTGTCCCCCACTGTTGCCTCGTTGAGCGATTCGTAATACCCAAACCCGCTTGTTTGATTGAGCAACATTCGAACGCTGACCTCGGGAGATATGAGATATTCGGGAGCATAATCACTTGCAGGAGCATCCAGGTCGATTTTTCCCTGCTCCACAAGCTGCATGATCGCAACCGCGCACATCGACTTGCTCAACGAGCCAATATAGAAAGCATCACCAGCACTTTCGCACGTTCCAAACGTGCGCATATACGCAACCCCTTGGCTCGTGACAACGGCAACGGCTACTCCTGGCTCGTGAGTGCAATCAACGTTACGAGAAAGATACGAATCAAGTGCCGTCGAAAGCTCGTCGGCATCCAAATCGGCAGATGAAATGCCGATTGTCGAAGTCGCAGAAACAGCATCCTGTTTCGCAGGCTCACCGGCATACGCCATGTGCGTAGTCGATACCGCGATAAAGCAGAGAACGCTGATGAAAACCACCGTAACGAATCTTACCCATATGGGGTATGTGGAACGAACCGGGTGCACTGCGCCACATCCTCTGCTAAAAAGCAGCATAAATGAATTGAACAGGCTCTGCGAAACCCGAGAATACTTCGTACCAAAATACAAGGCAGCCCGCAATCAACAAGAACAGCCCGGCGCCAACAGTCAGAGCAATCGGGTGGCCGCAGGCGAACGCAATGATTTCACAAGAAATCGTATGCAGGTTTGGACGCTCTTTCATAAACTGGCGAAATGTCATTCTGCACCGCCTAGGAATGCATTATCTTGGCCATTCACGAAATCATACACAGCATGTTCGATGCGCACCCAACCAATCCAGCCCGGATGCACCGTATCACACAGGAAATATTTTTCGTATTCGCAGCTTGAAAAGTCAGCATAGGCAACGCCCGCCTCGTCGCACAAAGAGCGCGCCTGGTCATAAAATTGGGCACGAATATCAGAAGTCACGCCCATCTCGTCATACCAGACGCCATGCATGGGCAGAATCACAACAAGCGGCTCAAGACCCGCCTCTCTGCATACCTTCAAGAAGCACTGAAAATCGGCCCATTCATCATCGGCATGCACGAAATCTTGATTTTGCTCGCTTTTGTACTGAGAGTTTTTATCCCAATAAGCATCATGGATGCCGTAATCGTTATTGGTGCACGACTGCTCGCCTTGCGCCTGCGCATCGGAAAGCAGCGCATCCCAGTCGGGCTCCCCCGTCGGCTCCCCAGTCGATCTCGTTTGGGAATTCTTGGGCGACCCTTTCACCAACGCGTCAATTTTACTGCGAATACGCAGGTCATTTGAGAATTGATACGCAGCGTCATTAATCGCATCAACAAAAGTGTCGTCGTTGGCGGCAGCAATTTGCGTTTCGTCAACGCCAAGCGCGTCAAGGCGCTGGCGAACATACGTTTTCGTATCGTCGCTGATGGAATCGTTTTCCAAAAAACCCTTGTACAGCTGATATGAAAACTTCGACGAGAGCTTCGACTGCTGACCGTTGCCTTTGAAGAACCACTGCGGCGAAAGCATGAGCACCACTTTGCGATTCTTCGACGCCGGCGCATATGCCCCGGCGGCAATCGCCTGCCAAAGGCTTTGGTCGAACGCCTCGCCCACGTACGTCATATCGACGCCGCTCACGCTTTCGCCAAACACTTTCTGAGGGCATTGATTCACCAGCGGCGATGAAATATAGAGCTCCGACGTGCCAAACGTCAGAATGCCGTCGTCGCTCATGTTCGTCGTCGTGAAGTCGACGCTTTCCGATTTCGTACCCGAATAGACGTAATCGTAGAGGCGCGTTTGGTCGGCCACATCGCCCTGGCGTGGAAGCGCGCAGCAAACGCCGCCCACCACAAGAGCGATTGCGACAAGACCGGCCACAACGCCCTTAAGAAGAAGCATGCCCGAAACTTTCTTTTCAGGTGCCATTTCAGCCAAAACGCACCTCCTTTCCTTCGCCGTTTCCGTAACCCTTACAGGCGTTTCTCAACCTGTTCGATAATCAAGTTCACCGTATTCATCTCTTCTCGCTCAACTTCGGTAGGAGCAATCGAAACGTCGAATTCATCCTCGATATCAACGAGCAGCTCGACCGCCGCCATAGAATCGAGGAACCCGAGTTCGAAAAGGTCTTCATCGCGATGATCGCGAACCTCTTCGTCACCACATACCTCCTCGAGCATGTCGAGCATCTTCTCTTCGACTTCCTCGTGAGTCATCGTTGCCATTGCCGTCTCCTTTCCAACAACGCCTCGCGGCGTTTTCACTCTTCAATTCGCTTCGCACTCAACGTCACGCATCATGCACCACATGCGAGACGCGTGATTTGCCCCGAAAACAGTGCAAAGCCGAAAAATACCGCTTGCATCGTCACGAACCACGATACGCCTCGAAACCACAGTTCCTTCTTATGCGCTTTATAGAATTTCGTTTTCTGAAACACTTCCGTCGCCGCGAGCAACACGCCATGGAACAGGCCATACAGCAAATAATCGGCAGACAAACCATGCCATGCGCCCATAAGAAGCATGTTCACCATGAAACCGCATTGAGCAACGCGCAAACGTTTTTTAAACAGCTTATGCTTCAACGCGAAACGCGAGAAACGCATGAACACGAAGTCACGCAGCCAAAAGGAAAGCGTGATATGCCAACGATTCCAGAAATCTTTAATATCGACCGCCAAAAACGGGGCGCGGAAGTTGCGCGGCGTGCGAATACCGAAGCAATAGCTCGCGCCCATCGCCATAAGACTGTAGCCCGCGAAATCGAAGAATAAATATAGGCCATATTGATAGGCGATGATGACCTGCTGCCACAGCTCAACGCCAAGTCCCGTATTTCCCCACCCATGAGGTTCATAGAGGCGGAAGATATAGGCAGCAATAACCATTTTGTAGACCATGCCAGCCGCAATGAGCACTATGCCTCGAGCGAGAAGCCCAGCATATTCGTCGCGCGAACGCGTCGCATGAAGGTCCTCGACAAAACGACGGCTGCGGTCAATCGGTCCCGAGGTAAAAACGGGGAAGAACACGATGAAGCACAGCCAATCGCTTGGGCTCATGCGTTCAATGATGCCATCGTGCACTTCAATAACAACCTGAGTTGCTTTGAACGTCAAATATGAAATGCCCGCAAAGCCAAGCAGGCTCGCATCAAACGCACCGCTCACTTTGCATACGACAAGCGGGTACAGCGTAAACGCAAGCGCTATGCGAAAGCTCCATTTCGATTTCGGCGTGCGCATGATTAGGGCGCATCCCGCGGCAGATGAAGCCAAAAACAGCACGAAGCAGGCAAGTTGCCGCACGTCGTTCATGAAAAGCAGGGCCACAAAGAACAATGACGCAACGAGGCCATACCACTTCAGGGGTTTTTCGAGCAAGCCAAGCACCGCCGCGCCCACGACAGCAACGGAAAGCAGGACGAAAAAACTGGGGTCAGCGTAAAACGACATAACGACCAGCTTACGCGCGCTTACTGCGCGAAGGTGCCGCAAGCGCTTTGCGGTCGATTTTCCCATTAGGAGTCAGCGGCATTTCGTCAATAAGGGCGAAGCGACGAGGAACCATATATTCAGGAATGCGCGCAGCAAGCGACGCCTTAAGCGAGCGCTCCAGGTCGAGCTTTGAGGGAACTTCGACCTTCCCCTCCCCGTTGTCGCAACAACCAGTGCAATCCGCCGTATCGGACTCGAGCTCCTCATATGCCGGCGTTCCGTCGGGATGCTTTTGCAGAACGATGAACGCCTTTAAATACGCGATGCTTTCCTTATGTACCACCGGCACGACGCACGCTTGCTTCACGCCCCTGAGCGCGCGAATGTTTTCTTCGACATCTTCGAGCTCAATGCGAAAGCCGTGGAGCTTGATGAGGGAGTCGAAGCGACCTTCGCAATGCAAAACTCCCTGTTCATCCATATGCCCCGCATCGCCCGTGCGATACGCGCGCACCTGCGTTCCATCACAGAGCGACGATTGCGAAAACGCCTTTTGAGTTTTCTCGGGATTGCGATAATAGCCCTTTGCCACCGTGTCGCCCACGATAACGATTTCGCCCGAATCGCCGGTCGCGCACGACTCTCCCGTCTCCGGGTCGCAAATACGAATCTCGGTACCAGGTCGCGGCGCACCCGCCGGCAGAGGCGCGTCGCTCGCAAGTTCGGCTTCCCCGATCTCGCAATACGTCACGGCCACGGTCGATTCCGTTGGGCCATACGTGTTCGCCACAATGGCATGCGGAAAACGCTCACGGAGCGCAGCGGCTGTCGCATGGCGCAACGCCTCGCCGCAGAAAAGAAACAGCTTCACGCTTGGAAGCATGCTTTCGGAAAACGAAGGGTCGACCAGGCACAAATCAGCGAACGAGGGGGTCGAAACCCATACCGACACATCAGATTTCGCCAAATCGGCGAACAACGAGCGCGTGTCAGCCGTGAGCTCATGTGAAACGGCGTGCAGGCGGCCGCCCGTCGAAAGCGCACCGACCAATTCGTATTCGGAAAGGTCGAACGAATACGGCGGCTGGTCGAGAAACACCTGGCCGCCCTCGCGAACTACGGGAAACGTGCGCACCCATTGCATGAAATTGCACACATTGTTCGCCGAAATCTCGATACCTTTCGGCTTGCCTGTAGAGCCCGACGTGAAGATGATATATTGCGTTTCCTCGCCGCTCACCCATGTATCGCTCGCAGGCGCGCCGCAGCCAGAAAACGCGTCGATAAGCGCGGCGGGGTCAGAAAAGCCGGATATATCGAGCACGCGATCGGTGGCGACATAGGGAGCCAACGCCCCAGACAAAGGCGCAGCGCACACGACGAAGGGGGAATCAAGCTGGGATAAGATATCGCCAATACGCGATGCAGGAAGCTCCACGTCGACGGGTACAAAGGCATGGCCGCTTTTCAAGCAGCCAAGGAAGCTTGCAACCATGCGAAAATCTTTATGGCCGAAAACCACGATCGGGAAACGATCAGACGTCATTTCGCGAAGCTTTGCGGCAATGGCGTTCGACGCCGACGAGAGTTCGCCATACGTCATGCAGCAGGAATCGGCCTCGAAAGCAATCGCCTGGGGCGCTATGGCCGCCTGCGTTTCAACCGATTCGACGAAAGCGTTCGACACCATGCATTCCCCCAACAAACGAAACCTGTAATAGAGCCACTTTAATTCTGTTGCAAGAATGTTTCTATGCCCGTTATCGTTTCGACGCATGACGCACAAAGCGCCACCACACCGGCACCGCATAAAATCAATGCTCTATGCATGAAGAATTCAATCGAAAATAGCAAAGGTACGCTCGTCGACGCACATGGGAAAAATTGCCAAGTGTTATTCAAGGCTTCCAAACGAATCGAAGTGCCAGCGCGCCCGTGCGTTTAACAAAGCGAAATGACGAATTAATCAATAAACTTCGGCGGCATGGTGCCAATTCCAAGATATTCCGCAGCGAGCGACATGGGCTGAATGGTGGGCGAAGCAAACAATTTCGACGTGCCATATGCGATAAGGGTTCCCTTTTCGTCGGTGATACGCCCCTCGGTAAGACTTATAGTTCGGCCGTGCTTGATAACTTCACCCTCGGCATAAATGATTCCGCTCTTGGCGGAGTGCATGTCGTTCACCATAAGGTCGATGGTGGTGTAGCCAACGTCTTCAGGCATGCAGCACAACAGGCACCAATACGTCACCGAATCGAGCAGCCCAGCATTCACTCCCCCGTTAATGCCACCGAACATGTTCGTATGCTTTCGGTCAAGCTCCATGCGACAACGATAATGGCCGGCATCAAGCAGCTCGGTCGTGGTGCCAAGCAGCTTGAGATAGGGGCTTTCATCGATCATCTTCGATGCAACTTTGACATATTCAGGATTAAGTTTCATGATTTCCCTCTCATCTTCCCTTGACCTACGATACACGCGGCATCAGCTAGCCCATGTTCGAAAAATCTTTGATCCCCTGCAAAAGCAAGTCAACCTCGTCAAGCGTGGTATCGAAGCCAAAGCTTACGCGAATCGTCGATTTGCCGAGCTTCAAGGGGATTCCGGCCGCCTGAAGGCTCAAGGGGTGCTTCGGACGCCATGTGCCCTTAGGAACGGTCGCATGGCTTTCGGTACATGCGGAAGCTTTAGAGATGAAAATGCCCCGCTCGCCCAAGAAGTCGAGCAAATCTTGATTGAAGAAGCTCGGCAGCGACACGTTAACGATATACGGCGAGCCATCGTCGCGGGAGTTTACGATGGCATCAGGGGCGGCATCGTGCAGTCCTTCGACAAAACGCGTTTTCAATCCATAGGCGTGAGCGAGATTCGCCTCGCGATTCTCACAAGCCTTTTTTGCAGCAACGGCAAATCCCGCAGCCAAAAACACCGGCTCAGTGCCCGACCGCAGGCCCCGCTCCTGGCCCCCACCAAATGCATTGGTGAACATCTGCGTGTCGCGCTTCACATAGAGCGCTCCAATGCCACGCGGCCCGCCGATTTTATGGCCAGCAATGGTGAGCAGATCGACCCCCCAATCGCGAGGAGGCGTTGACAGCTTTCCAAAGGATTGCGTCGCATCGCAATGCACAAGCGCGCTCGGGGCGAGCTCGTCGCGAGCAGCGACGATTTCGGGAACGGGAAGCAGCCAGCCGAGCTCGTTTTGAACACGCATCACAGAAATAAGCGTCGTGGGCTTGAGCAAAGCGCGGCGCAGCTGCTCCATGTCAAAATCGCCCGCGACATCTTCAATGTGCTCAACATCCCAACCCTCGCGTCGCATGCCACGAACCGACCTTGTAACAGAAGCGTGTTCGAGGGAAGACGTCACAATGCGGCGCGATTCGCCCTTACGCGCCATGCAAGCCCCGCGCACGGCAAGGTTATTGGCCTCGGTCGCACCGGAGGTAAAGAAAATCTCGTCGGCGTCGACGCCAAGACATTCGGCGATCGTGACACGCGATTGTTCGAGCGCCTCTTTCGCGGCATAGCCCACCCTATGAGACGAAGATGGATTGCCCCATGCATGGCGCAACACGTCATTCATCGCTTCAATCGCCTCATCGATAACAGGTGTGGTTGCAGCATTATCCAAATAAGCATTGCAAACAGGCTCTTGCATGGTAATCCTTAATCGAATGCGCAAAGCAAAGCATCGCGCCACGGTGTCGAATTTCAGCAGCAAGCATAATTCATTTCGGCAAACAAAAAGCCGCGATAAGCAATCGCGGCTTTCATTTCGTTTCAACGGCAGCTATTCAGCAAACAGCGGAGTGGAGAGGTAACGCTCACCCGTGTCGGCAAGAAGGGCAACGATGGTTTTCCCCTCGTTTTCAGGGCGCTTGGCAAGCTCAATCGCAGCCCAGACGGCGGCGCCAGACGAAATGCCCACGAGAACGCCTTCGGAATGGCCAACCAGACGGCCCGCCTCGAACGCATCGTCGTTTTCAACGGCAATAACCTCATCGTAGACGCTCGTGTCAAGCGTGTCGGGCACAAAGCCTGCGCCAATGCCCTGAATCTTGTGGGCGCCAGCAGTGCCCTTCGAAAGCACGGGAGAGCTCGCAGGCTCAACGGCGACAACCTTCACATCGGGGTTCTGAGATTTCAAATATTTGCCAACGCCGGTCACCGTGCCGCCCGTGCCAACGCCCGCAACAAAGACATCAACCTTGCCCTCGGTATCATTCCAAATCTCGGGACCCGTGGTTTTGATATGGGCCTGAGGGTTTGCAGGATTGGTGAACTGGCCCGCGATGAAGCTGTTCGGAATCTCGGCGGTAAGTTCTTCCGCTTTCGCAATAGCGCCCTTCATGCCCTTGGCACCATCGGTAAGCACCAATTCGGCACCGTAAGCTTTCATGAGCAAACGACGCTCGACAGACATGGTCTCGGGCATCGTAATGATGAGTCGATAGCCGCGAGCCGCAGCAACCGAAGCCAAGCCGACGCCCGTATTGCCACTCGTAGGCTCAATGATCACGGAATCTTTGTTCAGCTTGCCCGCAGCTTCGGCATCGTCAAGCATCGCTTTCGCGATGCGATCTTTCACGGAGCCCGCGGGATTGAAGTACTCGAGCTTTACGAGCACCTTCGCTTTCAGGTCGAGGTTCTTCTCGATATTGCTGAGCTCCAGAAGCGGCGTGTTGCCAATAAGCTGGTCAATAGAAGTGTATACAGCCATGGGGATCTCCTTTTAAAAAGTGGGGTGAAAACAAAACGAGCGCGAACTTACCGTTCGCTGGCGTGCAAACATCGACATCGCTCGCCAGCGCACGATGCCACACCATCCCTCTTCCAATGCCTCATTTCCATATTCCCACCTTTCCTGTAGGTATAACGGTATTTTATGATTTGGGAAACGCGTGTCAAGCATCCTCCCGAATTTTTTCTATCGACTAAGAGCGCCTCAACATTTTTCATATAATCCTATCAACCCTGTATATAATAGGATTAATACATGAAACGCCACATTCACTCTACGCCCGTAAGGAGGGCTTGCCATGATGGTTTCAACCAAGGGCCGCTACGCCCTGCGCGTTATGATTGACCTCGCGGAACACCAGACCGATGGATACATTCCGCTGAAAGAAATTGCGGCACGTCAAAACATTTCCGAGAAATATCTGGAAAGTATTATCAAGTCGCTCGTGAAGAGCAATATGCTCGTTGGTCTGCGCGGCAAAGGCGGCGGGTACCGGCTTACTCGCGAACCCGACCAATACACCATAGGAGAAGTGCTTCGTTTGACCGAGGGTTCGCTCGCGCCCGTCGCTTGCCTCGAGGCGAACGCCGAGTCATGCCCCCGTATGTTTGATTGCCGCACGGTTTCGTTATGGAGAGGGCTCGATGAGGTCGTGAATGAATACCTTGACGGAATCACCGTGGCCGATTTGATTGCGCCGTACCAATCGGGCGACAATTACGTTATTTAGGGCGCTTTACGCAAAACCAGTCTCTCACGATGCTCAAAGCCAAACCATGCTGCCACCCCATCTCTCGCATGGCACGTGGTGGCAGCTTTGCTTTTATGAAGAAAACCAACGATATGGCATAATGTCTCGTTGGGTATTGGAGGGAACATGGAACACAACGAGATGATGGCGAACCCGATTCGCCACATTCGATTCATAGGATACGGCCTCACGAACGCATGGTCGTTCATGCTGCTGTTCGTGCCGCTTTTTGGCGCGCATGATTCAACGATCGTCGTAAGCGGCTCGATGCTTTCGGGGGCCCTTTGCGGCCTTATACTGCTGCTCGTTTCGCCCAAACTGCAAACAATCGCGGGCCGCAAGGTGCTTTCGTTCCTCTTTGCCCTGGGCGCCTCAATCGGAACGCTTCTCTACGCGTATCCTATGTTCCCATCGTCTCCCGTTGCCCTGCTCGGCCTGTTGCTTTCGGGCTTTTGCTTTATCGGCATCGTCGCTTCGTGGTTCGAGAATTACGCTTGCTTAAGCACACGCGATGTGGTGCTTCTTGCGGGATGTTCGTTTCTTTTCGCAGCGATTTTATGCCTCGTATTAGCAGCGGTTCCGATCGGCATCTCTGCATTGTTGCTCGCAGCGCTTCCGATCGCGTCGTTCGCGCTCATGCCCCATTCCCTCGTTGAAAAGCCGCATGCCACAACAGGCGAACAAGAAACCGCGGCACAAGCAGCCCATTCGCTCATCGACAATATCAAAGCATCCGTGAAATGGCGCACGCTCGCAGGGCTTTTCGTCACCTTTTTCGCACTGGGATCCATCGGAGCCCTTATGCCGGCAAGCGAGCCACCGTTCGATTTCGGAATCAAATTCCTCATTATTCCCGTTATCATCTTCGTCTTCTTCGCCGTAAGCGCACTCACACTGCGCAGCAAGGTCGACATGACGATTCTCTACAAGGTGATGCTCGCAAGTTTCGCGGCGCTCGTCTTTCTATTCTCAAATTCCGAAAACGTGCCGCTGTCGATGGTGTTTTCTGGCTTCATCACAGCAGACGTGCTTATGTGGATCATGCTCCTGCTTATCGCGAAGAAAAGCCCGGCGAAACCTATGGTCGTGTTCATAATTGGCTGGTTCGCGGAATGCGCAGGCAACGTTTCGGGGCATATCGTGGCACCGCTTTGCGCAGGCCAGTCGACCATTTTTGTCGCCGCTGTACTCATGTTCATTGTTCTGACTGTGGGACTCATGTTCTCGGAAGGCCAGTTCGTGCTCGACTTCGACATCGAGGCAGACGAAAGCAGCGTGCACGTTGAGGAAACCCCCGTTGAAGATTCGCGCGACGCCATTCGCGAATTCTGCGAGTACTACGGGCTTTCACCCCGAGAATCGGAAGTATGCGAAATGTGGCTCACGGGCCATGGGCTGAAATACATTCAAGAGAATCTCTTCATTTCAGAAGCGACCGTAAAGACGCACGTGCGCAATATCTACCGCAAATGCGACACGCATAATCGTGCTGAAATCCTCGCCCTCTACGAAGCGGGATTGGAAAAATAAAAGCCTCGAGAGTGCCTGCATGTTCGAGCTTGGGCGTTGGCGCGAGCCAACGCCTATTTTTAATGGAAGCGGCCATTCAGCTCGAAAAAAGAAGCCCGCAGGCATTCCCAATAGCGGGCACACCTGCGGACTATTATCCGAATCGGAAAACCGATTGACGAGTTGCTTTTTACTGGAGCTTTTTCAAAACAGACTCGGTTGTTGTCACGCGCGAGTCGTAGCAACACGTAAAGTACTCAAGGCCGCCTTCCTGGGTTCCCACGAGGAACGTCGCGGTAGCGTCGGCGGGAACGATGGTCTTATACCCGCGGAAGTACGCGCCAGCAAGCGTCTGCAGCACGCAGATATTCGTGTCGCAGCCAACGGCGATAAGCGTGTCGACGCCCAGCTCACGCAGCGTCAAATCAAGATCGGTCTGGTAGAAGCCATCGTAGCGGCGCTTCGAAATTACGAAATCGCTTTCCTGCACGTCAAAATCAGCCAAAGGCTGTGCCGCATCGCTGCCAACAATGCCATGCTCACCCCAAAGCTCCAATTCCCTATCAAGGCCAGGAATATGGGCATCGCACGAGAACACGACCGGCAACCCTTTTGCGCGAGCAGCCTTCACGATTTTCACGCTGTTCGACGCCATGTCCTCAAGACCCGGAGTCGCTCCCCCTTCGCCACCCAAAACATCGATGACGAGCACAGCCGTTTTCGACACATCGAACTCATCGGTTTGCTGCCAGGGGGTGTTTTGCGCTACGGGAATATAGGCCATCATGTGTTCCTTTCTGCGAGGCTTACGCATTTAACGCCGATGTTTGCCACGCGTATCGCGGCCGCGGCTCGATGCGTTCTTCGAGGGCCGCGTATGAACAACTCGCTGGCGCGATGCGTGCCTGCCGGCGAGCGCCTGCGTGTCGTCTTCATATTCTCTCACTTCGGAAGCGCGTTGCTTCTCTTTCGCGGCCTGTTCCATAAGCTGGGCACGAACGCGCGCCTTTCGCTCGCGCTCGCGCGCCTCGGCATCGGAGGACACTCTCGTCGAGGCAACGGTAGCTCCCGAAACGCGCACACGCTGCGAAGCTTGTCCAATATTGCCGTGCAGGCGAGTCGTTCGAGCCGGCCCATCGGTCGATTCCGCATGCGACCCATGCGAGCGAACCACGTTCGTTTTGCCCGTTTTAACCTGCTCGTGAGCGCTGTGCATGGCCTTCTTCGTTTTCTGGCGAATTCGCAGTGCGTCCGCCTGGGAGATATCAATACGCCCCGACATAGCAGGGTTCACAGGCAACGTCGGCGTACGACCAGAAGCCTCGTCGTCTTCTTGCCACACCGCGCCATGGCTGAATTGCACGCGAATCGTAATGTATTCCATGGCGAGCAGCGAGAGCAGAATCGCCATAACGATGAGGTAGCCAATTACGGCACCCGGCAAGCCCGTGAAATTAATGAGCAAGATGGGCACGAAAACCGAGAAGCCGAACGTGATGAAATAAAGCTTCGTAACGTCGCCCTGACGGCGCAGCACCGTAATGACCTGATACAAGAAGTCGACCGCCGCAGTCACGCCGCCAGCAGCGACCATGACGTAGGCCAAGCCTCGATAGGGTTCGAAATCCAAACCGTAAATCCAGCTCATAAGAGGTATGCCAATCCAGCCCATAAGAACGGCCGTCACGCCCGTGAATGCGAGCACAACGCCCATCATGGCCAAGAATGCCAAATCGAAGCGCTTGCGTCGGCTCGGGTCGGCCCATTCCTTCGTAAGACGCACGAGCAGCGGCTTATATACCAGCTGAATCGCGAGCATAATGCCCTGCGCTGGGAAATACAGCGCATTGAAGTACAGCTGACTATCGTAAGGGAGCACGCCTTCCATCACAAACTTCGGCATGCTCTCGATGAGGTTGAACAGGAACACTGCCAAGAACAGCGGGAAGCACTGCTTGAATATAACAACGATGCTCTCAAAGGTGCAGCGCGGCGATTTCGGCGTTTCGATAAGTCCCAAAGGGAAAGTGAGGAAAACGAACGTCAGCGCCGCAACCACAGCCATGACGATGCTCGCAACGCCCACATTACGCGTAATGAGCAACGCGAGCGAGAAAAATAGCACGACAAGCACGGAGCGCACGGCCTGCGAGATGCCCGCAAGATAAAACTTGTCTTGCTGTTGCAAACGACCTTCGTATACATCGGCGAGAGCATCGATCATGCGATAGAAATACACGCCGATTGAAATGGTGAGCATGTCTCCGCCATAGCCGCGCACCATGCAGTACCCCACGCCAACGACCATCATAAGCGCGCAGGTAATGAAACGGTTCACCTCATAATCGGCAAACGAATGGCGCTCATCGATATCGGAAACCTGATAGGTACGCACGCCGTAATTGCCGATCATCATGAGCAGCGTGGCGGTGATGAACGCGAGCGAAAACATACCCGCAAGCTCGGCATTCGTGAGCTGCGTGATAACGACGGTGAGCACAGGGAAAACCATGCCCCATGTGGCAATGCCGAACATATTGCAAATGTAGTCGCGCGATGTGCGATGCGATGCATACATCTCGTCCTGATCGGAAAAGGAGCCATCTTTCGCGGCACCGAGCAAGCGGTTCCACCATTGGCTAATAGTCCTGGTGAGCGCGTTATTCACAAATACGTTCGACATAACGAAGCGAAAATCCCCTTTCAACGCCCCTAGAGAGCGAAAAGCATAAACACATGGAATTATAAAGCCCCGCCCGGAAAACTCCGGACGGGGCAAAGCGGCGTCAACAAACGTTCACCTAATAAAATAAAGAATGAATTTACGCCTCGATCTCTCCCGCTGCGCTCACTTGTGCATTGGAATCGTTGAAGACGTCACGATTGAGGAAGGCGATGAGGCCGACGAGAATCGCAAGCACCACCACCGTCGACGCGACGGTTTCGAACGACATAGCGTCCCCCTTTGAAACATGGAGCCGAGGCTCCTTTGATTAGGATGGTTCTGCATTATTGTTCTATTTCCCTATTTATGCAATAGGTTTATAGGTATTTATTGGGAGAAGTGCAACGAAACGTTAAAAACAATAGTTCAGCACCGCAACAATATGCCACAGACGATACAATCCAAGCAACGCGATTCAAGGAGGATAGCTTATGTCGTATGCGTTCATCCACGCCACGGTGCTCGACGGCACAGAAAAAATGAAGCCCATGCTCGACACGACAGTTCTCGTCGATGACAAGGGAAAAATCGTCGAAGTCGGCCCCACCGCAAAAGTAAAAATGCGCGGCGGCGAACAGATCATCGACCTGCAAGGCAAGTACCTCATGCCTGGACTCATCAACATGCACGTGCATCTGGTTGGCGACGGCACGCCCCACAGTTCAAGCAACGCCGAAGGGGCGGTTCAAAAAGTGACGGGCAACCCCGTTGGCATGGCGATTTTGCGCCACATGCTGAAAGCCTCGCTGAAAAACCAGCTTGCAAGCGGCGTAACCACCGTGCGCAGCGTCGGCGACCCCGGGTATGCCGATATCCAAGTGCGCGATCAAATTAAATCGGGCAAGTTCCAAGGTCCGCGACTTATCGCATCGGGCTGCGGCATCACCGTCCCCGAGGGCCATGCGCGCTTGTTCGCGAAAAAAGCGACAACCCCCGAAGAAGGTCGCGCGCTCGTCCATGAGCACTTCAGCAATGGGGCCGATCAAATCAAGATCTTCATCACGGGCGGCGTTTTTGATGCCGAGGTTGAAGGCGAGCCGGGAGTTTTGCGCATGCCCCTCAATGTCGCGCAAGCAGTGTGCGACGAAGCGCATAAACTCGGACTTCGCACCTCGGCCCATATTGAAAGCACCGAAGGCGTCGAAGTCGGCTTGAAAGCAGGCGTCGATACCATCGAGCATGGCGCGCCCCTCACCGACGAGCTTTTGAAGCTGTTCAAGAAAAATGGGCTCGGCAATGCCTCGTCGCTTACCTGCACGCTCTCGCCGGCACTCCCCTTCGCGGTGCTTTCGCCCGAGAAAACGCACTCTACCCATGTACAGAAGGTCAACGGTCGCGTTGTCTACGAAGGCGTCGCAATAGCGACGCGTCAAGCGCTTGCCAATGGCATTCCCGTAGGCCTGGGCACCGATTCCGCCTGTCCGTTTGTCACGCACTACGACATGTGGCGCGAAGTGGTGTATTTCCAGCGCCATACCGGCGTGACGCCCGAATTCGCGCTGCATACCGCAACGCTCAAAAACGCGCAGCTGCTGGGCGTAGCCAATGAGACCGGCTCCATCGAAACGGGCAAGAGCGCCGATCTTATCGTGCTCAACGCAAACCCGCTCGATGACCTCAGCGCGCTGCGCAACGTCGCACAGGTTTATATGGCGGGCAAGCCAGTGAAATACAAGGCGAAGCACTTGCCCAAAATCGACGCCGAGCTCGATGGCATTATGGACGGCCTTGACAACGACCCGTTCGTGAGCGAATGGAATATCGCAGAGGAAAAGAAGCCGCTCAACCCCTTCGCAAAACGAGGCACGAAAGAATAAAGGGCAATCACAAACGCGGAAAGGCCGCTTGGCTTTTTCGCGAAACGCGACACAAGGGAATAGAGCGGAAACGCCGCCCTTCGGCAACGTGCTCAACAGCCACCGAAAAACACGCACACCAGCCGCCGCTTCGGAATCGTGAGCCTGAAGCGGCGGTCTAATGCGCATAATGAAAAGGCAACTTACCTCTCGACAACGAAAGGAACACTCATGAGGCTCGCAATTGCTTCAGACATTCACGGCTCTGCGAAATGGTGCGAAAAGTTCTTGAAAGCGGCCGATGAGGAGCGAGCCGACGAGATAATTTTGCTCGGCGACATTTTGTATCACGGACCACGAAACGAAGAGCCCGAGGGCTACGACCCCAAAAGCGTTGCCGCCATGCTCAATGAGCGTGCAGGTTCCATTGTGGCCGCACGCGGCAATTGCGATGCGGAAGTCGACCAAATGATGCTCGAATTCCCCTGCATGGGCGATTACGCGCTCGTATTAGCCGACGGCATGCGCTTGTTCTGCACGCACGGCCATGTTTTCGGAAGCGGGCTGCACAACAGCGTCAACAACATGCCGAAATTGTCGAAGGGAAGCGCATTCCTGTTCGGACACACGCATATCAAAGTAAACGAGCGCGACGCGCATCACTCCGACGTATGGCTCTTCAACCCGGGCAGCGTGGCCATTCCCAAAGATGGCTCCCACAGCTTCGGCATTTTCGACGGTAAAACCTTTACGCACCGCATTCTGCGCTAAACAATGCACAGCACAACACAATTACGGCCCGTCAGCCTCTCAAAAGATGGCGGGACGCCCCTTTGACATCATGACAGGCCAAAGGCGCCGCGAGCTCCGTACACAAAGTTGCAGTAAGCGGAAACCCACCACGAGCTTTCGCTGACAAAAAACCTGTTAAATGCTCGTAGCATTTAACAGGTTCGCTCTAAGGAATGAGCATTCGCACGCCGTCTCAAAATCCAACCCGCTAATGATCGCCGCATTGAACAATCTCACCCAATGAAGGCAAAGCGTTCTGGACTACTACAAAGCTGCTAAACGCTCAGGGCATTTAGCACGCACCGCAGCATAAATCAATAACGTATCAGGGCTCAACGAATCAGAAAACACGACCGCAATTGCATTTGCGGTGTTAAACCCGCTAAACGCTCAGGACATGAAAAGGTTTAACGCGGTATTCGTCCCAGCAAAAAAACGGCCCCCGTAGAGGGAGCCGTTTTCATCATGGACAAAACGAATTTACGCCAAAATGAACATGAGCAAGAACGCGAGCGAGGCAACCCACATGAGCGGCTTGACTTCCTTCGCCCTGCCAGTCACGAGCATAATGACCACGTAGGAGATAAAGCCAAAACCAATGCCGTTCGTGATGGAATACGTCATGGGAATACCCATGATGCACGCAAACGCAGGGAACGCATGCTCGATGTTCCCCCAATCGATATGCACCACATCGGAAAGCATGAGATAGCCCACAACGACAAGCGCACCGCAGGTAGCCGAAGATGACACCATGCCAATCACGGGCGCAAAGAACGCGAACACAACAAACAGCAGACCCACGACGATGTTGGACAGACCCGTACGAGCACCAGCTGCAGCGCCCGAAGCCGATTCAACGAACGTGGTGATAGAACTCGCGCCGCAGAAACCACCTACCGCAGCGGCCGCGGAGTCGACCATGAGAATGGGTTGAATGTCGTCAACATTGCCATCTTTGTCGGCGAACTCGCCACGCTGGCCAACGGCAACAACCGTGCCCATCGTGTCGAAGAAGTCACTCATAAGCAACGAGAACACGAAGAGCAGCAAGGCGGGCTGCAGGAACACCTGAACGATTGCCATGGTGTCGGTGCCCGGGATGGTTTGGAACGGGGCCGCAAAAGCCGAGAAGTCCAAGCCGAAGTTCCACGACGTCGGCAGCGGCGTTACGCCCAGCGGAATGCCGACGATCGTCGCGGCAACGATGGAAATGAGCAATCCGCCTTTCACGTTGAGCACCTGCAGAATAACCGCGATCGCAATAGCGACGAGGGAAACGATAGCAACAGGCGAAGACAAGTCGCCAAGCGTAAGGAGGGTCGATTCGCTTGAGACGATAACGCCGCCACCTTTCAGACCGATAAACGCGATGAACAGACCGATGCCGATGCCAATAGCGTGACGCAAGCTAGCAGGAATAGCGTCCATGACCGCCTTACGAAGTCCGCACGCAACCAAGATGAAGATGACCACGCCTTCGAGCATAACAATGGCCATAGCAACACGCCAGTCGACGTTCACGCCGCCCAGGCACAGGGTATAAGCGACAATGGCGTTAATGCCCATGCCAGATGCCAAAGCAACGGGACGGTTGGCGATAAGGCCCATAGCAATCGTCATGACGGCTGCGCCGATGCACGTTGCGGTAAGCGCCGCTTCAAACGGCATGCCCGCCGCAACAAGCATCTGCGGGTTAACGGCAATGATGTACGACATCGCAAGGAATGTCGTGAGGCCGCCGATGACCTCATTTCCGACCGAAGAATTGCGCTCGGAAATCTTGAAAAACGTATCCACTCTCAACCTTTCTGCTCGAGAAGCTTCGCCGCACCGTCTATGCGGCAAATGAGCATATTATCACGACACCGAAAAGAAAGCAGAGCAACCTACGATGCATCGCGCAGGAAGACGCGCATCAAAGGTGAATGGATGCGAGGAGACTGGTCGAACCCCGCTCGCTCTGTGCTCGAAAAACGGGAAGAGAAACTCGATAGCCCTAAAGCCCCTTTCGCCCCAAAGGCAGCGAGCG
>OKRW01001426.1_pt1 | contig 20427 bp, 15 predicted proteins | sample 1601151 | NCBI WGS metagenome assembly OKRW01 (sample SAMEA3541471, study PRJEB24748) | human gut metagenome | biome: human gut; feature: human-associated habitat; material: faeces | place: China | collected 2012 | reverse complement strand
CTGTCTGTCTGTCTGTCTGTCTGTCTGTCTGTCTGTCTGTCTGTCTGTCTGTCTGTCTGTCTGTCTGTCTGCAAGATTATCTCTTTTTTCATAACTCTTTGTCAACCTATTTAATCCTCACTCATTCTTTTCTGAATCTATGTTGTAAATTTCATCATTTTAGCTATTATTTCTTCTTTGTTAAGAAGTCCTAGTATTATTCAAATTAAATTCTATCAGACTCTTCCAATCTACATCACCCTTCCTTGAAATATTTATTATAGTTTAATCCGCGATTATCTGCTAACAATCTACAGAATTCACCTACATCTATTCCTCTAACACATTCCTCATTAGTAAATAGTCAAACCTAAATCTATTGATTTCTCTGATGATTTTGATGATTTTTATTCAGCATACAGTAAACTATCCGTATTATTTTAACTTTAAGCCACCGGTTCCGGTGGCATGATTTTAAATATTGGTTGTTCTAGCTTTACGCCGACATATTTCTGAAAGTTTTTCCAACCATGTCAAAATGTCATTAAAAAAACTATATTCTTTTTCATCCTGCTAGTTTTTCAATACTGTCAGGATATGTTCCGGATACCTAAATGGATTCAATTCATTAGCTTTTTCTGTTTTTGTGATGCTATGAATAATGGTACTGGCATTTGCACCATCCAGACTACGTCTAGTTACTTATGAATTTACTTCTTCCTTTTAATCTGTTTTCTTGTTATATACTTCATATCTCAACCATTCATGGACTTGCCTGCTGTTCATCACAGAATGGTATACAGAATTTCGTACAACATAGGCCCTTTTGTACAGTAACTGATACTATAGCTTTATAATTTTATTTTTCTTTATCACAGCCTGCTCCATTAAATTATCGTTTATTTATGAAAAAATCATAATACCTGACACTTAAATATTTATCTTATAGATATTGTATGAATTATTTTTTCTCACCTATTAAAACACGAGTCACTTTAAACCTCATTAATAGTGTACTAATTAAAGACGATAAAACTAATGCAACAATAAAATTAACAATAGCATTTAGATATGGATTTACCTTTCCATTAAGCCATATTATCGTAAAATAGATGATTTGTTGGTGAAATAAATAAATTGCCATTGATTGTTTCGAAAAAATCCTAAACAACTTATTCTTCCAATTAACTTTTGTAGCTAACCACTGTAACACAAAAAATGACATCAATGCCCCAAATACATGAGCACTATAAATCATTACTAAACTTAACAATTTAAACACAAATTCCTTGTTTGACGATGTAATTTGATATATACAAAACAAAACAACTTGAATGCAAACATACAAGAAATTTGGTACTCTATACAAAAAACAATCTTTCTTTTCTCTAAGCTTCATTCCTAAAACAAAAAATGGTAAGTAATTAAATGCAGTCCATATACAAAATATATTGGGAAAAGCAGCACCACAAACAAATCCTATTAGCCAGGATAAGCAAGATACAATAACAGCAATAAAATCATTTTTTATCCATTTACAAAGAAACCAAACCATAAAAAAAACATCAAACAACATCCATAAAAACCACAGTTGACTTGGACTTGTACAAAGTATATATTTTACAATAATATCTTTTATTGTATATGAAAATAATGTATATGAAATCGGTATGATCCATATAATTACAACGGAAACATACGGAACCAGCAACCTTTTCGCTTTATTAATAATAAACGGATAAAATTGTTGATACCTCTTTTTTTCATACCTTAAATATTGAAAAATATAACCTGATACCAATGTAAAACCATAAATATGAAAAGCATTCAACCAGTCAGCCAGTACCCCTAATAATTTTGATTCTATAATAACTGGTTGAACATCAAACCATGCCCCCCCCAGAATACAATACTATGATAAAATACTACCAACAGCATCAATACTGTTTTTATAAAATAACAATTATCTAGCATTTTCTCATTTTTATAATTATCCATTAATATTCTTATACATTGTAGTTTGCTTATCTAATTACCTTGCTACAATATACCTTCCTTTCTATCAAGCTTATTTTTCATAAATTTCATGGTACCTGACACAATATGATCCATCGTGTCAATTAATTTCAATAAATATCGTTTATATTCTTTTTATATTGATTTTTCTAAGTATACCTAATACTAAGTTAGTCATTTCCTCCTTATAAAACACAAAATTTACAAAAACAGAAGTTAATAAAGCTATACTACTTACTTTTATAGCCATAATAAACCATCCTATGAATGATACTTGTTCAAGCCTAAATTGGGATGTTAGTATCATAATGAAAAACAACGTTATAATATCAACAAAAAATTGTTTTATAGTCCTTTTTATTGACCAATAAATGAAATTTTTTGAATTGTATATAGCCATCCATACCGTTTGATACGTCATTGAAACCAAAGTTCCAATTGCTACTCCAATCAATCCCCAATAGTAAACTGATACTATAGACATCCCAAGATTAATAATAACTGCTATAATATGACAATTTTGAGTCTGTTTATAATGTCCGCCCGCAAGAATCATCTGATTATATGGCAGTCGCAGACAATGACATGCATGTGCTGCTACAAGCAAATACGCAAATATTGGTTGCATATAATTTACATCCGTAACTCCTTTGGTATACACTTGAATAAATGGTACTATAAGCACTGCAGTTATAGGAAACAAAAGCATTACAACTGTATGAATTGTAAACTCTACTCCCTTAAAGAAATTTTCTAACTTTTCTTTTTCATTTTTTGCAAGATACTCTCCCATAACTGCTTGAACACCATTTATCCCTGAAAGAAATAATCCCTTTACTCCAGCAACCACCATATAATATACCGAATATATGGAAACATTAGCCAGTGTTGAAAAGAGTGTTAAAACTATAATATCTGTATTGTCTAAAACAACTGAAGCTACATGCTGTGCAATACCATTCCATTTTTGCTTAATAGGTTCTTCATCTAATTCAATCTTTCTATCAATATCATAGTGACGATTGATGTAAGCTCTAAGAATTAACGGTCTTATAAGAAAAATAATTGAAGTTGTAAGTTTAACTAGTTGGATTGATCCAGCCATTCTAATAACTATCACACATGCAACTGTATTTAAACATAGTGTGATAATTTGAGATGTATATTGTATATATCCTCTTTGATCCGCTGTTAATAATAACCTATCAATAATACCAAAATAGTACTGTGCAAAAGCACTAATACTCATAGCTAAAATTAAAAGAGCTGTATATAGCCAACTTTGATCAGTTTTAGCAATAAATGGATAAAAAATAGTAAGCCCAATGACATATACTAATAAAATCAATGCAATTTTTTTAAAAAAAATATCTCCTGACTTTAATACTTTACTTATTTTAATACTATCTTTCTCGGCCAATGGTTTATATAAAGATGACTGGATAACTGCTCCAACACCTAATTCCAAAAATGCTATCATTGAAAGAAATTGATTTATCGATGATACAAGTCCATTTACTTCTGATCCAAATGTATCAAGTATCAATCTAGGAAGAATAAAACCACAAATCAAAGTAGTAATCTGGAATAAAACAGATGTTATTGTATTTAATACTAATTTCTTTTTCATTTTCACTTCCTCTTTTTTACCAGTGTCCTCTAATAATTCTTCTTCCTATTTTCCAAAAGAGAGAATTTTTTATTCTAGCAATAAAAATGATTTTTTTGTTTGTTTTCTTAATAGAATAAAAATAGTTTTGTTTTGTCTTAAACAATGCAATAAAAGCATCTCTATTACTTGGTTTTTTACTTGGGTGATCTAATTGTCCATTTGAAGCAATCGCTACATTCTTATCCATTGCTTCATAGTGAAAATCTAACAAATTTAAGAATGCTTCACCTTTCTTTGTATTAACAAGAATTAAACTCAATCCCTTCATTAATTCAGTTTGTCCCAGATTTGACCCCCAAGCATCACCAATCGTAATATCAGCCACTCTTTCAAACCTTGCATATTTACATGAATAGCAATTTTCCGTGTATGTTTGACCTTTTAAAAAAGGAATGGTCCAATAAAAAAATCCCTGTCTTTTATCAAAGGTTGTACTGAAATCAGCATGTTTTCTAAAAGAAAAATCTGAAAAATCATTTTGCACCAAATTATTTTCATTTATCATTTTCTTAAAGAGTTTCTGTGATGGGGAACCATGACAAATCAAATCAATAGTTAGTAGATTATCTTTATGTTCACTATTAAGGCTAGAATACAGTCCAGCAACATGACAAGGTAATCCAATAAAAAGAACTTTATTTCCTTTTTTTAATTCATCTTCTATACTTTTAAATATTTTTTTTGTGTTACTTTTCAAATATTTAGATCCAACAAATCTACTTAAATCTTCATATCTTTGTACTTTATCATATATTAGTTCTGAATCTTTAAAACAACATGTGAAAACAGCAACATCCATCTCCAAACATTTTAATATTGCTGTAGATGCAAAACCTCCACTTGAGGAACTTTCTCGAATTACTTTTGAGTTTGACCAACCTTGTAAAATATTAATTGGAGAATTAAATTGAGCATCATTAAGATTTGGGCATATTTTAAGACATAAACCACATTCTACACATTTATTTTCATCAATTCGTGCATTCAATACAAATCCATCATCTTCAATACTAATAGCATTTTTAGGACATTTATTTACACAAGCATTACAACCTGTACATAGTTTACTTTCACATACAATATTTTTCATACTACTAATCTCCTGTTAATGAATTCATCAAGTCATTAACTTTAAATCTTTCTTTTTCTAGAATTTTATTAATTCTAGTGTAATCAATCTCATTATTAATAATATTATCATCTACATTTGTAGTATTTAATAATCTGTCTTTCATGTTGCAAAGTTCTAGTATTGATTTTATCCTAGTTGAATATTTGGGTGGTTGAAAAACGAAGAATTTTCTATTGAAATTAATGCTAAATGCAGTGCCATGAAATGAATCCGTAACAATATATTTAGCACTTAAAAACAATTGACAAAACTTCTCTGGTGTAATATTTTTTTTACTTTTAATATTATCTTTAAAATCAAAAGTATGAATTCTCACAATCTTTAAATCTGTTTTCTTTGATAAATTACTTGCAAAATCTGACAACATCATATTATGGTTTAACTGATAAACCAGAATGTAATCTTCTGTCTCATCTACCAGATTCATCGCTTTAATCCAATTATTTCTAGACAATAATAATGTCGGATCTAAAACCTGTTGAGCATTCATTATTCCAATTTCATTAAGAGCGTTTACAGCAGATTTTTCTCTTACTGTTATAAACTGAAAATCTTTCAGATATTTTTTCACTTCATTTTGTTCTAGTTTATTAAAATGTTCATTACCTATGCTTGACGAAAGTGATATTTTAACACCATCTTTTACAAACGACAAATAGTACTCTGGTAGAAATCCACCATTGTAATCATAATTCCACGTTTGATCACTCCCAACAATATATAATGCTGGATTACAAAAAAAAGTGTACAATTCATCCTTATTAACTGTTTTTGTTAATTTTAAAAATTTCTTTCTGAAAGAATCAAATAATATTGATTTTTTTATAAAACGTATCTCTGCTCTTTTAGCTAATAAATATGAAAAAATAGGTAATGCTCTTAAATCATTACAATTTCTATATATTTTGTAGAATTCTCGATACACACCTTCTTTAGTTGCATTTTCTCTTGTATAATTAATCACAGAACAGTCATACCCAAATGAAGCCAAATACTGCTGTGATGCAAAAGTTTGTAGAACAGATCCATAATTATTTATATAATGTATTGTTAGTAAATAAGCATTTTTCATAGTCAACCTCCAATTTATTGGAACAAATAATCTTTGTTAGATTATTTAATTTACACTGTTTTATCTTAACATCCATGAATAAAGTTTAAACCATCTTTTTTTTATCAATAAAACTTTTATCTTATATTTTAACGAAATTCTTTTTTGCATTATATCCATTTTTTTTATTGCATTTTCAATAATCGGATGTTCCAGCGCATCAATTACATTTTCAATCATATCTTTATAAGGATGATTTTTAATTCCTGCTCCTAAATAACTTCCCACAAGTAGACTTGTTTCAAAAACAATATAATCATTAAACTGCTCGCTATCAATAATATTTTCTGGTAAAATCGATGTCAAATATTCTAATAAATAAATTAGCTTTTTCGAGAATTTTTTATCAAACATGTGTGTCATTGACTCATTTTGTATACGATATACATATGTATAGTCATCTAATACAGACAAGCTTAATGCATTAATGATACATGGATAAGTGACAGAAATATCCTCTCCAATTGAATATGTTTCTGGTAATTTTTCTTGTGCTTTAGAAACCAGCTCTTTCTTTATGCAAGATGTCCACAACGTAGGATAAATACCAAAACAAAAAAAAGGTTCTGTTGAAATAAAATTCCCCAAAATTTCTTTTTTCATCTTATCATCTGCGTAAAATCCAGGGGCTATGTTTTGGCTATACTTATTTTGAATTCCTTCATTATCCTCAATATATCCTGTAACTACAATATCAGGATGATTTTTGTAAATTTCTTCAGCTATTTTAATTAGATGATCCTTTAATAACCAATCATCACTATCTAAATTTAAAATATATAACCCATTTGCGTTTTTTACACCTGTTTTTCTAGCTTTTATAACACCACCATTCTCTTGATGTATTACGCTCAAATAATTGTAATCTTTCGCAAAATTATCTGCTATCATTGGTGATGAATCTCTTGACCCATCATCAACCACAATGACTTCATAATCATCAAATGATTGTTCACAAACACTTTTTAAACATTTCTCAATATATTTTTCTGCATTATACACAGGTATAATTACACTAATTAACGGTGTTTTCATAATATGTTATTCTTTTCTCCCTTTTCAATCTAACGCCTTAGAAGTTTTCTTTTTAAATAATTCAAACATACCCCAAACATTTCTAAAGACTGTATAAAAAATGGTTTAATATCTTTCTTATTGAACACAGCATGCGATTCAGCCTGCTTAGATTCTTTTAACCAGCCTATAATGCCTACTGCTTTTATCCCCCTTCTAATATCATTCCAATCCGGCATAAAATATATAGTCTTATTAAAAGTCTTGCTACAATCAGGCATCTTATGAAATGTTTGATAATAAACCCATATGTACGGCAGATTTACTCCCGCTGTTTTCACACAATATGCATTTCCATCATTACGTAAATTAATTTCCAAAAAATAGTCATCACCACTATTGTCTCTAATAAATTCTAAACTAAACAAGCCACTATAACCTAATTTATTTAAATATTTCTTTGCGCCTTCAATATCGAATGATAATTCACTTATCGGCGCATATTTTAAATAACCTGTATTCGTGTTATCTGGCTGTCTAATAATAGTAGTATATCCCGGAATAATAACTTCCTTCCCACCATCTAAAGAACATCCTATTAGTTGAAATTCCATCTTCTTCTTAATAAACTCTTGTATTTGAATCGTATCAGCAGATACATTTTCTATTGCTGATTGAAGTTCCGTCATGTTATTAGATATTTTTATGTCTGCTTTTCCTCCACCCAGCACACTTTTTAATGGTTTTATAATACAAGGAAATTTATCCCAAGTAACATTATCATATTTCGAAAAATAGCCACTTTGAGGTAAGCAAAATCCACATTCAGCTGCTATTTTACTTTGCTGTTCTTTTGACATACACACTTTAATGTCCAATTTTGTTGATGGCAAATTATACCACTGTTCTAACTCTTTGCGATGAGCAATCACCGCTTCCGCGGTGCCATCCGAACAACATATTATAGTTTGTTTTTTTTCTTCAGTACTATTTAACAAAACATTTATACACTCTTCATTTTTTCTTACATAAGTAATATTCTGTTTATTAACATATTTACTAGATGAAATTATATTTTTCTTTTTAAAATGATCATCTACAAGAATAACTTTCACATGCTTATCTAGTATCCCAATTTCTCCAAGAGATCTTATAACGCCTAACGTATTATGATGAATTCCACCTATTATCACTACTTTTATTTCTTCATTCATAGCTATACCACCTGTTATATAATATTTAAATTTTAAACATTTTTATTTAAGTGCAATTTTATAATAATCTTTTAACAGTATTCCTGTTCCAAAAGAGCTTACATAGGAAAAGACATTATTTAACTTATTTAACAATTCTTTTACCTCTTCATCTGTTTTGCAATAAGGATTACCATCCGGCATTAATTCTGACGAATGAATCATAAACATTAAATAATCCGATTTCTCACGTAACACTTTTTGTATTAAACGCTTCATTTCATCTTCACTTTGTAACGCAGGTCTTAGCCATAAATGTTCGCCTCTGATGGCATTAATTATTTTTCGATATATTTTTTTACCCTTTATAGTTCTATATGTTCGTGTTGTCATTGGCACTTCGATGAGATTTTTTCCAATCTTATGTGGCTGTTTGATTGCCCTTCTGTAATCATTAGCATGCTGTACGCTTGTTCCAGGAGCTTTATGATATATTTCTGGGGTAATAGAACAATCTACTAGTATTCCTATTTCTTCTAATATGTCAAATAACTCTTGTGACGTTGCCCATCTTCCAGCCCTATAAGTAACTGGTGATACTCCTATTCTTTCTTCTATAAGATTCTTTAAATAAATATGTTTTTCTCTTATTACTTGTTTAGGATATTCTGTAATATATGCGTTTCCATCATAAAGTTTCTTCAACCTGTATTCAGGTGGTGAATTCCAAGCATGTAAATGCATTCCTATTTCGCATGTACCTTTAGCTACTTTTTCTTTAGCAAATTCTGCGAAATCATTTGACATTGCCATCTCATAATTTGTTAAATACACTGGATAAAATTGATATTTTTCGCATAATGTTTGAAAAGGTTCAAGAAACTTTGCGTTCTGAGTATCTATAGTTTTACCCTCTTCCCATTCCCATAAATTATCCCCTTCTGTATCAACAGTAACTATTATATTAATATTTCTCATTAATCAATTCTCCTTTATACTGAAGTCCAGCATGAAACAAAAGTATCCATAAAATTTTATATGATGGTCCCATTGTTATTGTCATACCCATCACAATAATTCCGACAAATGGACCGATTAATTCTTTTTTATTTTTTATAAAATCACGTATGACATAAAAAAATAATCGAATATATAAACAAAATCCAATTATGCCATAACAGACAATTTGTTGTAAAAACTGATTATGCATAGTAGTAGTAGCCGTTATGTACGATAATCCTGTATCTACCATTAAACCACCATATCCATATCCAAATAATATGTTGAAAGCATTTCCACTTTGGAATTGTTTTAAGCCTCTTTCCCAAATTTGCGATCTTCCACTTCCATTATCTGCTGCAAGTGCTTCGATACTTAAGCGTTTAAACGTTTCTGCAGGAATCAATGGTAATAAGTAATTCATAAAAATGTAATATCCTATAATCAGCATAACCACAAACAAAAATATTCTTTTAGGTGAGTCTTTCATTGAAATCAAAAAGGATATTGAAACAGAAATAAGCATCGAAATTAATGCTCCTCTCGATCCAGACATTAATACAACATAAATACCACCAATTACCGTAAATGCTGATAAAATTTTAATAATCTTATTTTTATATTCAAATAATGAATATAATGCCAATGGGATTGCAACAACAAAATAACTGGCAAATTCATTCGGGTCTGTCCATGTACCAAGAATAAGAAGTGTTTGTCGTGAACCAAATCCAACAGATGCAGTTTTTCCCGTAAAAAATAGTATAATGAAAACACAACCACCAAGAATCCAAGCCAAATCCATCAATTTCTTTCGCTCTTCTCTTATTTCAGTTGTAAAAAATATAATACTGATAGCTAACAAGATGCACATTCCTAACATTGTATTTTTCGATATTTCTTCCATACCACTCCATAGAAATGTAATAATAGTGTATAAACAATACGTTATCCAAGTAAAAAATAAACTTTTTTTATCTGCTTTGATTACAATAATACCTTTATTATCAACTAAAAATAATGCAAATATGGCAAATGTTATTATTCTATATACTGATCCAAAAGAAAAATTCACCCACGAGAAAGGTAGCATAAGTACGAATAAAATTGCTAGGTTTCTTTTGTTTTTCATATCTAGAGACATATTTTTATCCTTTCCTTGAATACTTTTTATATAGTTCTTCATACCCTTCTGCACATTTTATAATATCATATTTCATAACTAATTCTCTTGATTTCTTTCCCATCTTCTTAGTCATCTCTACATCTTTTGTCAATTTAATCATCTTTTCTGCCATTGCTTTCTCATCCGATTCTACAATAAATCCATTTTCATTTTCGCGTACAATATCAACTACTCCACCTGCTGGAGTAGACACAATAGGTAATCCACAAGACATTGCCTCTAAGACAGAAATAGGTAAACCTTCAACCTTAGAAGTACAGCAATATATGTCTGATGTTCTCAAATATGGAGCTACATCACTTTGATTTCCCTCGAATATAACTGCATTTGATAACCCTAATTCTTCAACTTGATTTTTAAGCTGTTCTCGTAATTCACCATCACCAATTATACGTAACATTACATTATTATACTCTTTATGAACAAGAGAAAATGCATTTATTAACAGTTCGTGATTTTTTATATGATATAAAGTTCCTGTAGATACAAATACTATCTGAGAACTCTTCTTTTCTACTTCAAGTGGACAAAAAGCAGCTGTATCCACTCCATTATAAACGCACTCTACATTTTCACTTTTTAAATTATATGCTTCAATCAATGATTGTTTTACCGTATCACATATGGCCACAGGAATAACTAGCTTTGTATGAAAGCAGACTTTCATTATAGTCTTTTTAAATCCTCCAAAAATTCTATATCCCATACTATGAGCAGTAAATAAATGTCTAGTCATGGTGAAAGAAATAGCAATTGGTAACAACATATGTAATGCAGCTCCAACATTAGTATGAATGATACATGGCTTTTCTGTTCTAATTAAAGTTCTAATCTTCCATACTTTTTTTCTATATGAACAATCTTCAAAATAATATACTTTAATATTTTCAGAGATTAATTTTTTATAAAAGCTTGAATTTTTATCTAATTTATTTGTAACTAATACGATAGGTTCATATTTATCCCTATGTATATTACATGCCAACTCTGTTGCAAATCTTTCAGCGCCTGCGCTTGCAAGTGTTGGAATACATATCATTATTTTTTTCATCTTTTTACCCTCTATGTATTTCACTTGGTACTCTTTTTTGCACAAATAGAGTATTAGGTGCAACATTTTTGTTTACAACACTTCCAGCAGCAATTACTGAATTTGCTCCAATAGTAACACCTTTCAAGATAACTACATTAGCGCCAATCCAGACTCCTGATTCAATTTTTACTGTATCTGAATTATAACCACCATTACCATCATGATCATGATCATATATAACTGTTCCTGGACCAATCGTCACATTATTTTCTAATTCAATAAATTTGTGTGATACAATCATACAATTTCTATTTATGAAACAATTGTTTCCAATTGTTATTTCACCATTTCTAGCTGTAAGTTCAGTATTAGGTCTAATCTCAACTTTATGTCCAAAAAATATATGCCCTTTTCCATATGTTCTTAATGATGCTTTAGGACTTATTAAACTTTTAATTCTATATGAAATTTTAGCACCTGTTAATTTTCTCGATAATAACGCTATATTAGAAGCTAATACTCTACAGATAAGACCTATTTTTTCCATGTTATACCTCACTCACTTAACTAACTTTTCATATGCATCAACATACATTCCTGTAACCACTGTATCCGAATAAGCATTTTTTACCTTATCACAATTCCAATGACCCATTTTTTCTCTAACTTCAGATTTTTCAATCTTCTCAATTGCTTCAACAGCATCTTTAACTTTGTAATTCTTTATTACAACTCCGCCTTCGTTCTCAATCATATCTGCATTGGCAGCCCAATTCGATACCACACAAGGCAATGAATGAGACATTGCTTCAGCCAATGCATTCGAAAATCCTTCTCCTGTATACCGACTCAAAAACAAGAATGCATCCGTAGAATCTAATTCATTTTGGACAAATTTCTTTGTTTTTTCTCCTAACAAAATAACATTGGCAGGAAATTCCGATGTGTCCATATCAACATTTCCTATTAAACGGAAAGATTTATCAGGAAAATATCTTGCCACAGCAGCAATTAAATCACAACCTTTTTCCTTAATAACTCCTCCTACATAAGTAAGATTCTCAAGTTTATCATTATATTCTGTTCTTTCTTTTATAGCATTTGTTTCTATAAAATTTGGAATTAGTTCATATTGCTTGTTTGGATTTACTTTTTGTAAAAATTCCGCAGAAGCACTATTTAAAACAAAAACACAATCGCTTAAATCTGTTAACTTCTTAAAAACTCTTAAAGCTACTTTTGATTTAACCATATTGGGTAAAGTACATCTAAAATGTACAATAAATTTTCTCCTACATTTTTTTGTTATATAAGCAGATACAATCTCTCTCATCATAGATGTAGTTCCTGCTGGAATACATGCTTGTACGACTGTAGCATCTTTGTCTTTTAATGCTTTTTTTAAATCATTCCATATACGAAAACATCTTTTTGTTTCATCATAATAATTTCTTTTGGCACCATTATAAGCATCTCTTTTTCCGGTTACCTTTTCATCTACAACAACTACTTCCCACCCATTTTTTAAAGTAGTCTGCATCATTCTTTTGGTCCAACCTGCTATTCCTCCATGTGGTGGAGGCGTAGGTGCTAATAAAACAACTTTCATAATTATATTCCCCTTATAACTTACCTTCTAATTTGTTCATGAAAAGTGTCTCTTCAAAATTCTCTTCATAATATTTTCGAGCGTTTATTCCCATACTTGCTCTATCACCATAGCTAATAAACTTTCTGATATTTTCGGCTAATTCAGATGCATCTTCGGCCTTTCCACAAAAACCACATTCAGCATCTTTAATTACGACTTTTGCTTCACCATCAATTGCACCAATAATTGGTTTGCCGACCGCCATATAAGACTGAACCTTACCAGGCAATGTCATACTTAGTACCGGATCAGCTGCTAACGTAACTAACATAGCATCAGCTTTTGCATAAAGCTCAGGCATTTCTTCAAGCGGACGTCTGCCGTAAAATACTACATTTTCTAGATTTTTAGCCAAAGTTTGAAGTCTTTCTAAATCAGTTCCACTACCAACTATATGAAATACAACTGGTTCATCTTTTAAAGTCTCTGCAGCTTTGATAATAGTTTCAACAGATTGAATCTCTCCAATATTTCCTGCAAACATGAAATTAAATTTCCCATCCTCAGTTCTAGGTGGGATTTGTTCAAAGATACCTTCTGCATATTGCGGAAGATATTCAATTCTATCTTTTCTAATATCAAATTCTTCTTCAAGATACTTAGAAAACATACGACTAGTAATTAAAATTTTATCCATTTTTGTATATATATTCTTACTTACCTTATGAAAGAATTTATAAATTGCAGATTTTCTAGTAATACCACCAGCAATCAAACTTTCTGGCCAAAGATCTAAACAATACATTACAATTGGTACATGATATTTCTTTTTATATGCAATAGCAGCCTCTCCCATCATTACTGGAGATAATTGATTACAAAATACAACATCAAATTTCCCACCATCAGATGCAGCACATTTGTTTGAACGCACATATGCAATTGAAGAAGCAACATAACTATAGTAATTTAGTAATCTTTTTACACTTCCAGTCTCTCTAGGAATAGTGTAACAACGATGTACTTTTACACCATTAATAACTTCATCAATATGTTTCCCTTTCCCATATCCTTCATAAATATATCCTTCTGGATAATTAGGATATCCGGTAACCACCTGAACCTCATGACCTCTTCCGACCATTTCTTCACAAATATCAGAAATTCTAAATGGTTCTGGTTTATAATACTGGCATATTACAAGGATCTTTTTTTTTTCATCTTCCTCCAATATTATTTTCTCTATTTTTCCAGTTCCACCTTCTACCACTGAATCATCATGTGCGAACACACCTACCGACCCTAGAAAGCATTTAATATCCATCCATAACCCCAACTTTTGAACATATTCTCCATCCAGCCTTGCTTTTACAGGGATTTCTAACTCATCACGTCCATTAATCTGTGCCCAGCCCGTAAGTCCTGGCTTTACATCATTAGCATTATATTTATCTCGTTCAGCAGTCAAGACATCTTGATTCCAAAGTCCTGGTCTAGGTCCTATTATAGACATATTTCCAATAAAAATATCCCAGATTTGCGGAAGTTCATCTAAACTATGTGCTCTCAGGAATTTTCCTACTCTTGTTATGTATTGTTCTGGATTATCTAACATATGTGTTGGAACATCATGTGGAGTAGACATTTTCATACTTCTGAATTTATGTAATTTAAAATATTGTTTATTTTGTCCCATACGCTTTTGTGTGAACAAAACCGGTCCCGGATCATCAATGATAATCGCAAGTGATATTCCTAAATAAAGCGGAGATAATACTACTAAACCACCAAAAGAGAGCACAATATCGATGGCTCTCTTGACATGTTTTTCATAAAACTTAGGCTTATATTCTGACATACCAATAGATTCCAAATGACCTTTTACGCCATCTGCATTTTCAGGGTCATTCTCATCTGGTACAAATTTAACCTTATGACCTTCTAAACGATTTTTCTCATTTGAATCATTATTGTAAATAGAACTACCTTTTTTCATCTTTCCAATAATCTTCATTCCAGCAAAACTCGTACCTATGACAGCTGTTCCTATAGCAGCTATTTTTTCAAATTTCTTCTTGTCTATATTCATTGATTACACCCCACTCTATTCCTTTGCTTTAGCTGTCTCATATCCCAATACAACTTCTCCCGCTTCCAGCTTTCTGCCTTCTTCTATTTTACTTCCCGCTTTGCATATTGCTCCAGCATTCACATGTACATATTTTTCAATTATCACATCATGATCTACAATAGCACCTACAGAAATAATACTTCCTTTTCCTATAATAGAGTTGGCATTTACAATTGCCTTTGGTTCAACAACAGTTCCTTTTCCAATGATTGATGAATTACTTACATATGCCGTTGGATGAATTAGTGTCGGAATTTCATAGCCTAATTCTTCTGCTTTTTTCAAAAGATCTTTTCTTACAAAATTATTCCCAATTCCGCAAAATACATCATCATAAATTCCCACATAATCCTTTAAGTCTTGCATTTTACCAATTGCATTATCTGCATAATCGTCTAAAAAATCCACTTTTGAATATCGCGGCATATAACCGTCTACAATACCAAGCGCAACCTCACGAACAACTTTTCCATGTCCTCCCGCCCCTAGTATTAATAATTTTTTGCTCATACTCTTTCCTTCTGCACTTCTGCTTCTCACATACATAATTCTTTAGAATATTGCTGCCTTCATTCCAGGTTTCTTATGTACTTCAACTTTCTCTTTTGCCTTTTCTTCCTGTTTTTCATTTGCAACATGGCAGTTGACTTCTTCTGGGCTCTTGAATGTTGGCACGACTTTTCTCATTGCCTGCTTTGCAATCAGATTGTCTCCACTGTCACAGGCTTCTCTAAGGACCTGCATCTTCTCTTCAATCTCTTCTTGGCTTAAGGCTGTATCTCTTTCGATGAAGATCATGCTGTTTTCAGTCTTGTCCAGTTCTTCGGTCTTCACAAGTAATTCTTCATATAACTTCTCGCCCGGGCGGAGTCCTGTCTCCACAATCTCAATTCCTTCTACGCCGGATAAGCGAATCATATTTTCTGCAAGGTCTAGGATCTTCACTGGCTGTCCCATATCCAGAACAAAGAGCTCTCCATTCTTTGCCATCGCACCGCTCTGTAATACAAGCTGTGATGCCTCTGGGATTGTCATAAAGTAACGGATAATTCTTTTATCTGTCACGGTTACCGGACCACCGTTGGCAATCTGACGCTTGAACAATGGAATGACGGATCCTGCGCTTCCAAGTACATTTCCAAATCTTGTTGCACTATATTTTACTTTTCCATGAGTGCTTGCACTCTGTACGATCATCTCGCACATTCTCTTTGTAGCACCCATAACATTGGTCGGATTCACGGCTTTGTCTGTAGATACCATCATGAAGCGTTCTGCTTCATATTCCTCGCACAGCTCTACCAAGTTATATGTACCAAATACGTTGTTGTAGATAGCTTCTACGCAGTTGTGTTCCATAAGTGGCACATGTTTGTGTGCGGCTGCATTGATCACAATCTGTGGATGATATGTCTCAAAGACCTTTTCCAGTGCTTTTCTGTGAGTAATGGAACAGATCTCAATCTGCAGATTTAATTGATTTCCATAGGCAATCTTTAATTCCTGCTGTACATCATAAGCACCATTTTCATAAATATCCAGAATAATGATCTGCTTTGGATGCATCTTTGCAAGCTGGCGGCAAAGCTCTGAACCAATCGATCCACCGCCTCCGGTAATGAGTACGACTTTATCTCTGTAGTATGCATTTGTCTTTTCATGTGACATTACGATTGGCTTACGGAACAGCAACTCTTCTACATCGAACTCTCTTAGATGTCTCTTGCCTCCTGCCGCATACATGGTCGGATAATCGTAGACTTTTACTTTATATCCTGCATTTTTATAAAATTCATACAGTTTTTTCTTCTTTTCCGCTTTCATAGACGGAATTGCAAAGATAATCTCCTGAATTTCATAATCTGCAAGTTTTTTTACGGTTACATCATCTTCTGTCCATACCGGGATTCCGTGGATTTCTCGACCAATCTTTTCCTTACTGACATCAATAAAGCATCTTGGTACATAGGAAGACTGCTCATTGCTGATAAGGTCTTCTGCCAGTCCGACTCCGACGCGTCCGGCACCTATGATTGCAACTTTGATCTTACGGTTTTCCTTCTCATTGCCAGGCTCGATTCCCGAAAAAAAGTATAGAACAAAATTCAGGAATTTTCCCCATTTACTCTCCTGAGTGCCACATTTATATGCATAGCGATATAACATACGGATTGCTAACGCTCCCAGTAAGTTCAGACATGACAAGGAAAGCATTCTTGCAAATGTGAGCTTTTCTACCGGCAGACATAATTCCATTAATAGATAGATGATGAATGCAATTGCGTCTGTCAAAAGCAATCGGATATAGCACTGAATCCCGCCATATCTCCATACCTGTCCATAGATTTTTCCTGTCATTCTGACAGCGAAAATGCATCCTGCTGAAAGTACTACTTGTTGAAAGATACCGCTTGTGGTAAGTTTGTCATTTCCTTCATAAAGCACAAGCAATAAAACTGCTGCAATCAGATAAACTAACATATCATATACAATTAGTATTCTTGGCATATGAAATTGTTTTTTATCCACTTGTTCTTTCAAATCTGTTTTTTCCTCATTCATCCTCATTCTTAATTACTACCTTTAAATCCTTTTTAACCGCTATCATTTGTTGCATTTTATCTTGTCTATCGGTTTTACCTTATGATAGTTATTTTCCAATTCATTGTCTCGTTTATGTCATTCATTTCTCAAGTCCAAGAGAAGCTGACGTATAATTTTCATACTTCAGCTCCCCTAAGCCCTAACATTTTCAATTAAGCATTCTTTTTTCTGAATGCTACAACTGCTGCCGCTCCTAAAAGAACGACTGCTGCGCCAGCGAATGGCACTGTGTTTGTGGAATCAACACCTGTTTTTGGTGATGTTCCTGTTGTATTTGTCACTGCCTGTGAAGCATCAACTTTCGCAATAATTGCGATTGGTGACAGATCCTGAACCTCAAATGTAAGCTCTTTATTGTTAAGATCTACATTAGATGGTGTAATAACTTCCCATACATTACGTGCAGTACTGAAGTGAAGTACTTTTACATCTGTCATTCCTTTTGTAAGTGCAGGTACAGATAATGTTACCTGATATCTTCCGTCTGCAAGCTGAACGCCACCATTGATTGGTGTTACATCCATGAATGCAGTAATTAAAGACTCCCCTGCAAGATCTGATGCGATGCTGGATTCAGCTTTTGCAAGATCATCCAGTGTCTTAGTTCCTGCATTGATGTCTTTAATCAGATCTGCTGCTGACTGATTAACTTTAGCAACATCTGCAATCTCACTCTGTGACATAGCTTCTACGTCATATTTTCCCTGAGATGCTCCAGTTGCTGCCATACCTGTTGTCTTACTTGCAGCGGATACACCTACAACCTGCATTGCGAATACTGTTACCAGCATAGCCAGGCTGATGAGTTTCTTCTTCATTGGTCCTTACCTCCTTTTTCTAATTATCGTTCTATAGATACTAGTACAGCTTGTACCAGGTATCTACGGTTGTCCATACCTGCATAGCAGGTAGATAGTGTGATGATCTTGTCATCTGCAGTCACACTCGCTGCTGTATCAATATTCGACTTCATATCCCGGATACCGAATACCATATCCAGGTAAGCCTGGTAAATGTCTTTGTTATCAAAGTTAAAGCTTTGTAGCAGATGCCGGTTGTCGTACAGATATGCTGCAAAGATCTGGTAGTGCAAAATCTTGTCCGGCATGTAAATGATGACTTCTTTGTTTTGATCAAAGAAATCCCGATCCATATATTGATGCAGACCGTCAAACATGGAGCCATTTGCCATGCCGTGTCCGTAGATCACGGTGTTCGGATCTTCGAAGGTCTTCGTATTGTAATCCTCAGTAAAGATTGCTCCGGCTTTGTTCTCATCATGTTCCACACTATGGTTCAGATAATAGCTGTTATCTGTCCCGCTCTGTACGATTGGATAGTCGATGACGGTTCCCGGTACTTTGATCCATGCATAAATGTCTGGATTCATGTTCTGTAATGTCTGGAAGTCGATTGGTATCTCGACGATACTTTTCGGTGTCTCTTCCGGTTTTTCCTCTGCCTTTTGACTTAATGTAAGCTCACTGAAGTTATTGATCAGCTCTGACTTTTTAATGACAGCCGCAAATCCGCCCTGCAGGTCGCCTTCAGTTGCTGCGAATGTCTCTTTATCCGCCGTTCTTCTTGCATAACTGTTTTTAACGACTGAATCTCCTAAAATCTCTGCCGCAAATCCACCTGCACGTTTTCCGTTTACTGTGGCGTTGACAGAACATTCTTCTACAGTTGTCTTATTCATACTTGCAACAAGACCTGCTACATTACTTTGTCCCGTAACGCTCATATCTCTGACATATACGTCTTTGATAAGAGTGTCTGCCTGTGAAGTTTTTGCCAGAGCCGCAACTTTATCTGTTCCCTTCTGATTGATCTCGCCTTGTACAAGCTTCACGTTTTCGATCGTCGCTCCATCTAACGTATCGAACAACGGAATCTTCTGACCGATGATCTGATGACCGTTTCCTTTTAATGTTCCTTTAAATATTCCCGGGATAACCGCTGTTCCCGACGCTGATTCCGATATATCGATATCTGTAGTCAGAACATACACACCTGACAAATCATTTTTAATATTCTTCAGGTCGGCTGCCGATGCGATTTCCTTTGTCTGGAGCATTGTCGTCATATTTGAGTCATTGTTTCTAAGGATTGGAGTTTTTCCTTCTTTCAGAGGAGCAAAATCCCAAACGTCTTCACTCCAGCCCATGTTCGTGTAAAACTCTTTTTGTGAAAGTTTATCCACTGTAACATCTGTGATCTGAGTCAGATTCGTATTTCCGGTACGACTACTCTCTCTTTTCAGTCTGCTTTCTCTTAAACTATAAAGATTTTCAATCTGTGCCGTAGTATATTTGATAGTTTCAGTTGATCCATCAAACTTATATCCTGCATTTCCGGTACTGTATGAAACATTGCTCTTTAGTACACCTGTCGCATCAGCCTCTCCTATATATCCGATGAATCCTCCTGGCTGTCTGTTGGTTCCAGTCAGTTCCATATTGATAGCGGCATAACAATTTGTTACTGAAAAGTTTGTTTTACAGTTATGCCATCCGATCAGTCCGCCAAGCGCCCCATTCGTTCTATTTCCTCGAATTGATCCAACAGCATATGAATTTTCTACAATATTAGGACCTTCATTTTGATTGGACATTTGACCGATTAGTCCGCCCGTCGTATTGAAAGATCCTGTAATCTCCAGATTAGCAGAGCATTTACTTACTTTCGCATAATCCATACGCCCTACAAGACCTCCGAGAAGTTCTCGGCTGTTTGTACTTTTCAAACTTCCACTTACATGTACGT
>OKRW01001424.1_pt1 | contig 20448 bp, 20 predicted proteins | sample 1601151 | NCBI WGS metagenome assembly OKRW01 (sample SAMEA3541471, study PRJEB24748) | human gut metagenome | biome: human gut; feature: human-associated habitat; material: faeces | place: China | collected 2012 | reverse complement strand
CCGTTTCCAACTATTCCATTCTCCCCAGCATAGCTGGGGGATTAGACTTTTCATTTATCAAATTTGTGCTCAGCCAACCATTGCATTTCGCTTTTTAGGTTAAGTAACAAATCAATTACAAAAATACTCTTTAGCGATTTTTCCTCCGTTCCGAAATCCAATTGATCGCCATGACAGATTTTATTTCTCAGCGGGTTATGATCACGATATTCTTCCCCATGACTCGTTAGCACTACATTGTATATGTAATCAGTCATTGCTTCCCAATAAAAGACAGCATTTTCTGTCATTGCAGCCAACCTCAAAATCATATGCTTTTCGCTTGTCTTCGCAAATTTCTTATGATTCTGAAAATCAATCTGGTAGAGTTCACAAATCTCCTTCTCATCATCTTCCGAGCATATTAAGCCATTTTCATCTGTATAATTTGAAATGTCACAAATCAGACCATCCACTTGACACATCATGATAGAAGTCGCACCATAATAGCATCCAGAGTTGTGAAGATTAACTGCCTCCTCCAATAGCAGCAATCTCTCTGAATCATCCTTCAATAGTTTCCTCCATCCGTCTACTATATTATCTAATTTCTCAGAATTATAGTAATTGCAGATAGATGCAGCCAATTCATCCAATGGATAGTTTTCTTTTTTATCCCCACATAGACCCGTAATGATTTCTTTTAATTCCTCATCATCTTCAAGAAATAGTGGCCATGTAATGCTTTTTAACGTATATAGATATCTTAGGTTACCTAGAGTCTTAAAAAATGACTCCGGAATCTCAATTTTAGGAATTGTAGCAGTGATAGCCGCAATTGTTTTACCTAACGATTCTAGTGCTGGCCGAACGGATTCCATTATCTGTTGCTGATATTCAAAAATGGGGCGGATAGTCTCACTAATTCTACGAGCGTTTTCCATAAAGGTTTGCGAGATACCTTGATACTGCTTCATACAATCAGCAATTTGTTTTACCGCAGAAACAACTCCCGGATATGCTTCTATGGAGCGGGATGCAATCTTTGCAGCATCTGATAAGGCCTCCATATTTTGAATATAAACAGATGGAATAGTATCCTCTTCCTCTTCGCCCATCGCCCACAGTATAAAATCAATCTTTTTGGTATCGCTGATTGATGAATAATCCGGAAAACGACTATCAAAGGATGTTATATATTCGTTATAGCTTGCCTTGTTTGCCTTAAGATCACTATACCATTGTACAATGACATCATATAACTCAATTGTTTCCTCGAGTTTTTGCTGTCCTCGTTTATTTGAAGATTTAATTCCAATTCTATCAAGAACCTTCGAATCCCAAATTGGCATATTCTCATCTATAGATGCCAGCATCTTACTCGCAAAGGATGCCTCAACTTGTCCGGTTCCTTCGTACAGTTCCGTTATAATTTCTTTGTAGGAACAATTCTTCTTTTTCTTCCTTTCGAAAATCTCAAAGAATACTTTCCGCCATTCTGCATTTCGTCTAACCTTGTAAAAAAAGTCAAATTCCCGCTGAAAATCTTGATCATCGGCAACGTTAACCGTCTTTACTTTGCTCATAATATTCATATAGTGTTGAATATCCTGTGCCCTTTTTTCAAGATTATCCAATGCTTTCTCAATGTCATGATTCATTTATTATCCCTCTGGTCAATCCTCATTCCACATTCTTCGTTCTTCCCGGCGACGCTCTTCTTCCTCTTCTTCCTCGCGGCGATACTCACTGTCATCCCAGTTATAAACGCATTCACCACGATCTATACTGAAGCCGTCTCTTTCTATATATTCATATTCACCGGAATCATAATTGAATGCATATTTTGCCATGGCTTATTTCTCCTCCAAAACAAATGTCAGCATATCATATGCTGCCTGTTTCTTCGCATCTTTCTTAGACGAAGATCTTCCATTGGTTACAGTATCTTTTTCTTTTATAGAGCATTTACAATTCCAAACCGGATTACCATCTTCGTCATGCGTTTCTTTGAAGTCATATTGAGGGATGGAGAAATAGCCTCTTCTGGCAAGGATCTCCAACTGCCCGATGGAATCATTATAATTCGGATCATCAATCTCATCTCTAATAGAAAAGAGCATATCCTCATCTTTCAGATATTCATACGCCAATCTCGATGCGTCCATCCTGGCCAGATTCTTTGATCTACCGTATCCGACGAAATGATAATCAATTCCCGGTATTTGAACTTCACACGCAAAGTGCGTATCCTGCTCCGCTTTTCCATATATACACATATGATACCTTGGCATATACCATGTACCCTGCATGGAAGTAGGATAGAAACAGTGAAGTGGAATGTTTCCTGAATTAGCCGATGACCAAGCTTGTATCTCAGCCACATAGTTTACGTCTTCATCAAACATGAGCTCGCCTGGATTCAGCATAACATTCATGCTATCCTGTAATGCTTCCATATCCCAATTTGAATCCAAGGCTATCGCACCAAGAATCGCTTCAAACAGATCCTCTTTAACCGATAGTGAATCCTGAATGTTTTTCTCGACATCTCCTTTTCCCATTATCAGATAGTAGGCTATCCCTAAGTTGTCGATTGCATCTGCAAGAGTGTTCTTTTGAACCAATTGCTTCTTAATCTCAGTTAATTCTCCCTCATCCAAATCAGAAATAAAGGTTCCCGTTTCCTCGGTCTTACCCCTCTTTTCCCAGTTCTGATACTTCTTTGAATAATGGCCGAATTCCTCGGAGAGCTGCTTCACGACAACAAAATCCAATGCCTTGTCTCCGATAAATTCAAGGACCTCATTATCCTGTCCTCCATTTTCCATTGAATAGGAGCGACGAGTAAATGCTTGAACAAGCAGCTCCTGGTTTTTGAACGTGTATCCAATTTGATCTTGGATAAATTTGATTTCTTTCTCGTCCATAAAAAAAGACCTCCTAGTATTTATACTAAAAGGCATAAAGATAGTCTGGCAGAAAATCCACGTATCCCGGGTACGCTGAATAAGCCAGACATGATAGATTAAATTTGATTCCTTGTTCTTGAGAGTTTACCGATGCTCACTTTCATAAGCAAAGATAAACATGCATAAACAATGTCTCATATTTAACTTATTATGCCTTTTTCAAGTAAAGATTAACACACGTCAAATAGAAACACAAGATATTATAAAAGCATTTAAGGGTTCGAGACATGCTCAAACCCTTAATGTATACGGATTTCAGAGTGCGCCAATTTTTTCAATCAGCATATCACACCAATCCTGCACTGCTATGACAGCCAGCAAAAGAGCCTTGATAGCTACAAAGATCAGAGACATAAGAAAGACATCTGACCATCTCTTGCAGACAAGATAATATATAATACCGCCTCCTGCAATCATAGTAAGAAGCCCCACGATAGATTCAGTGAGCTTTAACCGCTTCTGCATCAGCCTGTGTATAGGTAACCTTGTATCCTGCTTCCGGTCCGTCCAGTACTGCTCCTCCACGGTCTTCATAGCTATTGCTCGGAAGTGCCTTGACATAATCTTCATCTGCTATTGCTCCAAGATAGTCAGATGCTGCCTGAAACTGGGGATAACTCATACCATCACCAATAAACAGAAAACATATTTCGGTGCTTTTGCTGTTTCTTCTTGCGTCTGCGTTTCTGCAGATACTTCTGTTACAATTGTTTCCTGCTCTGTTGCTGCTGTACTTTCTGTCTGTGCCGGTGACGGTGACTCAGAAGAAGTCTGGTCTGCTGCAGGTGCTCCGGAGCATGCTGCCATAGACATTGCCATTACAACAGCAAGCATACCCTTCATCATACTCTTAATTCTCATAATCGTTTCTCCTCTCTGAAACATGTTTTGTCTTTCCTCTGCTTCACTATACAATACCGTTGTAAAAACCAATGTCCAAAGTAGGAAAAATTTGAGTAAATTCCGACACTTATTTTATGCAGTTCTATCTTTATGAGATTTCATCAACATCATAATACTTAAAATCCCGGAAGCAGGCACTTCCTCCTGTTTCCTCTGCCGCATAGCAGAACAGACCAAACCGGCAACCAGTAAAATGATCCAGTTTGAAGTACAGCTTATGCACGGTTCCGATGGGTAGCCAGTCTCCCTTATTTACCCGGTAATAGCAGCGTGCTTCATCCTTCATGTTACAGAAATCTGCTTCAAGACGAAAATCCATCTGGTGTGATTCAACAACAGTTCCTTCCGTCATATCCAATATACCATCTTCTTTTTTATCCAGCATAAGGACTTCATATTTTCCATGATGTTTTGTAATGCCAACTGCAGCATAACAGCTCTGCAACGCACACAAACCTGCGACATCGCCCTCTTTCAATGCAGAAGCATCAACAGTAACCTCAGCTGCGCAGGACGGATAACTCATCCTTTGCGTAAGCGTATTTACTGCCTGTGTAAGCTCTGTACAAACTTCCCGTGTTGTAATTGTATAGGTTCCCTGCAATGCATCCAGATGATAGTACCGTGGATCTGGATCATGATTAAACTGCCAGCGCGGAAGCAGCCCATTACAGAAATCATCACTTCCCACTAATGGCTGATAAATATATCCTGGTCTGGTACTGTGAACCTCTATTTCTTCCGGCACATGTCCGTTCTGTCCAAAAAGCGGAAAATGATCCTTCCAGGTAACCGGAAGCAGAATAGGAATCCGTCCAACTGCTCCGAAATCCTGAAACAGCATTGCATACCACTTTCCATCCGGCGTATCCACTATTCCTCCCTGTGCCACGCCCTGTCCACAATATCCACGATCATCACAAAGTACATCTCCACCCGTGAATTCTCCTTCCAGAGAATCACTGTAAAAGCATGCTTCCGTCCGCATCCAGCGGTCTCTCAGGGAATGAATCAGAAAAATATAATAATAGCCGTTTATTTTTTGAATATGAGAACCCTCATAGCCTAGCTCCGGGTTCTTATGATCACTGACTAAAAGACGATGTAATCCGTCCTTCTTTGGTGCAGTCAAATCTTCATTCAATTCTGTAATCCAGATTTCATCATTTCCATATACAATATAGTTTCTGCCATCCTCATCAAATAATAAAGAGCCGTCATGATAAAAGCCTTCTATCAGCTGCTTTTTCCATGGACCATCTATTTTTTCCGAAGTATACAAATAAGTCTTACGGGTATCATTTGCCACAAAGCAGATACAAAATCGGCCTTCATGATAGCGCAGGGACGCTGCCCACATGCCCTGTCCGTAAATATTCTGACCGCTTTTCAGTTGCTGCGCATCCGTATGATCCAACGTCTCATAGACATAAGTCACATGCTCCCAGTGCACCAGATCAAAAGACTGCAGAATCTCACAGCCCGGCATAAAGTGCATGGTTGTGGATACCATATAATAGGTGTCTTCTACGCGGATCACGTCCGGATCTGGATAATCCAATCTTGTTATAGGATTTACATTCATTGTTTATTCCTTTCTGTTTTATCTCCATATTCTTTCTTTGTTCTATTCTATTTTTACTATTTTATCTTTGTTTCTTATCCGTCTGCCTTTTCAACTCTTCTCTGCCCCATTTCACTATTGCTAATATCACAATCTCACAGTAAAATATAATAATCGAAAACGATCCTGCACCATGTTATTCATCAGAAATTTCCGGTTTGCACAGATTTACCGGGAATAAACAGAAGGAGACCAGCATGAAGGAAAACCGTTTTGTCACTTTCATTATACAAGCTTTATAAATCTTTTCCAATATCCTCAAGCTCTTTCATAGCATCCTGATTTTTAGAAAGCTCATCCTTTGCTGTTGCATAATATGACTTCTGGAAAAGCAAATCCCATGAAAGATATTTTGCCATACAGTCAAACTGCTTATCAATCAACTCATACTGGATACTGTCAACTGGAGAACCGCCTACAACAATCGTGCCAACTTTTTTATTTTTTAACTGCATTCCACGGCAATAACACTTATCAATGATAAGTTTCAATTGTGCTGACATTCCCCACCAATAAACCGGTGTTGCAAAAAGGATCATATCTGCGGCAGCAATTTTATCAATTGTAGGATTTGTATCATCCTTATCTACACATCCCTTAGAACATTGACAGGCACCACAGCCCTTGCATGGTGCAATATTAAGTTTGTCAGGTTCAATGATTTCAATTTCGTTTTTTTCAGATGCTCCTTTTACAAAAGCCTCAATCGCTGTAAGAGTGTTTCCTTTTCTTGCACTTCCATTTATAATGATTACTTTCATCTCGCAAAGCCTCCATTCTGCTTATCATATAAGCAAATAAGTTCTAAATAATAATTTTTCTCACATAGGCACATTATACCATAGTAAACATGCCTATGCGATAACATTTACTGCTTCTTCCGATATGAACTCATCTTCTCCACAGTAACCTCCGGATAGAAGTGAATAAGAATCGTTGCTTTCTGCTCTGCCTCATCCTGCATGGAGAATCTTCTGCTTAATTCCTTATGTAAGTGAAAAGAAGTCCCCGAAGGAACTTCTTTCGCCACAAATCATATTCTTTTTTATCGAGGGAAGTCCGGTTGATGATCCTACTGTTTTACAAAATAGGAGTACAATGGGGGTACAAATCCCATCCACATTCCCTAAAAGCCTTGATTTTAAGCCTTTTCAGCCAAAAGTACGGTTTCTGGGCAAATTATAGCATATTGTTGCAAGTCTATTCTTACAATTCCATCAGAAAATGTTCATGCAGCGCACGTTTCACCTGATCGAAATTACCTCGCTCCGGACATTGGATGGAAACAACCAATCCCTTCTCTGGGAGAATCGTTGTAATCTGTCCGAATGCGCCATCAGCACGATAGGATCCTGGATATGGACTGATCCAAAACTGATAGCCATATCCTACATGCCAGAGATCTGCAGATGGCTCGAAGGTAAATTTCGGGGTGGACACCTCCTGCACCCAGTCCCTGCTGACAATCTGCTCGCCCTTCCAGTTACCCTCAGCCAGATAGAGCTGTCCCAGTTTCATCATCTCGGTACAAGTCAGATACATACCTCCGCCGCCATTCGGATGTCCCTGTGGATCATGCTCCCAGAGCGGCCATCCCATATCAAGGGGCTGGAATACCTTCTCATACAGATACTCTCCCATCCGCTTGCCAACGGCCCGTTCTACCATATGAGCAGCCAGAATACTGTCGGCAGAGGAATAGCAGAATGCACTGCCTGGCTCCACAGGAACCGGCTGTGCCATCATATATTTCTCATAATCCGGTGCGCCGACGCCCGGACGTCTGTCCGCATTCATCAGAAGTGCCTTACCAAAGCCACTGGACATGCAGAGCAGATGTTTCAACTGAATCTTCTCCAGATTTGGATCCGGATTTGAAGGAAGTTTATCTTTAAACACTTCCGCCACATGATCTTCCAGGCTTAGTTTTCCCTCTTCCATTGCGAGTCCAACTGCTGTTACCGTAAAACTCTTGGTATGTGAATAAATATTTCTCGGTGCATTTGCTGCGTAGTGCATCTCACAGAGTACCTTGTTCTCATCTCCGACACTGATAGCTTCCAGCGGCAGATTGTGGCTGCTGGCATAACGATGAAATTCCAAAAACTTCTCTTCCAGTAACATAATACCTCTATCCTTTCCGTCAAATCTCTGATGTCAGTCCGATATAACCGATGCGACGTGTCGCAAGGTTAAAACCAATCTATCTGACATCTCCAATCTGGTTCTATTATCTCATACACATCTCTGCATCTGTCGGCAGTGGCATCAGCGGTGCGGACGGCAGGGTCTGATACCAATAAGCAACACTGGTGTAATCATCGTAACGCGGTCCGGTCCAGCCCATGTTGTCGAGTGTCATACGAAACTTATTCTCAAAACGGATCGGGTCTGCAATATGGAAATGATACAGCAGGAATCTCTGCTGTCCGTTATAGAATTCCCGGTTGTCTCCATAGATTGCATACATGCCGGTATATAAGCCGCTGAAGGTCTGATAGCTCTTGATGATGATATCATTTCCAAATCCATAGGAACCGCCGAAGTAGTCTTCAGTTCCGGTATAGTGGATAGACGGATACGGATCATCGTCCAGATACATGCGGGCTTCGCCTTCTACCCAACAGGTATTGTTGCCATTCATACCAGTTGCCAGAGTCACACCAACAAATTGTCCCCTGCCTTCGATTCCGTCAACGATTGTGTAGGTACGACCCTTCTGAACCGGGTGCTCTTGGCGATAGGTGGCATGGAAATAACCAGCCTCCGCCGGAATCTCCTGATAAGCTCCGGTGATAATATAATAGAGATTTTCATCCTTGTCACCACGGTTTTCCATCGTGATCCGAGCTCTCTTATGGAACGGCATCTCAAAATAGCTGTTATAGCCGCGCCCAGGAGCTACCAGCATCATGGCAGAATTCAACACCGGATATTTGCCATCTCGGTCCACGAAATTTTCATCATAGGCACATCCGAAGAATGCAGAGAGCGGAGCTTCCACAGACGGATTTTCCTGATCATCCCAATACATACGGATGATAAAATGGTGCCCGACATATCCGGTAAACCACATATGCTGGATCACACCCGGTCCTGCAGCATCTACCAGAGTTACGGTTTCCCCTGCAGGAATCGTCACGGTCGGACGAAGCTTGGTGCAGTCACCGCCCTGGGAACCACCTGCGCGTACACCGGTTGGATTCTCTGCGGAAAATGCAAACGTTTTGGAGTTCTGGATCATACAATAGTTGTTCATATTCTTCTCCTCTCTGATCAAACCTGGATCATCTGAAATTATTGCTTACTGCGCTATTGAATTTCTATATTTGCTATAAATTTAATATAACATTTATCTCCAATGAAGTGGCGGAATTACAGAATCATTCCGTCTGCGCCTTCTCATTTTCTTCCCGGATAATCTCCTTTCTGGCGTTCTGTACACGCGCATTGCCAGTAACCACAGCCTTGTCCTCAACCTTCACATTCCTACGAAATAAATTCTTTGACATATTAGTTATATAGTGTTAGTATAATTATAGAAAGGGTGCTACCGATAGACGGTTAGCCCAAGTAAATTAGTTTGACAAAAATGCCGCTTAGTTTACCAGACGTGGGCGGCTATTTTTGTGTCTTGTTATTATCCTTACCAAAGGAATATCCGATTCCAAAGCAGGTTAAGCCGAAGCTTACTACTGCAATAAAGTCAACAATACTCATATGGCTTAGCCCTCCTTTCCTTGGATTCCCTTACGGGTTTCTATGTAATCAGAGGGTCACAGTCCCTCTGCCGAAGGACTAACCGCCTACCGTTATGGTAGCACCCAAATATAATTATATCAGTTGTATTCTTTTTTTTATAATTAGTAATCATCTCTAATTTCTGCTTATCTTAAAAGATAAATTTTCTATTCCCCCAGCGTCAGCATTGTATCAATACAAGCCTTCGCCTTCACTCTCACATTCTCATCCAGCTTGATCTCTTCTCCGCCCTGACCGCAGACGCAATTATAAACATCCATCAATGTAGTCAGTTTCATATTGTGGCATACGCAGTCCTTAGACAGCGGATAGAATTTCTTATCCGGACACTCGAACTGAAGATGCTGAACAATACTGTTCTCCGTACCGATAATAAATTCTTTGGCATCGCTTTCTTTGGCATATTTCATAATTCCGGTAGTACTTCCAATATAATCAGCCATTGCAGAAACCTCTGGCAGACACTCCGGATGAACCAGTAACTTCGCTTCCGGATGGGCATCTCTTGCTTTTTTCACATCTCTCACGGACATTCTAAGATGAGTAGGGCATCCACCATGAACAAACTTAAATGTCTTCTCTGGAACCTGCTTCTCCACCCATGCGCCAAGGTTGCAGTCCGGGATAAACAGGATCTTGTCATTGTCGATATTGTTCACAATCTTCAACGCAGAAGAAGAAGTTACACACACATCACAAATCGTTTTCAGTTCGGAAGTGGTATTAATATAAGCTACAACTGTATAGTCCGGATTGGACTCTTTCAGTGCGGAAAGCATCTCCACATCCAGCTGCTCTGCCATTGGACATCCTGCACCGCTGTTGGAAAGGTAAACCTTTTTCTCCGGAGAAAGAATCTTCACTGTTTCTGCCATAAATCTTACACCACACATCAGCACGTTCTTCTGCGGAGCCTTAGCCGCCTGCTGGCTCAGTCCATAAGAATCACCTGTGTAATCTGCTACCTCCAGAATCTCATGGCTCTGGTATGCATGCGCCAGAATGCAGATATCTTTTTCCTTCTTTAAACGCAGAATTTCATCCTGCAGCTGTCTTGTTGTCATCATAATCGTTTTTCACTCCTGTGTTTTCATTTATTCCGGAACTTTAATTTTCCATGTATGCCCGAATGTGTTCTTAAATATCTTCTTACCCTCATTGGCTGCTAATAGCTCCACTCTTTTCGGACATTTTCTTAGGATTATATTACCTGCCGTCCTCACTGTCAACAAAAAAGTTTACAGCTATCTTGTCAATTGTAAAGTTTAGTGATATACTACAGGGCATGTCGTTCGGAAAATTTGAATCCGCACGCACCATTGTAATCATTCACAGAGAAATTTCATAAGCCTGCGCTTCAGATTACTTTTGCAAAATTTCTCTGTACACTAAATTTATCCACGAAAAAAGGACCATCAATTATGAAAACAGATATCCTCATCGCAGGAAGCGGCTGCTCCGGTCTTTACTGTGCCCTCCAGCTTCCCCGCGACAAAAAAATCACCGTCATCACCAAGTCCGACCTTACCAGTAACGATTCCTTTCTCGCCCAGGGCGGCATGTGCATGCTGAAAGAACAGTCCGACTATGACAGCTTTTTCGAAGACACCATGAAAGCCGGACACTACGAAAATGACAAAAAATCCGTAGAGATCATGATTAAAACCTCCCCGGAGGTTGTCAGGGATCTTGTCTCTTACGGTGCCCAGTTCGAGCGAAATGAAGACGGCAGTCTTGCCTACACCAAAGAAGGCGCCCATTCCACCAACCGTATTATTTTCCACGAGGATGTAACCGGAAAAGAGATCACCAGCACCCTGCTCCGCGAAGTCCAGAAGCTTTCCAATGTAGAACTTCTGGAATACACCACCCTGGTTGATATTCTGGAAAAAGACAACCACTGCTACGGCGCTGTGATCCGCCGTCCAGATGGTTCCCTTGACACCGTTACTGCAACCTATACCGTTCTGGCCAGCGGAGGTGTAGGTGGACTTTACAGACATTCCACCAACTTCCGCCACCTTACCGGCGACGCACTTGCTATTGCAGGTAAGCATAATATTGAACTGCAGAACCCGGATTACGTGCAGATCCACCCTACCACCTTCTACACCAAACATCCGGAAGACCGCAGCTTTCTGATTTCCGAATCTGTCCGTGGCGAAGGTGCCAGACTTTACGACAAAAACATGAACCGTTTCGTAAACGAGCTGCTGCCCCGTGATCTTCTTTCTCAGAAAATTCACGAACAGATGGCAAAAGACGACACCGACTTTGTCTGGGAAGACCTGCGCACCATCCCGGCAGAAACTCTTCGCCACCATTTTCCAAACATTGTTGAACACTGCAGGGAAATGGGCTATGATGTTTTCAAGGAATGTATCCCGGTTGTTCCGGCACAGCATTATTTCATGGGCGGCGTAAAAGTGGATTATCAGAGCCGTTCTTCCATGGAAAATCTCTATGTAGTAGGAGAAGCTGCCTGCAACGGTGTCCATGGCAAAAACCGCCTGGCAAGCAACTCCCTGCTGGAAAGCCTTGTTTTCGCAAGACGTGCGGCGCAGGATATGGCAGAGCATGATCTTAAGAATGCTTCACCCCAGAATGCCATCGAAGTTGCTGATTACCTTGCTTCCCACGTAGACTTCACCCCATACCAGGACATCCAGGCCCTGGCCGAAACTTATCACCATCTTGCCACACAGGCCATCACCCTTGGTCAAAATCCAGAAGGCAGAAAGGAATTTTTATATGTATGATCAGGTAACTCTCGGATTAAATGTTGATCCGTTCATTTTAAGCGCATTAAAAGAAGATATCACAAGCGAAGACGTATCCACCAACAGCGTAATGCCAGATTCCACCCCAGGCGTTGTAGATCTTATCTGCAAAGAAGATGGAATCATCTGCGGACTCCAGGTTTTTGAGCGTGTTTTCACACTTCTGGATCCATCCACCAGAGCTGAATTCTATGTAAAAGACGGAGACCACGTAGAAAATAAACAGCTTGTAGGAAAAATTTACGGAGATATCCGTGTGCTCCTTTGCGGAGAAAGAACCGCCCTCAACTATCTCCAGAGAATGAGCGGAATCGCCACCTACACCAGCCAGGTTGCAGCTCTTCTTGAGGGAACCGGGATCAAGCTTCTTGACACCAGAAAAACCACCCCGAACAACCGTATTTTCGAGAAATATTCCGTTCGTGTAGGCGGCGGCAATAACCACCGCTATAATCTTTCCGACGGCGTTCTTCTCAAGGACAATCACATCGGTGCCGCAGGAGGCGTAAAACAGGCCATCTCCATGGCAAAAGCCTACGCTCCTTTTGTCCGCAAAATTGAAATAGAGGTCGAAAACCTGGATATGGTAAAAGAGGCAGTAGAAGCTGGTGCGGACATTATCATGCTGGATAATATGACACCGGAAGTAATGAAACAGGCGGTTGAGCTGATCAATGGCAGAGCACAGACCGAATGCTCTGGTAATATCACAAAAGAAAATATTCAGAAGATCCGTGAAATCGGTGTTGATTTTGTTTCCAGCGGAGCTTTGACTCACTCTGCACCAATCCTTGACATTTCCATGAAAAATCTTCATGCGGTGTGAGAGGAGGAGACCTTATGAACACTGCAGAAAGACGCGGAGAAATTTTAAAGATCCTTCATAATGCAGATGCTCCGGTGGCAGCAAGAGAGCTTGCGGGAAAATTTGGTGTCAGCCGTCAGGTGATCGTGCAGGATCTGGCGGTGATAAGGGCTTCTACGCCGGGAATATTGTCAACAACAAAGGGGTATGTGATTCAGCAGGACAGCAGTTGCAGTCGAGAATTTAAAGTTCGTCATAGCCAGGATAAAGCTGCTGAGGAACTGAATCTGATCGTAGACTGTGGGGGGCATGTCAAAAATATCAGTATCAGTCACAGAGTTTATGGTCGTGTCAGCGCGGAGATGGATATTCGCTCCAGACAGGATGTGAGTGAGTTTGTACAGGCATTGCAGAACAGTCATTCCACTGTTTTAAGTAATGCAACTTCAGGATATCATTATCATCTGGTGGAAGCCGCAAGTGAAGAACGGTTGGATCTGATTGAAGAACAGTTGAAGAAAGCCGGTTTTCTGGCTCCGCTTCAGCCATGGGAACAGAGCACAGGAAAGGGAAATATTAAATTATGACAATACAGGAAATTCAGCAGGAGATCCTGCGAATGAAAAAAGAACAGGATGTATGTATTCTGGCACATGCTTACCAGGGACAGGAAATACTGGAAGTTGCAGACTATATGGGCGATTCTTATGGACTGAGCGTGCAGGCATCCAAGAGTAACTGTAAAGGTGTTATCATGTGTGGCGTTCGTTTTATGGCAGAGACCTGTAAGGTTTTAAGCCCGGAGAAGAAAGTATGGCTTGCCAATCCGACAGCCGGATGTCCAATGGCAGAACAGCTGGATCTGGAGAGCTTGCGTAAGTTAAAAGCAGAGCATCCGGGATATGCGGTAGTTGCTTATATCAATACGACTTCTGAACTAAAGACAGAGTGCGATGTCTGCGTGACATCTTCTTCTGCAGTACAGATCTGCAGTAAACTGGATAATGACAAGATTCTGTTTATCCCGGATCCGAACCTGGGACGTTTTGTTGCAGAGAAACTTCCGGAAAAAGAGTTTGCCTTCTACAAAGGTGGATGTCCAAGACATATTATCGTCAGCACCAAAGATGTAGAAAAAGCAAAGAAAGCACATCCGGATGCATTGCTTCTGGTTCATCCGGAATGCCGTCAGGAAGTCGTAGAACTTGCTGATTATGTTGGTTCTACAACTGGAATCATGGAATATGCAAAGAAATCTCCGAATAAAGAATTCATCATCGGAACAGAGAACAGTATTGTGGAACATCTCCAGTTTGCATGTCCGGACAAACAGTTTTATCCGCTGTCTGTCATGCTGACCTGTATGAACATGAAGATCACAACACTGATGGATATTTACAATTGCCTGAAGGGAACCGGCGGAGAAGTGATCGAACTTCCGGAAAATGTTATGGAAGGCGCCGGACGCTGCATTCACCGTATGGTAGAACTCGGAGGGTGAATATAATAAATAAAGAAAAAGTTGAGCTGCTGGAAAGGATATTTTCAGCAGCTTGTTTTATACTCGAGTTTATAAAAAGTTTCGTTGACCAGATAGTAGGTTTTTGTTAAGCTTAGAACATAAAGAACTATAGTGAAAAGGAGGGTACAGAAAAAATATTTACCTGTACAGAAGATAAAATTTTCTGGATGAAACAGAAAGTGAAAAATACATTCCGATAATTCCTTTAAGAAACAGTATTCAGAGAAGGACAGTTAGATCAAAGAACAATATCTGAAACTATATAAAACTAATAATACGAATGGAGGACGTTATCGAAATGGAAAATACACCTACAGTCCCGAATAATGAGCTGGAACAGCGTTACATAAGGTATAAAGATGTAATAAAAGAGCTTACAATCATGAATGATATCTTTATGCGGAATGTATTTAAGAAGCGTGAATGTATAGAACATGTCCTGCGTATCATAATGGAAATGAAAAATCTGCAGGTATTGGATTATACTGTCCAGAAGGATTATAAGAATTTACAGGGGAGATCTGCAATCCTTGACTGTGTGGCGCGGGATGATGTAAATAACCAATATAATGTAGAAATCCAACAGGATACAGAAGGAGCGTCACCGAAAAGAGCAAGATATCACAGTGGATTACTGGATATGAATACTTTAAATCCAGGGCAGAATTTTGAGGAATTGACAGACAGTTATGTGATCTTTATCACAAAAGATGATGTGCGGGGAAATGGATTGCCGATTTATCATGCAGATCGAGTGATTGAAGAGACCGGAGGAATGTTTGGAGATGGATCGCATATTATATACGTGAATTCTTCGATTCAGGACGAAGACACAGCTCTAGGGCGATTGATGCATGATTTGCATTGTAAGAATGCCAATGATATGTACAGTGAGGTTTTAGCAAAGCGGGTATCTGAATTAAAAGAGACAGAAACGGAGGAAAGTGTTAGTATGTGCGATGCGTTAGAGAAACTTATTCAAGAATTTGAGCAGAAAGGCGAATTACAGGGCGAAGCACGTGGAATAGCAAAGGGCGCAATAAAAAAGGCGAAAGAGACTGCGAAAGCACTTAGCCAGGAAGGCATGCCAGTACAGAAGATTGCTCAGATTCTTGGAGAAGAGGGAGAAATAGTGAGGAATTGGTTAGAGGAAGAAAAATAACTGATTAATTGCTATTTGACAGGATGTCTTCAAAGTAAATGAGAAAATAGGATTCTATCGGAAGATTACAGACAGGGTGATGGAAATAAATCCGTTATCCTGTTTGTTTTTTGAAAATTCGTCGCTTTATACAAAAAATAGAGAAAAATATTGTCTGATTTAGTGGATTGCATATTGGAATCCGATATGATATTATACATACATGAAGAACGAAGTTCAAATATACAGAACAACGGAGCTTGGATTATCCCTTATCCAAGTTTGAATTCACCCGATATATGAGAACAAAGTTCAATAATACAGAACAAATACAGCTTAACATAGAGTGGAAAGGAGGAAGTTATTTTTTTAAACAAGAACAAAAACATTGTACATTATTAATGAACAAGGAGGGCGAGCAGTAAACTATGAAAGCAGCAGTTTTTACAGGACCTTATGAATTCAAAATCTGTGATCGTGAAAAACCGAAACCGGGTCCGAAAGAAGTACTTATCCGTATTCGTGCAGTTGGAATCTGTGGCTCAGATATTCATCCATACATGGGGGATGGAATAGATCGAAGAGAGCCTGGAATCATTATGGGACATGAAGCCTCTGGAGATGTTGAGGAAGTTGGTTCTGAAGTAACGAAATGGAAACCTGGCGACAGAGTTGCTATTAATCCACAGATCAATGATGAGACATGCCCAATGTGTAAGAAAGGACTTCCACATCTGTGTGATCATTCACTTCTGATTGGATCATCCATGAGAGGATTTCTGGATGGAGCAATGTGCGAATACCTGATCATGCATGAAAAACAGCTATATCATTTGCCAGATGAAGTAAGTTATGACCATGGCACATTTCTTGATCCACTTGGAAATGCGATACATCTGATCAACAGGGGTGGCGTAAAACTCGGAGATGTTGTTGTGATCATTGGTGCAGGAACGATCGGTCTTCTGGCAATCCAGACAGCAAAACTTGCAGGAGCAGTCAACGTCATTGCAGTGGATCTTTCAGATTATAAACTAGGAATTGCAAAAGATGTTGGTGCAGACATCTGCCTGAAATCAGATGATCCGGAATTTATGGATAAGATCAAGGCTGAGACTCATGGCACAGGACCGGATGTAGTTGTAGAAGCTGTTGGAATTGGAGTTACTTATAATCTGGCACTGAATATGTGCAAAAAGAGAGGAACGGTTGTTGCTCTTGGCTTTACAAAACCGGAACTCGATATTGCAATTCAGCAGATCATATACAAAGAACTGAATGTATACGGAAGTACAGGATATGCGGATGAATGTGAGACAACACTGGAATTCCTGAAAATGAAAAAAGTAGATATCGATAAAGTTATCACACACAGGCTGCCACTTGAAAAAGTAAAAGAAGGTTTTGACCTGTTATGTGATAAGAACAGCGGAGCAATCAAAGTTATTTTAAACCCATAGGAGGTAATCTATGAAGAACAGATGGAGAAAATTAGTAGCAGGTGGGCTTGCAGCGTCAATGACGGTTATGATGGGAACCAGTGGAGTATATGCGGCAGATAAAGATGTGGAAATCAACCTTCTGAGTCACAGATATGCGGCGCTTGAGTATTATGCTCAGGCAATGATTGATAATGCACCGGAAAATGTCACAGTTAATACAGAATTAACAACATATGGAGACTGGCAGGAAAAGATGACCATGAACTTATCATCTAAGTCCAGTGCATATGATATCACATATATTTTCCCACCAGATCTGGCTACATTTGCAGATAACGGATGGCTGATGCCATTGGATGATTATATTGAAAAATATAATGACGTTTATAATTTTGATGATATTCCAGATTATCTGTGGGATGCATATACATATGATGGACATATCTATGGTATTCCAAGTCATCAGTGGGCTGCATTACTTTTTGCAAGAGATGACGTATTGGATGAAGCTGGATTAGAAGTACCAAAGACTCTGGATGAGCTAGTAGATACAGCAGATAAACTGAATACAGATGATATGTCAGGTATTACTCTTTCTCTGAAAGCATCAGATATGCTTGCAATTACCTTCCAGTGTTTTATGACAGCCTGCGGTGGATGGTGGTTTGATGATGATATGAAACCAACATTTAACAGTCCAGAGGCAATGAAAGCAGTTGAATACATTCAGAAATTAATGAATGATTGTCCTGATGGCAGTATGACATATGGTTCTGATGAAACTGCACTTGCAGTAGCACAGGGACTGGCAGCAATGGGACTGATTCAGACAACAAGATCAGGTGATATGGACAATCCTGAGAAATCTACAGTTGTGGGCAAGGTTGGATTCTACAGCTCTCCATCAATTGAAGAGGGTGGAGCACCTGCTTCGTTGTATGCAACAGCTGGTTATTCAATATCTGCATTTACAGAGCAGGATCCGGATCTTGTATTCCAGACAATGTGTAATGCACTTACAGAAGATGTTATGAAAGAGGGTGCATCAACTGGTATGCCAGTCAGAGAATCCCTTTTGAATGATACATTATTTGCAGAAAGACCAGATTATAAAGCTGCATGGGAAGCGATTCAGGTTGGTGCAAAGATGAGACCTGCAATTCCTGAGTTCTCAGAAATTATGGAAATTTCCATGACCGCATTATCTGATGCATTATCTAATGGAACAGATGTACAGGCTGCAATGGACAAAGCAGCAGAAGAATGTGAACAGATACTCTCTGATGCAGGATACTATGAATAATCTTATGAATTAGAATAATGAATTAAAGTGAAAAAGACAATACAGTATAGCCTAAATGTAAAAACATCTGCGTGGTCATGACAGCATGGTGGTGCTGTATTGTCTTTTTTGAATAATATTTAAAGAAAGGGTTGAGGTGATGGATCGAAAAAGTAAATACCTGTTATTTGCATTACCAAGTTTTATTTTGATTTTTACAGTTATGCTTTTTCCGGTAGGCTATGCGATCATATATAGCTTTACGGATTTCAGACTTGGTAAGAGTGCAAAATTTATAGGGCTTGAAAATTATATCAGTATATTCCAGGATTCCGAATTTCTCAGCGCCCTGGGCTTTACACTTATACTTACTTTAGTTGCGGTATTAAGTCAGTTTGTAATAGGAATGATATTAGCATTACTTTTGGATAATATTCATCACTTTAAAAAACCAATCAGTATTATGATCTATATTCCTTATTTCATAACAGCAGCTGCAATGGGTGTTATTTTCAGATGGATGTTTATGTCAAACTGGGGAATTATTGATCAGATATGCCGCATGATAGGAATAAGTACACCAGGATGGTTGGATTCACCGTTCTGGTCACGTGTGGTGATTATTCTGGGCGAAGTATTTCAGAATACACCGTTTTCAGTAATTATTTTATATGCAGGACTTCAGTCAATGCCGTTGGATCAGATTGAAGCAGCTAAAATTGATGGAGCCAATAACTGGCAGTTATTTACCAAAATAAAACTTCCGAATCTGAGACAGTTAATTATTATCATTTTTATGATGAGGACAATGGACGCATTCAGATTATTCGACAGAGTAAATGTAACGACAGGTGGTGGACCGGGAATTTCGACAGAAACTCTTGCAATCTATAATTATACAACTACATTTACAAAACTCAGAGTAGGAAGAGGATGTGCAATTGGTGTTATAACGTTGATCATTCTGGCGGTGATCATAAACGTTATAATGAAAGTTTTGAGAGTTAAGGAGGTGGATTGATGAGAGCGAAAAAAAGAATGATCGTAGTAATCAGTTATGTAGTTCTTATTCTTGTTGCACTCATTTCAATCTTTCCGCTTGTTTACGCAGTTATGATTGCAACAAAAAAACCGGTTGACGCATTTTCCATGTCGTTTAAGTGGATATATACACCTATTTTTGATAATTTTAAAACCCTTTGGATTGAAAAAGGATTTACAAAATATTTGTACAATACAGTAGTAGTTACCGGTTGCTGCGTATTGATTTCAGTACCTACTGCTACGTTGGGTGCATATGGTCTTATCAGAAATGGTGGAAAATTTGCGACCAGGATCTTAAATTCGACATTGTTGTTAAGGATGTTTCCACAGATGTTGTTGGCGATTCCTTATTTTATAATTGCAACTAATTTTGGACTGGCAGATACAAAATTTATTCTGGTTGTGATTGTAGTAGCATCCAATCAGCCATTTGCATTATGGTTGATGAGAGGATTTCTGATAACGATTCCTCCTGAGTTGGACGAGGCCGCACGAATAGACGGTTGTAATATGGTTCAGACGGTTACAAAAGTTATTTTACCGGTTGCTAAACCAGGTATCGCAACTGCATCTATATTTACATTCTTGCTTTCATATAATGAATATTTATTTGCATTGATTCTTACTCAAAAGAAAGCGATGACTCTTCCGGTAGCTATCGGACAGTATGGAGCAGAAGATCTTTCTTATTGGACATTATCGGCAGCGGGTGTTGTAAGCATTGTCATACCGATATGTATTGTAATGATATTCCTTCAGAAATATCTGGTAAAAGGAATGGTAGCAGGAGCCGTAAAAGGATAAGAGAACATACTTGATGGAGGAAAAGATATGAATAGTATTACAGTAAAAGTATTAGAAAAAAGATGCGAATATAAAGAAAATCCATTAGGAATTGATACCCCGAAACCAAGATTTTCATGGAAAATCAAAGCACTGAAAAGGGCTGCCGGTCAGGTGGCATATAATATTCAGGTCTGGGATGAAACAGGAAAGTGCATCTGGGATACCGGAAAATGTGAGAGTGATAATACTGTAAATGTACAGTATGAAGGTCAGCCACTGGAATCAAGAAAAGAATATCGGTGGACTCTGAAGGTCTGGGACAAACAGGGAGACGAATACGAAACAGATGCGGAGAAATTTGAGACTGCAATTTTAGAAGACAGCGAATGGAAAGCTGAATGGATTC
>OKRW01001422.1_pt1 | contig 20463 bp, 20 predicted proteins | sample 1601151 | NCBI WGS metagenome assembly OKRW01 (sample SAMEA3541471, study PRJEB24748) | human gut metagenome | biome: human gut; feature: human-associated habitat; material: faeces | place: China | collected 2012 | reverse complement strand
CAGCCACAGGCACCGGTAAATCCGGGACCGCCACAGCCGCAGGCACCGGTAAATCCGGTACCACCGCAGCCACAGGCACCGGTAAATCCGGTACCACCGCAGTCACAGGCACCGGCAAATCCGGTACCGCCACAGCCGCAGGCACCGGTAGATCCGATTCCGCAGGAAGTGCCGCCACAGCCTCCGGTACAGCCTCAAGATCCGGAGGATAAGCAGTAGAGTAGCGGGCTCTGGCAGACAATTTAAAGACCGTAAAGATATGTTAAAATTCGCGCCGTTTGCAATCAGGCAGACGGCGCGTTTGTGGTTTATCTAAAAAAAGAGAGGGACATGAAAGAAAAACTAATGCGAAAACTGCCACTAGATCATATAATGGGCAGTTGTGAGAAAAACAGCGGGTTAAAGAGAAGCCTTGGAGCTTTTGAATTGACCATGCTGGGAGTAGGAGTCATTATAGGCTCCGGATTATTCGTTATTACTGGGGTGGCAGCTGCTGACCGTGCAGGTCCCGGACTGATCCTTTCCTTTATCCTGGCAGGTCTGGCATGTGCCTGTGCAGCGCTCTGCTATGCAGAACTGGCCTCAGCCATTCCAGTATCAGGAAGTTCCTATACATTTGCTTATGTAGGGCTTGGAGAAATTTTCGGCTGGTTTATCGGCTGGTGTATCACCTTGGAATACGTAGTCGCCATGTCGGCTATTGCAGTAGGCTGGTCCGCTTATGCCGTGAATATTCTGGAACTGATGGAGATCCATTTACCGGAGAAGCTGATCACAGACTTTTCCAGCGGCGGTATCATGAATCTGCCGGCCATCATCATTATTTCGATCATGGCAATGCTGCAGCTTTGGGGAACGAAGGAAAGTGCGAGGCTGAACAATATCCTGGTATTTGTAAAACTGGGAGTGATCCTGCTGTTCATAATCCTTGTAGCGAAGCACGTGGATCCATCGAATTACACACCATTTCTTCCTTATGGCTGGAGCGGTGTATTTTCAGGAGCAGCGATCGTTTTCTTCGCATATCTGGGGTTTGACGCGATCGCAAATTCTGCAGAAGAGGTCAGAGATCCGCAAAAAAATATGCCAAAGGGTATCATCGGTTCTCTTGTCGTTGCTACGACCCTGTATATCATCGTAACACTGATGCTGACCGGTGTTGCCAAGTACTCTGTGTATTCCGGAGTAGCAGCCCCGGTAGCCCATGCGCTCAATGAAGTCGGGATCCGATGGGGATCTGCACTGGTATCAGTAGGTGCGATCGCAGGTCTGACTACTGGAGTCCTGGTGCTTTTAGGCAGTGAATCACGCCTGATCTACTCTATGTCGCGAGATGGTCTTCTGCCAAGATCCTTCTCAAAAGTCAGCAGACGTGGTGTTCCAAATCAGGCGGTCATCTGTGTCTGGATCATAGGCGTTATCCTGGCAGGAGTCCTTCCGATCGGGACGATCGCCGAACTTTGTAATATCGGTACGCTGTGGGCATTTTTCTTTGTATCGGTAACTGTTATCGTGCTGCGTAAAATGCACCCGGAAATGCCAAGAGCCTTTAAAGTCCCGGCTGTTCCGGCGATACCTTTGATTTCCATGGCACTCTGCATCTTCCTTGTGATCCAGCTGGATACCATGACATGGATCGCATTCGTCCTGTGGACTATCGCAGGGATGGCGATCTACTTCGCATATGGCGTCAAGCACAGCAAAGCATCGGAACATATAGCAAAGCAATAAACAGAATACTGCTTACTGACAAGCAAAGCCAATCGAAAAGGGAACGAATCACGATACAGTGAAACGTTCCCTTTTTTTCTTATGTTATTTGAATATCCTCCAGATCTCCCGTGAGAGAATCCAGTACCTTGTATTTTTTTTCATCCAGCTCAGTATTGTAAAATTCGAACAAATACAGCGGCTTGTACATTCGTTCTGTCACGTATTCTTCTAAAACAGGTGGTGCGTTGAGGTTGCGGAATTTGCGGAATATGCCTGTTTTATTGTATTCCCAGGATTTCCGCAAAGCTTCTTCCTCAGTCAGTTTATCCTGCAAAATGCACGCCTCAGCGACGTCCTGCGGTTCACAGGAAGGAAGCATTGCCAGCTTGCCGGGTGTCATGGCGATCTCATCAAATCCTGCGTAATACCCTGCGTATCGGGTTGTTTTACGTGTAGCCTGCAGTGCGATGCGAAGCTGAAAGATCCAGCACAGGCTGTAGAGAGTAGTCACATATCGCACTGTGATCGTATCTTTTAATTTCTTTGATTTTGCCATGCGTTTCAGAAACATATCCGGTGTATAGCGAAGTCCCTTTAGTACCTTGATCTCAGCCATTTACGCATTCTCCAAAACTGCCCGGAACTGATCCGCACTCATCTGGATCCCAGCAGAAACCGTAGAAGGTTTAGTACCATCAGAGCTTTCAGCAACAGCCTTTGCAGGAGATACAGCTTCAGAACCAGCATCTGCCGGATCAAAGCTCTTTGCATAATAAAAGAGATCCAGAACTTCCTGAGGTGGTTTTTTCGTCAGCTTGCTGACGATGATATAGGCTGCGGTAGCCAGAACCAGAGCTGCGAAAAATGTGTGGATATTTGTGATCTCCTGCAGCAGGTAGTACCAGCCGAACCCCGTAACAGATCCAACGAGCATGGCCGCGATGGCTCCGCCTTTCGTAGCGTTTTTCCAGTAAAGGCCTCCGATGATACATGGAATAAATGCCGGCGAAAGAACAGACCATGCGATCCATGTCAGCTGATATACGCCGACAGAAAACAGCGGAACGAAGCACATGGCACATGAAACCAGTCCAAGTAAATAGGTCGACCATCTTGTGATTTTCATTTTATGTTCCTCGCTTGCTTCTGGATGGATCATGGTCAGAAGATCGTTTCCTACGGAAGATCCGATGACAAGAAGCAGTGCGCTTGCCGTAGACATGATCGCTGCAGTCGCGCCTGCCAGGATCAGTCCGGAAAGAACCGGTGGCAGATTGGAGAGTGCCATCATCGGCATTATATACTCTGCGCTCCCGCCGGGCAGCATGGAAATATCCGGATAAGCCACACGTCCAACCATACCCAGGATATAGACTCCGAAGGATAAAACAAAACCGAAGGCTGCTCCGATCATGGGAACCAGCTTGATCGATTTTTCATCTTTAATAGCTACCGTTTTGATGATCAGATGAGGCTGTCCCATATAGCCGATAAAGTAGACCAGTGCGATGCCGGCGATCATAAGCGGTGCGCCTTTCAGATAGTAATCTTCGCCCCACAGGGTGGCAAGACCTTCATTGATGTTGATGAGACCTGCGTTCATGCCGGAAAGGCCGCCCACATTGTGAATGCAGACAGGGATCAGGATGAAGAGTCCTATGATCATCAGGATGGACTGCACGAAGTCGGTATAGGCAACGGAGAGGTAGCCCCCGGCTCCGGTATAGATCAGTATGGCGATAGCTCCCAGGATCAGGGAAACTGTATAATTGAGTCCTGTTATGCAGGCAACGAGAACTCCCATGGCCATAAATTCCACCAGAAGTGAAATTATCATGGCGATGATGAGAATGATGACGGCCAGGTAACGCACGCCCGTGCTGTTGTACCGGTGTCCGAAAAATTCAGGAATAGTCAGTGCTCTGGCTTTTTCTGTATATTTTCTCATTCTCCTGGCGATGATACCGAAATTCAAGATGGGACCGAACACATCTCCGGGAGCTGCCCAGAGAGAAGAGGCTCCTGCCTCCCAGCCGTACTGCGGTCCGGCGATATACATACCGCCACCCAGAGAACTGGATCCGTGTGCCAGAGCTGTGATCCATGGTCCCATGGATCTGCCGCCGACGAACCAGTCTTCAGAATTTTTTACTTTTTTTGCAGCCCAAAGCCCTACGACCATGATCACTGCAATGTACAGAATGAGCATGATGGGAACGATGAGAGGAATGTCAAAACCCAGTGCTTGTTCCAATGTGCTTCTTGTCATATGTCTGTTCCTCCTTGTATGCGATCCCCTGTGTTACAGTCTCCAAAGTCCCTTGGCGAATGTCACGGTAGCGATAACTGCAACGGAAATCGTTCCAATGACCAGAACGCCGGTACTTACCGGAAAATCGAAAAACCAAGATAATGTATTCATTTATTTAATATCCTCCATTTGAAATAAGATTTTACATGCTTTTTTATCCTTGCTGCAAAGTGCTGCAAAGGCTTCCCGGCAGTCGGCCAGGTCATAGGTGTCCGTCACCAGCGGGGACGGATCGATGATGTCGTCAGCCAGAAGCTTGGTGGATTCCTGGATATGCCTTGTCTCATAGACGTTGCATCCGATGATGGAAAGCTGTTTGGCGACGATGGTATTGATGTCGAAGATGAAGTCGTCTTCGAAAATGCTGACTACACAGATCTTTCCGCCCGGCAGGGCATGGGCGACTGCGGTACTCAGTGCCGTTTCATTTCCGGCAGCTTCGATGATCAGATCAAAGTATGAATCATCTCCAAGCTGTGTCGTTGTTTTCATCCCAAGAGCCTTCGCGATAGAAAGCCGTGCCGGGGATCTTCCCAGGATCGTCGGATTTTCCAAGCCGCAGACGTTTTTTAACGCCAGTGCGGTGAGAAGACCGATAGGACCGGGACCGACGATGAGCACTTTATCTGTCGGTGCGGGCTTTGCCTGCCGGCAGATATTGAGAGCTACTGCAAGGGGTTCTGCCAGTACCAGTTTCTTTAGATCGATGTCAGGAGGGGCCTTGATCACGTCCTCCTGCGGCAATGCGATGTATTCTGCAAAGCATCCGGGTCTTACTTCTCCGATGAAGCCCAGGGTTTCGCAGCTTCCGCGGTGTCCTGTCCGGCAGGCGATGCAGTTTCCGCATGTCACCATGGGATTGGCGGTGACTCGGTCGCCCGCCTGGAGCGAATGGACCTTGCTTCCCGTCTTTATGACCGTACCGGAGAATTCATGCCCCATGGTTTCCGGGATGTTCTGGATAAACATGCCTTTTTTATAAATATGTAGATCGGAACCGCAGATCCCCGCGTAGGCGACCTTGATGAGGACGTCTTTTTCTCCGCAGTTGGGAACGGGCAATTCCTCATACCGGATGTCTTCGATCCCGTAATAACGTGCTGTTTTCATTCTTTATCTTTTTCCTTCTGTAGTGATTTATCGTGATAAAGCGTTAATGCCATTAGTATAATATCATATTCAGTCCAAAATGGGTAGAGATAAATGAAAAAAATTTGACGGATTTTGTATTTTTTATGTATAATAAATCTTGTGTGATTTGCAGAGGAATGACTCTCTGCACACGGCAATAAAATTTTGGAGGCAGACGACCTATGTATGATGTAATTGTAGTGGGAGCCGGTGTAGTAGGCTGCAGTACTGCAAGAGAACTCTCAAGATATAAACTGGATGTGCTGGTCCTGGAGAAGGGACACGACATCTGTGCCGGAGCCAGCAAGGCGAACTCCGGTATGATCCATGCGGGCTACGACCCGATCCCGGGCACAAACGAAGCGAAATTTAATGCGCCGGGAAGCAAAATGATGTACGAGATCTGCGATGAACTGGACGTACCTTACGAAAAGAGCGGGACGACGGTTTTCGCCACCGATGAAAGCGGCATGAAAGAGCTTCAGAAGCTGGAAGGCTTTGCCCGGGAAAACCACGTGGAAGCCCGGATCGTAGAACCGCCGGAACTTTATGAGCTGCAGCCCAACATCGGCGAAGATGTGAAAGCTGTGCTGTGGGTCCCGGAAGGCGGCATCACGACACCGTTTTCTGTGACCTTTGCATTAGCGGAAAACGCATACCATAACGGCGTGGAGTTTGAGAAGGAAGCAGAAGTAGCCGCCATCGAAAAGCATCTTGGCGAGGACGGTACGAACTGGTTTGAAGTAAAAGCTGGCGGCAAGACGTACCAGAGCCGGATCATCATCAACTGTGCCGGCGGATGCTCCGATAAGATCAACAACATGGTTTCGGATGATCATTATCATATCATTCCGCGTTTTGGCGCTCACGTAGTGCTGGATCGCAAGATTTCTGACAAGCTGACGACGACTCTGATGGAAACACCCCATGACCTGCCGGGCGGCGGTCACACTAAAGGCATGGCCATCATCCCGACTACAGGAGGAACGATGATTTTAGGCTGTGATGCCACAGAGGTAGGTGATCCTGACTTTACGGCTACCAGAAGAGCGTCCATTGATCAGATCGTGGACTACTTTAAGGAGGCGTGGAAGTATCTGCCGCTGGACGGCGACGAGTTTCCGATGGAGTCGGTCATCGGCATTTTCGGCGGGTGCAGACCTCATGCTGATACCAACGATTTCGTTATCGGAGAAGCAGAGGATGCCCCGGGCTTTATCAATGCAGGCGGAACTGAGTCGCCGGGCTTCACGTCGGCGGTGGCCATCGCAAGACATGTGGTGCAGATCGCTGCAGAGAAGCTGGGGGCTGCAAAGAATGAGGCTTTTGATCCGTATCGCAAAGTGAACAAGCCGTTCCGCACTATGACAAACGAAGAGAGAACGCAGGCTATTGCAGAAAATCCGGACTATGCCAAGGTGGTATGCCGCTGCGAAATGGTGACGGAAGCAGAGATCCGGGACGCTATCCGCAGACCTTTGGGCGCACGGTCGGTATCGGAGGTCAAGCTGCGTACCCGTGCCGGTATGGGTAGATGCCAGGGCGGTTTCTGCGGCCCGCGTGTAGTGGAAATATTATGTGAAGAACTGGGACTTTCGCCACTGGAAGTGACGCAGTGCGGAGGCGATTCTCAGATCCTGGTAAGACAGGCATGCAGTGGGGAGGGACTGGAATGAGAAAAGTCGATTTAGTAGTAATAGGCGGCGGCGCAGCCGGGATGGCAGCTGCCGTAAATGCATATAGATCCGGGGTCAAAGACGTCCTGATACTGGAGAGAAACGATTATCTGGGAGGCGTGCTCCAGCAGTGCATCCACAATGGATTCGGTCTGCATCGGTTCGAGGAGGATCTCACCGGCGTGGAGTTCGCCAGAAAATACCGTGATATGGTGGAGGAATTGAAGATCCCGTATCTTCTCCATACTTTCGTTATCGAAATGAATGAAAATCGCCAGATCACAGCTATCAATCCGGAGGAAGGACTGATCCAGATCGAGGCGAAAGCTATCGTGCTGGCTATGGGCTGCCGGGAGCGGACGAGAAATAACCTGCTGATCCCGGGAACGCGAGGAGCCGGGATACTGACGGCTGGCGCAGCGCAGCGGTATCTCAATATCAACGGCTATCTGCCGGGCAAAAAAGTCGTGATCTTAGGCTCTGGCGATATCGGTCTCATCATGGCTCGTCAGTTTGTGTTGGAAGGCGCAGAGGTGGAAGCAGTAGTGGAGGTCATGCCGTATTCCGGAGGACTGCCTCGTAACATGAAGCAGTGCATCGAGGACTTTGATATCCCGGTATACTACAATTCCACCGTATCCGAGATCCGCGGCAAGGAGCGTGTGTCATCTGTCATGGTGAGCCGGGTGGATGAAAACAGAAAGCCGATCCCGGGGACGGAATTCGAAATAGAATGTGATACGCTGATGATCTCGGCTGGTCTGATCCCGGAAAACGAGCTGACGGAGCAGGCTGGCATCGAAATCTCTAAAGGTACCCACGGTGCTGTAGTAACGGAAGATCTGCAGACTTCTGCAAAAGGGTTCTTTGCATGTGGAAACGTGCTTCATGTTCACGATCTAGTGGATTTTGTGGCGACTGAGGCTGAAGAGGCCGGCGTCCATGCTGCAAAGTATATTCAGGCGGATACCGGCGATGCAGGCGAAACGATTATCGTAGAAAATGGCGATGGTGCAGGTGCGGTCTGCCCGCAGATGATCCATAGAATGCCGAAGCAGGATAAAGTCGCTCTTATGTTCCGCCCGCGCAATAAATTCCGGGATGTGACGGTGAGCGCAGAAAGCGATGGGAAAGTCATCGCGGAGAAAAAGCTGATCGCTGTAACGCCAGGTGAGATGATCCGTCTGGAGATCCCGGCGGACAAACTGGCGCAGGCCGGTGGAGCGATCACGGTTTCGCTGAAAGGAGGTGCGCTCTAATGGCTGATAAAAATACAGAACTGATCTGCATAAACTGTCCGAGAGGATGCCTTTTGCAGATAGAACAGCAGGGCGAGGAGATCGCCGTAACGGGGAACTTTTGCAGCAAGGGGATCCCTTATGCGAAACAGGAGATCACGGATCCTCAGAGAGTACTGACGATCCTTATGCGCCCGGAGGGAGCAGACAGGCCTCTCAGCGTGAAGACGGACCGGCCGGTGCCAAAAGCTCTGCTGAAAGAATGTGCGAAAGCAGTCTACAGTACTCATCCGAAGCTTCCGGTGAAGTACGGTGATGTGCTGATCGAAAACTTGTGTGGGACTGGTGCGAAGGTCATCGCGACTGCGGACATGAAAGCATAGCCGGAGGCTTTGCAGAAAATAGAATAGACAGGTGAGACAAATTCCCGAAGTGGCAGATGCATTTTGGGAATTTTGTTGTTTTGAGACAAATGTAAACTGCACAGAAAAAGGGCGAGATGATAGAATAACAGAAACGAATCGTATTACTGGCTGAGATGACAGGGGGAGTGAATGTATGCAATATGAAGAATTTGTCTTGAGACAGTTGAAACGAAATGAGAAAATTTACAGTGTCTGTATGAAGGTGTTCCTGGTCTTTATGATTGTGTTTGTCCTGGCGCTGATCGGGATCCTGATCGGAGGTCTGGGGATAGAGATGACGATTTTTGATGTGATCCTGATGCTGATTATCGCGGTGGAATACCCGACCTTTAAGAAGCTGAAAGACCAGGCGAATTTCGCCAGTGCAGAGATAGAGGCAGCGCTGGTCACGACGGGATTCCGGATCCCGGAAGATTATACGGACAGGACGAAGAAGATCCGAAGCAAGATCGAACAGGAACCGAAGAAACTGATGATATCGGCTGTTTCGATCGGTATTCTGGCTTTGACCTGCTTTGGAGGAATGGGGATGATTTTATGGGCCTGTTCATTTTCCGGATTTGAGGATTTTAATGCGTGGTACGCCACCAGCGTCGGAGTGTTTGGTATGATCGGGATCATTCTGGTAGTGCTGATGATCCTGTATTTGAAGGATTACGGTGCGGCGAAAAAGCTGCAGCAGTATAAATAGAGGAGGAAGATGATGAAAAAAATAGTAAGCATAGTGGCGGTCTTGATGTTGCTGGCGGTATCGCTGACGCTGGCCGGATGCGGCACGAAACAAAATCAGAAGACCGATTCGGATTACGAAGCTTATGACGGCTACGCCTATTATCAGGTGAATGGAGATCTGAAGTATTCTCTGGATACGAAAGATGGATTGAAGATGCATTGCTTCTTCCAGGAGGGCTCGCCGGAATATATAGAAGAGATCTATACCATTGATCTGATGACTGCTGACAAACAGGATAACGTGCTGACGGTCCACAACGTGACAGATGGAAGCGGCAATGATATTTCCAGTCAGTTCAAGAGTCTGACATACACTTTTGAAGAGGATCAGGTGATCATGAACGTGCAGCGCGATGAATCTACGCTGGCCGGCGGTGAGAGCAGCAGCGTGATGAGCGGGGAATATGTTTTTAAAGAAGCATCTGCAAAGAGTGGTGCATCGGCTTCTTCTGGAAGTTCGGCTTCGGCAGGTTCCAGTTACAACACGGATGAGCTGGCGCGGGTAGCACAGGATTACTACCGGGCACAGAACGGATACTGTCCGCCGGAATATAATGTGACGGATAACGGCAACGGAACTTACACGATACAGTTATATGAAACAGTAGATAATGGTGATGGCACTTATCATACGGCGACGTCGGCATGGTATACGGTAAACGCCAGCGGTGTTGGAACCAATGACACGACGGGAGAGTCGGTGAATCTGATGCAGTAAAAACACAATTTGAAAGGAAGACGAGAGCATGGGTTGTTCTCGTCTTTTTTTGCATGAAATCTTGCTGGATCCGGCAGACACGTCATGCTGTTTTAGGGAATATGCTACATTAGGGGTTTTGTAACCCTTGTAAAATCTTTTGAGAAAAGAGGAAAATGGCATGACGAATATTCCGAATATCGGTAAAGATACCATTGCCCGAACTGTTGCGGCAGCTCTGGCACTGTTGAATTCTGCATTAGTGATGGCGGGGAAAGCTCCGTTAAATCTGGATGAGAGCGGACTGTATGAAGCCGTCTCGATCCTGGCTGCGGCATCGACTACCGTTTGGGCCTGGTGGAAGGATAACGATATCCGTAAGACTACGCGGCTTGCGAAACTGCAGGTAGAGGCTTTGCAGGAGGAAGAACTGAGGAAGCTGGAAGCGGAACGCGGCGGTCTGGATCCGGATGCGGATCCTGGTGCAGAAGAAGCTGCGGACTTGAGCTAGGAGGTGATCGATATGGCACAGATCAGCAGATACCCGGCGAAGGTCATGAACATCACTCAGAGCTATAAGGGCAGTTTCAGTCACAGTAAAAATTACAATGGCTCGCCGCGGGATTATCCGATCGATGAGGCATGCGCAGATGCCGGGAGAAGTTATTTTTATGCGCCGTTTGACTGTGTTGTGAAGCGGATCTATGGTGTGGGAAGCAAAGGTGTCAATACCATCTGGATCCAGTCTACAGCTCCTGTGCAGACACCGGCTTTTACGGATCATGTAACGGTGATGGTGATCCATCCTAACGATGATACGCTCAGAAGGCTGCGGGTCGGACAGCTGTTTCGCAAGGGGACGGCTATGTTTCTGGAAGGAACGGATGGCAGGGCTACAGGCAATCATTTTCACATCAGCTGCGGCAGAGGGAGGCTTCGCGGTAACGGCTGGCGGAAAAATTCTCTGGGGAAATTCGTGATCGACGTCTCAGGGGGAGCTGTCCCGCCGGAGAAGGCTTTTTATGTGGATACGTCGTTTACGTCGGTAAGGCAGACGAAAGGGCTGGGGTTTCGGCGGATCACGGGAGGAACTGCGGGTTCTTCAGGGGCTTCGGGAGCTTCTGGCGGAGGCTCGGCGAGCAGCTCTGGCATTGGGAGAGTCTATAAAGTGGGGCGGACGGTTACGCTGCAGGTTAATTTGAATGTCAGGAGCGGACCGGGGACGAATTATACCCGTAAGAGGCGATCACAGCTGACGGCGAATGGTAAAAAACACGCTCTGAACGGAGTCTATGCCGTGTATCGCAAAGGTACCCGCGTAACGATCATGGCGGTGCGCAGTATAGGTGCAGACGTATGGATCAAGACGCCGAGCGGCTGGATCTGCGGAAAAAAAGGAAGCCGCATTTATGTGAAATAGGAGGTGGATCATGACGTCTGAAATCATCGTAGCTGTCATCGCGGCTCTGGGCGGTCTTTCCGGCTCCGTCATAGGTATGGTCAGGTCGTCCCGCCTGGTGAATTACCGGATCGATCAGCTGGAAAAGAAGGTAGATGCCTACGAAAAAGCCAAGGATCACCTCTGCGGACTGGAAGAAAAAGTGGAAGCACTGCAGGAACAGGTACGCGCGCTGAATGCCGGGATCGAGAGGATAGAGAAGTAGGAGGAAGAAGGAAGGGAAATAGAAAAAAGTGGAAAGCTATGAATAAATTCACAGTGTCGACATAAAAAGTTGATATGATAAGTAGGACAAAGAGCGAGCGACAGCGGTTTAGATTGTTGAAAGGATAGAAACCATGAACGACTATGAATTGCTTATAATCGTATTGATGATTATGAGTCTGGTTGTTCAGGCGGATAACCACAAGTAAGCGAAAACCGCCAAGCCGGAAACTTGACGGTTTTCTAAAACCTTCACTTTTCGAACCGCTTTAAACGGTTTCGCTCTTTGTTGATTGTATTATATAATGGCATATTTTTAATATCAAGGGTGAATTGAGAAATTGTGATGAATTTTTATGTATGATATAATATAACCGTTAGAAGTCATGGCGGAATGCCATGTGAGTAGAAATTGTTTTTTTTGATGATAAGAAAGCTATTTGTTAGGTAAAGCAAGTAGCTTTTTTATTACTCAATTATTATATCAACAAAATAAACAGAGAAACATATTGCACTGTGCGTGTAGATGTGTTATTATACTTTCAAGAAAAGTCGGAAAATTAGGAGAAACGATTATGGAATCAAAATTCATTGCGCATATCAATGAAAAGGATGGAAGTGTACAAACGGTGCTTGAACACAGCTTGAATACTGCGGAGTTATGTAAGCAGTTTGCTACACCTGAATTTCAGGAAATCGCATACATAGCTGGGCTGGCACATGATCTGGGAAAATGGGAGGAGGACTTTCAAAAGAGGATGCGAGGAGATTCTGTTTCAGTAGAGCATTCTATTGATGGGGCAATCGAAGTGAATAAATTGCTTCCGTATCCCATTGGAAAACTGCTGGCCTATTGTATTGCTGGGCACCATGCTGGGCTTCCGGATGGCGGGAATAAAAATGACGAACCTGATTTTCCAACATTGTATGGCAGGTTACAGCGCAAGGATCGAAGTGTTTACGAAGCATATAAACAGGAACTTCAGATTCCCGATATAGACGATAAAGAACTTAAGCAGTTGCTCATGCAGGATTGTAACAATGACATTCGAGTGTTGGTAGATAAGTTTGCATTTTTTACACGTTACTGCTTTTCATGCTTAACGGATGCGGATTCTATTGATACCGGAACGTTTTGCGGAACGAGGACAAATCGCGTTCCGCATATGGATTTTGCAAAGTGTTTGCAGAGGCTCGACGAGAGAATGTGTTCGTTTATATGCAAGACGGATCTGCAAAAGGCGAGAAGCGTGCTGCAGGCGCAGGTCTTTGCAAAAGTAGGAGAATCGTCTGAAATATCTCTCATGAACATGCCGACTGGCAGCGGGAAGACTTTATGTAGCATAAAATTTGCGCTGGAACGCGCCCTGAGATTAGGAAAAAAGCGGATCATCTATATCATTCCATTTAATTCGATCATCGATCAGACGGTAGGAGAGTTTGAAGGGATCTTTCAAGAGGATGCAGAAATACTGAGACACCAGTCGTCATTCTCTTATGAGGATGACGATGGGGATGAACCATCCAGTGAAGATTACCGTGATGCCATGAAAAATGCAACGGAAAACTGGGGAGGAGTAAAATTAATAGTGACTACAGCAGTCCAATTCTTCGAATCCATTTATTCGGATAGAAAGAAAAAGCTGAGAAAACTGCATAATATGGCGGACAGTATTTTGGTCTTTGATGAAGCGCACCTGATGCCGCAAAATTGGTTGCAGCCGTGTTTACAGGCTGTTTCATTCCTCACGAAATATTTCCATAGTGAAGCGGTCTTTTTAACGGCAACTATGCCGGATTTTAAAAAGCTGGTTCAAAAATATGCGCTATCCAGCAGTCAGGTTACGGATTTAATTGAGGACACTTCAGCATTTCATAATTTCAAAAAGTGCCATTACGTCAAGATGGGAGAGGTGTCGCAGAGTCAGTTGCTTCAGGAGGCACAGGAACAGCCGTCGGCTTTGATAATCGTCAATAGCAAGAAAATGGCAAAGGAACTGTATCAGCTTTGTACGGGTAAAAAATATCATTTGTCTACCTATATGGCGGCATGTGACAGACAGCGGGTAATCGATGAGATAAAAGCTGATTTAGAACTGCTGGAATGGGATTTCCCGGGGCTGCAGAATGTGCCGGAGGATCGGCGAATTACGATCATTTCTACATCGCTGATCGAAGCAGGGGTTGATCTGGATCTGTTTAGCGTATACCGGGAGTTGACGGGGCTGGACAGCATTTTACAATCCGGCGGACGCTGTAATCGAGAAGGCAAAAGAAAGGATGCCGTTACCTATGTGTTCTCCTTTATAGAAACCAAGGATCAGAAGCAGCCGGATATAAGAGTGGAATTGACGCGAGGACTATTGGAAAAATATGATGACATTTCAGCACCAGAGTGTATTACGGAGTATTATGACAGATTGTTCCATATGAAAGAGGAGCAGATCGAAAATCATACGATTGGCAGTGAATGCTCTGATATCAATTGCATTCCGTTTCGATCTTATGGGGAGAAATTTAAAATCATCGATGCGTTCACGGCTTCTGTGGCAGTAGGACTGGATGATAAAAGCCGTGAACTGATACGGCAGCTGGAATATACGGGGCAGTGTAATGTTCGTGAACTGCAGAAATATACGTGTTCTATCAAGCCATGGGAGCTGGATGATTTGATAAAACAGCATGTTGTCAAAGATTATGACAGCGGCGTTTGGTGTCTGATAAATCAGGATTATTATGACGAAGAAACTGGAATTAAATTTGAAGGTGAAGATTATTTTATTTGACGGGAGGGATGTGTATGAGTTATGGATTTAAAATCATGGTAGAAGGGGATTACGCCTGTTTTACCAGACCGGAATTCAAAGTGGAGCGCGTTAGTTACGACGTGCCTACTCCGGGGGCTTTGGAAGGCATGTTGAAAAGCATTTACTGGAAGCCGGCGATTCGGTATGTTATTGACAAAATTATTGTTTTTCAGCCCATTGAGTTTGCCAATGTCCGGCGAAACGAAGTGAAGAATAAAGTTCTTTACAGCGAAATGAAGAATCAAATGTACGGTAAAGGTGGAGATCCATGTATTTACGCATCGGAAAACAGGAGTCAGCGGGCAACCATGCTTTTAAAAAATGTGAAGTATGGAGTGGAATTCCATTTTGAAATGACTGGATTGCGAAGCGAGGAAGATGATACTGAGAGTAAACATTTTAATATTTTGAAGCGGAGACTGGAAAAGGGACAGTGTTTTCGGACTCCTTGTTTAGGATGTAGTGAATTTCCGGTAAAAAGAATTGAACTGGTGGCGGAGTTCGATGAAAAACTGATCAGTGAGCGCGTGCTGGATATGGGTGATGTGGATCTTGGTTTTATGAGTTATCGTGTTGATTTTCAGGATGGTGGTATCCCTGTTAACAAAGACTGGGAAAATCCTGAGTTTTCAGATCAGGCAACCACCGTATACTATAGACCACATATGGTGAAAGGCATCATTGATGTGAAAAAATACAGGGAGGAATTGTTATGCTGATCAAAGCGCTATGTGATTACTATGACATTCTATCAAAAGCAGGAAAAGTACTTCCAGAAGGATATTCCAATGTGGGTGTTCATTACTTGGTTTCCCTCACTCCAGAAGGAAAGGTAGATGCGGTAACAGATTATCAGGATCGTATACCGGAAATTCTAAAAAATGGGAAAACTAAGATACAAACTAATCCTAAAACAGTAAGGATGCCAAAACGTACAGAAAAGTCGGCTATCGATTCGAATATTATAGAGCATCGTCCGCTTTATCTGTTTGGACTGAGCTATGCAGAGGATTCGATGGATGCAGATGATAAAAAAGCACAAAAATCACACGAGGCATGTGTGAAAACGAATCTTGAGTTTTTAGAAGGACTCGATTCTTCTATAGTAAATGCATATCGTAATTTTTTACAAAACTGGGAACCCGAAAATGAGATACATAATGGAAAGCTGATGGAGTTAGGGAAAAAATATAATACTTTCCGATTTGCATTCTGTTTGTCAGGAAATCCCGATATATTACTCCATGAAGATCCTGCGGTGAAAAAGAAATGGGAGCAAAGGATACAGGAGGTAAAAGACTCTAAAGATGGGGACAGTAATGTACAATGCGCCATAACAGGCGAGTATGCACCGATTGCACGTATCCACAATAAGATAAAAGGTGTTTATGGCGGACAGGCATCAGGGACGGGGCTGGTAACTTTCAATAATCCATCTGAAAATTCTTATGGAAATGAACAATCCTATAACAGCAATATTTCAGAAACTGCCATGGAGAAATATACAGAAGCCTTGAACTATCTGTTGCAGGGACGCAAGCATAAGATTTTACTGGATGATCTGACAATCCTTTTCTGGGCGATGAATGCAGAAGAAACTTGTGAAGATACCTTTTTAGCGATGCTGAATGGAGAGTCTGAAAAAATGGATTCGGAGGCGACCGATAAAATGCTCCAAGATCTAATGGCAAAAAGTAAGGATGCAGAAGCTTATCAAAGGCAGTTGGAATCTTTAGATGATATCGATGAAAAGGTTGTTTTTTACATGGTGGGAATTAAGCCGAATGCGTCCAGACTTTCTTTGAAATTTATCGACCGCAAGAGATATTCCGACGTGTTGTGGAATATTTTACAGTTTCAGAAGGATATGCAGATTTCAGAAGAATTTAAAGCGGTTCCATTTTATCGCATTAAAAAGGAACTTGTTTCTCCAAAGAGCAGTAATGAAGTATGCAATCCCGCGCTTCTATCAAAAGTGTTTGAAGCGATTATCTATGGATATAAGTATCCGATTGCATTGCTGGAGACAGTTGTACGCAGGGTAAAAACGGATAAAGATGTTAGTATAACTGGAAATAGAATACGAGCAGGACTAATTAAAGCTGTTTTGAATCGAATGGCGGAAAAGGAGGAGATACCAATGACATTGGACCGAGAAAATCAAAATCAGGCGTATTTATGCGGACGGTTGTTTGCAGTGTTGGAGCAACTGCAAGATACTGCTTCAGGAGGAAACCTGAACAGTACCATTAAAGATCGATTTTTTGCTTCTGCAGCATCAAAACCGGTACTTGTTTTTCCTAAATTATTAAAGCTATCGCAAAATCATTTGGATAAATTCAGAGGGAAAAATGAAAGGAACTATGTTTTTTACAACAAGTTAATTAGTGAGATCATCGATATGTTACAGGGAGAGTTCCCCGACACGCTATTATTAGCAGATCAGGGGAAGTTTATTATCGGTTATTATCAGCAGAGACAACGTTTTTTTGAGAAAAAGAATAAGGAACAGTAGGTAAAGGAGGAAAAAACTATGGCAATTACAAACAGATATGATTTTATCATGTTATTCGATGTAGAAAATGGTAATCCTAATGGAGATCCGGATGCAGGCAATACTCCTCGAATGGATGCAGAAACGGGATATGGTTATATAACAGATGTATGCTTGAAGCGAAAGATAAGGAACTTTGTAGAGCTGGCAAAAGAAGGAGAAAGCGGGTATAACATCCTTGTGAAACCGGATAAAGCCTTGAATACACGTTTTACAGAAGCCTATGATGCAGAGCAGCTGGAAAAAGGAAAAAAAGGCAAGAAGGCAGATGATGTAAAGAAAGCCAGAGACTATATGTGCCGAAACTATTTTGATGTCCGGGCTTTCGGAGCGGTTATGTCAACCGGTGACAATCAGTGCGGTATCGTCAGAGGTCCGGTGCAGATCACCTTTGCAAGAAGTCTTTCTCAGATCAACATCGAAGATGTAACGATCACAAGACAGGCCAGAACTACAGAAGATCGCCAGGAGACCGGTGGAACTGAAATGGGTCGAAAAAGCATTATACCATATGCTCTGTATCGAGCAGAGGGATATATATCGGCTGCATTAGCACAGAAGGTTACAGGTTTATCGGATGATGATGTGGAATTGTTGTGGGATGCTATTGTGAATATGTTTGAGAACGACCACAGTGCGGCAAGAGGAAAAATGTGTATGCGTAAACTTTACATATTCAAACACGACAGCACTCTGGGAAATTGTCCTTCTCATGTTCTGTTCGACAAGGTGGAGGTGTCTTTAAAAGAAGAAAAACCTCCGCGCCAGTTTGCGGATTATACAATTCATGTGGATGATGCTATGCCGGAGGGCGTTACGCTCATAGAAAAGATATGAGAAGTGAAGAAATAACGATTCGGTCCATTCAGCATTATATGTACTGCCCGCATCGCTGGGGGCTTTTAGAAATCGATAAGGCGTGGGCAGAGAATGTGTTTGTCACGAAGGCAAATTTGATGCATGAAAGAGTGCATGATCCGAATCGCAATTACACGGTAAGAGGAAGAAAAGTGTTCACGTCCGTTCCGGTCTACAATGATTTAGAAGAATATAACCTTTACGGGGTGATGGATTGTCTGGAGTGCAAAGAGTCCAAAGATGGGATCGATGCTTTTCATGACGGTAAAAAGTATAAGCTTTGCATTGTAGAATACAAGCCGACTAAGTCAAAACAGCAGACGCATCGTAAAGATGACCTGATGCAGATTTTTGCACAAAAAATATGTGTGGACTATGTTTTTCACTGTGATTGTGAGACGATTCTGTATTATGCGGATGTGAAGCAGAGAATACCAGTTGATTTTACAGATAGCTATCGGGAATTTGATAACGAATTGAAAGACCTTTTATGTGAAATGAGGGCTAATCTCAGAGAGGGTATTATTCCGCCCATCAGAAAAGGACAGCAATGCAGTGGATGTTCTATGAAAGACATGTGTATGCCATCATCTTTGAAGAAGTCTTATCGATTTCAAAAAGAGTTACAGCACGTCTTGGAGGAATAACTCTAAGAATGTTTGAAAGGATATCAAAATGCGAAAGCTATTGAATACGGTTTATATTACCAATGAACAGGCATATTTGACTTTGGATGGAGAAAATCTGGTATGCAAAGTTGATGGAGAGACGAAGCTGCGTATCCCCTTTGAAAACATTGAGAATATCGTATGTTTCAGTTACATAGGATGCTCCCCGGCTTTAATGGGAAAGTGTGTAGGATTGACGATTCCAATCAATTTTCTTTCTCCGCAGGGGAAATTTCTAGCCAAGGTATGTGGGGAGACAAAGGGCAATGTGTTTTTGAGAGTTAGGCAGATTGATTGTTTTCGGGAGAATGGTCTGGAGCTTACTCGAAATACAATGGCTGCTAAATTCAGCAATACCAGACAAGTACTACGGAGATCTCTTCACGATAATGCGAGGCTGCGTGAGGATCAGCAAATAAAACAAGCAGTGGATTTCCTCGTGGAAGGAATCGAAAAGGTGATGGAAGCGGATACTGTAGAGGAAATCCTGGGGATTGAAGGTAGCTGCGCACAAACGTATTTTTCTGTGTTTGACAAGCTGATTACCAATGAGAAAGTTCCATTTTCTTTTGAAATGCGAAGCAAGAGGCCGCCACTGGATCCGGTCAATGCGATGTTGTCGTTTATCTATACACTGGAAACAAGCGAGTATGCAGCTGCGCTGGAAACGGTAGGGCTAGACAGCTACATAGGCTTTTATCATGCGCTGCGCAGTGGAAGGAATTCTCTGGCCTGTGATCTTGTCGAAGAAACACGGTGCATTGTCGAGCGCTTTGTATTATCTTTATTAAATCTTCAAATCATTGGTGAAGAAGATTTTGAAAGGCAGATATCGGGTGCTGTATGGTTGAATGATGAAGGAAGAAAAAAGGTGTTAACACGTTGGCAGGAGCGAAAGAGAAAGCCAATATTGCATCCATATTTAAAACAAAAGATCCCAGCGGGACTGTTGCCTTATGTGCAGAGCAATTTGCTGGCAAAGTATGTAAGGGGAGATTTAGCAGAGTATCCTCCATATTTACAGAAGTAGGTGAACGATATGATGGTATTGATAAGTTATGACGTTAGTACTTCGACAACAGCGGGAAAGACTCGTTTGCGGAAAGTGGCAAAGGCGTGCCAGGATCATGCTCAACGAGTTCAGAACTCTGTTTTTGAAGCGAATTTAGACTATTCGTCATTCCTGAAACTCAAGGACAAATTAATCAAGCTGATCGATGAGGAAACGGATAGTCTGCGGTTTTATTATCTGGGAAACAACTGGAAAAAGAGAATCGAGCATGTTGGTGCAAAGGAAACGTATGATTCGGAAGGCGTGCTTATTGTTTAAGGAGAATAGCAGGCGAAGGTGTTGTGATGCATAAAACTCAGGCAGGTTCGCCTGGATTTTATGGCTGGATCATGCAAAATATTGAATTATATAGAATATTTTGTTATAATTTTTGAGTCCGCTTCTTGTATATAGGAGGTGCGAGAGTTACGTATACTATATGTAGCTGTCGCGCCCCGCATGGGGCGTGTGAGTAGAAATATCGCGAGGGTTGTGATCTCGCGGCAATTCTTCGTCGCGCCCCGCATGGGGCGTGTGAGTAGAAATTATGATATCGGTGTTTTTGATTTGGATACTGGTGTCGCGCCCCGCATGGGGCGTGTGAGTAGAAATATAACCGTGTCCCGATTCAGATCAATCAGGTTGTGTCGCGCCCCGCATGGGGCGTGTGAGTAGAAATCCCAGCACTCTACCCTTCCGGCTGCGCCACTACATGTCGCGCCCCGCATGGGGCGTGTGAGTAGAAATCGGTCGCTCTTCGTGCTCCCGCTGCTGGTTCTTTCGTCGCGCCCCGCATGGGGCGTGTGAGTAGAAATGTAAAGACTCAGGAGATGAGAATGCTGGTCTTTCGTCGCGCCCCGCATGGGGCGTGTGAGTAGAAATTATTTACCTGTAGTTCCGTTGTCAAATGTTTACGTCGCGCCCCGCATGGGGCGTGTG
>OKRW01001420.1_pt1 | contig 20479 bp, 21 predicted proteins | sample 1601151 | NCBI WGS metagenome assembly OKRW01 (sample SAMEA3541471, study PRJEB24748) | human gut metagenome | biome: human gut; feature: human-associated habitat; material: faeces | place: China | collected 2012 | reverse complement strand
GTGGTTGATACTTCGCACGCTATGCGTGCTCAGCACGGGCTTATAGCCCTAAAAACAAAAAAGCGGAGAAAATCCTCCGCTTTTCATTCGTTCTGATTCATATTACCGGATCTATTCCGGCACCGTTCCGTCTAGTAGGAAGTTTCCAGAAGGCCGTAATCCCTGTCATTTCTGCGGTATACCACATTGACCGAATCCGTCTCCATATTGAGGAATATGTAGAAAGTATGCGCCAGAAGTTCCATCTGAACGATAGCTTCATCCACCGTCATTGGCTCCAGCTCAAATTTCTTTCTCTTGACAACCTGGATCACTTCCGGTTCTTCCTCTTCATATTCCGGAAGATCTGCAAACATCAGATCCGGCTGTCCTTTATATTTCTTCTGGAGTTTGGATTTGAAACGGGACATCTGACTCGAAAGTTTTTCGATGACCCGATCAACTGCATCATACGGATCGTCCGCCCGCATCTCTGCTCTGAAAATCGTTCCTTTCGCATTGATGGTGGCCTCCACCTTGTAGCCGGCCTTTTCTTTGATCACCATGATATTTCCCGTGATCTCATTGGAAAAGTATTTGTCCAGCTTTTCAAATTTCTTTTCAATGGTTTCCTTGAGCTTGTCGCTCGGCGTGTAATTCTTTCCAGTAATGATTGTCTTCATACTAACAACCTCCTTTGCAGCCTTTTTCTTAGTATAACACATATTTTTCGAATTTTCAATAAAGTCTGCATATGACTCAGCTGACCTGATCTTTGCCCCCACACCTGCCTTTACCTGAGTTTCTCAGAGGACTTACTTCTAAACTACGCCATGATCACTGCCGCCTTGCGGATCAGCTTACGTGGGACCCTTTGCCCGTAGCTGGCCTGGCCTTTCAATCACAGACCTGAGTCATATGCAGACTTTACTGTCCGCACTGCATTATATCGTTGTCTAAAGACCTTTCGGTCTGCGGTTTCCTCCAGATGCCAGTGTCAGAAAATCCACCGCCGCTGCACCGCATTCCAGAAGGATCCGGGAACATTCGTCTATCGTCGCACCTGTCGTGTAAATATCATCTATCAGCAGTATCGCTTTCCCGGGAAGCTCCGCTTTTCCTTTTTTCGTTACTGCAAAGGCTCCGCGCAGCGCACTTTCCCGTTCAATAGGGGAAAGGCTCCTGAGCAGGATCGTTTCCCGCGTTCTCTGCAAAGCATCCGGCATCAGGGTTTTTCCCCAGAGCTGCGCCAGTCTGGCTGCCATCAGTTCCGTCTGATTATATCCCCGTTTCCTTTCGCGGGTTCTATGGATCGGTATCGGTATTATAACATCGATCTTCAGGTTTTCCCAGCGGATCCGATCAAAAAGGATGTCACCAAATTTTTTTCCCAGATATCCTTTCCCGTTATACTTGTAATCCAGGATCATCTCCCGCTCGTACAATCCGTATGTGAGGCAGCTGTATCCTTTGCGAAAACTATGGTTGCTCTCCATACAGCTGTAGCATCGCCCGCCCCGGTAAGTCTCCGGCAGTGCTTTCCCGCACTTCTCGCATGTTCTCCCGTTATTCCAGTGCATCTTTTTCATGCAGCTGTCACAAAGGGCATACGGCCTTGTTCCATCGATGAGACGGCCGCAGCAGGCACAGTAAATATTTGATGGAAACACCGCTTCTGAAAGTGCCTCCAGTGTCTTTCTCAATACTCCCTGTTCTCCCATTTCTTTTCCCCTGAAATTTTTATTGATCCATCTGGTCAAAATCATCTGCATCACCGCCCGCAGTTTCCATGGAAAAAATTCTGCGCAGCCGGTATACCAGACCAGAATACCGCTCTTTGATCCTGTTGTTGTCCACCATGCCTTCCAGCTTGTTCTGCGAGCCCACGAGTACAACAACGCGTTTTCCCCTTGTAACGCCTGTGTACAGAAGATTCCTGGTCGCAAGCATCGGCGGGAACCAGCTGATTGGCATGATCACGATGGGAAATTCACTACCCTGACTCTTGTGGACCGTCACTGCATATGCCAGTTCCAGTTCCTCCAGCTGGTTAAAATGATAGGTTACATAACGCACTTCATCATAAACCACCGTCAGTTCATTGAATTCCCGGTCTACCTTGCGAATGAACCCTACGTCTCCGTTGAACACCCCTTCTCCTTCTGTGAAGTCCTCCAGGTTCTTCCACGCCATCTGGTAGTTATTTTTGATCTGCATGACTTTATCGCCTTCGCGGAAGGTCCTGTCGCCAAAGGTCTTTTCTTCCAGTGCCTCGTTCGGTGGATTCAGGACTTCCTGCAGTTCTTTATTCAGATTGATGCTCCCCAGAAGTCCTTTTCTCACAGGCGTCAGCACCTGGATATCCGCCACCGGCGACAGATCCGTATAATAGTCCGGCAGACGTGTCAGGCAAAGTTCCTTGATCGTCTGTAGCATATCCTTTTCCCGACTTCTGTGAAGCAGGAAAAAATCCTTGTCCCTGGCATTACAGTCCGGGTATTCCCCCTTATTGATCCGGTGAGCGTTGACGACGATCATGCTTTCCTTGGCCTGCCTGAAGATTTCCGTCAGCTTCGTACAGTAAATATATTCGCTGTCGATGATATCCCGCAGTACGTTTCCAGCCCCTACCGACGGCAGCTGATCCGAATCCCCTACGATGATAAGTCTGGTTCCCGGTCTGATCGCACTGACCAGCCCGTTCATCAGAAGCAGGTCTATCATAGACGCTTCATCCACAATGATCGCATCGTATTCCAGCGGGTTTTCTTTCGTCCTGCCAAATCTCATGCGATTTTCGCTTTCCGAAAAATAGTATTCTAAAAGCCGGTGGATCGTAGAAGCGTAATGACCCGACGTCTCAGTTATTCTCTTTGCAGCACGCCCTGTAGGCGCCGCGATAGCGGTTTTCAGACCACTGTCCTCCAGGATATTTATGATCGTATTGATAATAGTCGTTTTCCCGGTACCCGGACCGCCCGTTATGACGCTGACCCCCATCTTCAGGGAGCTGGTCACCGCATGTTTCTGATTCTCCGAAAGAAAGATCCCCGTCGATCGTTCTGTCCTCTGGATCAGGCTGTCGATTTTCCCCGCAACAGGTTTCAGCCCCGCGTCATTGATCATCGAAAGACACTTGCAGACATTCTGCTCCGCAAGATAATAAGACATGAGAAACACGACCGTCCGATTGTCCAGGTTTTCCACATGGATCTCCCCGGTGAATGCCATCTCTGCAATATTGTCCTCTATCTGCTGCATGGGCAGATCCAGCATCTGTCCAGTTTTTTCACAAAGCTCCTCCTGAGGCAGGAACGTATTTCCCTCTCCTGCAAAATAATTCAATGTGAACTTGATCCCGCTCTGGATCCGAAATCTGTCATCATGGGCGATCCCCATTTTTTCTGCGATCTTATCTGCCTTCTTAAACCCGATACCGAAAATATCGTCCACCAGCTGGTATGGGTTCTCTTCGATCGCCTGTATGGTATCTGCTCCATATACTTCATACAGCTTCATCGCGTAATGGGAGTTTATACCATAATTCTGTAGATACAGTGTTATGTTTGCGAATTCTCTGTGTTGCTTAAATGCTTCAGAAATCTTTGCAGCCGTTTTCGGTCCTATGCCGCTGATCCCGCAAAGCTGCCCGGGGTCTTCTTCGATCACCTGCAAAGTGTTCTCCCCAAAGCGTTCCACGATAGCTGCCGCAGTTTTTCTCCCCACACCTTTCATGGCTCCGGATGCCAGGAAGTCCCGGATCCCGTCTTCCGTGGATGGCAGCTCTTCTTCAAATTCCCTGATCGCAAACTGTTCCCCATAGGTCGGATGCATGGTGAATTCACCCCTCAGCCGGTAATGTCTTCCCACGCTGACCGCCGGCAAAGTCCCCACAACGGTAAACGCTTCCAGTTCCGTCTCAAAAACGGCTACAGTGTAGCCGTTTTCGTTGTTATGAAATATGATTTCTGCAATGGTGCCCTTGTATTCTTCCAGCATGTTTACTCATCCTTGACTCTGTAAAGAGTTCTGTTGTCCAGCGTCCATACGCGATCGCTGAATTCTCCCGGTTCCGTCTTTTCCAGTGCATCCTGCATATCGAACATCTTAGCATCGATCATGTCCAGGTAGTGAAGCATCTCCGCTTCCGGAAACAGAGGCTTTTTAGGACTTCCGAATTCCGGCTCGTAGTGATGAGACAGGATCATATGCTCCAGCATAATAGCTTTTTCCCGTGGCATACCAAGTTCCCCTGCCAGCCGGTCGATAGTACGGACTCCCTGCACCAGATGACCCAGCATTTTCCCCTCAAAGGAGTATCCGGTAGAAACCCCCAGCTCATTGGACTGGATTTCATTGATTTTTTCCATATCATGCAAAATCACTCCGGTCATCACCAGTTCCCGGTTCAGGTTCGTATATACCTCACAGGCGCGTTCCGCCATCATAAGCATGCGTTTTACGTGGTACAGCAGCCCTCCCATCTCTGCGTGATGGTTTTTCTGTGCCGCCGGATAATACATCAGTTTCTCCTTATTGTCCGTCAGTTCCCGAATGCAGATATTTCTAAGATCCTGATCCTGAAAAGCCTCCGCTCTGCTGTAAATGTACTCATACATATCCGCCGGCTCTTCCGGCGCAGCTTTGATGTAGTCTTTCATAACCAGGTGGTCTTCTGCTGAAGTCTGGCGGATCCGGCTGACACGTAGCTGCTTCATGCCATTCCACTCGGTCACCTGCGCCTTGACTTTGATGATCGATCCTTCTTTGATTTTCTCCAGTCCCGGCAGTTCCTCATCGGCAATATCCCACTTCTTTGCGGAGATCTCTCCCGTGCAGTCCGCCAGCAGCAGATCCAGGTAAGCCTTCTTGTTTGAGCCGACCTTGACAGCAGAAGTTTTCACAAGGAAGTAGGAGATCAGTTCCTGGTGTGTTTTTATATCGGAAATGTATACGTCTTTCATGTTTTGCATCCTTTCAGAGTTTTCTCATCTAACGTTTATTATAGCATGATTTTTCCTTTGTTACTATCTCAACGACTTTTATTTCTTTATACATCAAAAACATGAAAAAAGAGAACCGTGTTGGCTCTCTTTTTAATTTCATTATTTGGATAGGTCTCCCTACTCGATGATCTCAGTTACAACACCAGATCCAACTGTTCTTCCGCCTTCTCTGATAGCGAATCTCAGTCCTTCTTCGATCGCGATCGGAGTGATCAGGGAAATTGTCATTGTGATGTTGTCTCCAGGCATGCACATTTCAGTTCCTTCCGGTAACTGCAGATCGCCTGTTACGTCTGTTGTTCTGAAGTAGAACTGCGGTCTGTATCCATTAAAGAACGGTGTGTGTCTTCCGCCTTCTTCCTTCTTCAGTACGTATACTTCGCCCTTGAACTTTGTATGCGGGTGGATCGTTCCCGGTGCAGCCAGTACCTGTCCTCTTTCGATTTCATCTCTCTGAACACCTCTCAGCAGTGCTCCGATGTTATCTCCAGTTTCTGCTTCGTCCAGCAGCTTTCTGAACATTTCGATTCCAGTTACGACTACCTTTCTCTTTTCTTCAGTCAGTCCGATGATTTCTACTTCGGTTCCAACTGTCAGGCTTCCTCTTTCTACTCTTCCTGTTGCTACTGTTCCTCTTCCTGTGATGGAGAATACGTCTTCTACAGGCATCAGGAACGGCTTGTCGTTTGCTCTCTGCGGTTCAGGAATGTATTCGTCGATCGCTTCGAACAGCTCTACGATCTTGTCTCCCCACGGACCATCTGGATCTTCCAGTGCCATCAGTGCGGAGCCTCTTACGATTGGTGTGTCATCTCCCGGGAAATCATACTGGTCTAACAGTTCTCTTACTTCCATTTCTACCAGATCCAGCAGTTCTTCGTCATCTACCATATCACACTTGTTCAGGAATACGATGATGTATGGTACGCCTACCTGTCTGGACAGCAGGATGTGTTCTCTTGTCTGCGGCATAGGACCGTCTGTTGCTGCTACTACCAGGATAGCTCCATCCATCTGTGCAGCACCTGTGATCATGTTCTTTACATAGTCAGCGTGTCCCGGGCAGTCAACGTGCGCATAGTGTCTGTTTGGAGTTTCATATTCTACGTGCGCAGTTGCGATCGTGATTCCTCTTTCTTTTTCTTCCGGAGCCTTGTCGATCTGATCGAAGGCTACGTCAGTTCCCAGTCCGTATCTCTTGTGCAGCACTGTTGTGATCGCTGCTGTCAGAGTTGTTTTACCGTGGTCTACGTGACCGATGGTTCCGATATTGATATGCGGCTTATTTCTTTCAAATTTCTGTTTTGCCATTTCTTATCCTCCTAAACAAATTCAAAACAATGGAGCTGCTGAGCAGACTTGAACTGCCGAACCTCCTCATTACCAATGAGGTGCTCTACCGACTGAGCTACAGCAGCGCACATGAGTTATGTTACTATATTTTACACCCACTGTCAATCATATTGCAAGAGGTTGAGCATTTTTTTTGCAGCATTTTCTAACCGCTGTTTCCGCTTTCGATCCTACCCTGCATCGAGAGCTTTTTTCTCCGGAGCACAGAGGATCGATAAGGCGAATATCGTCAGCACCATCCCACCGAAAGAAAGCAGCGACGGCCATTCTCCGAAGAAAATGAGGCCAAACATCATCGCTGCCGAAGGTTCACCTCCCGCTGTAATAATGGAAACCTTGCCCACTTCGATACGATTGATCGACCAGGTATAAAAGAAATACGGCAATATGGAATTACAGAGTGCATGCAGTATCATGAAAAGACTGTTTTTCACTGGTGCTACCTGCAGAAAATCCCGGAACACATTCCATTCCACAAGTGGGATCAGGATGATCACCGCTGTCAGAATACTGTAGAACAAGATCGTAAAGGTGTCGTATCCTCTCTGCATCGCCTCTTTGGAGATCACGCTGTAAACACCATAGCAAAAAGCAGAGCAAACTCCCAGAAACACTCCCCTCAGATTCCAGACGCCACCGCTTTGCAGCACTCCGCTGACCAAAATACATCCCGCGATCGCAAGTGCTGTGCACCCGATCTTTTTCAGTGTGATTCTTTCATGAAACAAAACTGCCGACATGATCATAACAAAAATCGGAGACAGGCTCAAAAGCACCGCCGCCAGTGATAAAGTCAAATGATTGATTGCTTCATTATAACAGTAGTTCAAAGCCACAAGACCGCAGGCTCCCGATCCCAGAAAGAGTCCCAGATCACGGATCCGTATCCGAAATAACGATTTATCACGAAACAAAATCACAAAAAACAGGATCACTACGGCAACTGCCATTCGTGATCCCAAAACTGTATAATTATCCATTCCGAAGTCCGTCAGAGTCCGAACGAAAATGCCGACCGATCCCCAGAAAACTCCCGCCAGGACCGGCATCAAATACAACGCCTTCTTCATTTTTCCTTATCCCCATAAATATCGAATTACTTTTTTCTTGATCCGCTGCATGGCGTTATCTACAGATTTACTGCTGCGCTTCAGCCTGCGGGCAATTTCTTCATAATCGTTATCTCGAACCATTTCATTGAGCACCTGCATTTCGAATTCACTAAATACATTCCCTTCGTTATGCATGATGTAGTAAGCAAGATCCTTGACCACCAGCAGCGCCTCAGGTGATTCGCCCCCGGACACCATCAACGTATCCGCCAGCGTGACGTCCTCTTCTTCGCCACCTACCGGCTTGCTGAGAGAAACTGATGTATTGAGGACTTTATGCTTTTCCCGGTCGGCCATACGAATAGCGCTTATGATCTGTCTGGTTATGCAGACTCCAGCGAAGGTCGCAAAGCTGACTTCTTTTTCCGGATCGTACTGCCGGATCGCCTTGAGAAGGCCTATCATACCTTCCTGGACCACATCATCTTCATCTGCTCCCGCCATGTAATAATACCGCGATTTGATTTTAACAATTTCCTTGTATTTGCGCATCAGGGATTCTTCCGCCTCTAAATCTCCCTGCTGCGCCCGGATGACCATTTCCTGGTCGTTCATCGCCTTCATCGGATCCCTCGCTGACGAACGATCTCGTACATGAGGATCGAAGCCGCATTGGATGCGTTGAGAGACGTGATCCGTCCCCGCATCGGGATCGACACGATGAAATCGCATTTTTCTCTTACCAGACGGCTGACTCCGAAGCCTTCGCTTCCGATGACAATGCCTATAGGCCCTTTTAAATCAGCCTCCGTCAGCGTATCACCGTCCATATCGCAGGCTGCGATCCAAAGTCCCGCCTCCTGCAGCTGTTCGATGGTCCTTGCCATATTGATCACGCGGGCACACGGCATATATTCCACCGCACCTGCGGATGTTTTCGCAACCGTCTCCGTAATGGAAACCGACCGTCGTTTCGGAATGATCACGCCATGCGCTCCAGCACATTCTGCCGTCCGCATGATAGCTCCCAGATTGTGGGGATCCTCCAGCCCGTCCAGCAGGATCACAAAAGGATCTTCGCCCCGCTGTTTCGCCACATTCAGGATCTCCTCTACCGTGGCATACTCATAATCCGACACGACAGCGATAACACCCTGATGGTTGCCACCGTCCGCGTCCCGGTCCATCCGGCTTTTATCGCTGTAATAGAGAGGGATCTTCTTTGCTTTCGCCTTGCCCTCGATTTTCTTTATGGAACCTTCTGCACCCTTCGCCAAAATGATCTTTTCGATTTCGCGATCACTGTTAAGTGCTTCTGTCACGGCGTTCCTACCGATTATTCTCTCTGACATATTTTAAAAACCTGTATGTGATTCCCTTTTCTTCCTGCAGTTCGCTTTCCCACGCTACTTTCAGACCCATTTCATCCAGATCCGGGAAGTAGCGATCCGCTTCAAACGTTTCATCGATTTTCGTAACATAAAACACATCACAAAGCGAGAAAAACTCCTGATAGATCTCCGCTCCGCCGGCAACAAATACCGTCTCCGGATCGTAATCTTTCACGGCATCCTGCACATCCTCTACAGTATGACAAATGACGCAGCCGTCTTTTGCATACCCCGGATCCCGTGTCAGCACGATGTTTTCCCGTCCTGGAAGAGGCTTGCCTCCCGGGAAGGATTCCAGTGTCTTCCTGCCCACGATGATATGGTTTCCGATTGTCTTTTCTTTATAATATTTCAGATCACCCGGAAGATGCACAAGCAGGTTTCCTTCCCTGCCGATTCCCCAGTTCTGATCCACCACCACGATAGCATTCATATTCTGCTCCTTCTTTTCTGTCCGTCTGCCTTCCCGCCTTCCGGCATCCTGCAGCTGCCCGCAATCACGCTAGATAGCCACCGGAATATTTCTGATCTGAGGATTCTTCTCATAGTCCTCGATCAGGATATCATCTGTCGTAAAGTCGTAGAAATCCGTGATTTCCGGATTCAGGCTGAATTTTGGCGCCGGATACTGCGGTCTTTGTATCATCTCCCGCACGATATCCACATGACGATCATAGATGTGCGCATCTGCGATCACGTGCACCAGCTGCCCCGGCTTCAGTCCGCTCACCTGTGCCAGCATATGTACCAGCACGGCGTACTGTACGACATTCCAGTTATTGGCCGTCAGGATGTCCTGAGATCGCTGATTCAAAATAGCGTTGAGCCGGTCACCCGTCACGTTAAAAGTCATGCTGTAGGCGCACGGTTCCAGCCCCATCTCCATAAGGTCGTCGAATTTATAGATATTGGTCATGATCCGGCGTGAATACGGCGTGTGTTTCAGCTGCCAGAGGACATTGTCCACCTGATCCATTTCCCCGTGAGGAAATTTATACTTCACCCCCAGCTGATAGCCGTAAGCCTTGCCGATAGAGCCGTTTTCATCCGCCCATTCGTCCCAGATATGACTGGATAGATCTTTGATATTATTTGATTTTTTCTGCCAGATCCACAGCATTTCATCCACCGCGGATTTGATTGCAGTCGGGCGCAGTGTCAGCGCCGGGAATTCCTCCTGCAGATCATAACGGTTCACGATGCCGAACTGCTTGATGGTGTGGGCCGGCGTTCCGTCCTCCCACTTTGCACGAACCGTCTGTCCCTGGCTGGAATAGCCGTGATCCAGGATCTCCTGACACATAGCCACAAAAAGTTTGTCTGCCTGACTCATCTTGTCCTCCCTGTTCACTCCCGCTACAGGATCACGTATTTGATCACGATCCCGATCAGCGCCAGCACAATAACGATCACATAAGTTTTTTCGGTGCTGTTGAGGTTCTTCAAACCCTTCGGCTTAACGCCCTCTTCTTCCTGACGACGTCGGTTTTCCCTGTCGTACTCCATATTGGTACGGTAGTAATCCGCCAGAACATCTTTTGTCTTATTTCTGACCTGCCGCTTTTTCTTTGGTTTCTTTTCTCCCATTGATATGCTCATCCTTTACAATTCCAATAGCACGCTCCATCAGCCAGGAAAGGCGATCCTGGTTTTCCGTCAGATACAAATATCCTGTCAGCGCTTCAAAAGCTGTTGCCCATTTATAGGTCACCGGGTCTGCATTTTTCGCTTTCGTTGCAGATTTCCGGTTTCTGGCCCGTTTCACAAGTGCCTGCTCTTTTTCATCCAGCTCATCAAAGATCGTCTTGATGATCTTCGCCTGCGCCGATGCCCGCACATACAGTGTCGCAATATGATGTAGCCGATTCACATTATAGTATCCCTGCTTCATCATTTCTTCCCGCACAGCAAGCTCATATACAGCATCCCCCATGTACGCCAGTGCCGTCGTATTGATTTCTTTGATATTTTCCACTTTCATTTCCCGTCAGCCCTTCGCAGCTTTCTGCAAAGCTTACTCCTTGATGATCTGTACACCCTGCGGCGTGTCTTTCAGTGTGATGCCCTTTGCTTTGAGAAGGTCGCGGATCTCGTCGGCTCTTGCAAAGTTTTTTGCTTTTCTCGCTTCCTGACGTTCGTCTACCAGAGCCTGGATGTCTTCATCTACCGAGTCATCTTCTTCCTTCTGCAAAAGTCCTACGACAGATGCCAGCTCCATCAGGATATCCAGACATTTTTCTGCAAATTCTTTGCTGGCGCCGTTTCTCACACCCGTATTGATGGCTGTGATCAGTTCAAAAATAGCTGAGATCGCATCTGCTGTGTTCAGGTCGTCATCCATGGCTGCGATGAATTCCTGACGATACTTGTCGTATCCTTCCAGTTCCTTTTTCTCTTCATCCGTCATCGTGCCTTCACCGGTTGCGATCAGGTGCTTCAGGTTTTCCTTGGCGTGCTGCATTCTGGCAAGTCCCGCCTTGGCCTGTTCCATCAGTGTATCGCTGAAGTTGATCGGATTTCTGTAGTGTCCGGAAAGGAGGAAGAAGCGGATCACTTCTCCATCATAGTCCTTTAAGATATCTCTTACTGTGAAAAAGTTCCCTTTTGATTTGGACATCTTTTCATTGTCGATGGTAATATATCCGTTGTGCATCCAGTAGTTTGCAAACGGTACACCGTTGCAGCATTCCGACTGTGCGATCTCGTTCTCGTGATGCGGGAACTGCAGATCCTGTCCGCCTGCATGGATATCGATGGTATCCCCCAGGTGTTTCTTGGACATAGCAGAACATTCGATATGCCAGCCCGGTCTTCCCATGCCCCACGGACTTTCCCATGCGATCTCATCATCTTCCTTGCGAGCTTTCCACAGGGCAAAATCCAGCGGATCCTGTTTGATATCACCTACAGCGATACGTGCTCCCGATTCCAGATCTTCGATATTCTGTCCGGACAGTTTGCCATATCCGTCAAATTTACGCGTGGAGAAGTACACATCTCCGTTTACTTTGTAAGCATATCCCTTGTCCACCAGGGTGCTGACAAAATCAATGATCTCCGGTATATGCTCGGAAACCTTCGGATGGACGTCAGCCTTTCTGACATTCAGTGCTGCTGCGTCTTTATAATATTCCTTGATATATTTTTCGCTGATCTCCGGTGCCGTAACGCCTTCTTCTCTGGCTTTATTGATGATCTTGTCATCGACATCGGTAAAGTTCTGCACGAATTTTACTTTATATCCCCGGTATTCCAGATATTTGCGGAGCGTATCGAATACAACAAAAGGTCTTGCGTTTCCAATGTGGAAAAAGTTATATACCGTCGGTCCACAAACGTAAATTTTAAGGATTCCGTCTTCGATCGGCTTCAGCTCTTCTTTTCTGCGTGTCATAGTATTATAGATTTTCATGCTTTACCTCCGTTTCTCCTTCCGGGCTGTCCGGCAGAGTTTCCGTTACGATTTCTCCATTGGTTTCATCGTAGATCCGGTTCAGGCTGCCATCCTCCATCTCTCGCAGGATGTTTGGATACTGACAGTCTTCATGACATTCATGAGCCAGTTCTACTCCCAGTTTTTCTACGATAATATCTTCGAGCTCCACGACTCTGCGCCGCAGGCATTCCAGTTCTACTGCGATCGGATCCGGCATATCGACCTGATCCATTTCTGAGATCGGCTTGCCGTTTCTGCGCACGATCGTCCCCGGGATCCCGACGACGGTACAATTGTCAGGAACCTCCTTCAAAACGACGGATCCAGCGCCGATCTTCACATTATTACCCACCTTAAACGGCCCCAGGATCTTCGATCCGGAACTTAAAATAACGTTGTTGCCGATCGTCGGATGACGCTTGCCGGTATCTTTTCCGGTACCTCCCAGCGTCACGCCCTGATAGATCGTTACATCATCTCCGATCTCGGTGGTCTCCCCTATAATGATCGCCATGCCGTGGTCAATGAAACACCGCTTGCCGATGACTGCCCCAGGATGGATCTCCACCCCAGTCAGCCAGCGCGCCAGCTGCGAAATGATCCTCGCCAGAAGCTTTGCATTATGACGGTACAGCCAGTGTGCGGGCCGGTGAAAAATAATCGACCAGATACCTGGATAGCATACCAGCACCTCAAAGCCGTTCCGCGCCGCCGGGTCTCTGTCTAAGACCGCTTTGATATCGTCTCTAACATCTTTAAAAAAGCCCATATTACCTTCCTTGTCTTTTGCAATATAAAAGTGGACAGCGAAGTCCATTCTTTATATTAGCACATCTCGATTTTGAAAGCAATGACAGGGAGCAAGTATTACAAAGGTATATAACAAAAAGCCGCCCGAAAAGGCAGCTTTCTTTCTTGTTATTCAATCAGACCGCTCGGGTCGATACTGTTTCGGTTGATGATCACCTCGAAATGCAAATGCGGTCCCGTTGACCGTCCTGTGGATCCTACCAGCGCGATCTGTTCGCCGCGCTCCACACGCTGTCCTGCGGATACCAGGAGCCTGCTGCAGTGAGCGTAATACGTCTGCATCCCGTTTCCATGATCTATTTTGACGATATTTCCATAGCTTCCATTTGCTCCGGCGAAGTATACGTTCCCGTTATCTGCCGCGCGGATCTCACTGCCCTGAGGCAGCGCAATGTCTATCCCATGATGCACTTTGCCCCAGCGCGAACCAAAGCCGGACGTAACGACCCCGCCGGCGACAGGACGCTGCAGTTTCCCGTATACGGCGTCTTCATCATACGAAAGATCCGGGTCCTCATAAAAACTGCTCTGATAGGATGCCGGCAGTTTCGTCCCGGCGAGGATCACCTTTTCCTCCGGTTCTTCAACGACGGATTCTTCCAGGATCGTTTCAGACACCGGATTTCCGTTTTCCTTCGTCACCTTTTTCGTGATTTCCTTTGTCCCCGGGCTTCCTTCGGAGGCCACCTTGATCTCCCCCACAGAGAGAGATTTTACCGGCTGGTATTCCTCCGGTATGTCGATGTCCTCTTCTTCCTTTCGTTCCTCTGTGGTGACGACTGTAAGGATACTCTCTTCCTTATGGGTTCCCAGTAGTTTTTTCTCTGCCTCTGCTGCCGTCATCACATCCGGAGGATCGTCTCCAAGCTCCAGGTCCATTCTTTTCGTTGTCGTTTCTTCTTTCAGTTCAACATCAAGGACTTCCGCACCTTCATGTCCGCAAGACGTCACGATATCCTGGATCACCTGCTCCGCTGTTTCTCTGGAATCTACGAGCGCAGCTTTCTTCCCATCGACCATGATATACCACGGAGCTTTCATCAGGGTCCCGTCCGACAGCAGAACGGGCGCTTCCCATCCCTCGGCAGCCGCCGCCTTTGCAGAAGTGATCCCGCAGGTCGCCGCAGACAGCAGGATCACCACGATCATCAGCAGCTTCTTACTGGGGACTGGATCCGCCTTTTTTTCTGAAATAGTTTTATTCATTTGTACCTCTCGATTTTATCCCTCGCGGGAATGGAATACAAAAATTAGTATTCCCATATTTTGAGAGTCCATACATGTGAAAACTGCCGACAGTTTCCTGCCGGCAGTCCTGACTTTTTCGTATTCTGCTATTTCACATCCAGCCCGATCAGCTTCGTCTCTTCGATCTGTGCGGTGTCCTCTGCTTCTGCAAAGTCTTTTCCGTGGAAGTCCGATCCACGTGTGATGCAAAGGTCATATTTTTGTGCCATCTGAACGAATCGAAGGCTCTGTTTCTCATCTTGATCCGGATGAAAGCATTCCAGTCCGCCAAGACCACACGAAACCAGATTCTCAACGATCCCTTCCATATTCTGATAAAACTCCCGGCTTCCCGGTGTTCCGATCTTTTTTGCCTGGATCGGATGTGCCAGCACCGGAAGTCCTCCTGATTCCCGTATCAGCTTTACAACATCTGATGCTGACAGTTTCTCTTTTTTGATAGCAAGAGCTGTTTCGCTTCCCAGCATTTTTTTGCTCTGGAACACTTCCGGTATGCTGGAGGCATATCCCTTTGCGATCAATGCCCGCGCAATGACCGGTTTGCCGATATAGTCATTGGGCTGGATCTTCCTCAGCTCTTCTTCGGAGATATCATATCCCATTTCCTGCAAAGCGGCGATCAGCTTTGTGTTGCGGGCAGCTCTTCTTCTGGAAAGCTCTTTCATTGCAGCAAGCAGCGTTTTATCGGCAAGATCCATCCCATAGCCTAAAATATGGAGTTCGGTTCCCGAAGCCGTCTCCGTTGCCAGCTCCATGCCGGGTATTACGGTCAGATCTACTCTTCGACCTTCTTCCAAAGCCTCCGGCAGTCCATCGATCCCATCATGATCTGTGATGGCGATCTGATGATATCCAAGAGCTTTTGCAGCATCCACGATCTCCGCCGGAGAAGCTTGTCCATCCGAAAATTTCGTATGAATATGAAAATCTACCCGATACTTACTCATCTTATAAAATCCCTTTGTACAGCAGTCCTTCAGCAACTTCATCCGCAGCATTATCGCCTTTGATTTTTCTTATAATGGCCAGAGCGAATCCGATGGCGTATGCAGGGCCTTTCCCCGTGATCACATTGCCATCTTCTACAACACCGCTGTCTATATACGAAGCCATGTTCAGCTCATTCTGCATACCCGGATAAATAGTCGCCGTTTTGTGGGTCAGCGCTCCGCGGGCATCGAGGACCATAGGAGCTGCACAGATGGCAGCAAGAGCCTTGCCCTGCAGTGCGAATTCAGTGATCTTTTCTCCCAGCTCTTCGTGATTCTTCAGATGGAGTGCACCCGGCATCCCGCCCGGCAGTACGATCATGTCGCAGTCATCGTAATCAGCCTCTTCAAACAGCAGATCAGCCTGGATCTGCATGCCATGGGCTCCTTCCACCATTTTATCTTCCATAATGGAAACCATCTTCACATCGATCGCTGCCCGGCGAAGCAGGTCTACTATCGTGACCGCTTCCACTTCTTCAAATCCTTCTGCAAAATGTACATATACCATGTTATCGTTCCTCTCTGAAATAGTTGTTTCCTAAATCAGCCGGCGGCTGACTTTCTTTCTTTTTCTTGTACGTACTGAAAATAACGATCAGAATGGTCGCAACATACGGGATCATATCTACCAGATACTGCGATACGCCAACACCCATTGCCTGAAGTTTCAGTCCCAGAATGCTGAGACCTCCGAACAGAGCACCGCCGAAAAATCCTTTTATCGGATTCCATGCCACGAAAATGACCAGAGCAACCGCGATCCATCCGCGTCCATTAACGATATTTTCCTGCCAGATCGGCATTCTTACCAGAGACAGATATGCGCCGCCCAGGCCACAAAGCGCTCCACCGATCAGAATGTGGACGTATTTATACAGTGCCACGTTGATGCCGGATGCATCTGCCGCCGCATTGCTTTCTCCAACTGCTTTCAGATTCATTCCGATCTTCGTCTTGTACATGTAGACTGCTGCCAGAGCACACACGATGTAACTGATGTAAACGAAGATATCCTGCTGGAAGAAGATCGGTCCTATGACCGGAATGTCTCCCAGGAGCGGAATCGACAGCTTTGCAAAAAACGAGGTGATGTCCGATGGCACGCTGGAACCCAGAAGCGGTTCCCCTACAAACTGTGCGAAGCCTGTTCCAAATATGGTAAGTGTCAGACCGCAAACGACCTGGTTTGCACGAAGGCTGACAGTCAGAAATCCGAAGATCAGCGCACCGCCTGCCCCTGCTAATGCTGCCGCAAGCAAGGCCACTGCCGGATTATAGGTATTGATACTCGCCAGGAACCCCATAACAGCTCCCATCAGCATCATACCTTCCACTCCTAGGTTCATGCTCCCCGATTTTTCTGTGATCAATTCTCCTACCGTCGCGAAAACAAGAGGTGTTCCTGCTACAACGCAGGCTGCTAAGAATTCTACCATGATCAAGCCACCTCCTTGCTGTTTCTGCCGATATGTACTCTATATCGCATAAAAAATTCACTTCCCAGAACAAAGAACAGGATAAGGCCCTGTACGATATCTGATACTGCGCTCGGCACGCCGAGAGCGATCTGGATGTACTGACCTCCCTGGATCAGCATCGCGAATACAGCACAGACAGCCACCGCATATCCTGCATTCAGCTTGGAGAGCCACGCTGTGATGATAGCGGTGAATCCATATCCGTTGGCTATCCCATACACTAAAGTTTTCTCAATAGCGGACGCCTGGATCATACCGGTGATACCGCAAAGTCCTCCGGAGATCAGCATAGCTACTACGATGATCCGGCTGATATTCATGCCTGCGTAACGAGCCGTTTCAATACTTTCTCCAACTACGGTGATCTCGTAGCCTTTCTTGGTATAATTCATAAAGAAATACACGAAGGCCGCTGCAAGGATCGCCAGGATCCATCCAATATTCACACCGCCCAGTTTCGGCATGACAGCATTGTCCGGGAACATTGCGATCTTCGGGAATCCATTGGCTGCAGGATCCATCCATGGACCATACTGCAAATAGGTGACGAATTTGATCGCCACGTAGTTCATCATCAAGGTGAAGATGGTTTCGTTAGTTCCCAGTTTCGCCTTGAATATCGCTGGAATAAACGCCCATATGCCTCCACATACAGCTGCTCCGACCATCATCAGAAGAAGCATGACAGGCTGCGGAAGGTTCGGGCTCAGATTAAGAGCGACCCAGCTGGCGCCCAGCGCTCCCATGGTGATCTGACCTTCTGCACCGATGTTCCAGAACTTCATTTTAAATGCGACGATGATACCCATCGAAGTGATGATCAGAGGCACTGCTTTGACAATGGTCTGCTTTACACGAAGCCCGGTCCCTATAGAGCCCATGATGATTTCCTTGAAAATTTCGAACGGATTGAGCCCGAAAATCAGAAGGATGATCCCCGCAAAAACGATCGAAAGTACGATTGCCAGCAAGGTGATCAGAATTTCTTTTTTTCGTGACAGATTATCACGCTTGGTGATCCTTATGAAATCCATTATTCGTCCACCTCCTGTGCTTTCTTTCCTGTCATAAGTAATCCTATATCTTCTTTTGTTACCTCATCCGGATCGACAATTCCCGTGATCTCACCGTGACACAGCACGATGATCCTGTCGCAAAGATCCATCAGAACGTCCAGATCTTCGCCGACAAACAGAACGCCGACGCCTTTTTCCTTCTGCTCATTGAGCAGATCATAGATTTTATACGACGCTCCGATATCAAGTCCTCTTACAGCATATGCCGTGATGAGGACTTTTGGAGCGGAATCGATTTCTCTTCCCAGAAGCACCTTCTGGACATTACCACCGGAAAGCTTCTTGACCGGCGTATATATATCAGGAGTTTGAATATCAAGATCTTTTACGATTTTATTCGCTTTTTTTATGCACGGTCCCCGGCGCAGAACGATCCCCGGCTGATTCTGATAATCCTTCAGGATCAGATTATGTACAATGTCCATGCTGCCGACAAGTCCCATGCCCAGACGGTCTTCCGGAATGAATCCCATCCGGATCCCCAGGCGGATGATATCACGGGGAGTTTTTCCCACCAGGTTGTCTCCTTCGAAGAAGATCCTTCCTTTTTCCGCCTTTGCAAGCCCTGCGATGACTTCACACAGTTCTTTCTGTCCACTGTTGGCAACTCCGGCCACGCCGACGATTTCATGAGAATTCAGCTGGAAGCTGACATTGGCCAGCGCTTCCTTGCCTTCTCCGTCAAGGACTGTCACCTCGTCCAGATCCAGGAGCGGAGTCTTTTCTGCGATTTTTTTCTTATCGATGGAAAGATCCACCTTTTTGCCTACCATCATTTCGATAAGACTGGCAACGTTGACTTCGCCTGTATTTACCGTTCCGATGGATTCTCCCTTTCTGAGAACTGTCACTCGATCCGAGATCTCCATCACTTCATTGAGTTTATGAGTGATGATCACAACAGAGCATCCCTGCTCTTTCATATTGCGGATAACGCGGAACAGCTTCTTGATTTCCTGCGGAGTCAGAACTGCGGTAGGCTCGTCCATGATCAGGATCTTCGCGCCACGATACAGCACCTTTATGATCTCCAGCGTCTGCTTTTCCCCAACGGACATATCATATACCTTCTTGTCAGGGTCGATATCCAGTCCGTACTGATCTGAAAGTTTTTTGACTTCCTGCGAAAGCAGCTTTCCTTTTACAAAAAATCCAGACGGCTGCCCGATAATAATATTTTCCTTTGCTGTCATCACATCCACCAGCTTAAAGTGCTGATGGATCATGCCGATCCCCAGACGGATAGAATCCTTCGGGGATGCAAAATGCACCTCCTGTCCATCTATTTTGATGGAACCCGTATCCGGAGTATAGATCCCTGACAGCATATTCATCAGAGTCGATTTTCCTGCTCCGTTTTCACCCAGCAACGCATGGACTTCTCCTTTGCGAACGGAAAGATTGACATTGTTGTTCGCTTTAAGAGAGCCGAATACTTTGCTGATATTTTCCATTTTTATTGCAAGATTCTGCTGCACTATTCTCCTCCATAAACAGCACAAGGGGGACCTGTTCGGTTCCCCTTTATGCTAAACATATTCAACTATATGATCTGCGGATTTTATTTGGATGTTGCTGTTACACCAGCTACTTCCTTGTTGATCTTCCAGATTTCTTCGTTGGTCAGTTCCTGTCCTTCCTTGCACAGTACGCTGCCATCGTTGTACTTGATTTCTCCGGAGAATACTTTGAATTCTCCTGCAATCATCTTATCTTTGACCTTGTTGATCTTGTCGATCTGTTTTTCCGGAACTGCAGTGCCGAAATCGTCGATCTGGATCATTCCGCTCTTCATGGAGCCGTAAGTGCTGAACGGTTTGTCGCCTGTCGGCTTGAAGCTTCCATCCAGGATCGCCTTGAATGTCGGTGTGAAGTATGCGGACATATCCCAGTAAGGTGCTGTGATATAATAGTCACCCGCTACATTGTTGTTGTAGTTCCAACCAGTTGTATAAACGCCCGCTTCTTTTGCTGCCAGCTGAGTTGCTGTGGAGTCTGCATGGTAAGTCAGAACGTCGCATCCTGCGCTGATCAGCTGTTCTGCAGCTGCCTTTTCGATTTCAGCATCCCCCCAGGTGTTGATGTAAACGACCTTTACTTCAACATCAGGATTTACTGCCTGCGCACCCAGTGTGAATGCATCGATACCGATCTGAACTTCTGTGTAAGGGTGAGCTGCAACGTATCCCAGCTTGTTGCTCTTCGTTACAGAAGCTGCAGCCATACCGCTCAGGTATCTTGCTTCTTCCATGGATCCAAAGAAGTTTTCCATGTTTGTTTCATTCTGGTAAGGGCCAGAGAAGTGCAGGAATGTTACATCGTCATAATCCCCGGAGTTTGCCAGTTCATTTAACGCATCTCCATATCCGTAGGAGCAGCCTACGATGATGGTGCAGCCCTGGTCGATCAGGTTCGTTGCTGCATCTTTAGACGCCTGCGTATCGCTGTCGCTTACGTTTTCCTTTTTGATCAGTTCCACGCCGTTTTCTTTCGCAGCCTTTTCCAGACCTTCGCCCATCAGCTTCATTCCGTACAGGAACAGCGCCAAGCCGCCCAGCAGGGACATAGTCATACTAAGAGTCATACGCACTCCTTACCTGCGCACATCATCCGCGCACGTCGTTCGATCACATTATTACACGGATTCATTGTAATAAA
>OKRW01001414.1_pt1 | contig 20533 bp, 20 predicted proteins | sample 1601151 | NCBI WGS metagenome assembly OKRW01 (sample SAMEA3541471, study PRJEB24748) | human gut metagenome | biome: human gut; feature: human-associated habitat; material: faeces | place: China | collected 2012 | reverse complement strand
CCGCGCAGCCGGCGTCGATGGCCTGGAACACGTACTTGCTTTGGAAGTGGATGTCGGCAATCACCGGAATCGGCGATTTTTTGACGATTTCCGGCAATGCGTCGGGACGGAATGAAACGAAAGGAGCAAACCTTCCATGTTTCAAGGCCTTGGGCCGCTGCTCAGCCTTTTGGGCGGCGGCAGCATGACGAAGCTGCTTCTGTTTTTACTGAAGGGGCTGTTCGGCTGAAACGGACGGTCTGAAAGGAGAATACCATGCTGATCGTATTGGAGCATCTGCTGGGTCGGATCAACCTGCCCGGTATGTGGTGGATCATCGCAGAGCGCTGGCTGTGAGGTGACACCCCGCAAAGCCGCTGCACTTTTTGTGCGGCGGCTTTTTTGCTGCGCGGAATGATTTCATTGGGCTCGCCCTTATAACTTTTTCTAATGTGCCTTACTTGCCGTTCTGTTGGTAAAAAATGCTTGCATCTAGGCGGTTTTGATGATAAAATCAAAATGTTATAGTGTGCCCAAAAGCGGGGCGTACAGGAAGGTAAAGTTTGAAATTGCGGTAACAGGGGGTACTGCGTGCTGCAATGCGCGGAGAAAAAGGCAGGAAAGGTAAAATGGAAACAGACGAGACAATAAAAAAGGATTTCTGCGGCTGGAACGCTATGCACAGAATATACCGGGCGGCTTTCACTGCTGCGCAGAGGATCCTGAAAACGGCTATCCGTTTGCTTATGTCAGTGACCGTTTTCTGGAGATACTGGGCTGGGAGCGGGAAGAATTTGCGGCATGGTTCGATAACCGCTATACAGCGCTGATACACCCGGATGATCTGGCGGCCGGGCTGCGCTACCGGAATGCGGAAAACAGCGCGACTTACGCCAAGAATGGTGACAGCATCTTCCGGATTCTGGGCAAAAACGGCTACCGCTGGGTCACCAACGCTGCCAATCAGGTGGAATGGTACGGCAAAGGCTATATCGTGGGCACGATCACGGATATCACCCCCTATATGGAACTGCGGGAAAAGCTGGAACAGCAGAACCGTACCCAGCGGGAGGCGCTGGAAACCGCCAACCATAATCTGCTGCGGATGATGCAGCAGATGGAGGAGCAGAAGGCGCAGTTTGCCCAGACTACTGCCCGGAGCATGGAAAAAGAAAAGCGCTACCGGCAGCGGCTGAACCACGACGCCCTGACCGGCACCTACAACCGCCGCTTTTACGAGGAAGTGGTGCGCAATAACCTCAGCCCGGCAGGCATCGCCCTGATGGATATCGACGATTTCAAGATCTGCAACGATACCTACGGCCACCACGCCGGAGATCTGGCACTGGAAACCGTTGCAAAGGCCATCCGCAGCTGCATCCGGGAAACAGATCTGCTGATCCGCTACGGCGGCGACGAGTTCTTGCTGGTGCTGCCCGGCATCCCGGCGGATTATTTCAAGGTAAAGCTGGAGCAGATCCGCACCGCCGTGCAGCAAACGGTGGTGCCGGGCTACCCCCACTTCCGGCTTTCGCTGAGCATCGGCGGCGCGATGCAGACCCTTGCCGACCCTATGGAGAACGTGGTGCGCCGGGCAGATTTTATAATGTATCAGGCCAAAAACCACAAGGACGCCGTGGCGGTGGACACACAGGACAGCCGGTTGGCTGCACAGAAGGATGTCTTAGGGGAAAAGCCCGTGATCCTGCTGGTGGACGATTCCATGATGAACCGCATGATGCTTGCCGGCATTCTGGGCGATGACTACCGCATTCTGGAAGCCGAGAACGGCAAGCAGTGTCTGGAGCTGCTGCGGGCAAATGCCGGGCAGACCTCGCTGGTGCTGCTGGATATCAATATGCCGGTCATGGACGGCTTTGAGGTGCTGCGCACCATGAACACCAACCACACCATCGAGGACGTGCCGGTGATCATGATCTCCAGCGACGATTCGGAGGAAGCCATCCGCAAGGCCTACGAGCTGGGTGCCAGCGACTATGTCAACCGCCCCTTTGACGCAAAGATCGTCTACCGTCGGGTGTCCAACACCATCAAGCTGTACGCCAAGCAGCGGCGGCTGGTGCAGATGGTGTCTGACCAGATCCGCGCACGGGAAAAGAACACCGATGTGCTGGTGGGCGTGCTGAGCCAGATCGTGGAGTTCCGCAACGGCGAGTCCGGCTCTCATGTGCGGCACATCCGCATCATCACCGAGACGCTGCTGCACCGGCTGATGGAGCTGACCAGCCGCTACGACCTGACCCCCGAGCAGCAGGATAATATCCCGCTGGCGTCGGCGCTGCACGATATCGGCAAGATCGGCATTGACGAAGCCATCCTGAATAAGCCCGGCAAGCTGACCGCAGAGGAATTTGCGGTGATCAAGACCCACAGTATGCTGGGCGCAGAGATGCTGCAAAAGACCGAAAGCTTTGCAGACCAGCCGCTGCTGCAGACCGCCTACGAGATCGCACGCTGGCACCACGAGCGCTGGGACGGTAAAGGCTACCCGGACGGGCTGAAGGGCGACGATATCCCCATCAGCGCACAGCTGGTCTCCATGGCGGATGTGTATGACGCACTGACCAGCGAACGGTGCTATAAAAAGGCTTTCCCGCACGAAACGGCTGTCCAGATGATCACGAACGGCGAGTGCGGCGCCTTCAACCCGCTGCTGCTGCAGTGTCTGCTGGACGTGCAGGGGGAACTGAAGCAGGAAATTTTACAATGGTAATGTGAGGGCAACTACGCGTGACAGAACAGCGATTCAACCATAAAATACCCCGCCGTACCTTTTTAAAGGTGTGCGCGGCGGCAGCGGCAGCCGGGCTGACCGCCTGCAGCAAAACGCAGGCGGCGGCAGCACTGCCCGAGCTTACGGTGGGCAGCGATAACTACCCGCCTTTTATCTACCTGAACAATGACAGCACGCCCACCGGCATTGATGTGGACATTGCCACCGAGGCCTTTGCCCGCATGGGGTATGCGGTACGGTTTGAAATCATTGACTGGGAGCAGAAAACAAACCTTGTGGAAAGCGGTGCTATCGACTGCATCTGGAGCTGCTTTTCCATGGATGGGCGGGAGCAGCTGTACCGCTGGGTAGGGCCGTATATGGTCAGCCGTCAGGTGGTGGCGGTCAATGCCGATAGCGGCATTGAAACGCTTGCCGACCTTGCGGGCAAGACCATGATGGTGCAAAGCACCACCAAGCCGGAGGAAATCTTCCTCGCCGGCACCGACCCCCGCATCCCGCAGTTTGGTGAGCTGCTGAGCACCGAGGACCGCAGCGTGCAGTACGCCATGCTGAACTGCGGCTATGTGGACGCCATTGCCGCCCACGAGACCGCCATTTTGCGGTATATGCAGGATTGCAATGCCAACTTCCGCATTCTGGAAGAGCCGCTGCTGGTCACCGGCATCGGCGTGGCCTTTGCGCTGAACGACACCCGCGGGCTGGACGAAAAGCTGACCGAGACCTTTGCCGCCATGCGCGCCGACGGCACGATGAAGCAGATCGTAGGCAAATATCTGCCGGACCCGGAAAAATATCTGGAGGTGGACGCCCTTGAACCGTAACAAGAAAACGTTCACGCCCAATATGCGGGTGGCGGCGCTCTACCTGCTGATGGGCGTGCTGCTTTTGCTGGCAGTGACCCTCTTCTCCGGGCGGGAATCCATGCGCGCTACCGAGGAATACTTTGACCGCACCATCAACTTTGTAAAGGTGCAGTCCACCAGCTACGAAAAATATAACGATACCATCACCGCAAAGTCGCTGCGCCGGATGGCGGTCTCGGTGCGGCAGCTGGCCGAAAATGATACCTTGGATCTCTACGACCCCGAAGCCCTCCGGAAAGAAACGGAATCCCTCTGGCTTACCGGCATTGCCGTACTGGACGAAAATGGAGAATCACTGTGCGAATATACGGATGGTAATATCGATTATGCGCAGTTTGCGGAATCGCTGCGAGAGCAAGCCGCGCTGAACGTGCTGCAAAACCCGCAAAAGACCTATCTCAAGCGCATTCTGTTACAGGATGGTACAGCGGTGGATGTTGCCACCCGCCGCGCCGCAGCAGGGGACGCTGTGCTGCTGGCGTACCGGGTGACCCCGCCGGAGTTTGTGGAGGGGACAGCCCTGTCCATCCAGAGCGTGCTGGACGGCTACCCGAAGAACATCAGCGGCACCATCTTTATCGTGCAGGACAACAAGGTGATCGCCGCAAACGACCCGAGCCTCATCGGACTGTACACCACGAACAGCCCGCTGGTGCAGGGCATCCGCAAGGCCGGTGCGCCCGACATTCTGACCCACACCCGCGACTGGGCAAATTCCGGCTGCTATTTCGGGATGTACAGCAACGGACAGAATTTTGATCTGTATCTCTATATCGACGAAAAATCGGTGTTCCGCAATTTCAGCAGCGCACTGCTGACGGCACTGATCTTCTATCTGATCTGTGTGGCAGTGCTGCAAACGCTGCGCCGCCGCTCCATGAAGCTTGCGGAGCAGCAAAAAAGGAAGCAGGAGCAGAAGTATCACGCCCAGCTGGAAGAGCAGAACCGCAAGCTGGAGCTTGCCGTCCGGCACGAGGCAGCGGCAAACCGCGCCAAGCGGGAGTTCTTGTTCAACATGAGCCACGACATCCGCACTCCGATGAACGCCATTATCGGCTTCACCTCGCTGGCGGCGACCCATGTTGATAATAAAGAACAGGTGCTGGACTACCTGAAAAAGATCTCCACCTCCAGCCAGCACCTGCTCTCCCTCATCAACGATGTGCTGGACATGAGCCGTATCGAGAGCGGCAAGGTGAAGATCGAGGAAAAGGCAGTGCACCTGCCGGATCTCGTGCACGATGTGCGCTCCATCATCCAGCCCAACATCAGTTCCAAACGGTTGTCGCTGTTCATCGACACCATGGATGTGGTGGACGAGGATATCATCACCGACCCGCTGCGGCTGAATCAGGTGCTGCTGAACATCCTTTCCAATGCTATCAAGTTCACCCCCACCGGCGGCATGGTGAGCATCCGCATTGCTCAGAAGCCCGGCGCGCCCAAGGGCTGCGGCAATTATGAGTTCCGCATCAAGGACAACGGCATCGGCATCAACAAGGAGTTCCAGAAGCACATCTTTGAGGAGTTCACCCGGGAGGAAAGCTCCACCGTCAGCGGCATCCAGGGCACGGGTCTCGGCCTTTCCATCACCAAGAACATTGTAGACCTGATGGGCGGCACCATCGCCCTTGAAAGTGAGCCGGGCAAGGGCAGCGAGTTTATCGTGAACCTCTGCTTTACCCTCAGCGGGCAGAAGGCGGAGATCAAACAGCTGCCCCAACTGGAAGGGCTGCGGGCACTGGTGGCGGACGACGACACCAACACCTGCCTGAGCGTCAGCACCATGCTTTCCAAGATCGGCATGCGCCCGGAGTGGACCATCTCCGGCAAGGAAGCGGTCATCCGCACGAAGTACGCCGTGGAGCAGGGCGATGCTTTCAGCGTGTATATCATCGATTGGCTCATCCCGGATATGAACGGCATCGAGATCGTGCGGCAGATCCGCAAGGTCATCGGGGACAGCTGCCCCATCATCATCCTGACCGCCTATGACTGGGCGGATATCGAGGAGGAGGCGCGCGCCGCCGGTGTGACCGCTTTCTGCGAAAAGCCGCTCTTCCTCTCGGAGCTGCGCAAGGTGCTGGCAGAGCCCTTCCGGGTACAACCGGAGCAGACGACTGCCCCGCAGCCCAAGGCAGACTTCAGCGGTAAGCACCTGCTGCTGGTGGAGGATAACGCCCTGAACCGGGAGATCGCCATAGAGATCTTAAAGGAAGCAGGCTTCCTTGTGGATACCGCCGGAGACGGCGTTGAAGCAGTGGAAAAGATGGAGCAGTCCGTGCCCGGGCAGTACGACCTGATTTTGATGGACATCCAGATGCCCCGGATGGACGGCTACGAAGCCACCCGGCGTATCCGCGCCCTGCCCGACCCCCGCAAGGCAGGCATCCCCATTTTTGCCATGACCGCCAACGCCTTTGAGGAGGACAAGCAGAACGCCCTGAATGCGGGCATGAACGGCCACATCGCAAAGCCGCTGGATATCCCGCACCTGCTGAAGGTGCTGGAAGAAGCGCTGAAATAAGAACCCGCTCAGGCAAAGCCTTGCGGCTTTATCGGCTCCCCCGAAAGGGGGAGCTTTTTTGTTTCTGCCGGTCAGCATCTTTCCGTTCACGCGGTTTTATCTTCCTGCATAGGATGGTGCACAGCGGAAAAGGGGAGATGACGACATGAGGCAGACAAAGCGGTTTGCGGTGGTGGGCAGCGATGCCCGGCAGGCGGCGGCAGGGCGTGCACTGGCGCGGGCGGGGTATACGGTGGGCGGCGTGCAGCAGCTGCCGCAGGCAGACTGCATCCTGCTGCCGCTCCCGCTGGAACAGTCCGGTCTGCCGCTGGCGCAGCTGCTGGGCATGGCAAAGCCCGGGGCACTGGCGCTGGGCGGTAAGGTGACGGACAGCGCAAGGACTATCGCCCGGGCGGCGGGGGTGGAACTGGTGGACTACTTTGCCCGCCCGGAGCTGACCGTGTATAACGCCATCCCCACCGCCGAGGGCTGCATCGGCATTCTGCTGGAACGGCGCAGCCGTACCCTGTGGGGCGCGGCGGTGCTGGTGCTGGGCTTTGGCCCGGTGGGGCGGGCGCTTGCGGTGCGTCTGGCGGCGCTGGGTGCGCGGGTGACCGTGGCGGCACGCCGCCCGGTGCAGCGGGCCATGGCAGAGGAGCAGGGGCTGCGGGCGGTGCCACTGACAGACCTTGCTGCCGCAGCTGCCGCCTTTGATACGGTGGTGAACACCATCCCCGCGCTGGTGCTGACGGCGGCAGTGCTGGCGGCGCTGCCGAAGGGGTGTCTGATCGTGGATCTGGCCTCAAAGCCCGGCGGCACGGACTTTGCCGCCGCCCGGCGGCTGGGACACATGGCGCTGCACGCGCTGAGCCTGCCGACGGTCTGGGCACCGGAAACGGCAGGGGAGGCGCTGGCACGCACGGTGCAGACTATTTTGCAGGAGCGGGAGGAAACAATATGACCACAGAGAAAAAGGGCTGTCTTGCCTTTGCGGTGTGCGGCAGCTTTTGCACGTTGGAGGACGCCTTGGGCGCGGCGCAGGCACTGACGGCACAGGGCTGGACGCTGCTGCCCGTCATAAGCTTTGCCGTGCAGCAGGATACCCGGTTCGGCACCGGGGAAAGCTGGCGGCAGCGCTTACAGGCCGTTACCGGGCAGCCGGTGCTGGACACCCTGCAGGCGGTGGAGCCGCTGGGCCCCCGGCGGCTGGCGCAGGCGCTGGTGGTCGCCCCCTGCACCGGCGCAACGCTGGCGCGGCTGGCGGCGGGACTTTCGGATACGCCGGTGACCCTTGCCGCCAAAAGCCTGCTGCGGGTGGGCAGCCCGGTGGTGCTGGCAGTGTCTACCAACGACGGCCTTGGCGCCTCCGGCGAAAATATGGCGCGGTTGTGCCAGCGCAAGCACTATTACTTTGTGCCCTACGGGCAGGACGACCCCTTTGCCAAGCCCCAGAGCCTGAAGGCCGACCTTGCCCTGCTGCCCGCCGCCGTGGACGCCGCTTTGCGGGGTGAGCAGCTGCAACCGGTGCTGCTGGGACAAAGGAATGTGTAAATCTCTTTTCAGCGGGGAAAAAATGTGGTATACTTCAAATGATGTCTTGTCGGCATAAAACGGATAAGCGGAGAATACCAGATGAAAAAATTTACCGCAGCACTGTGCACTGTGCTGCTTTTGATAGGCGCTGTGCTGGTGCCCGGCGCGGCAGCAGCCGGCCCGGCGCTGGCCAATACCCGGGCATACTGCATCATGGATGCAGACACCGGCCTTGTGCTGGCGCAGCAGAATATGGACGAGGAGCTGCACCCGGCCTCCATTACCAAGGTAATGACCCTTGGTCTTGCCTGCGAAAAGGCGCAGGGAGACTGGGATGACGTAAAGCTGACCGTGAGCCACGAGGACGTCTACTCGCTGGCGGGCACGGATTCCAGCCACATCGCTCTGCTGGAAGGGGAAGAAGTTCCCCTGGTGGATGCGTTGTACGCCACCCAGATGGCCAGCGCCAACGACGGTGCCAACCTGCTGGCGGAGTATTTCGGCGGCGGCACCATCGCGGATGGCGTGGCGGCCATGAATGCACAGGTGGAGGAGCTTGGCCTTGCCCACACCCACTTTTCAAACCCCCACGGCATCAGCGACGACGACCACTACACCAGCTGCTACGATATGGCACAGATTTTGCGCTGGGCGCTGCAGCAGCCGGGGTTTGAGGAGTTGTTCACCCGCAACGAGATGTACACCATGCAGCCCACCAACATCCAGCCGGTGACCCGCTACTTCTCCCAGCAGGATAAGATCCGCATCGGCTCCAGCCGCTACCATATCGACAGTGTGCTGGGCTCCAAGCTGGGCTATACCAACACCGCCCGGTACAGCTATGTCTGTCTGGCGGAGCAGGACGGGGTGCGGCTGATCTGCGCGACCATGCAAAGCCAGCTGAGCACCGATAAATATAACGATGTGCGCACCCTGCTGGACTACGCCTTTTCCACCTATAAAAGCTACACCCAGCTGCCCGGCGGCACGGTCACCGCACAGCTGGCTGTGGCGGGCGGCGGGCAGAGCCTTGGCACCGTTACCGTAGCCGACCCCGGGGTGAAGTTGCTGCTGGCCGAGGGCTTATCCGCGCAGGATGTGACCGTGGACCTGGAGCTGCCGGAGCAGTATCTGCTTGGCGCAGAGCCCGCCGTGTATGCGGTGTATACCCTGAACGGCGGCGCGCAGCAGGAGAGCACCAGCGTGCGGGTAAAGGCGGAGATCACAGGTCTGGCGGAACTGCTGGAGCAGAGCGTCGGCACAAAGCTGGAAGCCGCCAGGGACGTGGAACCGGGCAGCAGCGCATGGCTGCTGGCGGGCATCTCGGTGGGGTGCACCATAGGTGCAGCCGTGGTTACCGTACTGGTGCTACGGGTACATTCCCGCCTAAAAAAGCGCCGCAAAACGGCAAGGCACCATAAAAAAGCGTAAAAGCCTGTTCAAAACCAGACTTTTCCAGATAAAGAAAAAGCTTTCAGAAAAAAAGAGAGGTACAATATCATGGGTAAGTTTATTTTTACACAGACCGAGATCCCCGGCGTGGTGGTCATTGAGCCGCAGGTGTTCGGCGACGACCGCGGCTATTTTATGGAGACCTACCAGAAGGACCAGTTCGCAGAGGCCGGTATCGACAAGGAATTTGTGCAGGACAACCAGAGCCGCTCCACCCGCGGCGTGCTGCGCGGCCTGCACTTCCAGAAGAACCACACCCAGGGCAAGCTGGTGCGCGTGACCAAGGGCGAGGTGTATGACGTGGCCGTGGACTGCCGCCCCCACAGCGCCACCTTTGGCAAGTGGGTGGGCGTGACCCTTTCCGAGGACAACAAGAAGATGTTCTATATCCCGGAGGGCTTTGCCCACGGTTTTCTGGTGCTGAGCGATGTGGCAGAGTTCTGCTATAAGTGCACCGATGTCTACGACCCCACCAGCGAGGGCGGCATCCCCTACGATGACCCCACCGTCAACGTGCAGTGGCCGGACTGCGGCTGTGAGCACAAGACCAGCGCAAAGGACAAGCTGCACGAGCCCTTTGCCGCCCAGAAGTTCGAGTATTTTGAAAAGTGGTGATCGCCCGTGGCAAAACTCAAAGCAATGTGGAACGGCTTCTGGCGCTACCGCTATCTGCTGTGGAACCTTGTAAGCCGTGATTTCAAGCTGAAATACCGCCGCAGCGTGCTGGGCGTGGTGTGGAGCGTTTTGAACCCGCTGCTGATGTGCCTTGTGTACTGGGCGGTGTTCAGCAGTCTGATGGATATGCGCGGCAGCGGCATCGACAACTTTGCCGTCTTTCTGATGTGCGGTCAGCTGCTGTTCAACTTCTTCAACGAGGCTACCTCCACCAGCATGAGCAGCGTGCTCAGCGCCGCCCCGCTGCTGAAAAAGGTGTATATCCCCAAGTATATCTTCCCGCTGGAAAAGTGCTGCTTTGCCATGGTGAACTGCATCTTCAGCTTTGTGGCGCTGCTGCTGGTCATGATCTTTACCGGTGCGTCTTTCCACCTGACCATTTTTGAGGCGCTGTACCCGCTGGTGACCTTGTTCTTCTTCAGCCTCGGGGTCAGTATGTTCTTAGCGGCGGCTACCGTGTTCTTCCGGGATATCATGCATATCTGGAGCGTGTTCGTCACCGCGCTGCTGTATTTCTCTGCCATCTTCTACGACCCCACCCAGATGACCTTTTCCATCGGCGGGTTCAATATGCAGCAGATCATCAAGCTGAACCCCATGTACTGGTATATCACGGGCTTCCGCCGCACGGTGATGTGGGGCATCCCGCTGGACGTAAATATGTTCCTTGTCTGCGGCATCTGCGCAGTAGTGTCCATGGTAGTGGGGCTGCAGGTGTTCCGCAAAACGCAGGACCACTTTGTGCTGCACATTTAAGGAGGGTGAACAATGGAACCGATCATCAAAGTGGACAATGTTTCCATGTGCTTCAACCTTTCCAAGGAAAAGCATGAGAGCCTGAAGGAGTACTTCCTGGCCATGGTGCAGGGACGGCTGCAATACGACGAGTTCTACGCTTTAAAGGACGTCAGTCTGGACATTATGCCCGGCGATTTTTACGGCCTTGTGGGCTTGAACGGCTCGGGCAAATCCACCCTGCTCAAGACCATTGCCGGGGTGTACAAGCCCAGCAAGGGCAAGGTGACCGTAAACGGCACCATCGCCCCGCTCATCGAGCTGGGCGCGGGCTTTGATATGGATCTGACCGCCCGCGAGAACATCTACCTCAACGGCACGGTGCTGGGCTTCTCGCCCAAGTATCTGGACGAAAAATTTGACGAGATCGTGGAATTCAGCGAACTGGAAAACTTTCTGGATGTGCCGCTGAAAAATTACTCCTCCGGCATGGTGGCGCGTATCGGCTTTGCCATTGCCACCATCACCAAGCCCGATATCCTCATTGCGGACGAGGTGCTGTCGGTGGGCGATTTCCTGTTCCAGCAAAAGTGCGAAAAGCGGATGCAGGAGCTGATGGCGGGCGGCACCACGGTCATTCTGGTGTCCCACTCCATTGAGCAGATCGAGCGGATGTGCACCAAGGTGGCATGGCTGAGCCACGGTCACCTGAAAATGAACGGGGACACCCAGACAGTCTGCGCCGCCTACAAGGCGACCCAGCGCGGCGAGGTCTGATATGAATGTACGGTTGAAACGCGCCAAGGAGCTGGCCGGCTATGCCGTGCAGCTGACAAAGGAAGAGGGCCTGCCCACCATGGTCAGGCGCGGCGCGGGCTTTGTGAAGCGCCGCTGCTTCGGCAAGCGTGCACGCTACCTGCCCGCCAAAAAGGTGCTGGAAGCCCAGCGCGCAGAGATGGCAGGCAAAACGGCGGCAGACTGCGGCCTGCCCACCATCTCGGTGCTGACCCCGCTGTATAACACCCCGGAAAAATACCTGCGGGAGTTTCTGGATTCCTTTGTGGGGCAGACCGCGCCCAACGGGCAGCTCTGCCTTGCCGATGCTTCGGACGCCGCCCACGGGGACGTGGAGCGGATCGTAAAGGAATATCAGCAAAAGAATCAACAGATCGTATACAAAAAGATCGAAAATAAGGGCATTGCGGCCAACACCAACGCCGCCGCGCAGCTGGCGACAGGGGAGTATCTGGCGCTGGCAGACCACGATGACATTCTGGCACCCCATGCCCTGTACACCATGGGCAAGGCCATCTTACAGCTGCGGCAGCGCGGTGAGCCGGACGGTTTTCTGTACAGCGACGAGGCACTGTTCACCAAGAGCATCCGCCGCCCCATGGTGGCGCACTTCAAGCCGGACTACGCCCCGGATTACCTGCTGTGCTGCAACTACATCTGCCATCTGGCGGTGTTCCAAAAAGCACTGTGGGAGCAGCTGGGCGGCGAGCGCCCGGAATGCGACGGCAGTCAGGATCATGATCTGTTCCTGCGTCTGCTGGAAAAGACCGGCGGTGCCGCCCATGTGCCGCAGGTGCTCTACTACTGGCGGGTGCACGCGGGGTCTACCTCCGGCGGTGCAGACGCCAAGCCCTATGTGGCGGCAGCGGCCAAAAAGGCGCTGGCAGACCACCTGACCCGCACCGGGCGCACCGGCACGGTGAAGGACGGCTTGTTCCCCAGCACCTACCGGGTGAAGTGGGACATCGTGGGCGAACCCAAGGTGAGCATCCTTATCCCCAACAAGGACCACACCGAGGATCTGGAAAAATGCCTGCACAGCATCTGGACAAAGACCGCATGGGAGCACTTTGAGGTCATCGTGGTGGAGAACAACTCCACCGACCCCGCCACCTTTGCCTACTATAAAAAGGCGCAGCAGCGCTACGACGGTCTGCGGGTGGTCACCTACCCGAAAAAGGGCTTCAACTTTTCCGGTATCAACAACTTTGGCCGCAAGTACGCCACCGGCGCGTATCTGCTGCTGCTGAATAACGATGTGGAGGTGCGCAGCGGCGAATGGCTCACTGAACTTCTGCGCCAATGCGCCCACCCCGGCGGGGCGGCAGTGTGCGGTGCCATGCTCTTTTACCCGGACGAGACCATCCAGCACGCGGGCGTCATTACCGGGCTGGGGGGCTACGCGGGGCACAGCCATAAGTACAAAAAGGCTGGCGGCAGCGGCTATCTGTTCCGCACCGCCACGGTGCAGGACTTTTCCGCTGTGACCGGTGCCTGCCTGCTGGTAAAGACCAGCGTGTGGGACGAGGTAAAGGGGCTGGACGAAGCCTTTGCGGTGGCCTTCAACGATGTGGACTTCTGTCTGCGGGTGCGGGATGCGGGCTACCGCATTGCGTGGACGCCCTACGCCCAGCTGACCCACTACGAGAGCAAGAGCCGCGGCGGGGACGAAAAAGACCCGGTAAAGGCACGGCGCTTTGCCGCCGAGCAGCAGCGTCTGTACGAGGTGCACGGCAAGGCGAACATCCTGCACGACCCCTACTACAACCCCAACCTGACCATGGACCGGGAGGATTTTTCCGAAAGCGATGATCTGCGCGGGCTGAAAGAGGGACGCATCACGGTGCAGTGGAGGGAATAACAGCATGAACATCAAGGGTCATTTCGAGACCATCACCCGGCACAAGCTGCTGGTGATGAAATACTGCTTTGAATGCGGGTTGTATGAGCAGGGTCTTGCCCACGACCTGAGCAAGTATAGCCCCACCGAGTTCATCCCCGGGTGCATCTATTATCAGGGTGACCACAGCCCCAACGAGGCCGAGCGCGCAGCCAAGGGCTACACCTCGGCGTGGCTGCACCACAAGGGGCGCAACAAGCATCATCTGGAATACTGGATCGATTATAGCACCACCAAGACCGGCCTGACCGGCATGAAGATCCCCCTGCGCTATGTCTGCGAGATGGTGTGCGACCGGGTGGCGGCAAGCCAGATTTATCTGGGCGATAAATACACCGATGCCTCCGCGTGGGAGTACTACCAGCGCAGCAAGGATCACTACCTGATGCACCCGGAGACCCGGGCGCTGCTGGAAAAACTGCTGTGCATGGTGCGGGACCTCGGGCGGGAGCGCACCTTTGCCTACATCAAATTCCTGCTTGGCTGCGAAACCGATTACTAAGCATATTTGGCAAACGCCGCTGACGAAAAGTCGGCGGCGTTTTTGTGTGGTCTGCCGGATAACGCAAAAACACCCCGGCCGGGCGGTTTTACCGCTTGGCCGGGGTGCTGTTTTTGCAAGAAAAATATTACTGCTCGTTTTCGTAGATCTTGATATAGCGCGGGGCGCTTTTATCCTGCCAGAGCAGCAGAATGGCGGTCAGGGCGACAGCCAGTGTGGTGAGGACGGCGAGCAGAGCTTTGAGAACTTTCATGGTTTGGTGCCTCCTTGTGAAGTTCGGGAGCGGAGCGGGGGACGTTCCGCCTGTCATGTTAGATATAGTATAGCATATTCCCACAGTAAAGGCAAACGGCAGAAGGGGAGATTTAAGGCAAAATGCTGCTGCCCTGCGCCCTCATCAGTCACCTGCGGTGACAGTTGTTCCCCTCTTTGTCACCTGCGGTGACATTTCTCCCCGGCGCGGGGAGAATCTGTCCCTTCCGGGGAAGCCTTTAGAGGAAAATTGATTTCCGTAGGGGAGAACAAAAAGAAAAATACGGTAGTTAGTTAAAACTAATCGGCGAAAACGAATAAGAAAGTTCAGGAAAATTCATCATTTGAGCCGTGATGTCGTTGACTTCCCGCGCCAAAATGATACAATAAGTGTGTTAAGCAGCTGCTGTCCCTGTACCAGTGCGCCTGCATGGGCGTGGGGATAGCAATTCAAGCAGAATGGGGGATTTGAAATCCATGTTGAACAAGCTGAAACGTGCGGCGCTTGGCGCGCATACGCCGCATGACAAGGCAACTGCTGCAAGCAAACCTATCCCAATGCCTCTGCCCGCGCAGGTACGCATCCTTATGAGCCAGCACATTGGCGCACCCGCCAAGGCTCTGGTGAAAAAAGGCGATGAAGTGTTCGTCGGCACCAAGATCGGTGAGGCGGGCGGCTTTGTCTCCGCAAACATCCACTCCAGCGTTTCCGGTACGGTAGCTGCAGTGGAACCTTTCCGTCTGTCCAATGGCCGTATGTGCGATTCTGTTGTCATCAAGACCGATGGCAAGCAGACCGTAGACCCGGCTGTCAAGGCACCGGAAGTCACCGATAAGGCCAGCTTCCTTGCCGCCGTGCGCGAGTGCGGTCTGGTCGGTCTGGGCGGCGCAGGCTTCCCCACCGATGTGAAGCTGCAGCCCAAGCAGTCGGTGGATACTTTACTGATCAACGCCTCCGAGTGCGAGGTGTGGCTGACCAGCGACACGCAGGAGATGCTGGAGTGCAGCGATGATATCATCCGCGGCATCAAGGCTGTGCTGCAGTATACCGGCATTCCGAAGTGCATCATTGGTATTGAGAACAACAAGCCCGAGTGCATCGACCTGCTGTGCAAAAAGACCAAGGACGACAGCGCTATTGAGGTAAAGCCCCTGCCCAGTGTCTACGGCACCGGCGCAGAGCTGATCCTGATTGAGAAGTGCCTCGGCCGCGAGGTGCCCCACGGCGGTCTGCCCGCCGATGCAGGCGCCATCGTGATGAACGTGACCAGCGTTTCCACGCTGGGCAAGTATCTGGCTACCGGTATGCCGGTGGTCCAGCGTACCATCACCGTGGACGGCGATGCCTGCGCAAAGCCCCAGAATGTTGTTGTGCCCGTGGGCACCGCTTATCAGGACATTCTGGACTATGTGGGCGTCAAGGGCGAGCTGGGCAAGGTGGTTGCCGGCGGTGCCATGATGGGCCCCGCTGTGGAGAACCTTGCCTACCCCACCACCAAGACCACTTCCGGTCTGATCCTGCTGAGCAAAGCAGCTGCACAGCCCGCACAGGTCAACCCCTGCATCCGCTGTGGCCGCTGCGTGGAGTACTGCCCCATGGGTCTGGAGCCCGTAGAGGTCAATCAGGCCTACGCCGCCCGCGATGTGCAGGAGCTGGGCAAGCTGCACGCTGACTACTGCTTCAACTGCGGCAGCTGCTCCTTCGTCTGCCCGGCAAAGCGCCCTGTTACCCAGATGATGAGTCTGGCCAAGGCCTTCTATCTTGGCGAAATCAAAAAAGGAGGCAATAAGTAATGGATACGAAGCTTATTGTTTCGGCTTCCCCGCACGTCCGCAGTGACGAGACCACCCAAAGCCTGATGGCGAACGTGATCGTTGCACTGTGCCCCTGCGTGGTTGCCTCTGCGATCATTTTCGGCGTGCGCGCCCTGTTGGTCACCGCCGTTTCCGTGGTGGCCTGTGTGGTTTTCGAGTGGCTGTACTGCAAGCTGCTGAAGCGTGCAAACCCCATCAGCGACCTGTCCGCTGTGGTCACCGGCATCATTCTGGCCATGAACGTGCCCGTGGGTATGCCCATCGGTCAGCTGATCATCGGCGATCTGGTGGCAATTATTGTTGTCAAGCAGCTGTTCGGCGGCATTGGCATGAACTTTGCAAACCCCGCTCTGGTGGGCCGTATCGTGCTGTTCATCAGCTTTGCCGGCTCCATGAATAAGTGGGTGTTCCCGGATGCAGCGGTGGACCAGCTGTCCAAGGCTACCCCGCTGGCTGTGGCAGATCCCTCCAAGCTGAGCCTGCTGGATCTGTTCATGGGCATCCACGGCGGTGTGCTGGGCGAGACCTGCGCACTGGCTATCGTGCTGGGCCTTGTCTATCTGGTGGCTACCAAGACCATCAGCATCGCTATCCCTGCTTCCTACGTTGGCAGCGTGTTCGTGTTCTACCTGATCGCTACCAAGGATCTGCACAGCGCACTGGTTGCCGTGCTGAGCGGCGGCCTGCTGTTCGGCGCTGTGTTCATGGCTACCGACTACGTTACCAGCCCCTTTACCCTGAAGGGCAAGCTGGTGTACGGCGTTTGCCTTGGCATCGTTACCTTTGCTATCCGCTACTGGGGCAGCTACACCGAGGGCGTGTCCTTCGCACTGCTGTTCATGAACCTGTGGGTCCCGTACATCAATGATCTGACCCGTCAGACCCCGTATGGCTATGTGAAGCCTGCAAAGAAAGCGAAGGAGGGTGCTGGCAAATGAGTAAGACTGCAAATTCCAGCTGGGAAACCACCGGTAAGCCCATTGTTGTGCTGACCGTCATCTCTCTGATCGTCAGCTTGCTGCTGGCTCTGGTGAACGGCATGACCGCTCCCGTTATCAAGGAGAACACCCGCCGCACCACGCTGGCTGCTTATGTCAGCGTGATGCCCTCTGTTTCGGACGCAGCTACGCTGGAGGAAGTGACCGACTACACCACCGCCAATGTTACCGGCGTGGTAAAGGCTCCGGACGGCGGCATTGCCATCAAGGCCGAGGAAAAGGGCTTTGACGGCGGCATCCTGACCGTCATTATGGGCTTTGACGCCAACGGTGCCGAGACCGGCATCTGGGTAGACGCTTCTACCCAGACCAAGGGCATCGGCTCCAATGTGTCCACCGATGACTTCCTGGCACAGTTCAACGGCATGGACGGCACCAAGAACATTGTGATGAATCAGGATTTCGATGCGTACAGTGGCGCAACCATTTCGTCCACCGCTCTGTTTGCTGCCATCAATGATTGTATCAACTGCTTCAACGAGCTGGCATAAAAGGAGGTTGGTAAGAAATGGCACAAGAAAATAAGTCCAAGGTAAGCATCCTTACCAACGGCATCATCAAAGAAAACCCTGTTCTGCGTCTGGTTCTGGGCACCTGCTCCATTCTGGCCGTTACCACGGCAGTTTCCAGCGCACTGGGCATGGGCGCCGCCTTCACCTTCGTGCTGGTGTGCTCCAATATCATGATCTCCCTGCTGCGGAAAGTCATCCCCGGCAAGGTGCATCTGCCCTGCTACATCGTCATCATTGCAGGCTTTGTGACCATCGTGCAGATGTTCATGCAGGCCTACATGGAAAGCCTGTACAACGCTCTGGGCGTGTTCCTGCCCCTGATCGTTGTCAACTGTATCATTCTGGGCCGTGCCGAGATGTTCGCCTGCAAGAACAATGTGGTGGATTCCGCACTGGACGGCGTGGGCATGGGCCTCGGCTACACCCTCACCGCTACTCTGATGGCCTCCATCCGTGAGATCCTGGGCAGCGGCACCTGGCTGGGCTTCCAGATCATTCCGGAAAGCGTTGCCAAGGTGTCCATCATGACGCAGGCTCCCGGTGCATTCTTCTGCTTTGGCCTGTTGATGGCCGGCTGTGTGTGGCTGGAAGGCAAGCTGGACGCCCGCATCGAGCGCAAGAGCTGCTGTGATCTTGACAATCTGAAGAAGGAGGCGGAATAAGATGCTCGTCAAACTCGCTGCGATCTTCTTCAGCATGATCCTTGTCAACAACTATGTGCTGGTGAAGTTCTACGGTATCTGCCCGTTCTTGGGCGTTTCCAAAAAGCTGGATTCCGCTGTTGGTATGTCCGGTGCTGTTATCTTCGTCATGTTCATGGCAACGGCCGTTACCTTCCCCATCCAGATCTTCATTCTGGACCCGGCTGGTCTGGGCTACCTGCAGACCATCGTGTTCATTCTGGTCATCGCTGTGCTGGTGCAGTTCATCGAGATCTTCCTCAAGAAGTACATCGTTGCACTGTATAACTCGCTGGGCGTTTATCTGCCCCTGATCACCACCAACTGCTGCGTGCTGGCTGTGACCATTCTGGTCGTGGGCGACTACGGCGCCGATGTGGCTGCACACGGCTTCGGCTACGCCTACATCGAGGCTCTGATCTGTGCTATCGGCGCAGGCTGCGGCTTTATGCTGGCCATGGTCATGTTCAGCGGCGTGCGTAAGCGCGTGGAAGCCTGCGATCCCCCGGCACCCTTCAAGGGCCTGCCCATCACCCTGATCGCAGCTGCAATCACCAGCCTGTCCTTCATGGGCTTCGGCGGCATCGTCGAAAACCTGTTCAATGTTACGCTGTAAGGGAGGAACAGGACTATGAATATTGTATCTGCTGTTATCCTGTGCACCATCGTGGGCGCTGTGGGTGCTATCGTTCTGGTGGCTGCCGCAAAGTTCATGGCGGTGGAGGAAGACCCCCGCATTGAGGAAGTTTCTGCCTGTCTGGCCGGCGCAAACTGCGGCGGCTGCGGCTACGCCGGCTGTGCCGACTACGCCAAGGCAGTTGTTCTGGACGGCGTGCCCTGCGACAAGTGCGCACCCGGCGGCCCCAAGGCTGCCGCTGCCATTGCCAAGATCATGGGCGGCGAGGCAAGCGCCGTAGAAAAGAAGGCTGTTGTGCAGTGTCAGGGCAGCTCCGAGCACTGCAAGCCTGCCTACGATTACAAGGGCATCCAGACCTGTGCTGCTGCGGCAGCTCTGTACGGCGGCCCCAAGACCTGCTCTTTCGCCTGCATCGGTCTGGGCGACTGCACCAAGGTGTGTAAGTTCGACGCCATCCACATCGTAGACGGTGTGGCAAAGGTGGACAAGGACAAGTGCACCGGCTGTGGTGCCTGTGCCAACATCTGCCCCAAGCAGGTGATCATGATCGACGCTGCCGGCCCCCGCAAGCCGGTGGTCATGTGCTCCAACAAGGACAAGGGTGCTGTGGCAAACAAGCTGTGCACCACCTCCTGCATCGCCTGCGGCATGTGCGAGCGCACCTGTAAGTTCGACGCTATCCATGTTGTGGACGGCGTGGCACGCATTGATTACGACAAGTGCAAGGGCTGCGGTATGTGCGCCCAGAAGTGCCCCAAGCACATCATCCTGTTCCCGCTGAAGGACGATCCCAATCCCCCGAAGCCCGTGGTGAAGCCCGCCGCTCCCGCTGCTGCCCCCGCAGCAAAGCCGGAAGCCAAGGCTGAGGCAAAGCCCGAGACCAAGGCAGAGTAAACTGTAAACCAAAGCCCGCCGTGCGCAACGCCCGGCGGGCTTTTTGTATCCGTTTATTCCGTCTTAGTGGGACGAATAGTCACCTCGCCGCAGCGCAGCGCCTCGGCGCGCCCGCCCTCCCGCTGTACCACCAGCCGCCCGGCATCGTCAATGGAAAGCGCCTGTGCGGCGTAGGTCTCGGAGCCGGTGCACACGGTCACCCAATGGCCGGGCACAAAGCAGCGGGCGCGGTACTCGTCCAGACAGGCAAAGCCCGGGCAGAGCGCCAACAGCTCCCGCCCGATGGCACCTGCCAGCGCCGCCCGGCTTACCGGGGCAGGGCCGCCGGGGTATAGGCTGCCCGCTTTGGCGGCAAGCTCCGGGGGAAAGTCCTCCGCCGTGGCGGTCAGGTTCAGCCCGATGCCCACCACCAGCCATTCCAGCTGGCCGCTTTCAAGGTCGGTGCCGGCTTCGGTCAGGATGCCGCACACCTTTTTGCCCTTGTAATACAGGTCGTTCACCCACTTGATGTCCAGCCGCTTGCCCGCCGCGCGCTCCACGGCACGGCACACCGCCACCGCCGCGGCGCTGGTGACAAGCACCGCGCTCTGCATGGGCAGCGCACTGCGCAGCACCATTGAGAGGTAGAGCCCCGTGCCCGGCGGCGACGCAAAGCTGCGCCCCCTCCGCCCGCGGCCCGCGGTCTGGGAATCCGCCACCACCAGCGTGCCGTGCGGCGCGCCCGCGGCAGCCATCTGCTTTGCCGTGAGATTGGTGGATTCCAGCTCCTGTGCCACCACGAGGTTGAGCGATTTGTTCCGCAAAAACAGCCGCACGCCCTGCTCGGACAGCACCTCGCTGTCCGTATCCAGCGTATAGCCTCTGTTCTGCGCGGCGGCGATGGCATGCCCGGCCTTTTGCAGATCCTTGATGGCCTTCCATACCGCCGTACGGGAAATGCCCAGCTCTTCCGCCAGCACCTCGCCGGAGAGCGGCGTGCCGCGGTTCTCCTCCAGCAGCGCCAAAATTCGTTCTTTGGTTGTCATTGTCCGGTACACTTCTTTCTGC
>OKRW01001413.1_pt1 | contig 20546 bp, 18 predicted proteins | sample 1601151 | NCBI WGS metagenome assembly OKRW01 (sample SAMEA3541471, study PRJEB24748) | human gut metagenome | biome: human gut; feature: human-associated habitat; material: faeces | place: China | collected 2012 | reverse complement strand
AAAGCCATCTATCGCCGGTACTTGGAGGAAGCAGCGGAACTGAACGCCCCCGCTCTTCGGATGTACACCGGGGTAAAAAACGCAGTGAGCGCCGGCCTTGCCCGGCGGCATGGTTTCACCATCCACTGCACCTGCACATCATCAGTGAGAGAATCACACCACCATTCCTGCTTCATCTCGCTTAAAGGCACCAGTGTATATTCATGGCGAACCTTAATACTCTGTGCAAAAAGCTGAATCTGTTCAATAGCATCATGATATGACTTCGGCACAGTCAGAAGAGGATCCACAATATAGGTATATTTCTCATATGCCATATAATTATCCATACTTTTCTCATTAATCACCTCTTCAATGTCCGGTGAGTACGTAAGATAGTTGAGCAGGCTGGTAAAAATCTCTATCTGGCTGTCAATGCTCTCCCTGGTCTGTTCCAGAATGGAGGATGTATCCTCCAGTTCATTGTGCCGTACCAGACGGCTCATGCTGATATGGCTGTATAAAGCAAGTACCGTCATAGGAACCAGGCTTGCGATCACAAGGAGGATCGTCAGCTTATGACGGTACTTCATATCCCTAAATTTCTTTCGGATGTTCTTCATCTTCACCTGTTCCTTTCCTGTAGGATTCAGGACTGCTGCCATAATATTCCCTGAAACTACGACAGAAATAAGATACATTGGAAAAGCCTACCTCTTCGCTGACCTGCGCTACCTTCATATTTGTACCACACAGAAGTTCCTTGGCTTTTTCCATACGGAACACCCTGATAAAACGATTCAGGTTCATCCCTGTCTCTTTCTTAAAAATAAAGCTTAGATATCCTGAAGAAAGGTATACCTTCTCCGCCAGCATCTCCAGACTCAGATCTTCTGCATAATGCTGGTAAATATAATTCTTCACTGATGCCACTTCATTTCTGGATTCACTCATAGACCTCTCCAGAAAAGCTCCGTACTCCTTAATATTTTCCTCTGTAACCTTAAGGATCTGAGAAATATCAGTGCAGTTATACAGACGATCGATTTCTTTATCCAGACGCCTTTCCTCTGAAAACTGTGTTTCCTCGAAAAGTGCCTGGATCACATTGGAAAACACAAATTTTATATACATGGCTGAAAACTGTGTACTTTCTTTATATTTATCAGCCAGACATTTAAAATGGATCATCAGTTGCTCCAGATCCCTGCGGCTGATATCTTCGGAAATCCTCTGCATCAGCTGTGAATCCTGGGTTTCAGCATTTACCGGATGAATTTCATCTGTCTCATTGTTAAAAATATGAACATCTGGATGATAAAATTTCTCCTCCATGGTCTGCTCCAGCTGGGACATAATTTCAGGCAGCGCCTCATGCCCTTCAAACCGGCTGCTCACTGCAAGGTGAAAACTTGCAGAGTAATTCTGCTTCAAAATGTCATATAAATGCTTGGCAACCAGCTGATAATCGCAGTACACATCAGAAAAAAACAGCACAGACTGTCTGGTATTCAGATTCAGGTAAAAGAAATTCCGGTGCAATCCCTGCATCAGTTCCTCATCAATATTATCTGGAACATTATCAAAAAATGCCTTATCTGATTCGATAAGAATCGCACAGTGCCACTGCTCCCAGTTAGATTCATCTAAAATCTCCCCAGCTTTTTTCAACACTTCTTCATTTCCGGAATACAGGTAAGTCTGAAGAAAATACTGAAGAAGAAAATTCTTCCCTTTCTCTTCCTTCTGCTTCTTGGACCGGATACTTTGAAGCTCTGCTTTTACTTTCCCGATAGTTGTATGAAAGGTATCCGGATCAACCGGCTTCAGCACGTAATCCTTCACTCCGTAACGCATAGCTTCCTGGGCAAAAGCGAAATCACTGTATCCACTAAAAATTACAATTGGAAGATTGGGATACTCTTCTCTGACCTTGCTAGCCAGCTCCAGACCGTCCATATGAGGCATTTTTATGTCTGTTAAAAGAAAATCAATCTCTTCACTTCGCAATACATTCAGTGCCTGCCTGCCATTGGCAGCCTCATGGATCTCGTATTCTCCCTCTTCCTGTGCCAGAAGGAATTTAATTCCCTCCCGCTCAATTTTCTCATCGTCTGTTATCAAAACTCTGTACATATTGGTACTCCGATCTTTTATTATATTTAACACCGGGACAACTCTTCCAACTGTCATTTATGTCCGCCTGTCAGAAAAGCCAGAAATTTCATATCGCCTGTTGCTTCTGCCTCTTTTTTTCTGTCTGGCGCACATGAAATCTTATATAAAGATAAAGATAGCCCCTCGCATCTCTGCAAAGAACTATCTTTATTTTAACATTCTGGTATCATATTGAAAAGGGAATAATCTCCAAATTTCTCAGGTAAAAACCGTTCTTTTACCCAAAGAAATCAACCCTTAACTGCACCTGCAACAACTCCCTCGATAATATATTTCTGGCAAACCAGATATACAACAATAATCGGGATAATGTCGATCATAATACTTGCCATCATCGGTCCCATCTGCACATGACCATAGCTTCCACGGAAATACTGGATTGCCATTGGAATTGTTTTATACTTCTTAATATCCAGAACCAGTGTTGGAAGAAGGTAATCGTTCCATACCCACATCAGCTCCAGAATTGCAGTAGAGATAATGGTTGGTTTCAAAATCGGAATCAAGATCTTAAAGAAAACCTGCAGAGGACTGCATCCATCAATCATGGCAGCTTCCTCAATTTCCAGCGGGCTTCCTTTTACAAAACCGGTAAACATAAATACTGCAAGTCCGGCACCAAATCCAAGGTAAACAATGCAAATGGTGTATGGATTATTCAGTTTCAAAGTATCTGCTGTTTTTGCCAGTGTAAACATAACCATCTGGAAAGGAACAACCATACTGAATACGCAAAGGTAATACAGAACCTTGGAAAGCAAGCCGTTTACACGTACAATGTACCATGCGCACATGGAACAGCAAAGCAGAATCAAAACAACAGACATAACTGAGATCACACGGCTGTACCAGAAGGATTTCAGGAAATCCATCTGTGTGACGCTGGCTATAAAGTTCTGGATTCCGTTCCAGGTCTCAGATGTAGGAAACTGGAAAACACCAGATGTAGTAATTGCGGACTCCACTTTTAAGGAGTTAAACAGGATCATAACAATCGGGTAGATCCAGATAATTGAAATTATAGAAAGAATTATAGTTGGGATAATACTTTTTTTCTTATCTGCCATTATGCCTGCACCTCCTTAGATGATGTTGCACGAAGCTGGATCAATGCGATCGCAACAACCAGTACAAAGAATACAACTGCTTTTGCCTGACCGATACCCTTCCATGCAGGACCACTTCGTCCGTAGAATGTATCGTAAATGTTCAGTGCCAGTAACTGTGACTGTTTTCCAGGATCTCCGCCTGTAAGGGAAAGGTTCTGGTCGAACATCTTGAATCCGTTTGTAAGAGTAAGGAATGTACAAATTGTAACAGATGGCATGATCATCGGAATCTTGATTTTAAACAGGATCTGTGTTGCGGTTGCGCCATCAATCTGTGCGGCCTCAATCAGATCCGGAGATACGTTATTAAGACCAGCCACATAAATGATCATCATATATCCAATCTGCTGCCATAACAACAGAATGATCATTCCAATAAAACCATTTGTTGCAGACAACTTCAGAAGAGGCTGTCCCCACATGGAAAGCAGACCGTTTAACAGTGTCTGCCAGATATAACCAAGTACAATACCACCGATCAGGTTCGGCATGAAGAATACAGTACGGAACACGTTTGTTCCTTTGAATCCTTTTGTCAAAGCCAGTGCAATGGAAAATGCCAGCACATTGATCAGAATACTGGAAACAAATGCGAATACAACGGTCAGCCAGAATGCATGACTGAAGTCACCGCCGATAAAAATTTTCTGGTAGTTGGAAAGTCCAACCCAGACTACATCTTTTACAGTTGAAAATTTACAAAATGAAAGATAAATACCCCAGATAAACGGCCATAAGAAACCGATAATAAATGCAGCCAATGTTGGCAGAACAAATACCGGCCACCATTTTTTCAGAGATTTTCCTACCATTTTTCACTCCTCCTTTTCCTGTTATGACACCTTTGCGGAAGGCTATCCGCCGCCCAAAAACATTACATCATTTTCCCATTAAAATGGGGAGGCTGTATTTCGCCTCCCCACCCTGTTCACCATTCTATATTATGTCCTGAATTTCTTCCGGACATATTATATGTTGTTGGAAAGAAATTTATTACCTGTTACGATTATTCGGAAAGAGCTTTCTCAGTTGCCCAATTGTCAACGAATGCGGAAACTACATCATCCCAGGAACCGCTTCCTGCTGCATATAATGTAAGTGCTGTACCAAGACCGTTCTTCCACTCTTCAGATGGCATTGTTGTGAAGTTCCATGATACAGGTGTAAGACCAGCTTCTGTATACTCTGCATCCTGTTTTACAAATACGTTTGTGGATTCCTGTGCTGTTTTGAAAGGAATTGTGAAGCCCATATCTTCTGACATAGCCTTTGTTCCATCCTCAGAAGTTACACACCAGTTCATGAAATCAAGTGTTGCCTGGATATCTTCCTCGGAAGCTTCTTTGTTTACACACCAGAAGTTCTCTGTACCGGTTGCAAGGCCTTCGTTCTCATCATCAACACCGAAGTAAATCGGGATCATAGCCAGCTCGTCATCACTGTATGTCTTGGACAGTTCGCCATATTCCCAGGAACCATTCTGATAGAATACTGCATCTCCGTTGATGAACTCGTTACGGGAGTCATCTGCTGTCTTAGCAGAAAGCTCTGCTCCATCGCAGGTAGAATCTGTAATGTAAAGATCAAATACGTTCTTATAGTTATCAAGGTATGTTCCCTTGATTGCATCTGTATCATCGATGCCATCTGCCTGATACTCATAGTAGATTGGAAGGTTTGCAAGGTGTGTTTTGAATCTCCAGTCAGAGGATCCGTCCATACCAGCGCTTGTGAAAGCACCTTTCACTCCAAGCTCATCTTTTCTTGCCTGGATGTCATCAGCAACCTTCTTCAGATCATCAAAGCTCTTGATGTCATCTACTGTGTAGCCTGCTTTTTCCAGTAAGGTTTTGTTTACGATCAGTCCATAGGACTCGATTACGTATGCGATACCATCAACTGCATCACCGTCTTTTACAGTGTAAGCATCAGATGTAAGCTGTGAATAGATATCAGATCCGGACAGATCATAGCAATAATCCTTCCAGTTCTTAAGTCCTACTGGTCCATTTACCTGGAAAAGTGTAGGAGCATCGCTCTTAGCCATCTCAGACTGAAGTGTGGTCTCATACTGTCCGGAAGCTGCTGTAACAACTGTTACCGGAACGCCTGTCTCTTCTGTATATTTTGCTGCCAGGTTCTGCCATGCTTCATCCTGCTCTGGTTTGAAGTTTAAGTAGTAAACCTTTCCAGCTGCATCATCAGCCATAACCGGTAATGCCGGTACCATAGAAGCTGCCATAACTGCGCTAAGTCCCATTGCTGCGATTTTTCTCATCTTCATAATTTTACTCTCCTTTTCTTTGAGAACCGTTTCTTAAGATGTTTATATAATACTGATTTTTCTGTTAAAAAACCATGATAAAAAATCAAGAAACATGTTCATTTTTTTAGAGAGTGATATTTGAATATGGATATTTTGTCGCAACTTGTACAAAACATTACAATTTTTATCAGATCCAGACTTTGAATAATAATTCGGGTCACAAGCCAGAACCTATTGGAAAAAGCAGTCTGTGAAACATCTCATATATGCAAAAGAGGACTGCTTGCGCAGTCCCCTTTCTCTTTCCGCATGTGCGGAGAAAAATCATATTCAGGCTTTTCCAACGGATCCGAAGATCTCCATTTTCTCTTTAACAGTAGCCTTGATTGCATCGAAGCCAGGTGCAAGAAGCTTACGTGGGTCATATCCTTTACCCTGCTGATCTTTGCCTTCCTCGATGTATTTACGTGTAGCATCTGCAAAAGAAAGCTGGCACTCTGTGTTAACATTGATCTTGGAAACTCCAAGGTCGATAGCTTTCTTGATCATGTCTGTAGGAATACCTGTACCACCGTGAAGTACTAACGGCATATCACCTGTAAGCTGCTGGATTGCATCCAGAGTCTCAAAGCTTAAGCCCTTCCAGTTAGCTGGATATTTACCATGAATGTTACCGATACCTGCTGCCAGGAAATCGATACCAAGATCAGCGATCATCTTGCATTCCTTAGGATCTGCGCACTCGCCCATACCGATAACGCCATCTTCCTCACCACCGATGGAGCCAACCTCTGCCTCTAAGGACATTCCATGCTCTCTTGTGATCTTAACCAGTTCTTTAGTCTTAGCAACGTTCTCTTCGATCGGGTAATGAGAACCGTCGAACATGATGGATGAGAATCCAGCCTCAACACATTTCAGGCATCCTTCATATGAACCGTGATCCAGGTGAAGTGCAACCGGAACAGTGATCTTCTGCTCTTCCATCATACCTTTAACCATTCCAACAACGGTCTTATAACCAGCCATGTACTTACCAGCGCCTTCGGAAACGCCCAGAATAACCGGGGAGTTCAGTTCCTGTGCTGTAAGCAGGATAGCCTTTGTCCACTCAAGGTTGTTGATATTGAACTGACCTACTGCATAATGTCCAGCTTTTGCTTTTTTCAGCATTTCTGTTGCATTAACTAACTCATACATGATAAAATTCCTCCTATCTTTGGAAACACCTTAACTATTTCCATTGTCTGTAGTTTAGCAGATTTTTCCCCATTCGTCTACCTCTTTGCAAAAAAAATGAGTTATTGATTCTTTTTTCATTCACCTGGAGCGTATTTGAAAAAAGCTTTCTGCAAGATGTGCGTCACAATTTGTGGAAGATTTTGTCCGGATGAAGGCGCCGTAGCGGGCTACGGCAACTGAATTCGGGCAAAATATACCGCAAAGTGGGGCGTGCAGATTGCGGGAATGATTTTTCAAATACGCTCTAATCTCTGCATTCCGGATGTCCGCTGCAGAAATATCTTTTGTTATTTGCTCTTCAATGATTATAAAGAATTGTTGCGGAGATTGCAATGATAATTTTTAATTTTCAGTTCCATACAAAAAAGCCGTACCCACGGAGCTTACGCTCCGGGATACGGCTTATAGCTTTACCGGTGGATCATCAATTATTACGTTTCAGTTTTACTACTACATGTCTGTAAGGTTCTTCTCCCTCACTGACTGTCTCTACATAGCGGTTGCCCTGCAGAGATGCATGGATGATCCTTCTTTCGTACGGATTCATCGGTTCCAGAACTACCGGTTTTCTGGTTTTCTTTACCTTGAAGGCGATTCCTCTTGCAAGGTTCTCCAGAGTTTCCTTACGACGGCGTCTGTAGTCCTCGGTATCGAGTTTTACACGAATGTAGGTAGACTCGCCTTTGTTTACCACAAGGCTTGTCAGATACTGAAGAGAATCCAGTGTCTGGCCTCTTTTTCCGATGAGGATACCCATGTCCTCACCTTCAAAATCCACATCCAGAGAACCGTCTGCAGTGTTGTATTTCGATGTGATCTCCACTTCTCCAAGATCCATGGAGCCGAATACGTCACGAAGAAATACGACTGCTCTCTCCTCAACCTCTCTGATCTTCTCCGGATCGCTGAGGATTTCTATCGGTCTGCCCTGCTTCGGTGCTCTCTCACGTGTTTCCTTCGGCTGACGCTCCTTTGGAGCTCTTGGCTGTTTCTCACGTGCAGGCTTTGCTTTGCCCTGGAAATCCCTTGCAGGTCTTTCCTTTGGTGCTGCTGCCTTTGCAGGTGCTTCTTCGGATGCCTTCTCCACCTGTACAGCTTCTTTCTTCACCGGCTTCTTCTCCTCTGCAGGAGCTGCTTTCGGTGCAGATTCTTTCTTTACATCCGGAGTAAAAGGCTTTTCTAATTTCTTCTCTTCTTTGATAGCGTCCAGTTTCACGGACTCTACCAGTTCATCGATCTCCTGCATATCAGAAACTGGCTCGATTCTGCGAACTTTGATCACGGCAGGTTTGCTGCCGATTCCGAAGAATCCGGAGCTGCCTTCACTGATAACCTGAATATCAAGCTGGTCACTGGAAGTTCCAAGCTCAAGACACGCTTTTGTGATAGCTTCATTCTTTGTTTTTGCTGAAAACTGAATGTAATCCTCCATTACGAACCCCTCCGTTCCTGATTATTTCTTCTTATTTCTCTCATCAAAGTCTCTTACGAGATTTGCTTTAGCTGTGATGCTGCCCGGTTTTGCACTTCTTGCCTTCTCATAAGCAGTATCAACCTTCTGTGCTCTGTCTGAAGCACCATTGTTTCCGCTGTTGCCCTTATTGATCACAGGTTTATTGATATTCTTGGCGGACTGATGAGCCTGATTGGTGATCTTCTGCGGCGGAAGTCCTTCCTTCGCACGCTTCGCTTCGATCTTCTTCATATTCTCATTAACCAGATCATCAATGTTCATCTTATCAAGATGACGATTGATCGCAAACTGCTGGGCACTTCGAACGACAGCACTGGCGATCCAGTAGATACCAAGACCAACCGGGAATGTGAAACAGAAGAATGCAGACATCAGAGGCATGACCATGTTCATGGTTTTCATGGAGTTTGCCATTGCGCTGGCCTGATCATTTCCGTCTGCCGGCTGTGTTGCAGCCTGTGGCATAAGCTTCAGGTTCAGCATCTGAGTTGCCCATGCAAGAACCGGGATCAGAAGTGCTACGATCGCAAGTAACAGAGAACCATGATTTTTGAAGAATTCCATGATATAGTACAGCGGCTGGTCTGCGATATTCAGTCCACAGAAGCCCTGCATCTTGGAAATATTGCCGGATGCTTTTGTGATCGCATCAGAAAATCCTGAAAACTGATTCATCTGTGCCAGCTCTTTCCACTGGGAAGGAGAAAGTGCATACAGAAAATCAACAATCGAGTTACTTGTAGCATTTCCGGCACTGTCCATAACGAGACGCACTCGTGTCATGGAATGGTCTGTGATAAACTGCTGCAGGATATCTGTGTATCCGTTTACAGCTAGCAGGTTGTCAACTACACCAGTAAAAATGTTCTTTACACTTCCAACGTAAGCAGGAATCCGGTAGATAACCTGATACAGAGCAAACAGAATAGGCATCTGAATGGCTAACTGTACACAGCTACCGGTTGGAGAAACACCATATTTCTGATAAACAGCCTGGGTTTCTTCGTTCATTTTCATCATGGAAGCCTGATCCTTTTTACCCTGATATTTCTTCTGGATCTTCTGGATCTCAGGCTGCATGATCGCACTTAACTTGGAGAATTTCTGCTGCTTGATCTGCAGCGGTGTCATAAAGGCAAAGATAAGAATACTGAAGATAATGATACAAAGACCAATGTTCTGGATTCCGAACAGGCCGTCAAGCATCTTATATATGCCATCCATGATCCATCCCATCACAGACGCGATCTGTCCGATAATAGGAGTTCCGGTTTTTGTTGCTAAAAACAGTTCCAAATTCATTTCCTCCTAGACTTCTTATTCAATTGTAAAAGTCCGGTAACTATTCATTCGTCCACTAACTGCGGAGGTACTGAACAGTTACAAATTCCGATAACTGCTCTGCCCGGGAAAAGGCTGAACAGTCACAAAATAATTCATGGCACAGGGTCATAGCCTCCGTGGGAAAAAGGATTGCATCGCAATATCCTCCATACCGCAAGAAGACTGCCCTTAAATGCGCCATATTTTTCGATTGCTTCCAAACCATATTGAGAACATGTGGGAATATAAGGACATTTCGTTCTCTTCATCGGCGATATATATTTTTGATAGAGCCTTATCATCTTAATCAGAAATTTCTTTATCATGTTCATTCCCTGTTATATGATGCTTTCTTGCAAGATGCAGAAAAGCACTCTCGATCTCGTGAAAGCTCTTGCCCTTGGCTGCGGCTCTCGCTACTACTACAATATCAAGGTTACTGTCAAAATCTGTTTCGTTGAGACGATAGCTTTCTCTGATCAATCTGGTGAGTCTGTGGCGAACCACACTGTTCCCTACTTTTTTGCTTACTGATATTCCCAGACGATTCTTCATGTGCTGATTCTTCAGCACGTACATCACCAGAAGCCGATTTGCGTACGATGTTCCGTTCTGATATACAACTTTAAAATCTTGATTTTTCTTTAAGGACTCTGATCTGATCAAACGAATCCTCCTTAATTAGATTCCGCCTGCGCGGATATTTCTCCGGATAGAAGAAAAGACCACATAAATGCGGTCTTGCAGCTTATGCTGATAACTGTTTTCTTCCTTTTAATCTTCTTGCAGCTAATACTTTACGTCCGCCCTTTGTGCTCATGCGAGCTCTGAAGCCGTGAACTTTAGCTCTGGATCTCTTTTTTGGCTGAAATGTCATCTTCATAGGTAAAGCACCTCCTTTATCTATTTTTAATTGTTATGAAATAACTTATCATTCAGAACATCGTTTCAATTATATAAATAAACCTCCTTTTCGTCAAGTAAAAATTGCAAAAAACCCGATAAAATCAAGGGTTCTATAAAATACCCCCACCTTACGGTATTTATTTTTTTCTCTTATGTGGAAAGCGCTTATGGTTTACGTAACATTATCCACATTTTGTGGATAACTTGTGGATAACTTGTGGATTGACCGGAAATCTATCCACTTTTTCGGAGGGTTTGTTCACATCGTTTTCAAAAAAACCCTTTATTTGCGGTATTTTTAAGGTGGATTTTTTTATACACATAATTCTTCCACATTTTCCACCAATTCTCGACTTATGGAAACCTCCAGGACTCTTATCCACAATAATCCACCCTAATCCACAGTAATTTCCCCACATTATCCACATTCTTTTCCCCAAAATCTCAAGGATTTTCCATTGCGAAAACCCCATTTTCATTGTAATATATAAAAGGATATCTATCTCCAGTCGCAGACTGGGGTTATTATAATACTCATGGGAGGAAAAAATGGACGCTGTTATTGAAAAATGGGAGGAGATCCTGCAAACTGTCAAATCTGAATATGAGGTGACTGATGTCCCTTTTAATACCTGGCTCAAGCCGCTGAAAGTTTATGAGGTTGACGGAAAGCTGATAACAGTGGTTGTTCCCTCTGAACAGGCAGCGATCGGAGTCAATTACATCAGTAAACGCTACAAAATACCCCTCCAGGTTACTATCTGTGTGCTGACAGGCATGGAAGAATGCGAGGTTCGCTTCGTTCTGGAAAAAGATCTCCCCAAAAAAACAGAAAAAAACACTTCTTATGATAAACAGGTTCAGGATACACGTTACGAAGAGGCGCATTTAAATCCAAAATACACCTTCGACACCTTCGTTGTAGGAAGTAATAACAAATTCGCCCAGGCCGCAGCTCTTGCAGTTGCCGAATCACCGGGAGATACCTACAATCCACTGTTTATCTATGGCGGAGCCGGTCTTGGTAAGACGCATCTTATGCATTCCATCGCTCATTTCATTCTGGAACACGACGAAAACAGCCGTGTTTTGTATGTAACCAGTGAGGAATTTACCAACGAGCTGATCGAAACCATCCGAAACGGAAATAACACGGCAATGAGCAAATTCCGTGAAAAATACAGAAATATCGACGTTCTTCTTGTCGATGATATTCAGTTTATTATAGGAAAAGAATCCACACAGGAGGAATTTTTCCATACATTTAACAGTCTTCACAGTGCCAAAAAGCAGATCATCATATCCTCTGATAAACCACCGAAGGATATGGAAATCCTGGAAGAGCGCTTCCGTTCCCGATTCGAGTGGGGTCTGATCGCAGATATCACGCTGCCTGATTACGAAACCCGAATGGCGATCCTTCATAAAAATGAAGAAATGAACGGCTACAACATCAGTGAAGATGTTATCAAATATATCGCTACCAATATCAAATCCAATATCCGTGAGCTGGAAGGTGCCTTCAACAAGGTCATGGCCGGAGCCAAGCTTGAGAAAAAGGAAGTAACTCTGGAGCTGGCAGAGCAGGCACTGAAGGATATTATTTCTCCGGATGAGAAAAAAGTGATCACACCGGAATACATCATCTCCGTTGTTGCAGAGCATTACGGAGTCACACCTGCGGACTTAAGCGGAAACAAACGAAACTCCAAGATCGTCATGCCCCGCCAGGTTTCCATGTATCTCTGCCGTGAGATCATATCCACACCTTTGAAAAATATCGGAAAAGCGCTCGGAAACCGTGACCATACCACCGTTATGCACGGTATTGAAAAGATCGAAAACGAATTGCAGAACGACGATAACTTAAAAAATACCATTGATATATTGAAAAAGAAGATTAATCCACAAGGTTAGGGAAGTTTTCCACATTACTGGTGTATAACGTGTTGATTGTATGTGGAGAGATGTGTACAACTTTTTTGCCAAAACGCGGCGGTAATTTTATCCCCGGGTTATTCACATGCGAAAATACCACTTTTACACAAAGTTATCCCAACGGAAAACCCCTGAAAACATCAGGCCTGCGGGAGTTTTTCACAAAATCTGGCCCCCTACGGCGGTTACTGCGGATTTTTTCTATAAATATATTTATAAAAACCACAAATTGTTCAGAAAGGGAGTTATACACACTATGAAAATCATCTGCTCCAAATCAAGTCTGTTAAAAAGTGTAAGTATCGCACTCAAAGCAGTTCCATCAAAAACCACAATGCCAATCCTGGAATGTATTCTCATGGATGCAACCACAAACCAGATCAAATTTACCACCAACGATATGGAGCTGGGAATTGAAACCATCGTTGAGGGTACTATTGAAGAAAAAGGTAAAGTTGCTCTTGATGCAAAAATCTTCTATGAAATCATCAGACGACTTCCGGATAATGATGTTACCATTAAGACCGATGATAAATATGCAGCAACCATTACCTGTGAAAAAGCAAAATTCAATATCCCTGGAAAATCAGGAGAAGATTTTGCTTATTTACCGATGATCGAGAAGGATGAACCGCTGACGATCTCTCAGTACACACTGAAAGAAATGATCCGCCAGACTATTTTTTCGATTGCTGTAAATGAAAACAATAAGCTTATGACCGGTGAACTTTTTGAGATCAAAAATAACTGTCTGAAGGTAGTTTCTCTGGACGGACATCGTATCTCTATCCGAAAAATGCCCCTTAAGAAAGATTATTCTGACCGTAAGGTGGTAGTTCCGGGCAAAACTTTAAGCGAGGTCAGCAAGATCCTTTCCGGAGAAGTGGATGATCAGGTCAGCATTTACTTTACAAAAAACCATATTTTATTTGAATTTGATCAGACTATGGTAGTTTCCAGACTGATCGAGGGAGAATATTTCAGAATTGACCAGATGCTTTCCAGTGATTATGAGACAAAACTGAAGATCAACAAAAAAGAGTTCCTGGATTGTATCGACCGTGCCACACTTCTGGTACGTGAGGTTGATAAAAAACCGATCATCATCAACATCACAGACGATGATATGGAGCTGCGCATTGATTCTGCAATGGGTTCCATGAATGAAGAGATCGATATTGAAAAAGAGGGTAAGGATATCATGATCGGCTTCAACCCGAAATTCCTGATCGATGCGCTTCGTGTTATTGATGATGAAACCGTGACGATCTATCTTGTAAATCCGAAGGCCCCGTGCTTTATCCGTGACGATGAGGAGAACTATACTTACCTGATCCTTCCTGTAAACATCAACCAGAATCAGGCCAGATAAGATCTGGGGTAATGTGACCGTTTTTGACCGATTGTGCATGGGAATGCGATCGTGTTCTGAAAATTGTTTTATGCGTAAACTGCTGGAAGGGGGTATTTAAATTACCACCTTCCGGTGAAATTTGTATTTTGGGGGATTTTAAATACCGCCAGGAGATCAGAAAAGCTCGACCTGACAGAGAAAATACCCCGGAGATAAGAGGAGAAAAAATTGGAGATCAGAATTAAAGACGAATTTATCAAGCTTGGTCAGGCGCTGAAGCTGGCCGGTGTTGTGGAGGACGGCGTTGAGGCGAAATATGCCATCAATGATGGTCTGGTACTGGTGAACGGTGAGGTGGAGAACCGCCGTGGCCGCAAGATCCATCCTGGAGATACCATTTCCTACGATGGAAAAGATATTTATGTGATCGGGTGAAGGAATGTACATTGAATCCATCAGACTGAATAATTTCAGGAATTATGAGTCGCTGGAGATGAATTTTGATCAGGGCACCAATATTCTCTACGGCGACAATGCCCAGGGAAAGACCAATATCCTGGAGGCGGTTTATCTGGCAGGTACCAGCAAATCCCACAAGGGAAGCAAGGACCGGGAGATGATCCGCTTTGAGAATGAGGAATCCCATATCCGAATGATGGTGAAGAAGGGCGATCTTTCATACAAAATAGACATGCACCTCCGGAAAAACAAAGCAAAGGGAGTTGCCATCAACGGGCTGCCGATCCGCAAGGCAAGGGAGCTGCTGGGGGTGGTGAATCTGGTGTTTTTTTCTCCGGAGGATCTTAATATTATCAAGAATGGACCGGGAGAGAGAAGACGTTTTCTGGATTCGGAGCTTTGTCAGCTGGATGGTGTTTATATCACGGAGCTGGCCGGCTACAATCACATCGTGAACCAGAGAAACCGTCTTCTCAAAGACTGTTATATGAACCCCGGGCTGAAAAGTACCCTGGATGTCTGGGATATGCAGATGGTCGATTACGGAAAGAAGATCATCGGGAAGCGGGAAGCCTTTGTGGAGGAGCTTAACGAGATCGCAAGGGGGCTTCATAAAGGCCTTACCGGCGGGATCGAGGAGCTGGAGATCCTGTACGAGCCAAGTGTGACGGCGGCGGAGTTTGAGGATAAGCTTTCCAGGAACCGGGAGCGGGATCTTCGGATGAAGCTGACCTCCGTGGGACCGCACAGAGATGATTTCTGCGTAAAGGTCAACGGGATCGACATCCGGAGGTATGGTTCCCAGGGGCAGCAGAGGACTGCGGCCCTTTCCCTGAAGCTTTCGGAGATCTATCTGGTGAAGAAAAAAATCCGGGATACACCGGTGCTTCTGCTGGATGATGTTCTTTCGGAGCTGGATAGCAGCAGGCAGACATATCTGCTGGAAAGCATCCACGATATACAGACTCTGATCACCTGTACAGGACTGGATGATTTTGTCAGCCATCAGTTCAAGATCAACAGGGTTTTTCAGGTGGTAAAGGGGCATGTTTATATGCCTAAAGGGTTTTGACAAGCCCGTATGCATATGGTAAACTGATTCTGATTATGGAAAGTTGGTGAATATTTTGGATAAAGAGGAGTTTCGCGTTAAGCTGGGACAGATCAATAAGCTGGTCGAGACCCAGGATTACAAAGGCGCCATGCAGATTGTTGACAGCATTGACTGGCGTCGTGTGAAAAACGTCCGTACCCTTTGTGTAGTGGGCGAGATCTACGCGGCCAACAAGCGCTATGAAGAGAGCAAGGAAATTTTTCTTCTTGCCTACCACAGAGCGCCGATCGGCAAGAACATACTTTACCGTCTGATCGAGGTTTCCCTGAAAATGGGACAGATCAGTGAAGCCACAGAATTCTTTGATGAATACAGAGAAGTGGCAGGTAATGATAACAGCCAGTATATACTGAAATATAAGATCGCCAGAGCGAAGAATGCATCTCTGAATGAACAGATCCGTATTCTTGAGGAATATAAGGAGAAGGAATTTACGGAGCGCTGGTCCTATGAGCTGGCCAAGCTCTATTACAAGGCAGGAGACAAGCAGAAGTGCCTGGATCTCTGCAATGAGATGATCCTTTGGTTCAATGACGGAACTTATGTGATGAAGGCCCTTGACCTGAAACAGCGGATGGGTGTTCTCACTGGCGAAGAGAAAGAGAAATACGAACAGCGTTTTATCCCGAAGCTGATCCCGCCGGAAAAGGCGCAGGAGATCAGGGAGAGCAAGGAAGCATCCGGCGAGTATGAGGAGGCAAAACCGGTCACAGATACTATCCAGGTAGATGATGAGCGGGATCTGAACAGTGCGGAGACATTCCAGGAGAAGCTTTCCAAGGGATTCCGTGATATCTTTGGCGGACATAAGAAATCTGCGGAAGAGGATATGGAGGAAAAAGAAGCTGCGCAGGATGAAGAGCAGGATGAGGTTTCCACAGGCTCTGAGGATGTGACGGAACAGACGGAAGCGCCGGAGGCTGAGACTGCTGCGGCAGCAGAACCGTCAGAGGAGTTTACAGATTCTGAGGAGATCGAAGCGGCAGAAGGAAGCGAGGAAGCTTCGGATGAGCCTTCTGAAGAGCAGGATGAGTTTTCCGGACAGGAAGCGGATGAGATCCCGCTGGCATCCGGTGTTGAGAACCTGTCATCCGGAAGTATGAAGCTGCAGGCTCAGGAACAGCAGGATAAAGAGGAAGAAGAGACTTATCAGGAAGCGGAAGAAGCTGAGGCTGAGAAAGCTACAGAGATGTCTTTGTCCCAGAGTGTTGCAGAGATCATGAAGGAGAAGGCTGCCGGAAATGAGGAAAGTGAGGAGAAGCCTGCAGGGGTTCCGCTCAATGAGGAAGGCAAGCCTGATTTTTCCGCAACGATCCGTATGCCGGAGCTGAAGATCCCGAAGTCCATGATCAATGTGGACCCGGAGAATGCAAGCAGTTCCGCGGAGATCCCGGATGCGTCCGGAATTTTCGGAAGTATCGAGGAGATTGCGGCATCTGTAGGTGACAGGTCCGGGAAGGATAAAGATAAGGACTTCAACCTGGAGGATACTATTCTGGCAGCAGCTACACAGCAGGGAATCGATATCCCGGAGGAAGAGAAATCTCCGGATGTCCAGCAGTCCGACGTAACGGAAGAGCCGGCAGGTATTGAGGATCTGGATATTGCGGCTGATGAATTTGTTCCGGAGGAGCCGGATGCGGCAGATATCGAGGATATCATGGCGCAGATCTCCGCTCAGCAGGAGGAAGAGGTAACGGAGACTTCCGATACCAGACTTCCGGATATCGTATTTGATGAGGATGAGGAGCCGGTTACTGAGGAGGATCTTCAGGCTGCAGAAGCAGAGTTTCTGAATGGTCCGTCAGGAGTACAGAAGTCGGTGGAAGAAGAGGATGTGCTTCCGGAGATTCCTTCACTGGAATCTGAGGAGCAGGTGCAGAAGGCGGCAGCAGAGCCTTCTGCGAAGCTTCATCATGAGGAACCGGTGGCTTCAGCGGAAGAGGAAAATCTTCTTGATGAGGAAGAAGAATACAGTGATGACGCCTTTGACTTCCAGGATGAGGATGACGAGAATGAGGATGATTTTATCAGCAGTCTCATCGGTGATGATTCTGATGAAGCCATGGAAGAGGACGATGAGGAAGCGGAGCTCAGCGAGGAAGAGCAGCTTGAGAAATTTATCGCTACGATCCATCCGGAAAAGGATCCTACAAAGATCGTTTCCAGAAAGAAAGAGCTCACAGATGAAGAGAAACAGCTTTTCACCTATTTTGTTACAGTTCCCGGAATGAAGGAACAGCTGCTTGATGTACTCTGCGATGTGCAGATGGGCGCAGCAGACAAGACCTCTCAGACCGGAAATGTGATCGTTATGGGCGGCAGAGAAACAGGTAAGACGAGACTGATCTCAAGTCTGATCCCGGCAATCTGTAAAGAGCTGAATATCGAGGCTTCCAAGGTTGCCTATATATTTGCGGATGATCTCAACGGAAAGGATATTCCGGAGATCGTATCCAAGCTTGCCGGCGGTTTCCTTGTTATCGAGGATGCAAACCAGCTTTCCCAGGAAACAGCAGATGAGCTTGAGGAAGCTATGACCGGAAACACAAAGGGAATGATCGTGATCCTGGAGGATGAAAAGATCGGTATGCGTAAGCTGATCGCGAGATATCCGAAGCTTGCGAAGAAGTTTACATCCATGATCAACATTCCTGTATTTACAAACGATGAACTTGTTAATTTCGCTAAGGTCTATACCATGGAGAATGGATTCCGTATCGACCAGATGGGCATGCTTGCTCTGTATAATCTGATCGGGATCAACCAGAAGGAGGATCAGCCGATGTGCATCGGTACTGTGAAGACCATGCTGGATAAGGCTATGGAGAGAGCTCAGAGCGGATTGTTCAAGCGTTCCAAGAAGCGTGTGGACCGTGATGGCTACACGGTACTTTTTGAAAAGGATTTCAGCTGAAAATAAGAAAAAGCAGAGGTAAAAAATATGGCCAGACCTTATCTTGGTAACCCGAAATATACCATTGAAGTCCTTCAAAAGTATCATTTTGTTTTCCAGAAAAGGTTTGGTCAGAATTTTCTGATCGACGAGCATGTTCTGGAAAAGATCATTGAGTCTTCGGGTATCACGAAGGATGATTTTATACTGGAGATCGGTCCGGGTATCGGAACTATGACCCAGTATCTTGCGGAGGCTGCCAGAGAGGTGGTTGCTGTGGAGATCGATAGTTCGCTGATCCCGATCCTTAAGGATACGTTGAAGGACTGGGATAATGTTTCCGTGATCAATAACGATATCCTGAAAACGGATATCAAAAGGATCGCAGATGAGAAAAACGGCGGTAAGCCTGTGAAGGTGGTTGCGAATCTGCCGTATTACATTACGACTCCGATCATCATGGGGCTTTTTGAGAAGAATGTTCCTGTGGATTCGATCACTGTCATGGTGCAGAAGGAGGTTGCAGACCGTATGCAGGTTGGTCCTGGTACCAAGGATTACGGTGCGCTTTCCCTGGCTGTGCAGTATTATGCGAAGCCGGAGATCGTTGCGAATGTACCGCCGAACTGTTTTATGCCGCGGCCGAAGGTTGGAAGTGCGGTGATCAAGCTGACGCGTTATGAGAAGCCGCCGGTGGATGTGAAGGATGAGGGGCTTATGTTCCGTCTGATCCGTGCATCTTTTAACCAGAGGAGAAAGACGCTTGTGAACGGGATCAGAAATTCCGGAGATTTTTCCCTGAGTAAGGAGGAGATCGAGGATGTGTTCAACAGGTGTGATCTTCCGCTGAATATCAGGGGTGAGGCGCTGACACTGGAGCAGTTTGCGATGCTTGCCAACTGTATTTATGATGAGAAAAATTAATATATGATAAACGCAAAAAGAGCCCGGGCAGCTGTTCCGGGTTCTTTTTGCGTTTCCGGACGGGAATGTTGGAGAGGTTTCCTGTCCGGACCTATATATTTGTTATAGAAAGGAGGTTATGTCTGAAGCGTCAGACATAAGTAAGTAATGAAAAATTTACATTTTTTATTTTACTGATGAGATGTTAGGAAAGTTTGTTTAAAATATGAAAATATTGTGAATATATTTTTTGCGATATACATAAAGTCTGAATGGTGTGGGTGAGAATGGGGAAAATTACGGTTTACAGAGGGGTGGGGGTGTGTGGTATACTGAGGGGCGTCGAAAAGGTAATGATGAGGTAATAAAAAGGCAGTAAAAGATAGTTAAAAATAGTAAAAGGCAATTTTTGATAAGGGCTGGTGCCCGTATGGAGGTTGAATATTATGAGAAGATTGAACAAGGTTACAGCTTTGGTTATTGCGGGTGTTATTTCATGTACATCTCCGATGATGGTTATGGCGTCTGATTCTGGTTCTGTTATGAGTCAGGCGGAGGAGATCCTGAAGGATAATGAGGTTGGGTCTCTTGCTTCTGATCCGGATAAGGTTGGGGATATCATTGTTTATGTGAAGGGGCTTTTTGATTCTAACCAGATCACGGATGATGAGATTTCTCAGGGAATCGATGAGGCTGCGGATCATTTTGGGGTGAGTCTTAATGAGGATGATAAGAGTTCGCTGGTTAATATTATCAGTAAGTTCCGTGGGATCGAGATGAGTGATGATCAGATCAAGGGGTATGTGAGTGATGCTTATAGTACTTTGAAGGATATGGGTGTTACGAAGTCTGATGTGAAGAATATTTTTGAGAAGGCGATTGAGTTTATTAAGGGGATGCTTTCACGGCGGTGATGGTTTGTGATGGCTGGTGTTTTTGATGATGTTTTAGATGGAGTTTGAGTTAGAGGGTGAGGGTTGTGGCTCTTTTGTTGGGGTTGTTGTTGGTTTGTTTGGTTGAGATGTACAATATGTACAATGTTTAGGGTTTGGGTTTTGTTTGTGAATGTGGTGTTTTTATAAATTGGGGGAGGGTGTTTTGAAAAAAATTGTGCAAATGCGCTAATTGTTTACGAGATGTTCATTGTTTGTTCATATTTGTCTGGTAGTATAGGGATAGTTCGAAAGAACGTTACGAAAGACGCTGTAATGGTGTGTATCTGTATCATTACACATACAATTTTTTTCATAATAATCGCCCCGGTAAGCCACTACCGGGGCACTCCTCGTTTTTGGGCCTTTTTTGGGCTCTTTTTTTTGTGGGTGGGAATGGATGGAGGGAGGGATGGTGGGAGGGACGGACGGACTGCCGGAGGGGCGGCTGCATGGTCGTGCCTGGTGCGGTC
>OKRW01001399.1_pt1 | contig 20639 bp, 24 predicted proteins | sample 1601151 | NCBI WGS metagenome assembly OKRW01 (sample SAMEA3541471, study PRJEB24748) | human gut metagenome | biome: human gut; feature: human-associated habitat; material: faeces | place: China | collected 2012 | reverse complement strand
CCACTCGGCCGATCTCACAGTACAATTCCATCTGCGGGAGCTGTGCCGCCATAAGCGCGTCCAGCGCGGCAAACATGGGGGTGTAATCTGCGGGCTTGCGGATGTTCATGGGCTTTCTCCTTTCCGGCGCAGCGCGCCTGATCAACGCTCAAAGCAGAGAAAAGCACGGCGGTGTCACCGTGTTTTTCTCTGCTTTGACCTGTTTCAGATGACTTGCACGATCTGCTCCCACAGCAGGATGTGCTTTTCGTCAATGGCTCGGTTGTCGTGATAATGGCCGAACAGCCAGTAGTGGTATTTTGCTCTTTCCCGCACCTCCTGCAAGAAGTCCGTGAGCCGGTCCGCCTCGTTGTGGCGGCTCCCCATGAGGGCGATGCTGGTGGGAGCGCAGTGGGTGATGATGTAGTCCACCTGCCAGCCGACCGCGTCGAGGTTTCGCCGTGCCTCGGTGTATTCTTCATCGGAGGGAAGCTCCTGCGCCCACCATGAGATGTGGTTGATGCGGTATCTCGCTCTTGGTTTGCGCTGGAGCATCGTGAGCCTTCGCTCAAAATCCGGGGTATCCGGCTCCAAAATTCCATCCTCGATGTCATGGCTTTTTGCACCGCCCATAGTGAAGAAGCGGTATCCTTCCAGCTCGTAAACCTGACCTCGCATCAGGTGCAGCACATGAGGGCGGATGCACTGGATCTTGCCGCTGTGCCATTCTTCCGTCAGGCATGCAGCTAAGGCATCGAAATTCTCATGGTTACCATCTACGAAGGCCACCGTGAAAGGTAAGCTCTCCAGCCAATTCAGGGTTTCATCATCGCGGCTGTCACCAAACCATACACCTCCGAAGTCGCCAGTGATGATGACCGTGTCATCCTTCGTCATGTTCGCTTGTTCCGGGAAGTTTTTTTGCTCGAACCTTGCAAAATTTCCGTGACAGTCGCCAGTCACATAAATCATATGAATTTCCTCCTCTTAGGTTGGTCTACGGTCTGTTCGATTTCTACGCCGTTGCGGAAGGTGGCCTTAATGCGGTTACCCGTCAGGACAGTGACCTTTTCCAGCATCTGATAGACTACCCCGTCGTCCCACTCTGTGATTCCCATGGTCACCGCGGTCATTGCCGAGGCTGCCGCATGGATACGGCGGCCGATCTGCTCCTGCTCCTTCCGGATGTTGAGGATAGCCACCTTGCGGCGCTTCAGTTCCTCCATCGTGGTGGAGATGGCACGGAACCGTTCGGCGTATTCGTCCGCGTCACCATTTGCCGCCTCTGCCAGAAGCATATCGAACTGCTTACCCAGCTCCGTGACCGCCCGGTCAATGTCTCCGAGGCTCATGCTCTCACCGGGAACCGGAGCCAATTCCTGCTCCATCGCATCCACAAGCTGGTCCGCCAGCACCTTGCGCCCCAACATGGATGCGTTGATGGCTGCCAGCACCGCCTGCTGGAGCGGTGTTTCATCCAGCGTCGGAGATTCTTTGCAGTATTTCTTGCCATAATCCAATCGGCTGCTGCAGCGCCACACGGCACGCTTCTCGCCGTGCTGCGTCCACACCACTCTGCGGTATGCCGTGCCGCACTCACCGCAGAACAGCAGACCGCTGAGCGCGTACTTGCTGCTGTAGCGGCTCATACCTGTGGGAGCGCTCTTTTTCGTGCCGCCGGTCTGGGCCCGACGCCGCGCCAATTCCATCTGAACCGCGTCGAACCGTTCTCGCGGGATGATGGCCTCATGGTGGTTCTGAATCAGATACATAGGCAGCTGTCCGGTATTTCGGATGACCTGCTTACTGATGCAGTCTCGAATGAAGGTCTTCTGGAGCAGGACGTCACCGCAGTATTTTTCATCAGAGAGGATCGTCCGCAGATTAGAGGTTGTCCATTCCGTCGTTCCTGCCGTATTCTTAAAGCCTCCTGTTTCCAAGGATTCCTTGATATTGCGCAACGTCTGACCGGATAGGTACAGCTCGTAAATCTTTCGAACAGTCTCCGCTTGCTCTGCGTTGACCACCATCTCTCCGTCAGGCCCTTTTTCGTACCCCAGCAGGGTCTTATACTGGATGTTTGCCTTTCCCGTCCGCATCGCCTGATGCTTGCCCCATTTGACGCGGGAGGATATCCCTTCGCTTTCGGACTGTGCGAAGGCGCCGTGGATGGTGATGAGGAATTCGCTCTCCGGATAGATGGAGTTGATGTTCTGTTCCTCGAAGATGACCGGGATGCCCATGCTGCGCAGCTCGCGGGTATAGCTCAGAGTGTCCACGGTGTTGCGGGCGAAGCGGGATACCGATTTGGCGAGGATCATGTCGATCTTGCCCTTCCTGCACTGCCGGATCATGCGCAGGAAATCTTTGCGTTTGCAGGCGGAGGTACCGGTGATGCCCTCATCCGCGAAGATATCCACCATCGTCCACTCCGGATTTTTCATGATTTTTTCCATATAGTATGCTTTCTGGTTTTCGTAGCTGTTGAGCTGCTCGTCCTTTTTCGTGGACACTCGGCAGTATGCGGCTACCCGGAGATTTTTCTTCTTTTCCTGATCCTGCGGCGATTCCTCCTTTGCGGGAATCACGATGACCTTCGGTTCAGGGCGGGACTGCGTCATGTATCATCACACTCCTCTAAGACTTGATTGTTTTTCAGCAGGACTTTGACTGTCTTACTGTCATAGGTGATTTTTCGGATGCTCTGCCGCAGGAGGTTTGCGTCCAGCTCCCACAGCTTTGCCTGCGAACCGAAGATGTGGCGGAGCCGGTGTGATTCATATTCCTCCGTTTTGACACTCGCCAGCTTTAGGGATGCGACCTCCAAGGCTTTTTACCGCGCGGTGTCCTCATCTACAGGTGGTGTCTGTAGCAGCGTGTCCAGTTCCAGCCGGCGTTGCCTGATGTCTTCCGTGGTGGGAACACCGGATGATTCTATCTTAATAAGTTGCGGATCATCGACCACCTGATTCAGTATCTTGAGGACTTTTCGTGCTACGCTGTCGGGTACGATGCCGCCGCACAGCTTGCGCAACTCCTTTTGCGCAGGTGTCTGCTTATACTCAGGGCGCATCTCTTTTCTGCGTTCCTGGGCAGCGTGGAATTGCTCCGTCGGGATGAGCGCGGGAAAATACTTCTCACCAATGTATCGGTTATCCTCTAAAATCCGTGCTACCATATTTTTGTTCCAAGGCTTGTCCCCATCGTAGGGAACAGACTCCGTCTGAAGCCGTTCGGCAAGCTGTTTGAAGGAGACTCCGGCGAGATATTGCAGGTAGATGCTCCGTACCGTTTCCGCCTCCTGCGGCTGCGGCACGATCTCACCAAACTCCATCTTGTAGCCGAATGGCTGTTTTCGTTTTCCCATCACCTTTGTGTCCTTTCTATTTTTTCTGTGACCTCCAACCCGTTGAGAAGCCGGATGCACAGTTTTTCATTGTTTATAACCACGATTTTCTCGATCAGGTCGCTGAATAACTGCTCATCGAAGTCATCCATCCAATCCGGTCCGCCTTCAAGCACATCCAGCATATCCTGTGTTTGCTGAATGGTGTGGTCCTCCTCAGATCGCAGGATGCGTTCCTTTTGGAGCTTCAGTTCTCGGCGGCGCTCCGCAAGCAGATTGCCGCGGGATATAAAAATGTCAGGATCGACAACGCCCTGCAGCTTGAGCTGGGTCAGAAGTCCTTCCTGACTGGCAATATCCGATATTTGTTTGTTGATCTCCACGATGTTTTCACTCCAGAGAAGACTGCCGGTTCTGATAGCATAGAGGTCAGAGATGAGCTGAGTGAGAACCTCGATGCCATAGTGTTTGAGTTTGTAGTACACTCGTAAGAAAGCCTGCGATACCTGTTCTTCCGGGACGGGGTTGAGCGGGCAATCATTTCCCTCGTCATGCTTGCAGCATACCCAATACCATTTGTGGTTGACCTGTTTTGCGCGAACTCTGGAACCACAAGCGCATCGCATTTGGCTGGATATCTCACTATGCTGCGATCCCTGTTCAGCCTTACGTTCACGGCGCAGTTTTTGTGCTTGATCAAATGTTTCTTGGGATATAATGGCATCATTGATAGCTTCTACAAAGTACTGCTTTTTTTCGCCATGATTTCTTTTTGATTTAAACGGAATGGCATCTGTCGTGTATCGTTTTTGAAGTAAAGCGTTTCCCGCATATCGCTCATTTTTCAGAATGTAGTCAATTAACTTATATTTCCAATCCAGGCCGAGCACATGACCATCATTCAGCCTTTGCGCAATTTCTCGGGAGTTCGCGCCGGAGAGGTATTCTTCAAATATTCTTCGGATAATAGCTGCTTCTTCGGGGATGATCTCAAGCTTACCGTCTACTCTCATGAAACCAAGAGGAGCCTGATAGGTATTGAATCGACCCTTGCTCATTTGCAGTTGGTAACTCCATCGCCGCCGATTGGAGATGGCTTCACTCTCTCGTTGGGCCAGCGCCGCGAACATGGCGATAAGGACTTCGCCGGATACCTGCGCTGTGTCGATGTTCTGCTCCTCGAAGTAGACGCTGACACCAAGCGCAGCCAGTTCCCGCACCGCTTCCAAGCTCTCTTTGGCGTTGCGGGCAAAGCGTGAGGATGACTTCACAAGGATGCGGTCAATACGCCCTTTCTGGCAATCTTCCATCATCCGCAGGAAGTCATCCCGCTTGTCTATGGACGTGCCGGTGATGCCCTGGTCGGCGTATATGTCCGCCAGCTCCCAATTAGGATCGTCTGTGATGAGTTTGGAGTAGTAGGCATTCTGCGCAGCAAAGGAGTGTTTTTGATCCTCAGAATTGGAACTAACGCGTGTATACGCTGCCACGCGGAGCTTCCGTGCGGTTTTCTGATTAGCTGCAGGGATCGTAATGACTCGCGGAGCCATAGCCAGAGAACCGTTGGTTTTCTCCTTGCCGCTCATTTGTTGCCACCTCCTGTCAGCAACACACAATACCATGAAGCATCCGCAATAGCTATACCTAAAAGCGAAGAAATCAAAGAGAAATAATGATGTCCGCGCCAAGCTGTACCATCAGTCGCGCGGCGATCTTTTTTGCCTCGCTGCCGCTGACCAGTCCCTGTTCCCGCAGACTGCGGAGCAGGGTGACGATGCCGAGATAATCTGCGTTTGGATTCATTCGAATTTCTCCTCTTACTTTGATTTAATTTGAATGATAATGAAAACTCCCAAGCCCACTTTTACAAATGGGTTTGGAAGTTTTCGTTATGATATTTCTTTTTTATGGGATGATCTCAATGCTGAAAACATCCGCGATGGATACACACTGTCGGTCCGTCATTTGGATCACCCCAGCGACCGCGTCGATCCGCTTGACCTCGCCGGTGATGCTCTGGTAGCTGCCGCCGTTCTTTCGCTCATCCGGCACAAAGTAGGTGATGGACACCGTTGGTCTGCCGGGAAGCAGTTCTTGAAGGTGCTGCAATTCTGCGTCGACGCGCGCAATCTCGCTCTCATCAAGCTCGATGCGCCGGTCCGTCAGCCGACCTGTTTCCGCGATGGCGGCGTGGTGGCCGGTGAGGGCGGCGAAAGGAGAAAACTGCGCTGCGCGGTCATACAGCGACATGCGCGGATGGTTCTGCGAGGTCGGATGCGGGAGGTCAATGATATCGTCGTATTTGCCGCTCATGCCTTGTGCCCTCCGATCTGGCCGTTGCGCTCTCGGGCGGTCGCGCCGTCTAAATAGCTCCCGCCGTTCAAAATGGCGTTCTTACCGAATTTTTTCTTGATACCCAGCATAGCCTCCTGAATTTTGCGCTCCCGCTCCAACTGAGTCGATTCCTCCTGCAGTCGTTGCTCCTGTACCTCGATATTATCGAACAGGTTAAACTGCACCGGAGCTTCCGGCTCCTGCTGTGCCGTATCTTCGCACACCAGCCGATTAGCTGTGATGGTAAGCCTGCGGATAGACAGCTTCGGGTTGACTTTTGCATTATAAACGCCAAGAACAGCGTCCGTGATGTTCCGAGCCGAAGATGTCTTTCTCGGCAGGCTTGCTGTTCCGTGGGTGTGCTTGGGGATCTTTCTGCCATAGCGGTCTGTCACGATCTCGCCGTGGTAACTGCCGCCTGCGGTGTTTTCAATGTCATATCCAACAGTCAGGGTCAACTGATCCGTCACCAGCTTCTTTTCCAGCAGATCCAGCGCGACGGCTTCCGCCATTTCCCGCACCACCAGCCGTGCTTTCTCAAAGGAATAGGGGCATTGCAAGACCTGTCCGGAGCAGATGCTGTTCGTTTCCGGCCGGTATGCTTTGATATCCTGCATCCGGCACGGCTCCCAGCCCCATGCGTGGTCGATGAGGAGTTCAGCGTTGATGCCGAACATCCGATAGAGCAGTTCTTCATTATAGTATTCGTTCGGCTTGCCGATAGAGCACCTTGCAACATCCCCCATGGTGTAGATGCCGATGGCTTCCAGCTTCTTTGCATAACCGCGCCCAACACGCCAGAAATCTGTCAGCGGGCGGTGCGCCCAAAGCTGCCTGCGGTAGCTCATTTCGTCAAGCTCCGCGATGCGGACGCCATTTTCATCCGGCGCGACATGCTTTGCCATGATGTCCATGGCGACCTTGCAGAGGTAGAGATTCGTTCCGACGCCCGCCGTGGCCGTGATGCCTGTGGTGCGCAGCACATCGAGGATCATGGTCTTCGCCAGCTCGCGGGCGGTCATATGATACGTCTCGAGGTAGCTGGTCACATCCATCATCACCTCATCGATGGAGTAGACGTGGATGTCCTCGGGCGCGACGTATTTGAGATAGACATTGTAGATCTGCGTGCTGATCTGAATGTATTTCGCCATCTGCGGCGGCGCGACAAGATAGCCCACCGCGCGCGACGGGTCAGCCGCAAGCTCACGGGCGTCATAACTCTTTTCGAAGAGATTGCCGCCAGCTTTGCGCCGCCGTTCGGCGTTGACTTCCTTGACGCGCTCAACCACTTCGAAAAGCCGCGCTCTGCCGGGGATGCCGTATGCCTTCAGAGAAGGCGATACCGCGAGACAAATGGTTTTCTCCGTGCGGCTAAGATCTGCTACGACCAGATTGGTCGTCATCGGGTCAAGGCTGCGCTCCATGCACTCGACAGACGCATAATACGATTTTAAGTCAATGGCGATATATGTCCGCTGCATGGCGCACCTCCTCGCTCTTATTGTCTACCAGTATAGCACAACGCCATAAATCGAACAACTGTTTGTATAAAACTTTTACGAGGAATCTTGTGGAAACAGTCAGTTTCAAAAGTGCGTACGTCATGCTACAATGGAACGCGTTTGTGATTGGAGGAGGAAGAATGTTTTATACGACAGAGGAGGCCGCGATCGTGTGCGGCTTTCTGAACTTATATCTGGATCGGGCCAGCGTTGATGTCTCTGTGCGGAGACGCAACGCGGCATTCCAGCTTGGCGCTGCAACGGAAACGCTGCAGCCAGAGGACTACCGATGGGCGGAGAAAGTTCTCCACTTCCTTAAGCCCTGTTGGTGGCAACTGCATGAGGATCATAGAGCGCTGCAAAACGCATTGCTGAAAACACATTTGCTGGCAGAAATGAAATAAGTTCAGAATACGGCGGTCAGGTATCCTGACCGCCGTATTCACTTGAATGCAGGGGTCGCTCTGCTGTCTGTTGGCAGCATCTTACATTGCCCTGAATGGCAGAGCGGCCCTCGCTGTTTCTGAAATTTATCGTTGCTCAGTCCTATTCGACACTACTTCCCGGACTGTCGGGCGGTTGAACGAACCGGCGCCTGGCAGCGCCCATCGGGAATCTCACCCCTCTGAGGATCTCTCCGAGCTGCCCCCATTGCTTGAGACTGTGGCTGGACAGGATGTACCATTATAGGCTGACGGGATCATTGCAAGACAGGCTGCCACACCTGCTTTTGGCTGGGTGAGTTTCGCTTGGCACCTTAAAAGGCCGTTCATTGACATCGGAGACTTGTCCGATGCAGGTGGTCTTCGCGCACCCGCCGCATCGCTGCTCCCCTTCGTCAGGGGACCGTCAGCTGACGTTATTCGTCACCGGATATAGCCGCTGTTGTATCGGCATTTTTCAAAGAGCAAAACCTGCCGCCTTGACCGGCAGGGAGAAGAGTATTTGATCCCTTCACTTAAGTACCCGCCACAGACGCATTTCTACAAAAAGAATTTTCAATTTTTCAGAAGTTTTTTTAATTTCCTCAGAATACACCGCTCCTGATAGCTGACGCTCTGCTGCGTTACACCAAGGTGTCGGGCGATTTCCACCTGGCTGAAATCGCACCAGTACCGCAAATGAAGGAGAAGCCTCTCATCGTTTGGCAGTCGTTCTACCGCGCAGCGCAGATTTTCCAACTCGATTTCATGAAGCAAGGTCTCCTCCGGAGAAGGCTCCTGTTGAGCAAATTGGTGCTCCTCTAAGAGGTGTTCGTAGGAAAGCTCTCTCTGCGGCCAGATTACTGTTTCCATTGTCCTTTTGTTCGTTCGAGTGCGATTTACCTTCAAATCGTACTCCAGATACTCCTGCTTTCGGTCGCATTGTTTCAGGAACTTCAAAATGTCCGGGCGCTCCTTCAGACAGGGGTATATTTTCAAATAGTCGGGATGATAGGCATCTCGCTTTTTCATATTTAAGGCCTCCGTGTTCTGAAAATTTTGAAATGGACAAAATTTCAGAAACGGTGGATCTCGGCAGCGGCAGTCAGGACGTGATCGCCGTTGGATAAGAAAAGTGCAAGCGTACAGCCGCAGCTGAACGCTTGCACTTTTATCAATATGATTGCAGAAGAAGCTTGGCTCCACAAAGCAGAAGCCTGCTTCTAATTTATGACCGTATTCCTGTGTGGTATCCGGCGTGTTCTTCCAGCCCGAGGACCCATATGGAAGTTCAAACGCCGGAATCTTTTATTACAGGACCTCCCACAGATTCTCCCTGTTCATAAAATACCTCGCTATTTCTGCAAGTAATTAGAACCGTGCTTCTAATGCCTTGAAGCCAAACAGCGTTCATTAGAAGCGAAGTTCAAATTAGAATGAAAGCAATAGGAAAGGGTGAAGGTATGCACGATATTTGCAATCTTTTTGGAGCTGCCCTGAGCAGGGCGCGGCGCGAACTGGGCCTGACACAAATCGAATTGGCCGAAAAGCTCGGGACGACGGACCGCAGCATTTCCGACTTAGAGCGCGGAAAGACTAATCCAAAGCTGGACACGGTCGCACATTTTTCACGCTCTTTAGGAATCAGCATCGATGCTCTGGTTGGGATCGTGCCGAAAGGCGATGTCCCATCCTGCGTCAGGACGTTCTTTGCCGGAATGAGCGCCGAGGAAGCGGCTAAATACATACGGCTCTGTAAGGACGCCGACGAGCTCACAAAGGAATAATAGCGGCATAAATTAGGCGGCGGTAAGCAATCGTGCTTATCGCCGCCTTTGATACTACAGAGACGGCGAATGGTCGTTACTGATGGTATCTGCACTGGAGATTGCGGTGCTGAATACGGTTGCATGAAATCTCCTTGTTTATCACAACATTTTGACGATGAGAGACGCAATTTATCGAGCTAATTGAGTGCGTTATCTACTACAAAACGAATATCGCCAATCTCGCTTTCCATCTGCCGATATTCCTCCATCGTTTCCGGCGTGCATTGCACACCGCTGGCATAGTACAGGAGATAAGTGCCGTCTTTGGTCGTCATGATATACCGGCACAGGGCGTAATCCCATTCTCCACCGGCATCTACCTGTTCTTTTGTGAGTTGCTCGTCCCAACACCTAATGTAAAACAAAACCCCGCCGGTCTGCCCTTCGTCGCCACCTATGAGTGCCTTACGGATTGCGGGGTTGTAAACTTGATATACTTTTGAAAATTCACTCTGCTCAAGTGCGCACCGACCTTTCCAACTGTCCGGTAAGATTAAGGTAAGCCCGAGTGTCTCAATTGTAATTGACTCCTGCTCTATGGGGACCTCAACCACGCGTTCTCTCGCAAATGCGAACGCGCCTATGCAAAAGCTACAAGCCATGAGCGCGAAGCACGCAGCAATCGCGGCCCAATTTCTCAGCCGCTTTTTCTGGTGATGCTGCGCATAATTTGGTATCTGTTGCGCCTACTGAACGAGACGGTTATCGGAATTCTCGATGCGGTCTGATAGCTTCTTCGGATTCATATTTCAATGCCCTCGCTTTCCAAAGTTTTGCCTTGTGTTGAATAACATAGACTTGATCTTAATCGGATGCATACTATCATTTTGCCTGAAACGACTGGATAAGCCAACTATCGTTGCTTTTCTGCAATGTCAAAACGGCTGGACCATCGTTACAGGACGATACTCCCCACAATGTGACGATGCCACCGCTCTTTTCACCGTTGCTCGGATTAAATGCTCCAGGGCCAAAGTCACTTGTAAAGGTGTAGAAACAGTCCGTTTCTGGAACATAGCACAGATTAGATTTCCAGTCCGAGCACATGTCCTCAATGATGATACCGGCGTACTTCATCAGGATATCGTTGATGTAGCTTCGCGGTAAACGATGACATGGTGTGGGCATTTCTTCAAGTGTTAGCAGGTGGTCATCCGGCGCTCGGAAGTTTATCTTTATTGGAATCGATAGCCTTGTGTGGTGAGTGTGCTGAGATAGGCCATGAAGTCTTCCTGTTGCAGAAAGTGTATGAAATCACCGCTTTCAACCATATGGAACGAAGCTACCTTTTCCGAAGTGTCCACCCAGACCGAGTACATGTTCATTTTATCAGTCTCCATAATTTCTAAAAAGCTCCTTAATGTTATGTAACAAGTTTTTGATTATCCCTCGACATCCATATATTTCTTTTTTCTCAAAGAACTCCGTTTATCTTCTGCTTGTCGAATTGATCTTGCTGCTTTATAAATGCACCAGGCGGTCGATTTCTTACACAGTTTCCATTTTTTGACGATTCAACCAATTAGAGCGCTGCCTCTTTGTGCAAAGTTTTAACTTGAGCTCTGGGACTTGTTTTATCTGCCAAACGATGCTTATAATCATTTCGCGGGGTATTTCACTTCGTGAGGAGGTTGTCCATGCTATCGTACTTACTCGCTGCGCTGGAAAGCGAAGAAGATAAACGTAGACTTACAGAATTATACGAGGGAAAATCATGTTCCGCATTTTACGAGATCTGCATGACATCGAAGACGCTGCGCAAAATGCATCTTTGCAGGTGATTTATCATTTTGATAAGATTTCTGAAATTTCTTGTAAGAAATTAGGCTTCTGAATCATCTCTATAGTGAAAAACAAAGCACTCGTGAGGAGGTTGTCTATGCTATCGTACTTACTCGCCGCGCTGGAAAGCGAAGAAGACAAGCGCAGATTTACAGAATTATACGAAGAAAATCATGTGCGTGTCGAGCAGACGGCGCTCCGTATTTTGAGAGATCCGCATGATGCCGAAGATGCCGTGCAGAACGCTTTTTTGCAGGTGATCCATCATTTTGATGAGATTTCCGAAATTCCTTGTAAGAAATTAGGCTTCTGGATCATCTCTATAGTGAAAAACGAAGCACTTATGATTCTGAGGCGCAAACAGAAGGAGCTGCCGCAAGAGGATTGGGATACTTTTTCGGCAGATGTCAGCGATCCAACAAGCTATAACGAGCTTGTCCATCTGTTCTCTCAGCTTCCACCGACCTACCGGGCGGCACTGGAAATGCGGCTGATCAACGGCTACTCTGGCAAGGAAATTGCACAGCATCTTGGGATCTCAGAGTCCGCGGTCAATACGCGCATTTCTCGTGGTCGCGCGCTGCTTCGTGAAATTGCAGTCGAGGAGGGATTTCACATATGACAGAGCAGGAACTTGACCTTTTAATGCGCAACGTGCTGTTGGATGCCATTGCAATGGACGAGGAAACTCAAATAGAGACGATCCCGTATACGCCGTCGCTGCATCATCAGAAGCAGATCAAGGCAATGCTCAAGAACCCTCTGCGCTGGGCGCGTGATCGAAAGCAGCCTGTTTGGAAAAGAGCCTTAAAGCGGGTCGCTGTCATATTGCTGGTGATCTCGCTTGCATTCGGCAGTTTGATGGTCGTTAGTCCAACTGCTCGCGCGACATTTATCCGCTGGGTTACAGAATGGTATGAGACACATGTGACGTACCGTTATGCGGGTGACGATATGGTCGGAGATCTTCCGGAGTATACCATTACTGAATTACCGGAGGGATACGCTGAAGACCGTGATCAGCGAATTGAGTTTGGGACACAGACTTTCATTTCTTATCAGAATGGTGATATTGATTCTGCCATTACACTTCACTACTGTTATATGCAACAAGGCTCTGCAACTATATTTGTTTTGGAAAATGCAGATAGTGTTCCCATCATAGTGAATGGCTGCGAGGGTCAAATCTTCTTGTCTAAGAATTTAGAAACGACCAGAAATGCTGTTACTTGGATTGATATTGAACAAAACATTCAGTTTACTATTCAGGCTCGATTAAGCACTGATGACCTTTTGCACATGGCTGAAAGCGTTTCTTTGGATAATTTGCCGGAAATTGAATGATTGTTTCTTTTTTGTAAGAAAGGCACCTTCTTTTTCATCTATTTGTCAGAAAGTGCGGATTCTCGACAAATAGTAATTGCCGTTTTTCATAGGTCCTATAAAGAACATTGCGCAAATTGTAAAAAGTGGTGGCGAAAATGCGATTGAATTCTTCAAAAAAATTTTTAGAATCTACTACTGTTCAAGTTTTGACTATTACCCTATGTGTGTTTGCAATTGTTGCTCTGCTTCTTCGCCTGAGATTGCATCAGACAATGCTCAGCGTAGTTACAACATCGTACGCTTCCATAGATGAAACCAGAGCACACATAGAAGGGCAAATATGGTTGCCAGACTTGCGGCAACGCGATGTCGAGAATTATTGCGCGGGTTTTGTCTATACGGATGAGAGTAAAACAACATTAGACCATATTTCTGCGCGGTACGAACTTCAGGGTGGCTGTGTATTGCGTTTCCTTGCAGATTACGACCGTACGATAGACTTGATTATAGACGATAGCAATGATTTGCAATTTTTGGAATGTGATAATCGTTGCATTTATTACAGGCAGGATAGTAGCTCACGGACTGATTTCTATTTCGCATACTTCAGCGAGAATGACATTTACTATGAACTTATGCTGTCAGTGCCAATTGGTACTTTATCTTCTGATGATGCGATGGGAATGTTGTTTCGAATAGCGTCTCCCTGACCTTTTAAGGAGAGTAAGTCCAAAACGAGTCGTATTCGAGCAAGTGGATGGCTGTTTAATTAAGATTAATTAGGAGGCTTATATTGGTAAAAATGCAAGTGTTGCTGATACTTCGCAAAGGAAAAAAGTACACTAAATATCATTACAACACTTTCTGCAGAGGATAATAAAATGGTAAAATGAATGATATAGAGGGTTGAGATGGGCTTAAAGATTCATGATTTTTGTGCGGTGCGGATACGCTGTCTTGTGATTGTGGAGATAATCTGCCTGATATTTTTTGCCGCAGGTTGTACAGGAAAGACTGTGGAGGGAGTCAAGGAAGATTTTCCGTTTGAAACCGTCCAGCTTGCGTCAGAATATGGTACGCTGTGTATACAAGCTTCCTCATACTCCGAGGAGATTGGCAAAGAGATTCTTCAGCAGTTTGACACCGATGTGGAAACTGCCGTGCGGCGGACTGGCTGCAGTGGAGCAGATGTCTTGCTCTGCATTGCGGATTCAGCGACTGCAAGCTATTACGCGGATGCGGACGAGTTGTATTGTTCTGCTCAGCAGATACAAAGCGGCGCTTACCGCAAGAGGCTTTTAGAAGAGCTTTACGATTTGCATGATTACGGCACGCTTGTCGGACTGGCCCGTGCTGTTTATGATCCTGAAAGCACGGGTGCCGATTTCAAAGCGTACTACGCAGATGAGGACCACCTATCTGTGCTTTCTCTGTTTGCGGCATATTTTATAGACGACTTCACCAATAGAGAAACTGTGGAAATGGCAGAGTGCACAGCAGGGGAGTTTGTCGGATATTTGCTGGAAAACGGCGGTTTAGATCGTGTGATTGCTTCGCCGTTTTCCGAGAGTGACCGCAATGAATGGCTACGTACGATCGATGTTGCAGCCGAATACCGTAACCTCTACGGTACGGAATTCCTCGAAGATGCGATTTATCGGGAAAACTATCGGTATCCGCTAATTATGCGTCACGGCGTTCATCAGTATAACTTTCTCCCCCTGCGCAGCTTTGCAACGCCTGTGGAAGTCTGGAAAGCATTGTCACAGTATGCGGAGGGAATGCAAACATTGTGGGATCATCTTGCTGAATATGCACCGTCCACTTGTGAACGCATTCGCACACAATGGGCGCTGCCGATGACGACGAGTTTTACCGCTGTAGGGGAAAGTCAGGAAAAGCATGGCGGCATTGTGACGGTTGCCCACCCAATGGACTGGTTGCACGAAACTATACATTTTCTTCTGGAGCGCGAGACGGGAAAGGACCCTGCATGGACGCAGGAGGGAATGACAACATATCTTTCTAGCTTGACTGGACAGACATTTGATGGCGACAATTATTACGCGCTGCTAACGCTGGACTACAGCAAAATAGCGGATAGTCCGAGTAAGACCATCGCACTCCAGTTGGTCGAGTATTATCACACGCACTGGCTTCAGGAGAGCTATAATCCGTTGACATATTACCGCGCGCTGGGATTATTCCGCGAGGCGGCGGAGGAGGCTGGAGCGGAGGATTTCCGCCCCATCGTTGTCTCTTGTGGCAAGCGGCGGAATGAACTTTCCGGAGGAAACTTCACCGAAGAGAACGGCAATGAACTATCCTATTATCAGGCGATGCTCGTCGTTGACTATCTGGTTGAGCAGCATGGACTTGATGCTGTGCTTGAAGCCTTTTTTGAGGATGAAGATTTTCCTGAAAGCTTTGGCCTAACATATCAAGAGGCTCTGTATGTGGCTGAAACGTCTTTTAGTTAAAAAAAGGAAAATAAAAATGCCTACAATAAGTAGGGTGCACTTATCTCAGATGCTAATGCCGCTTGTATTGACTGCTAAATGCAGAAGATATTAGCGCCTAATTGCTCACTGAAAGTGAAAACGCGCGTTGGTGAAAGATCTCAATCTTTATGAATTCTTCCATATTTGGTCAGATCAAATTATAGGCGGGAACATCCTTGCAAGATGTCCTCGCCCTCTTATACCCATTTCCGCTGCACGACATTATACCTCAATTTTACTGTCGTGCCGACTGGCATCCATTCGCTGCAGCCGATGCCGACAGGCTCTCTTTCAAGATCGGTCGGCTGCGCTTAGCTTCACAGGCGTTCGAGGGAAAGATTATTTGATTAGCAAGGGGCGTCCTTACCGTCCGGGTATTTTGGTGTGTACGAAGTGTCAAAGCTTTCCTGCTCCGGAGCGAGGGGAAATGTATCGATACTGCCAGCCTCACCGCGGAAGCAAAAATAGAAGCTGAGTGCGTGATAGAAAAGCACCTGCTGCTCTTCGGTCAAAAAGTCGGGTGCGGCGTAATTTGTACGAAGCTATTTGGAGACGGGCAGTTCGGCAGCGGAAAGAGAAGTACGTGCGTTATAGAAGTCAGTTTCCTCTACACCGTCCCACTCGCCGATGAGCTGCATATCTGCCTGATTCGGCGTGGTGAAGGCATCAAAACGCCAGCCTGCATCAGTATAGATTAGAGTGACCGGATAGGTGCGCGTGTACTCATAGCTTGTTTCCAGCCGCTTGTCGCGCTCATCATCGGTTTCGTCCCAGCGTGGATAGGGATAAGAGTAGTGCGCCGTCACCGTGAAGTCGATCCGCTCATCCGTCCGTGCAGTCAGAGTAAATTCGTCGGGATTGTTGCTGTTGTAATATTGGTCGCCGTAGGCGCAGTCGAGGATAAAAAGCTGGCCGTCGTGCTCGAGGTAGATCGGCGCGTTACCGTTGTCATTGCAGGCAGACCAGAACGTATCGGTAAACAGCGCGTGGATGACGCGGTCAAAGTCAGCCCAGGACTGCCAACGGCTGTGGGAGCTGATGTAGGTATAGTCGGAGCCATCCGGCGTGTACTCGTCGTACTCGGTTTGGCAATTTGCGGCGGGGAAGGCGTCGTCGATGCCGGTCGTTTCACCGTCAAGCATCGCGCTATAGAGCGCAAACGCCTGCCTGTAAAGTGTTTGCTGTTCCGCCGTCAGGAAATCCGGCGCGGCGCGAAGCCGCGCAGCATCATCCAGCGGAAGGTCGGTATCGGTCAAATAATACTCCGCGGGCTTCGATTGATCGGATGTATCCGGCTTTGCTGTACAGCCTGCAAGCAGCAGGAGCAATACCGCAAGCGCGGTGGGAAATAGACGTTTCATCATGGTGCTTGTCCTCTTGATGTTAGATTTGAGCATGGCCCTTGCACTTTTTATTCGGGGATATATACTTCCGCAGGACGTCCGTGCCAGGGATTCACCCAGCCGGAGGTCCCGTCCTGATAATACATGGTGACATTTTCGGTGGAATCAAATACATAATTGGCTTGCTGCAGTGCATCGCCCTTGAAGTAGACCGCACGCAAGTTTGGACAGTCGCAAAAAGCACAGTTGCGCAGGAGTGTAACGCTGGAAGGGATCGTCACCGTCTCCAACGAAGTGCAGCCGTAAAAGGCGTTATCTTGAATTTCTGTCACACCCTCCGGAATCACCACGGCGGTTATATTCGCGCAGCCTTCAAACGCTCCCGTCGTACCCATGACGTTTCCAATCGCGGAAACAGTTTTTCCGCCGATCTGTGAGGGAATCACAATATCTGTTTCAGAACCAATATACCGGCTAATGATAACTGTGCCATCCTCGTTTTCCGCTATTTCAAAGTTTGCGGTGTCGGTGACAGATCCCTGCGGAGATTTACCGCTGGCATTGTTGTTCTCCGGCACATCAGATATTTGCCCTGAAGTTACTGTTTCTCTATTTTCTGTTGGAGTGGACGGCTGGTCAATGGTCGTTACCTGTGGCATCTGCATTTAAAAGATTAGTGATAGGTTATTTACGTTTTGGAACGAAGGATACGCAAAATAGCACTATCATGATCGCTGCATAAAATTTATAAAACGCGATCATCTCAGCAACTCCTACTTCGAAATTCCCGATATAGAATACGCTGCCTGCCTCCGGATGTGTTAGGGCATAACCGATAAATGCTATAGCTATAAGTAACATCACCGTTGCAATAACTCTGCAATTTCGCTGCCAGATTACATTTTCCTTACTTTTTTTCACAATAGTCCTCCTTCATGGTATAAAACAACTCATTGCTCTGCATACTTTTTCTTTTTGGGGTTCTCCAAGGAAACACTCTCAATGATATCAGCGCTAACAGGAGTACATTTCACATTGTTGCTCGCAAAATTCGCAGGTGTGTTGATTGAGATTGCCATCAGTAATTCTTTAGTTCTTTACTTTCGAGAAGAGCCGTATACTGAGATAATGCATCTTTGCGGTCAGCTGCGTTCAGTACAAGAAAACGCGAGGAATCTCCGTTCGTTCCTGCGAGTTGTACGGCAAGTACAGAAAAGTTCTTATCGAAAAAGATTTGTGCTATACCAGAACCAATTGGCTCTCCATAATCATTATAAAATATGGGACAATACCTATATTGGGGATTAAAATCAAAGTGCACATTATTGAGATTTTTCCCAATGCCTTCTATATCGCTGATATAGAAAGTCCCTTGGAAACTATCGCGGCCTAATGCGTTATCATAATATATTCCCTCGATAGCAATATCATGTTTTATCGAAATTTCACTATCTACAGTGCTGTATTCAATAATTTGTCCGATATAGTCTATAGAAGTCGGTATTCGAATTAAAACCGCGACAAGAGCTAATATAGCCAACAAAGTAAATACTGTCACTAATGATAGAACGCGCCTTTTCATGAAATCACCTCCTTTGCTTTTTATTAGTAAGAGCTATGCCCTTAACTATAAAATGCAGAAGGAGGTGATTTTCTCACATGATTTAAAAAAATTATGGTAATTCTGACACGCTTTCCGCCATCTGTAAAATCCCGCTTTGTGGTAGGTAAGCGTGTATTGTAAATTGCAAGTTTTTATCAGAATCTATCCAAGTAATACTGCTTCTTTGACGTTCCCAGTTTTTCTCTTGGAAAAGATATCCTTGCATTCCATTTACTAGAACAGAAGATGTTGCTGTATCAGAATTGACTTCAAAGTCGTTGACGTATCCTTGTGTCATACGGGTATAGTCAAAGTAAATCGTTTTTCCACTCACTTCATTTCTATATACAATGCAAATGTAATCAGGCCACTCTTCACGTTCACTATCAACTTCAACGTACCCATTGGGCAATGCTCCTATGGTATATTCTGGAATTTCATCTTCGGTAGGAGTACCTAAATAATCTAAATGTTATGTGGGTTTCATACCATTCGGTCACCCAATTGACCACTGCGGCGCGAACGCTTGGGCTGATGATCATCAAACTCCCAAGGCTCAAAGAGAACACGATAAGGATGACGGCAACTCTTTGCAATACCTTTTTCCATAATGGCCTTGCTCGCTTACGCGCCCACTTTAGAGGATTGGCAATCATTATTGCCATCTGATGTTGATATCTATGAGAGGGCATAAAGTTAGGAATTTCACGGGACATATTGCTGCAGTCACTTTTTATTGCATCCAATAAAACACGCTGCATCAACTGATCTAACTCTTGGTCTGTCATATGCAGAAGCCCTCCTTTTTGACAATTTCACGAAGCAGGCTGCGCCCGCGGGATGCCCGCGAACTGACTGCTGTTTCCGAGATCCCCAGATGAGCCGCAACCTCTTTGTCAGAAAATCCGTGAAGGATTTTCATTTCCAGTACGGAGCGATATGATGGTGGAAGTTTCGTAAACAGATCTACCAGCTCAGTATAATCGGACGTATTTTCCGATTCCCTTACAAGACCATCCCAATCTTCCAATGGGACGGTCTTTTGGCTTTTTCTGATAATCATAAGTGCTTCATTTTTTACTATGGAAATGATCCAAAAGGACAATTCCTCACATGGGATTTCGTAAATCTTCTCAAAGTGTCGGATCATTTGCATGAATGCATTCTGCACGGCATCTTCTACATCGGCGTGACTTTTTAGAAAATGCATTGCAGTACGTTCCATTTGAGGACGATATTGTTCGTATATCTCTGTAAATAGCTTCTTGTCCTCATCGTTCTCCAACGCAGCCAAAAGGAATACTAACATAGGATGATCTCACTTTCATCACGGTCAACGTCTTTCGATATCTTTGCATTTGCCGATCTTTGATCTTTCTTATGTTTATATCATCAAATGGTGAAAAGAGCAACTGGATCAATTTTTATAGCTGTCGCTGCATGTCGATTGCAAAGATTGTACAACTGTATCGAGCTGTATGACCTGCAGGGACTACTACTATGGAAATCCCTAAAATATACGTAATACTAATCGGACCATTGCAGAATGGTTACTTCTTCCATATACCGAAACGTCATCGGAGCGCATTCTTGCAACAACGATATGGCATTGGCATTTTCCGCATACTTCACCCAGTAGGCAAAGCAGTCTGCGAAGTATTCTCTGCTGTCCGTTTTGGCATAATTCCGCAGCGGCGCGGCGGCAGCTTCTGCACGAAAGAGTTGTTCATGCTCTGCGGGGAATCCCAGCATCCAATCGAGAAAATGTCCGAATTCGTGGAGCGGCGCGCTGGCCTCCGAGAGGTAGATGGTTTTCTGGCTGTAGTTGGTGGCTCCAATGCAGCTCATGTTCAGCTGCTTGCTGAGTTCGCTGATGTAGTCGAAGTCGATACGGTATGTCCAGCCGGCGGCGTTAAAGGCGGCAAGCATCGGCTCCGGCACCTGCCGCAGCGCCACCAGGTAGTCATTGATGTTGACGCCTGCCGCGTTTACCAGAGCCACCGGCGCGGGCGGAGCCTCCACGGTGAAGGCGCGGGTCAGAATGGCGTGAAGGAGCATGGCAGCGTCCCTGCGGGTAACGATCTCATTTGCAGTGTTCGCCTCGCCGCAGAGCTGAAGCTCCTTCCCGATGCGGATGCAGTTTTCATAATCGGACTGCGACACGCCGCCCACATAGAGTGCGCCGTCGTAAACGGGGATCTTGGCTGCGGCAAAGGCGCTTTTAAGCAGCGCTCCCCGGCATAGCTGGATATTGGGCGCGGAGAGTGCAGTTTCGTTCAGCCAGCCCTTCCGGTAGGCTTGCTCCACAGCGCTTTGGCTCAGATCACTCCATGAGCTGCCCTCGACCTTCACATCATAGGCCCGGCAGAGCATCATCGCCCACTGCCGCACCGTCACCGGCGCATCCGGGGAGAAGCATCCGTTCCCCGTGCCTTGCGTGATCTCATGCTCCGCAAGATACATCACGCTCTCATAGCAGTCCGCAGACTCCGGTACGTCATCAAAGCCTGTGCAGGCAGCGGAAGCGGCTGTGGGCAGGATCAATGCCAGGACAAGGGTGCAGACAGCCAGCACTGTTCTTCTAACGATCATCTTCATAAGTTCCTCCATATTCTTGTTCTTTCTCTGTCCTGTATCCTCCGGTAGAGTAGGCTCTTCTGGATGCGCCA
>OKRW01001390.1_pt1 | contig 20736 bp, 13 predicted proteins | sample 1601151 | NCBI WGS metagenome assembly OKRW01 (sample SAMEA3541471, study PRJEB24748) | human gut metagenome | biome: human gut; feature: human-associated habitat; material: faeces | place: China | collected 2012 | reverse complement strand
AGCGAGACCAGAGGAAACGCCGTTGACGCAGACAGCGATGTCGCGAGCGAAACCGCTGATAAGACCGGCGAGCTGACCGAGGAGCTGATCCTTGGTGGGAAGCTCGGCGATAGCCTTGACCTCATCGGCAGTGACGGCCTTACCGTCGGAGATACCGCCCTTGATCTCAAGGACGCCCTTGGACTTCTCGGCGAACGTCTTGAGGGCCTTAGCGGCCTCCACGGGCTCGGTCTCGTAGAACACATAAGCGTTGGGGCCGGCGAGAAGCTCGTCGATCTCGGGCTGCTCCTGGTTCTTGAGAGCGATCTTGGCAAGGTTGTTCTTGTAGACCTTCATCTGGGCGCCGCACTCGCGAAGCGCGTGACGGAGCTCCTGAGCCTGCATAACGGTCAGGCCGTTGTAGGAAACGACAAACAGACCAGCGTTCTGCTCGATGCAAGACTCGATCTCGGCAACCTTGTCGATCTTGTACTGCTGTGGCATGAAATACACCTCCTTGTTTCTTTTTCCGGGCACGGACCCGCCAAATAAGACGTGACGGGGGCATGTCAGAAAAAGAAAAGCCCCCGCGCTGCATAGAGCGACGGGGGCGAGAAGACATATCTGCTCGACCACCTCGGCCGGCGGGATCTCCCATTAAGCCTTGACGCTTGCGCGCCGCAGCACCGGCTGTCTCTGGCAGCGGATTCGTGCGTGAACTTTCGTTAGTATGGCGAGGTGCTCAAAAAGAGTCAACCATGCACACGAGTTGCGCACAAAGAGGACAAAAGCGGAGCGCATCTCCACCAGGGCGCCCTGCCTGCCCACGTCCGGCCACTGCGGTTTGGCTTCGGTCAAGTCCTGCGCAAGACGAAACGTCCACTGGACGTTTCTTTGCGTGCGGAATCTAGCCAAACCGCAGTACCCGACCACGGACAGGCAGGGCTATGCCCACTCGACTAGCTACAGCCCTGCCACGAAGCGATCCAGGCGGCAGAGGCCCTCGTCGAGGTCTTCGTCGGAAACACAGTAAGAAAGACGTACGTACCCTTCGCTGCCAAAGCACGAACCGGGGACCAGGCCTACGCCGGCCTCCTCGATGGCTCGGGTGCAGAACTGCTCAGACGTTAGACCCGTACCTTTGATGGAGGGGAAGACGTAGAAGGCGCCGGCGGGCTCCACCACCGAAAGGCCCATCTTCTCGAGCGCTGCAAGGACGCGTGCGCGACGAGCACGATACGTCTCGAGCATGGGAGCGGGGTCCACCGAGAGCGCAGCCGCTGCCGCCGGCATCTCGAACGAGACAGCAGACGACACCATGTACTGATGCGCTTTCGCGATTTGCACGGCAAGCGAAGGGTCGGCGGCAAGCCAACCGATACGCCAACCGGTCATGGCCCAGGGCTTGGAGAAGCTATCGACCACCACGGTCTGCTCGCGCAGCTCCGGATGGCGCAGCGCAAAACGCTCGTAACCGTCTGTGTATACCAAGCGGTTGTACACATCGTCGCAGATCACGTAGATGCCCGTCTCGGCAGCGACACGCGCCACGGCATCGAGCGAAGCCGCATTGAAGATGCAGCCGGTGGGATTGTTGGGCGAGCAAATGACAATGGCCTTGGTCGCCGGCGTCACGCGGTCGCGTAGGGCATCCTCATCAATCTGGAAATCCGCACGCGCCGTGTCCAGAAAGACCGGGAAGGCATGGTTCACGCGCACGATGGATTCGTACAGGCCAAAGGCGGGCGTGGGGATGATGACTTCGTCGTTGGGCTCGAGCATCGCGAGCAAGGTCGCATGCAGCGCCTCGGTGGCGCCATCGGTCACGATGACATTGTCCGGAGCGTAATCAAAACCCTGGGAAGACATATACTCGCTGATGACCCCACGCAAGAACGGGGTTCCGTTGTTGGGCGGATAATGGGTCTCGCCACGCTGGAGGGCGCGAGTCACCTCGTCGCGAATTTCCTGCGGCGTATCGAACTCGGGCTCGCCAAGAGCAAGCGCGATGCAACCTGGGTGCTGGGCTGCAAGGGCGTTGATGCGGCGAATGCCTGAGGACTTGAGCCTCACGAGCGATGTGTTCAGAGAGCGCGGCATGGCGATCCAATCCGAGTATCATTTGAGCCGTTACAGGATAGTCCACTCGGATGCATTTGTGCAGTAGGCATTTTCCTGCAAAAGAACCGATTCGCGACCCAAGGGGAGTCGGAGCCGCCAGAGCCCAGGAAGGAAGGCAAGATGAGAGATAAAACTCAACGCCGTATCATCGTGCTACCCGCCTGCGACAGCAGCGCCGAGCCCACTGTCGCAGCGCGGCAGCTGCGCATTTCCTGCGCTATCGCCCACGACTTCGCCGACGCCGTTGCCGCCTACTCTCGTCTCTCCGCAACACAAGCACCAAAAGTCGAGCTGACGGAGCTCAAAACATGGCAGGAGGCGCCGCAGCAGGCGGAGCCGACATCGCTCGTGCTCGTGGGACCCCTTTCGACCAACGACGCCCATACAGGCATGCCCAGCGAAGCAATCGAACATATCGTCAAGAGCATTCCCCGCTCCAACGAGCCGCTTATATACGTCGTCGCCTATGGCGATGCCGCTCCGAGCGCGAGCGACCGCCAGGCGCTTGCCGCGCTGCGGCCTGACATCGAGAGGATGGGCGCAAACTGGGGAGGCGCGCTGCTCCTTGGCGGTGCCGACACTTTCGAGCACCTGTACCGTCTTCCGCGCCTCGGCACCCATCGCCGCCCCATCTCGAAGGCGATCGATTTGCTCGTCTGTGCCGCGCGCCTGGACGAGCCCCTCGATAAGGCAATGCGCTCCATTGGACACGAAGACCCCTGCAACCTTATCTGCGCACAGCCGGGCCTTCCTTCGATGCTTCGTCTTCACCAGGCAATCTGGCACCGATAGCGATAATCAATCGAATCCATACCAGCCACGCTTACCTGCCAAAACATTCAACAAGACCCCGCCAGCCCTCTCCGATAATTTGAAAATTCTGCATCAAACCGTATATCAAAAGGCGGTAGGGGTATTGTTATCCCCCGTAATTGTTTCTAGTGTTAAGGAATTGACGTGGCAGACGAATACGAAAAGCTCGCACGGCAGCTTATCGGCGAATTCAGCTCGATGCACCGGTTCATGTCGACGCGCGTGAGCAATGCCGTCTCGGGCGAGATGGCCGTCATGCGCGCGCTCATGCTTGCAAACGGAGAGCTCAGCCCTTCCCAGATTGCCGACCGTGCCTGGGTCTCTGCGCCGCGCGTTGCAAACATCCTGCGCAATCTTGAAGCTAAAGACTGGGTGACTCGCGAGCCCGACAAAGCCGACCGTCGCCGCGTGATTGTCAAGATCACGGAGCACGGACTTGCTTGCATAGAAGAAAAACGCGAGCTCTCCAACCGCAAAACCGGAGAGTTTCTTGCCGAACTCGGCCCCGACGACGCCCATGAGCTCGTACGCCTCATCCACCGCATGAACGAAATCATCGAGAAGAACCAGGGAACACGCCTGCGCGAAATCCTCTATAGCGAAAACCCCAAGCCAAAAGACGGCTTTTCCGATACACCAACGACCAACAACTAAGAAAGGAGGCCGCGCATGCGCATCATCAAGCTCTTCAAAAACCACATCCTGGCGTTGCTTGTCGCCATCGGCTTGATTGTCATCAGCTGTAACGCCGACCTAGCGCTGCCCAGCTTCATGAGTGAGATCGTCGACGTGGGCATCCAGCAAGGGGGCATCACCTCTCCGGTGCCCGACACCATCCGCGATGAATCCCTCTCGGACCTTGAGCTCTTCATGACCAAAGGCGACGCCAAACAAGTTGAGGACGCATACAGCAAGGCGGATAAAAACGGCGTGCGAACCTACATCGGCTCCGAAGAGGATCGTGCAGAAGAAGGCAAACTCACGAGCATCATGAGCCTGCCCGAAACCGTCGCCCTCTCGCTTGAGCAGGGTATCGACGCCAGCTCCATGGAAGATATGACCGATGGCAACGAGGGCTCGAACGAAGGCGGCGCCATATCCGCGCCTACGCCCGAGCAGATGGCAGTCATGACCCCCGAGGAGCTTGCCGCCATGCAGCAAAAGGCACAGGCGGCGGCAAAGATGCAAGAGCAAATCGATGCCGACGGCGGCAAGATCACCATGAAGAGCATGCGTATCGCTGTCGAGGGAGGCCTTGTTGAGCGCTCAAAGCTCGTCGAGGGCGCCAACAAGATGGCCGACGAGATGGGTTCCATGGGCGGATCCATTGTCACGCAGCGCGCCATCACCTATGTGCAGCAAGAGTACGAGGCACAGGGCATCTCCCTGAGCGATGTTCAGAACTCCTATCTTGCAAGCACGTCCGTCAAGATGTTCTCCCTGTGCGCCGTAAGCCTTGTGGCGACTATCCTCACGGGCGCCGTCGCCTCGCACACCGCCTGCACCATCGCGCGCGACCTGCGCCGCAAGACATTCAATAAGGTCATGCACTTCTCGCCCGCCGAAGTGGGCAAGTTTAGCCAGGCATCGCTTATCACGCGCTGCACCAACGATATCCAACAGATCCAGATGGCAACCACGCTCTTTATCCGCATGGTCATGATGGCGCCGATCATGGGCATCGTGGCCGTTATGCGCGTGCTCGCTACCCACACCGGCCTGGAGTGGACCATCGGCGTGGCCGTCATCGCGGTCTCCGCCGTCGTAGGTGTGCTCATGGGACTCACTATGCCCAAGTTCAAGAAGATGCAAAAGTACGTAGACCGCGTGAACCTCGTGGCACGCGAGATCCTTGACGGCATCATGCCCATCCGCGCCTTTGGCCGCCAAAAGCATGAGCTCGAGCGTTTTGACGAAGCGTCGTGCGACCTCATGACAACGCAGCTGTTCACCAACCGCGCCATGAGCTTCATGATGCCGCTCATGATGTTCGTCATGAACTGCGTGACCGTCCTTATCGTCTGGGCAGGCAGCCACGGCGTCTCCGACGGTGTCATGCAGGTGGGCGACATGATGGCCTTCATCTCCTACACCATGCAGATCGTCATGGCGTTCATGATCTTGACCATGGTCTCGGTCATGCTGCCGCGCGCCGAGGTCGCCGTCGAACGTGTAGAGGAGGTGCTCGCCACCGAGAGCTCCATCAAGGAGCCCCGGACCCCCAAGCTCCCTGCGGCAGACGGCGTTCACGGGCAGCTTGAATTCCGCGGCGTGAGCTTCCAGTACCCCGATGCTCGCCAGGACGTCATCGGCGGCGTGAGCTTTACCGTACGCGCCGGCCAGATGCTTGGCATCATCGGCTCCACGGGTTCGGGCAAGTCGACGCTTGTACAGCTTATTCCGCGCCTGTACGACGTCACCGGCGGCCAGATTCTGCTCGATGGCATCGACGTGCGCGATCTTCCGCTCTCCGAGCTTCGTCGCCGCGTGGGGTATATCCCCCAGCAGGGCACGCTCTTCTCCGGCACCGTCGAATCGAACCTCAAGTTCGCCGGCGAATCCGTGACGGACGAGAACATGCGCGAAGCGGCCCGCATCGCGCAGGCCAGCGACTTCATCGAGGAACGCGAAGGCGGCTTTGCCTCAGAAATCAGCCAGGGCGGATCCAACGTCTCCGGCGGCCAGCGCCAGCGCCTCTCCATCGCACGCGCCTTGGCAAAGCGCCCCGAGGTCGTGGTCTTCGATGACTCGTTCAGCGCGCTCGATTACAAGACCGACGCCTTGCTGCGCGAAGAGCTCGCACGCACCCAGAAGGACGCAGCGCTCGTCGTGGTGGCCCAGCGCATCGCCACGATCATGCATGCAGACCAGATCATCGTACTCGACGAAGGCGCGGTCGTGGGCCAAGGTACGCATGAGGAGCTCTTGCGCCGCTGCCCCGCCTATCTTGAAATCGCCCAGTCGCAGCTCTCCGCACGGGAGCTCGGGCTCAGCGAAGATGAAATCGCCGCCGTCATGGATGGCAGCGCTCAGGAAGGAGGTGTCCGCTAATGGCCGATGAGATGAGTAAAACCGAGGTGCCCAAGCGCCAGGCACGGCAGGCAGGCCCTATGGGCAGGCGCGGACCCGGCCGCGTGGTCGAAAAGCCCAAGGATTTCAAGGGCACCATGCTCAAACTCTTGAGCTATGTGGGTCGCCACAAAGTGGCCGTTTTCTTTGCCGCCGCCTTCGCCATGGCCTCGGTCATCTTCAACATCGTGGGCCCCAAGGTCTTGGGTCAGGTGACCACCAAGCTCTTTGAGGGGCTGGTCGCCAAGGTCCAAGGCACCGGTGCGGTCGATTTTGGCTGGATCGGCAAGACGCTGCTGCTCTTGCTGGGTCTCTACCTCGCTAGCTCCGCATGCAACCTCGTCCAGGGCTGGCTCATGACAGGCGTCACGCAAAAAATCTGCTATCGCATGCGCAAGGAGATCGCCCAGAAGATCACCGTCATCCCTATGAGCTACTTCAACGGCCACAGCAAGGGCGACGTGCTCTCGCGCATCACAAACGATGTCGACACGCTGGGACAAAGCCTCAACCAGTCCGTGACGCAGCTCATCACCTCCATCACGCAGATTATCGGCGTGCTCGTGATGATGCTATCCATCAGTCTGCCGCTCACTGGCGTCGTCGTGGTCACGCTGCCGGTCGCCGCCGTGATCATGGGCGTGATGATGCACTTCTCGCAGCCATACTTTCGCGAGCAGCAGCAGGTCCTCGGCGCCGTCAACGGCATTATCGAGGAAGACTTCGCCGGTCAAAACGTCATCCAGGTGTTCGACCGCGCCGATGCTTCCGTGGCAGAGTTCGACGAGAAAAACGACCGTCTGTTCATCTCGGGCTGGCGCTCGCAGTTCCTCTCCGGCTTGATGATGCCGCTCATGAGCCTGGTGGGCAATATGGGTTACGTGGCCGTAGTTGTGGTGGGCGCGCAACTCGCGCTCACGGGCAGCGCCACCCCGGGCGATATCCAGAGCTTTATCCAGTACGTGCGCAACTTCACCCAGCCCGTGCAGCAGCTCGCCAACGTGAGCAACACGATGCAATCCATGGCAGCCGCCACTGAGCGCGTCTTCGAGTTTTTGGCGGCGCCCGAGGAGGAGCAGGCCGCAGTCCCTCAGATTCCCAAGAAGCGTCAGGGCCATGTGGAATTCGAGCACGTCAAGTTTGGCTACTCGCCCGACAAGACCATCATTCACGACTTCACCTGCGATGCCCTGCCCGGCCAGACCGTGGCGATCGTCGGCCCCACGGGAGCCGGCAAGACCACGCTCATCAAGCTGCTCCAGCGCTTCTACGACGTTGACGGCGGCAGCCTGCGTGTCGACGGTGTCGACGTGCGCGACTGGGACCGCACGGCCCTGCGTGAGCAGTTCGCCATGGTGCTGCAGGACACGTGGCTGTTCAACGGCACGATCCGCGAGAACATTCGCTATGGACGCCCCGACGCCACCGACGAAGAAGTCGAAGCGGCAGCCAAGGCAGCGCGCTGCGACCACTTTATCCATACGCTCGCCGGCGGCTACGACTTCATGATCAACGAGGAGGGAACAAACCTCTCCCAGGGCCAGCGTCAACTTGTGACCATCGCCCGCGCGGTGCTTGCCGACCGCCCCGCGCTGATTTTGGATGAGGCAACCTCAAACGTCGATACGCGTACCGAGGAGCTCATCCAACGCGCCATGGATACCCTTATGGAAGGACGCACGAGTTTTGTGATTGCGCATCGTCTGAGCACGATTCGCAATGCCGATGTCATCCTCGTCCTGCGCGACGGCGATATCGTGGAGGAAGGCACCCACGAGGAGCTCCTCGCTCGCGGCGGCTTTTATGCCGAGCTGTACAACTCGCAGTTCGAAGAGGCCGCATAAAGGCGGGCGGCGAGTGTCTCTCGCCGAGCGTTTCATCTTGCTTGAGACGTGGACCACAGTGGAGCATCTCGCACAGTGGGGTATCTCGTCTTGATTGGGGTGCGGCTCATATTGGCTCGCACCCCTTTTTCATGCGTGAGCTGCATTTCAACAGCCATGCCTCGCTATGCCGCATGCCGGATCACGCCCCTTCCATGCGCAAGCCACCGTGGGCATGCATGTTGCGTCTTCGCAGGTAAAAGGCTGGTTGCAACGAACAGTTGCGAAAGTAAGTCTAAAATTCCAACCAAAGACGGTGGAGGCACCGGGGTGCTTTGCGCACACTGAGGACAGACGCGTCCGCAAGCACCCTCCCACGAAAGGAAACGATATGGACCCCACGATGGCGCAGCGCCTCGTTGATAGAAGAAAAGCCGCTGGCCTCTCGCAAGAGGCGCTCGCCGACAAGCTCGGTGTGAGCCGTCAGGCCGTCAGCAAATGGAAGCGTAGCGAATCCTCCCCCGACACCGACAACCTTATCGCACTTGCAGCCCTCTACGGAGTCTCCCTTGACGAGCTACTTTATGGTTCGCCCGCACAGCCGGACGCGGCAAAAACGGAACGGGAGGAACCCGTTTCCGCCCCAGAGAGCGCACGCAACGATGATGCCTGCGAACAGGCAGAGGAACCGGGGCCTTCAAACGACGATAGACCAGACTTTCATACAAGCGAGCGCGGTGAGCGCGTTCATATCTCCCTAAAAGAGGGCATCCACGTTGTCGACCCCGAAAAAGGAGAAGAGGTCCACGTGGGATGGAGCGGTATCCATGTAGAAAACGAGCGCCGCGGCGAGCATGTGCACATCGGCCCCGATGGCATGCGCATCGATTCTTCCGATGACGGGCATAGCGTACACACCAACGAAGACGGCACGGTGACCATCGACGGCGAGACCTATGCCAGCTGGAAAGATGCTCACGATCATTGCGACCTCCGGGGCAACAGGCATCGCGGCCCCTTCGGCCGCGCCTGGAGCAAGTTTCCTTTTCCGGGAGTAGTGCTCGTGGCCTACTTAATCGGAGGGATTGTCTACAACGCCTGGCTGCCCGGCCTCATGCTCGTATTTTTAATTCCAGCGTATTACATGGTTGGCAGCCTTATCGATCGGCGCAAACCCCTTACGTTTCTAAGCAGCATCTATCCCATCGCCTGTGTTGCATGGTTTTGCTACATGGCCTTTTTATGCAACCAAGCGCATCCCGCTTGGGCAATTTTCCTTACGATCCCCGTGGTCGAAGCGATTCTCCACTGGATTCGCAAGTCCTCACAAGGGCACAAGGCGCACTGAGACCCGATGCAGGACCTGGCGGGAACGGCCTTGCGGCGCGTCCATCTTGCGGTACGCTCGCCTCGCGACGCGTCCATCTCGCGAATGCCTAACAAGTGGTGGGTCTTCGTACATCCTCAGGCCTCCGATACCACCCTTAACGCCGTCATCCTCCATTGAATGGCGGTTTTCGCGCATTCCGGGGGCAATACTTCAAAACGAATGGCGGTTTTTCGTGCACTTTTAGACGAGTGGCGGTTTTTAAAACTTCTATTTGCCGAAAACGGGCCCGGGATGCACGTTTTACCGCCACTCGATCAGAAATGTTCGATTTACCGCCACACATTGCGACGCATATCGTGGCAGCGAGAAAACCGTTGATTCCTCCGCCGCACGTCGACCGTTACCCTCGGCCTCTCCATCATCATGTTCGTCTCCTCACAGAAACGAACATCTGTTTGCTTCTGTGCTATGATGATTAGCTAGCCTAAACGAAGAGAGGAGGCGTCCGTGACACTCGAAAACATGGATAGAGACATCAATGCGCTCATTGCAAAACTGCATGCCGACGAGCGCATCCATAAAAGCTCACATTTCTCTTCGACGCGCTACAACGACGAACCCATCATCTTCACAGGGCGCCAGATGTCCTCGTATATGCCAGACCGCTACCGCGAGATGCGCGCCATTTCGCGCTGGCAAGAAGGTGCCAACGGCGGGCGCGGACGGTGGCTTAGCGAGGATGAGTTTTTCTACCTTCAAGCAACCCTCATGGCCGATTTCGAAGACGATTGTCCCTACCAGGGAACCTTCAAAGCCTACTCGCCCACGTACAACGCCATGAGCGACCGGCAGCTTCGCGGCTACTTTACCTGGCGCACACAGGTACGTGCCGGCAACGTGGAGGAAACCTCGCTCTCCTTTGCCTTTGTCTACCTCTACGAGCTGCTCTGCGGTATCGGTTGCGCCGACGCGCAAGACGGCTTTCGGGCCATCAAGTCTTTTTGGGAGACCTACCGCACCTTTGCCCCCGAGCTCGACCGCTACGTCCGCGTTTGGCTGGCAGATTACGTTGTCTATCACAACCTGCCGGCATCGCTTTTGGAAGACAGCCGTACCCTCGAGTTCGACCGCGCGCTTATCGCGCTCAAACACGCGCAAGCCATAGCCGAACAACAGGCTCCCCAACAAAACACCCCCTCCCGCGGCGGCGCCCCGATCCTCATGCCGCCGAACCCCGAAGTCGAAGAGCCGCTCTTTCGAGCCATCGACACGCTCTCAACCTATCGCATCGCCGGCTCGAAATTCGCCAAGGACCACTACGACGATCTTCGCCACGTGGCGTGCGCCGTCTACCTGCGTCTGGCGGAGCACTACGCCAAGCATCGCAAGCTTCCCCTTATCGAAAGTCTGTTTGGCGAGAACATCTCGCTCCCCTACACGATGTTTGCCTCGGCGGTTTTCTTCGACCCCCAAAAGCACCCCGATTGCGACTATGAGCTGGACGAAGCCCATCGTTATCGCTGCCAGAAAGGCTATTGGAGCTGTCAAAAGTATCGAGGAGGGCGAGCACGCAACCCCAAGCTCGGCTCGGTTATGCGAGCGGTCGATTACGCCATGCGCGAAGCCTGGGATTATGCCCATCCCCTCAAGGAGAGCGACGTCCCCAAGTACATAGCGAAGATGATCGAACGCGAGGTATCCGAACGCCATGTCTGGGCGCTTGCGCATCGCCCCGTCAAAGTGAATATCGATCTCTCTCGCCTGCATAAGATTCGAAACGCCGCAGCCGAAGTTCGCGAGGCGCTGCTCATCGATGAAGAGCGTGACGAGGGTGTCAGCGCAAACGAGGCCGCAACAGACAGCACGTCATCTGTCGAGTCATTGCCTGCCGAAGCAATGCTCGACAAATCAACGGCAGCTGCAGATAAAGCAGACGAGCCCGTGTGCAACGATAGCCCCGCGGCGGACATTTCGCAGCAGCCCCATCTACCCGAAACAGCTCAGGATATCGCCACGTGCTCGGCAAAGGCCGCGTCTCCACTCGCCAGCGCTGCCGCAACTACACCTTTCGGCGCCGTTGCGAAAGGCCTCACACCCACCGTCACCGACCCCGCATCGGGCAACGACACCTCGCGCCCCCTCGATGCTAACCAGACCCAATACCTGACTGCCCTTCTCGCATCGGACACAGCCGCCCGCACGCACGCGCTATCCGCCGTGTCCACAAGCGAAGATATGATGGTCGACGCCATCAACGAGGCCCTGTTCGACCTGCTTGGAGATACCGCAATCGAGTACGGACCAGACGGTCCGCAGATCATCGAAGACTACCGCGAAGACGTGGAGGAGATACTCGCATGACCGATTTGTCCAATACCGTGCCGCGCATACCCAAACGCGTGGCAGCCGTGATTCTCAACTCGCTCAAAGGCGGCGTCGTGCCGCGCATCGGCCTGCCCTACATCACCGTAGGTCGCGAGACCGAGATTCGCGCGCTTTTAACCGATCTTTCCCTCATTGCCGATGGCGGCGCAAGCTTCCGGTTCCTGGTTGGACGCTACGGCGCCGGCAAGAGCTTCTTGCTGCAGACCATCCGCACGCATGCCATGGGCGAAGGCTTTGTAGTGGCCGACGCCGACCTCTCCCCCGAGCGGCGCCTGCAGGGAGGCCAGGGCCAGGGGCTTGCCACCTACCGCGAGCTCATTCGCAACCTCTCCACCAAGACGCGCCCCGAAGGCGGCGCCCTCAACCTCATCTTGGATCGTTGGGTCGCCTCGACGCTCGATACTCGCGCGAGCGAAGACACGGGTGACGACGACGAATCGCACATGCGCGCACAGCTTGACGAGCTTGAAGAGATGGTCCACGGATTCGACTTCGCGCGCATGCTCGTGCGCTATCGCACCGCGGCCCTCGAAGGCGACGACGAGGTAAAAAGCTGTGTCACCCGCTGGCTGCGCGGCGAATATCGCACCAAAACCGAGGCCAAGGCCGACTTGGGCACCTCGACCATCATCACCGACGACGATTGGTACGACTACGTCAAGCTGCTCGCGCGTTTTCTCGTTGGTGCCGGATACAAGGGTCTCATCGTCATGATCGACGAGCTCGTGAACCTCTACAAGATCCCCAACGCCATCACGCGCCAGTACAACTACGAGAAGATTCTCACCATGTACAACGACACCCTACAGGGCAAGGCGCACCACCTGGGCATCATCATGGGCGGCACGCCCACTTCCATCGAAGATCGCCGTCGCGGCGTCTTTAGCTACGAGGCCCTTCGCAGCCGTCTTACGCAGGGGCGTTTTGCGCGCGAGGACATGCGCGACATGTTGGCCCCTATCATTCGCTTGCACCCCCTCACCTATGAGGAGCTGCTGGTATTGATTGAGAAGCTCGGTCAGATCCATGCGGGCTACTTTGGCTACGAAGACACTATCACAGACAAGGACCTCGCTGCCTTCTTGCAGATCGAGTTTGGTCGTGTGGGGGCAGACACGCACCTTACACCGCGCGAGGTGATCCGCGACTTTATTGAGCTGCTGGATATCGCCTATCAAAACCCGGATGTCGACATCGCGGCCCTGCTGCGCGATGAAGGGACAATCGCGGGCGCTGGCACTCCCGCTGCGTCAAGCAACACGGGCGACAGCGGCAATGGGGACGCGGGTGCCGCGCCCTTTGCCGAGTTCACGTTGTAGCAAGCAAACCCCACCACCGGAAAGGAGGCTCTAACCATGAATGCATTCGATCGTTTTGCGCCCTTTGTGCAGGATTTTATCTACGCAAACGGATGGGAGAGCCTCCGCTCCATCCAGGTGGCGGCGGCGGACGCCATATTCAACACCAACGAAAACGTACTGCTCACCGCAAGCACCGCTTCGGGCAAAACCGAAGCGGCGTTCTTCCCCATCTTGACGCTGTTTTCCGAAGACCCGCCGGCAAGCGTGGGCGCTCTGTACATCGGCCCGCTCAAGGCTCTTATCAACGACCAGTTCTATCGCCTAAACGACCTGTGCGACCAAGCCGATATCCCGGTATGGCACTGGCACGGAGACGTCGCCGCTTCGCACAAGCGCAAGCTGCTGCAAAACCCCTCCGGCATCCTGCAGATCACGCCCGAATCGCTCGAAGCATTGCTGCTGCATAAGCACTCCGCCATCTCGCGTCTCTTTGGCGACCTGCGATTCATCGTGATCGACGAGGTTCACTCCCTACTGCGTGGCGATCGTGGTGGTCAGACACTCTGCCTCATCGAGCGCCTCTCCGCCATGGCGGGCGTCAATCCGCGGCGTATCGGCCTTTCCGCCACGATGGGCGACCCCGAGCGCACGGGCGATTTCTTGGCTGCGGGCACCGGACGAGGCACCATCATCCCCCGCTTTGATGAGCCGCGCCGCACCTGGCGGCTCTCCATGGACCACTTTTACATTACAGGCCCACAGGCCACAGAGCGCCTTACTGTCTCGACAGACCCTCAACCCGCCGAGGTCATATCGGTCGAAACGCTGCCCGCGGGTGTCCCCTCGGTAGAAGACGTTCTTGCGCGTGCATATGAACCGGGCGCCGAGCCACGCGAACTCGCTGCTTCGACTGCCCGCAAGGAAACCGTGGGACAGGAACCTCCACATGTACAAGACACCGCTCGGGATGCGACGGAAAACAACGCCGCAGACGTCTCCATTCCGCCTGCCGCTCAACAAGAACTTATGGCGCCGAGCGATACCGCCCCGCAAGATGCCGACCCCGGTATCGGATACATCTTTGAGCATACGCGCGGGCGCAAGTGCCTGGTCTTTGTGAACTCACGCGAGGAAGCCGAGGGCGTGTGTACGCTTCTTCGCCAGTATTGCGAGGCCATGCACGAACCCGATCGATTCCTTATCCATCACGGCAACCTCTCGGCTTCATATCGTCAATCCGCCGAAGAAGCCATGCGCGACGAAGAGCTGACACTCACCACCGTCACCACCGCCACGCTTGAGCTGGGTATCGACATCGGCCGCTTGGAGCGCGCTTTCCAGATTGATGCACCCTTTACCGTCAGCTCGTTCCTTCAACGCATGGGTCGCACCGGCCGACGTGACCTCCCGCCCGAGATGCACTTCGTAATACGCGAGGAGCAGCCCGAACCGCGCTCGATGTTGCCCGAAACTATCCCCTGGAAGCTCCTACAGGGTATAGCGCTCGTGCAACTCTACCTGGAAGAGCGCTGGGTCGAGCCCCCGCAACTCGACCGCCTTCCCTATAGCCTGCTCTATCACCAGGTTATGGCCACGCTTGCCTCCTGCGGTGAACTCACGCCCGCAGAGCTCGCGGGTCGCGTGCTCACGCTCTCGTACTTCCATCGTGTGACCGCCGACGACCTGCGCTGTCTGCTCCATTACCTGCTGGAGACCGACCAGATTGAACAAACGGAACGCGGTGGTCTCATCGTGGGCATCACGGGCGAGCGCACTACTAATTCATTCAAGTTCTACGCTGTGTTCCAGGAAAACGAGGAGTACACGGTACGCTGCGAATCCTCCGAGCTCGGTACCATCGTCAACCCGCCACCGCCAGGCGAGCGCATCGCCATTGCCGGTCATTGTTGGATTGTCGAAGAGGTGGACCACAAGCGCCGCCTGGTGTACTGTACGCAGGTCAAAGGCCGTGTTCCCGCCTATTTTGGCGATTGCCCCGGAGACATCAACACCCACGTGCTCGAACGCATGCGCCGCGTTCTGCGCGAAACCAGCTCCTATCCATACCTTATGGGCAATGCCCGCGCACGCCTCTTGCAGGCACGTCATGTGGCGCGTGCTGGAGGCGTCACCGAACGTCCGCTCATCAACCTGGGCGGCGACACTTGGGCACTGTTCCCCTGGCTTGGAAGCTATGCATTCCTGGCACTCGAGCGCCTGCTTAAAATCAAATGCGCAAAAGAGCTAGGCCTCAAGGGGCTTGATCCCTCGCGCCCCTATTTTTTGCAGTTCCGCATGGACGCCGACGAGGAGACGTTCTATGAGGTATGTACCGAGGCCGCGCAGAGCGACTTTGACCCCATAGAACTCGTCTATCCCGGCGAGGTGCCGTACTTTAACAAGTACGACCAGTTCCTGCCCGAATCACTCGTGCGCAAAGGCTTTGCCGAGGGCGTACTGGATATCGAGGGTATGCGTCGTCGCGTAGCCTCCTGGAGAGCATAACGGCCTGTCAAGTGATGAGGGTGCGGCATCAACCGTGCCCTCTCGACTGGCAAGACGCCAGCATCGATATGCACCCGAAGAGACCCGAACGTCTCACCCGGGCGTTAGAGCGTCCCCTTGAGGATTCCCTCGTTCGCATCAAAGCCCTCGCCCAAGATCTGGCCCACAAGGTCATAGCAATACTGCAGGGTAAAATCGCCGCAACCGGGAGCATTACGAATCGCATTTTGCGAGGCGAGCTCCTCGGTGTAGTCCGAAAGCTTGTAGACGCTCATAGACGGATTAGGCGCACGATGCGTGACCAGGGGCGTAAGCGAATACTCGGTAACCTTGCAAGCATCGCCGGTCTTTTCCAGCATGAGCTTGGCCATACCGCCCAGCATGCGTGGCTTTTCGATCTGGCCGGAAACAAAATTGCCCAAAGACCAGAACACGGGAACCTTCTTGCCGTCGGCACCGTCTCTCACATCGACGTTCTCGAGCACGTGGGGATGCGTGCCGATAATCGCATCGACGCCGGCATCCAGGAAAATCTGGCCGTACTCAAGCTGGGTATCGTCGGGAGTATAGACATACTCGGTACCCCAGTGAGGGAAAGCGATCACAAAGTCGGCGCCCGCCTCGCGTGCTCGCTTGACATCGCCGGGCAGGTCGCTCAGGTGCAACTTCTTGACGCACCAAGGAGCGCTATCCGGCAGCGGAATGCCGTTTGTATGCTGGGTGTAGTTGAGCAGTGCAACTTTGATGCCGCCACGCTCGATAATATGGATGGTGTCTGCCAGCTCCTGGCTATCCGCCACGCCGGGGACCACCATCTCGGGATGCTTATCGCGCCAATAGGAAAGATCCCATTTGATGCCTTCAAATCCCTGGTCAAGAGCATGGTTTGTGGCCGTAAGCGCTACGTCCACGCCCGCCTTCGCCTCGGCGTCTCCCAGTTCCTGGGGGCTATTAAAGTTAGGGAAATCCTCGAGGCCATGCTCGGTGCCGCCCAGAATCGTCTCCTGATTGACGATTGCGATGTCATTATTCGCAAACTCATCGGTCAAGTTCGCGAAAAAGTGATCGTAATTGTACGTTCCATCCGATCGGCGGCCGCTGTTCCACACACTCGTATGGATGAGCATGTCGCCCACCATCATGAGGGTAATGCTTTTGGTCGACTGCGCACCATCAAAAACCGTTGCAAGCTGAGGCTCAATGGCTCCCGCGGCAGAGGGACCGGATGCGGAACCGGCGCCAAACGGAAGCGCACAGCCCGAAAGGGATGCGGCGCCCGCACAACCAAGGGTGCCCAAAAGACCTGCTATGAACGCACGACGGGAAATGTCGCACGAAGAATGAAGTTCGACGTCATGTCGACGGAAGCGGTCCTGCTCCTGCGCCACGATAACCCCCACAAAAAACGCGAGCACTTAACAGCAGTAGCATACCGTATCGTCTGAATTTAACTACCTCAAAAAGCGAGCGGCACCTAAGGGAACGTTGGCTTCGCCCAGGCTGTAGAACGGCGAAATCTTCAAGCGACCAGAACCGGAAGCACGGCAAATACGCCGGGCGCCGCTGCACTTCGGCACGCAAAGATTGCCTAATCGAACAGCGGCTCGCCAGGAAAGTCCTCTCCATACGCGATAGCATCCGCAAAGGAGTAGTCCTCGTCTGAGGCGATAAGCAGGTAGTTGTCCTCTTCGCCCAACTCCTCGTCGGTGGTTTGTATCACACTGGCATGCGCAAAAACGCGCAGTGCGCTCGCTAGCGCATCGCGCAAAAACGAGATATCGGTACCGTGGTCGCGCGAGACGATATTGGCCATATACAGGCCGCCCGGGGTGAGATGTTCCCGCACCCGCTGTAGCGCCTGCACCGTCGCCACGCTGCGCACGGGATCTGCACCGGCAAAAACGTCGCTAATCACAACGTCGTAAAGCACAGGCTGAGCGCCCTCCATAGAGATGCGCTCGAGATACACGCGCGCGTCCTCAGTACAAATGCCCAAGCGCGGGCCTACTTCTTGCTCCAAACGGTCAAGGTAGAACCACCGACGCGCCATCTGAACGATAGCGGGATCGGCCTCGACCACATCCATCCAAACGTCGTCGCGAGTGGCAAGCAACGCCTTGGGATATGAGAACCCGCCACCGCCAAGCATGAGCACACGACCGATACCATGGGCGTACCATGCCCTCATCTGCGGCAGGGCCTCAAACATCGTATCGAAGGCGCGAATGTACTCAAATACCGGCTCCGACCAGCGCTCTCCCAAATACGTAGCCGACTGAAAGACGCCTCCCTGGGCAAGCACGCGCACCTCGGAGCCGTCTTCGAGCTTGAGCACCTTGACACGGGCACGACCCGCGCGCGTGCGCACCAGTTGGATGCAACGCGCACCTGCAGCCAGCGCGCCTCCAAGCGCCGCCGCGCCCAACGCCACGCCAACCGCCGTCGACACGCTCTTGTTTTGCAAGCTCCCCATAGCTACAGCTCCCGCGTTTGATAGAGGCCGTTATCGACAAATCCCTGAGTCCGATAATACTCCCGGGTTCCGATAGCCGAAATCACGTTGATGCGCGCATATCCCGCCTCGCGCGCCATCTCGCATGCCCGCTCGATCAGACGACGGCCCAACCCCATATGCTGAGCCCCGTTGCCCGCGGCATGCAGGTGTGCCACCTTGCCGTACACATGCACCTCACGAATCATCGCTTCACCCAAATGCACGGGAAGTTCTGCAGAATGCTTACGCACATACTCCTGACTGGGCAAAGAGAGCCGCAGGAATCCGGCGATGCGGTTTTCATCGTCGACCCATTGCAAGAAACGCTCGCTTGTATTGGTGGTCTTATAGGACACGACGTCGAGATGGAGCTCGTCGAGGGCCACTTCGCGCCCAGCAATCTCGCGATAGCGAATCTCTTCGACACGACGGGCCGCCGCCTGGTCTTGGCCCAGGCGCAGCTCGACAAGTTGGCGAAGATTGGGCTTCTTGTTGCCTACTTTAATATCCCCCGAAGAGAAGTCTCTGATCATGCGGGAGATACGCGTGAATGCCGGTGTGGCCAAAACATCGTCGGCGAGGACATCGAGCAGTTCGTCTTCCGTGTAGGGGCGCCACGAGCCGTCCTCGTATCTCGCGCAAAGGCGCGCGCCCTCGATGAGCGCGCAGGGATAGAGTTTGATCTCGTCGGGCTGGAATGCAGCTTCACTCACAAGGCGTACGTAATCAAGCTTGTCCTGCTCGGGCGTGGCGCCCAGAAGATTTGCCATTGCGTGAGCATGGATCTTAAAGCCAAAGATGCGCAACAGGTCAAACGACTGGGCGACGCGCTCGAGCCTGATGCCGCGTTCGTTAAGGTCGAGAATGTGCTGGTTCAAGCTCTGTACGCCCATCTGGATCTTCGTGGCGCCCAGGCGGCGAATGAGCGTCAATGCTTGCGGCGTCACCGCGTCGGGACGCGTCTCGATCACAAGCCCCACCACGCGATGCACGGCGGTCTCGTTGATACGCTGCTGGCGTTCGAGCTCCTCGAGCGTTCCCACCTGGAACTCCGCCGCCCTTCCCCATGGGGAGTTTTTACCGTAGAGCTTCGCCATGCAGCGATTGTACGTAGCATCTGTATCGGACATGTCGTCGATGCGCTGCTGCCACGATGCGACCCCGCGCGCAATCGCCTCTGCGTCCGTCGAGACGCCAAGGTCACGATATCGCGCGCGTCGATCGAGAACCGCCTGCGGGACCTCGTGCGGATCGGTCTGCTCCAGCAGCTCCGCTGCGCGTTCGCGCGTAGATGCGCCCGGGTCTGCGAGCATGGGATTTGCCGCCACACCCGCCACGGCGTTGTCGTTGAGGGCGCGGAAGAGCTCAGTCACAAACCAGATTTGGTACTCGCGCGGATAGTCGCTCCAGGTGCCGCCGAGCACGATGAGCTCGATCTTGTCGGTAGCATGCCCCATCTGCGTAAGCGCCGTTAGACGGGCACTCACCTGCAGATACGGATCAAAACAGTTTTGCTCCGCACGGGCGCATGCGGGCTCGGCATGCAGGTAGCTCTTGGGCATGCGCAGATCGTTGGGACAAAAGAGGCAATCGCCCGAGCACGGCCACGGCTTGGTGATAACAGTGATGGTCGCCACGCCCGAGGCCGTGCGACGCGGCTTCATACGCAGGACCTGCATCAGGCACTGCTCGAGCTCGGGCGTGACATTCCACGCGGACCATCGCTCGTTGTCCTCGCGTTTGACGCGTTGGTAAAACGGCAGCAGGCGGCGCTTCGCGAGCATTCGCTTATCGGCACCCTCGCGGCGTGCCTCGGCATGTATCAGTTTGACGAGCACTTGATCGTCGACGGTCTCGCCGCGGCGCAGGCGCTCAAGTATGTTCAAAATAATCTGTTCCATGCCCCCATTGTAAAGGCAAAGGCGCCGGTGCCGACCTCGGCCCCGGCGCCTCCATCAAACGGCGCATCTATATCTTCGTCTGGCCCGCTACTCCGGATCAAATGACATGTCGCCCGAACCGACCTCAAAACGATACGTGGCAGACTTATCGCCGTTATCGAACTCATGATTCAAAATGGTCTCGCCATCGTAGCCAAGCGGAAGGAAATCGCTCTCGAAGTCGCCGCCGCCCACGGTAAGGCTCGCCTTAAAGCCCGTAGAATTCGGAACCGTCATCTCCACATCGCCCGAGTCCACGCTTGCGTCCATCGACTTCGCGGGGGCCTGGTAGAGTTCGAACGTCACATCGCCCGAACCGACCTCGGCATTCAGAGTGTCGGTCACGGTGCCCGCAAACGCGACGTCTCCCGAGCCCAACGTCAAATCAAAGTCGTGGCACGCAATGTCCGCGACCGTCAGGTCTCCCAACCCCACGTTTGCCGTAATACCTATCATGTTATCGGCAAGCTCACGCGGCAGTTCAATGGTGACCTTACGGTCATGGGCGCGCTCGTCATCGCAGTCGAACTGGCTAATCTTGAGTGTAGAGCCCTCAATCTTGGCCAGATCCTGAGTGGCGGCATCGGAAGCAGACGCCCCCTTTGCAACGTTCCCGCTTTCGATGACACGTACCGGTCCGCCAGAGACACGTTTAACCTCGACCGTCCCCGACGTCACGTCCAAGTCAAGCGATGTGAACGCGTCGGCATCAAACGTTTCGCTCGAAAGCTGTTGAGGCCGAGCGGAATAGTTACCGCTATCCAAAAGATCGTCCTCGTCAAGCGCATCGTCCATACCAGACAAGCCGGATACAACATCGTCGAGATCCCACGGGCCATCAAAATGAATCAATGTCCGCGAAACGCCAAAGACAAGCCCAACAATGAGCACAAACGCTCCGATGCCAACACCCAGGCGTACCTTGGATTCATGCGAAAGCTTCATCATTCGTCACCCTCTTTGGCACATGGCTCAG
>OKRW01001388.1_pt1 | contig 20745 bp, 25 predicted proteins | sample 1601151 | NCBI WGS metagenome assembly OKRW01 (sample SAMEA3541471, study PRJEB24748) | human gut metagenome | biome: human gut; feature: human-associated habitat; material: faeces | place: China | collected 2012 | reverse complement strand
CAATATTTTAAAAAAATCAACAAGTCAACCAAAATTTAATTTTGGCGGACACCCTAAAGTAAAAAAAAAAGTAGTACTGAGAGGTTAGTTTTCTAATAAATATTCATCTAATGGAACTTCTTTAATAATTACTTCAGCTTCATTATCCCAATATTCAATATGATTTATTAATGGTTTGAATTGAGGATATTTCTTAACAAATTGGATATCTTCCTCTACTTCAAATTTTAAATAATCATCAATGTTCATTTGCTCTTTTTTATAATTAATTTCCCAAATTTGTTTAAGAAGATCATCACGCCTACCCACAAAATCTCTTCGTTCTTTGTTGAATGTATTATTATTCCCAAGAAGTGCTGATTCAAGATCCCCAGGGATTGGTTCTTCAAGAATTATTAATTCAGCTAAAATTTTAGCAGGCATATTCTTAATAAATTCCTTATCACAACGAACATACTTAATAACAACCATAAACAATAACCTCCATCAAAAGTTAAATTTTAATTGCATCTTTTTGAAGCAAACATACACATGTCACTGTCAAAATCTTTTAAAAATTCAAAATTCTTCATAATTTTCACCTAGTTTGTATATCTTTTAATCAAGATAAACACAAGTAAATATTATTCTGTTGGAATTGATATATAAATGTTGCTATAATGTATACAAAAAGTTAGTTAAAAAAATGGGACGGTTAATTAGGTCAAAGTTTAATTGCATCTTTTTGAAGCAAACATACAACATTACCGGTCGTTAATGTGAAAAAAATCGAAGAAATTAATTTGTTTCTTATTATTCCTTCATGACATCAACAAGTTGTTTTTCAAACTGCATAGCCTCGGTATATAGGTCATTCAGTATGCATATTACTTCTTCGTCTGTTGATTTGCTAACATCGACACGTTTTGTAGAAAACGGAACCCTCCATCTCCAATTTTTCCCCCTCCTCCGTGGAGGAAAATGCTCTGAGATTATTTCGCAAATAGCTTTTAAATCCTCTGGAATATTCTCGGCACTGAGAGCCATTTTAAGGTACAATTTTCCTTCATCTTCATTAACAATTTCATAAAAATAATGGTTTCTTGTTCCCCAACCGCTTCTGGCATCCTTAGCATCAGGAAGAATCCTGCTCATAACATCTGTGGTGAATCGGGTAAAAAGTTTAGTGCAGCAGTCTGGATTGAGATGTATTTCTCCAGTTTCATCCTTTACACCAGCCCAACCCATTATAAGTGCAGTCACATGATCTCTTGCATCCACATTCTCGTCATCTGATGGAATAATAATGTCTGAAATGTTTTCCTCAGTTATTTCTGGAGGCATATCCCTTCCATCGTTTACAAAAGAAACATGGAGCAGTTCTTCTTTCTGTTTTGTGTCTTCAAATTTGAAATCCCAGCGAGTTTCCATGAAGGATAGAAGTTTCATCCCTCTGTCATAAATGTGTTTTGCATCCCAGGAATCTTCTTTGGAGATTTCAATTTCACAATGACAGCCATTTGAATATCCTCTGGCCTTTTTGTCATCAAAACTGTCATTTTGCAACTTTGAATTGATGCTCTGAGATAGTGGCAACATATTACCTAACGATGCAGACAGAGTCTTAATTTCTTCTGGTGTGAACTGTCTGAAGTTGTTACGCCAGTATAGTTTTGTTGGTGTCTGAGGCAAAATATGCTCTACCGTAATTTTGTCCTTTACAACCTTTGTCAAATCAGCCCATGACAACTTGTCGAGCTTATACTTTGATGCCAATGAATACTCATACTCGTATAGAAAATAGCGAAGCTCTCTCCAACTATAAAAACCATCCTGTGAGATAAACCGTTTGTTCATTCTTGTAACGAAAACTCTCACAGCGTCTGCTGCATTTTCATTTGTTGTATTTATGAGATCTTCCGTCACATCAGAAAGCGACATATTTTCCATGTACACTTTGTGGGTTTTACGGTAATAATCGCTACTCTTATAACTGGACTGATACATTGCCATACGGAATGTGATAAATATGAATCTTTCTACAGCCTTATAGAATGCGATTCTTTCATATTTGGAATATTCAAGTCTTGGGATTAATGAAACAGCAACAATAGGTCTGAAGTATCCAATACCAATACGATTCAGTTTCTCTATCCACACCTGCTCTTCTTCTGTTATATCTGGGCATTTTTCCGGATAGAAAGTATAATACCAATACTCTGCAGTCTCGTTGAGACTGTTCACATAATCTATTATTTCTTTAGGTTGTAGGAACTCGTCTGTCACATTCGGTGATGAATCTACTTCTATGTCATCGTCATCGTCCTGCTGATCAGACATAAAAACTGTAGGATCGTCTTCATCGGGATTAACTTCGATGATGTTCTCGAAAATTGATTTATGCGAGAACTTTCTTAATAGGAATTTGATGTAGTCATCTCCACGCTTTCTGGAATATGAATAATAAATAATCCAGTGAGCTCTAAGGAATTCATCATCGGAAAGTAAATTATTCTCATTTCTTCCAAGCTGATAGTATACCTCACTCCATGCCTTGTTAATAAGTTCTCTCAAGGCGATTTGGTCTGTTCCGTCAAGTATATCGCTTGAGTATAGCGTAGTCAGATAAATAAGGCGGTTTTTCAAAAGCTCGAGATTAGTCAGTCTCTTGCCTCTGTTGTTCATAGTCTCGAAAGCAACAAACACATCATAGTCATCTTCTATTTCGTGGATATTAAACATGAGCTTCAATGTGAGTTTCCGATACAGATCAGTAATTCCTTCTATTCCTTTTTTCTCGTAATAGGCCAGGAGTTCCTTCCCGAAGAACTCTTTGGCATACTTAAGATTCTTTGTATAATACGTTTCTTTGATAGTGCCGCCATACTCCTGACCGAGCACTTTGTATTTTAGATATTCTGCGCTCGGATTGTCGTTTTCATAACCGAACATATAGGTGATGATAAGATCCTCTGGCGGTCGTTTCCTACTGATGTATTTTGCTTTGATGTCTTTTATATTCTCAAATCCAAGATATATCTCCTCATAGCTTTTTCCGATATTATCAGGCAACTGGCATGTGAATTCGATAATTTCATTAAGCATTATTACAAATGTTGTAAGCCTCTGTTGCCCATCAACAATGTGGTATGCCTTAAATCCACTCTGAAGGAGCCATGAGTCATCATTGCCCAGTTTCCTGCTTTCTTCCTGATTCAGTTTCTTTAGTGATAGAAGTCCAGTGTAGTGGTATCTATCAGACTGAAGGTTAACTATGTCTTCCCAAAAATCACGAAGTTGTTGGCTTTGCCATGCATATCCTCGTTGATAGTCAGGTATTCTGAATATCTTGTTTTGAAATATTTGTGATAGTGATTGTAATTCGTTCATTTTATAACACAACTTTATATATTTCTAAAATGTCAAAGTTTAATTGCATCTTTTTGAAGCAAACATACTCCATGTTATCCATCCAATATATAATATTATTAATTCTTTTAAATCAAATAGCTATAATTTATCAAATAATGATGTGAAATAAGGGTATTTTCTAATAAATATGTCAATTTCATAATCCATTAATTCTGGATCATTCATTGTACTTCTAGAATTTTCAATTTTATGTTCCAATAATCGTTTACTCAATAAATCTTTATTGGTAGCATTTTTCCTAACTTTAAATAATAACCTTTAGGTAACTCCATTCGAATTTTATAGGGTATCCAATCTTCCAGTTCTGTTAAATCTTGAAAATATTTTTTTAATTCATTTTTATTAACTTTATATTTTCTTTTATAAACCATAGATTCTCCCTCTTAAAAAATCAAAGTTTAATTGCATCTTTTTGAAGCAAACATACTTTATTTTTATTTTCTTTTTTATACTATTTAAACACGTGTTAATTCTTTTTTGAAAAGTATTATTAGGAAAGTATAAAAGTATTACAAAAATAAGAGGGTTTTCCTAAAATTATTTACCAGTTTAAATAAAACCCACTATATTCCGTATTATTAAGTAATGATTTTACTAATTTTTTTGTTTGATTTTCAATGATTTTAGCATAAGTTACTTTTTCATTTTCAAAAGTCAAATCACTATGAATTTTGGCCATTATTTCGCCGGCTAATAATTTTCTTGATTCTAATTTTAATGAATTGTTTCTTTTATCAATGTTTGTTTCGTTGATTTGGTTGGTGTTTATTAATTTGAACACTGTTTTATCAACGATTTGTTGTCTAAATTCTTCTATTAAATCAAAAATTAAGCTTTGTCTTCTTTTTAAATCTGCATGCAATAATCCGCAGTATGGATCAAGCCCTAATGTTACAATATTTTTTGCAATTTCTGAAGCAAGTATTGCATATCCATAATTTAACATAGAATTTACAACATCATTTTCTGGTTTTTGATTTCTGTTTTTGAAATTGATTTCATCAGGCAGCAGCAAACTTACTGCTTCCCAGTAATTAACGAAGCTATTCCTTCAAATCCCATTATTTTATTTTTAGATGTGAATATATTATCATTTAGAGTTATTTTAAAGTTTTTGAAATCTTTTATGTTTTGTTTAATTTTATTTTCAATTATTTTAACTTCTTTGATTTTTTTATTTTTATTTAATGTTTTAATTGTTGATTTTTGGTTTTTCATTTTAGATGTTATAAATTCTTTTGAAATTAAAAGGCCTTTATGATTTTCACTAGCTTGATATTGTAATTTTTTTAAAACAATATTGTTCTGATTTGGAGACTCTAAAATATAGTTGATTTGACCAAAGTAGTTGATACTAATTAATTTAATATTGTTTTTTGCCATCAGATTTAATGCATCGAATGTTATATGACCTTTAGCCATTATAGTTATATCTGATACTTTGTTTGCAGAAATTCTATATATCTCATTGTCTTTTTCCATGACTACTATTTGATTGTCTTTTTTCTTAGTGTTTTATTGTAGCCATCAATTATCAATTTCATAATATCTTATATTTTTCTTCTTCTAGATTTATTTCTTTTCCAAAATATGTGATTTTATTATAACATGCCCCACATATTGGAATTATAATTATAAACCCGTTTTCATCAGGTATTTTAGATATTTTTTCTTTTAAAACAAGTATTTCATTATTATCCAAATTTCCAATATATGTTTTTTCACTTATTTGTTTAAATGCATTGTAGTTTAAGATTCTTTCAAGTTTTAAAATATCTTTTTTGAATTTTAAATTAAATAAAACTAGAATTTTCAATTTTATCACATTTTTTAATTAATATCCATATTTTTTAAGTAATTCCAAATTTATGACTCAAATCAGAATTTTAAAGTTTATTAATTATTTTTTCTAATAAACTTCCTATTCGGTTATTTTATTCAAAAATACTTAAAGTATCCAAGGAGAGTAATAATAAAATGATTATAAAACTTATTTCTCTTTAATTATCATATCTTCATATGAAATATCACTATCAACACATCTGATACCAAATGTAAAAATATTATTTACAATATATGTATCTCTATTAAGTTTACCCTCCTGATATTTAGGAGGTAACTATAAAATCAACATTATATTTTTACTGTTTTCCAATCAGAACTGTTTAGTACATTTATACAATTAATTGAAACTATTAAACTAATAAAAAGTAAAGATATTAAAAGTTTCTTTGAAATCATATGATTTTATTTGTATTAACTTACCTATAATATTCTGTTAACACGTGAAAAATCAATTCATTCATCGAAACTTAAGCAGTTTTTTTCTAATTTTTATATTTTTTAATTTTCACGTTTTTTAAGTAATTCCAGACCTATGTCTCCCAGTTTGTATTTTTGGATTTTTCCGCTTGTTGTCAATGGGAATTCATCAACAAAGAATACATGTTTTGGAACTTTATATCTGGCTATTTTACTTATTGCATAGTCCCTTACATCTTCTTCAGTTAAATCTGAGCCTTCTTCTTTTATTATGAATGCTCCTACGATTTCACCGTATTTTTCATCAGGTATTCCTGCTACCTGAACGTCCTGAACTCCGTCTATTGTATATATGAACTCTTCGATTTCACGTGGGTAGATGTTTTCTCCTCCACGGATAATCATATCTTTAATTCTTCCGACAATGGAATAGTATCCGTCTTCATCAATGGTAGCCAAGTCTCCGGAGTGTAAAAATCCGTCATCTTCAATGACTTCTTTTGTTTTTTCAGGATTTTTATAATATCCTTTCATTACATTAAATCCTCTGCAGACTATTTCTCCTTTTTTACCTACTTCAGTTATGTCTTCACCAGTATCCGGATCTATAAGCTTAACTTCAACATTTGGGAAAGGAGTTCCTACAGTGTTTACTTTTTTCTCAAATGTATCTGCGGCATTTGTTTGTGTCATTCCAGGAGATGCTTCTGTTAGACCGTATACACTGGTGATTTCAGTCATGTTCATTTTGTCTATTACTTCTTTCATGGTTTCAACAGGACATGTTGATCCCGCCATGATTCCTGTTCTAAGTGATGACATATCAAACATATCAAACATAGGATGTGTCAATTTTGCAATAAACATTGTTGGAACACCGTGAATTGCAGTACATTTTTCCTTTTGAATAGCTGAAAGAGCTAAAAGCGGATCAAATTCCTCCAGCATTACAATAGTTGAACCATGTGTAATTACTGCCATGACTCCTAAAACTGAACCGAAACAATGGAATAATGGTACCTGAATACATAATCTGTCCTCTTCAGAGAAGTTCATATTTTCCCCGATGTAATATCCGTCATTTAAGATGTTTCTGCTGGTAAGCATTACTCCTTTTGGGAAACCTTCTGTACCGCTGGTATACTGCATGTTTACTACATCATTATTGTCAAATTCTTTTTTGATTTCTTTTAGGATTACATCATCCTGATTTTGACCTAACAATAATAATTCGTTAGTGTTATACATTCCCCTATGCTTGTCCTGACCTACATGAATAACATGTTTTAAACATGGAAATTTTTCTGAAGTTAATTTTCCTCTCTGACATGTTTTAAGTTCAGGCACCAAATCATAAATAATATCAATATAATTATTGTCTCTGAATCTGTCAGTTAATGCTAAAGCTTTCATATCTGACTGTTTAAGAATATACTCCAGTTCATGACTTTTATAAGCAGTATTTACAGTTACTAAAACAGCTCCTATTTTAGCTGTTGCAAACATGAAAGTCAACCATTCAGGAACATTTTTAGCCCATATTCCTACATGGTCCCCTTTTCCAACACCAATAGATAATAATCCTTTAGCTAAATTATTAGCCCTTTCATTAAATTCGGAATATGTGAATCTCAAGTTTCTATCAGGATAAATTAAAAATTCATGGTCCGGAAGTCTTTCTACTTGTTTTTCAAAAAAATCTGCTAGTGTATCTTCACTGAATAACATTTTTTTAACTCCTGAAATTAAATTTAATCGACCGGTGTGTATATTACAGCTAAAATTTTTGCTGTTTCATCATTTGAACTGTGTACATGATGTGATACAATTGAATCATAGTAAATACTGTCACCAGTTTCTAAAACATAGTTATTTTGACCATAAATAACTTCAATTGTTCCTTCAAGAACATAAAGGAATTCTTCACCTTCGTGAGAGCTAAGTTCATGGCTTTCTTCAGCATCCACTTTAAAGTCAATGATAAATGGTTCCATGTTTCTGTCACTTTTTCCGGCAGCCAATGAGTAGAACTCCAGGTTACTGTTCTCGGTTTTGTTTTCATCACCTGAGAAGTATACTACTTTGTCACTTTTTCCTTTTCTAACTACTAATGGTCCTGTCTGTTCATCATCATCAATAAAAGTACCTATTCTAACGCCAAGTACTCTAGCTATTTTTGTTAAAGGAGTAAGAGATGGTATAATTTCCCCGTTTAATATTTTTTCAACTAATTCAATGTTAACATCACTGTCATTAGCTAGTTCGTCAAGTGATACATTTCTAACTTCCATTAAAGTTTTGATTTTTTCTCCAATTTTATTTTTATTAGGCATTTTTTCCACCTTAACTCTTTAATATAAAATAATATGTATTTTATCACTAATAAACGTGTTTTCAGATATTTAAAAATAAGAGAATATAGTAAAAATTATTAAAAAATAATATATAAACTGTGTAAAAAAAGAAAGCTCTGCGACATTTTAAGCAATGCAATTATCGCCAGACGTTTTTTAATAAACAGAAATGAGGTTTTTAAACTGATAACCTCTAAACATGTTTAATATTTGTATAATCAGATATTTCACTATTGAATGTAGCTAAATTTGAAACATTCAAATCATGAATATCACTGTGTCCTGTTATTCTTGCAAAAGTTTTAATTTCTTCAAGACTTGCATTAAGATAATTGGTTAATCTTTTTGCTCCAATATCTGTTTTTAATCTGGAACGCAGTTCTTTATCCTGTGTTGCAACTCCCACAGGACATTGCCCTTTATCACATAATCTGTACTGCTGACATGCCACTGCAATTAAACTGGCTGAAGCTATAGCTATTGCATCTGCTCCCATAGCTAATGCTTTTGCAAAGTCACTGGAAACTCTTAAACCACCAGTAATTACCAGATCAATATCCAAATCATGTTCATCCAGATATTTTCTGGCTCTGTGTAATGCAAATATTGTTGGAATACTTGTTGAATCCCTAACTAATAATGGGCTGGCTCCAGTAGCTCCCCCTCTTCCGTCAACTGTAATGAAATCAGGTTTGGCATAACTAATAAATTCCAAATCATTTTCAATATATCCTGCAGCTATTTTAATACCTATCGGACGGCCTTCAGATTTTAATCTTAATTCATCTACCAGATCTTTTAAATCTTTCTTAGAATTAATATTCGGGAATCTTGATGGGGATATTATGTCTTCACCTGCTTTTTTACCTCTTACTTTGGCTATTTCAGGCGTTACTTTATCACCAGGCAATAATCCACCCATTCCGGGTTTTGTTGCCTGACCTATTTTAATTTCAATTGCATCTGAAGTTTTTAAGTTTTCATCAGTTACTGAATACTTGTTCGGAACATATTCAAAAATGTATTTGTATGCCTCATTTTTAACTTCCGGCAGTATTCCTCCCTCTCCACTACACATTGCTGTTTTAGCCTTAAAGCTTCCTTTAGCCAAAGCAATTTTACTTTCCTTAGACAAGGCCCCGTAAGACATGTGGGATACATATACAGGATTTTCAATAACTAAAGGTTTTTCAGCATTTTTACCAATTACCGTAGTAGCTGACACTTCTGCATCTTCTTCTAAAGGCATAGGATTTAACTGGTTTCCTAAAATAAGAATATCATCCCAATCAGGCATTGGCAATTCTGTAGCCATTGGTGCTGTAATGGGTTTTCCGGAATCGCATAACTTATAAATGGTGTCCATATGTCTTACTGATTCATCATTTCTGATGTACTGTTTCGGAAATGAAATTAACCAATTGTTTTCATTTATTTCAGCTGGTTCAAAGTTAGATATATCTGATCCGCAATCCGGACATTCTTTAAGGTCTTTTAATGGTATTTTTTCAGTTTTTTCATCATGAATATAATTACAAATCCTACACTGATATATTCTATATTCTGTTTTTTGGATTGCTTTGAATTTTGATAGCGGCGAACCGCATACCGGGCATTTTCCAAGTTTAACAAGTACCTGACCCTCTTTTTCTTCATCATAAACATAATGACAAACTTCACATTCATATGTCTTATAGGCCATATCTTTTTTCATTATTTCAAAATTAGAAACATCTGATTTGCAATCAGGACATTTTTCAAGTTCTTTAAAGGATTTGCCTTCTTTTTCTTCATCATGAATATAACCGCATATCTGGCACTGGTATTTCATTTTACCAACTCCACCATAATTAATATATTATATAACTTTAACAATAATATAAATATTTTTATATAATATAATTAATTCAATGTTAAAAAAAGTAAAAGTTTATAACTGTTTAATTGAATAAATAAAACATACTATGAACAACAAATCTTTCTGGAACAGATATGCGTCAGTTTATGATAAAATTATAGGCAATAAAATAAACAATAACGAGATGTTTAATTTTATTTTAAAATACACAGGAAAAGATGACAGATTAATAGAGGCAGCCTGTGGAACTGGTGCTTTTACCTGTTTATTATCACCAAATTTAGGGGAAATAATTGCCTTTGACTATTCTGAAGAAATGGTTAAAAAAGCTAAAAACAAAACTAAAAACTTAAACAATGTTGAAGTTTCTGTTGGAGATTTAAATAATATAAATTATGAAGACAATTATTTTGATGTGGCGCTGGCTGCCAATGTGTTGCACTTATTGGATAAACCTGAAACAGCTATAAGTGAACTTACACGAGTTGTTAAGGATAATGGAATTTTAATACTTCCTACTTATGTAAAAGGAAATACTTTTCAGCGTCTGATGCTTAAAACATTAAAATTATTTATTTTTGAAAGTAATGAATGGTCCAAAAATGAATATTTGTGTTTTTTAAAAAATCATGATCTTGAAATTCTTGATTATGATGTGTTTAATGCAGGCCAGCCGTTATGTGTGGCCATTATCAAAAATTCCAAATAATTTTTTTCTACAATAGATTTTTTTAAAAACACATAATTTTATTTTAATCAAAATAACAATTGATTTAATTGGATACAATAGACTTTTTATTAAAATAATTAAAGCTTTCTTAAAAATTTAAAAAAATAATAAATGTATGAAATTAAAATTTGTCTTTGAAATAATTTCCAAGTTTTTCCGTGAACTCCTGCAATAGGAAATATAAATTCTGCAATCCTATTAATTGAACATAAAACAACAAAGATGCATTCAATAATGCAAATGCATCAATAATTGTTGTATAGCCGGCAGAACCAATTTTTTAAAACTAAATGAATCCAAATCTATCTGAAAATTCATCGTAAGATAAAAATCCGTCACGGTTTGAATCAAGACTTTCAAATTCAGAAATGATTACTTCTTCCGGAGAATAACCGTCCCAAAATGAATCCTCCATTATATATTCAGTTAATTCTTCAAATTCATCAATACTAAGTTTTCCGTCATGATTCGTATCCAGTTCATTAAAGGTATCAGAATAAGGATTTGTACCTAATCTGGCATAGAATTCCTCAGTGGTAAGTGTTGAATTTGGTGAATTTTTAACTATATCCTGAAGTTTCTTAATATCACTGTCTTCTTTACAGCTTGCTTTAAAAAGTTTATCACCTGCAGAGAAATAAAAAACATTAAAATCATACGAAGATTTTGAATAGATAGCTAAAACATCACGGTGGTACAGAGTCATTTTAGTGAGGCTTGAATTTTTAATTGTATTTTGCTCATCAGGCAATGAGTTATCCTGAATCAGATCAATGCCAAATTTGTCGGTATGGTAACCTGTATTATCTGGAGTAAACTCCCCATTTGACGGAACATTAAATTTAACTCCTCCTAAAAAGATTTCTTTAGATGAATCAGCTGCAAAAACAGCTGAAACTGAAATTAAAAATATAACTGCAACCAGAATAGCATGTGTTTTTTTCATAATATCTCACCTTTATTGAGTATATATATCATTAAAGTAAATAAAAATTAGTATTTTTTAATTAAACTGATTTGTTTAATTAATTGATGCATTATTTAATTGAATTGAAAAGCAAGTATTGAAAATATAAAAGAAAAAATTAATTTAAGATATATTAATATCCTAGTAAAATTTTAATGCCTATTAAAATCAGGACAGCACCACCAAGAATTTCAAATTTGTCTCCGAAATAATTTCCAAGTTTTTTTCCAATGAAAATACCGGAAATACTGAATATAAATGCTACAATTCCTATTATTGTACATGGAAGCAACAGGGACATATTCAGTAATGCAAATGTAATTCCAACAGCAAATGCATCAATACTTGTTGCAACAGCCAGCAAAGTCAATTCCTTAAAGCTAAAAGTATCCATAATATATTCATCATCACTGTCTAAGCTTTCACGAATCATGTTTAATCCGATAGCCAAAAGCAGGAAAAATGCAATCCATGGAGCTACAGTTGATACAAATGAACTGATTGTTGTACCGCAAATGTATCCTATTACAGGCATTATAAACTGGAAAAAACCAAAAAATAGTCCATAATATAAAATCTGTGATTTTGTCAGGTTTTTTTGTGTGAATCCCTTTGTCAGGGAAACACTAAATGCATCCATTGCCAGAGCAATAGCTATTATGATGATTGAAATTAAAGATGTATCCATATTATTCTCCGATTAAAATACTCTCTTCAATATACAGTTTTATTTCTGATAGATTAATATAGATTATTAATTTAAAAAAAATAAAGAAAATAAGTAAATACTTATTTTCTTTTTACAATAACAACAGCAACAATTATAATCAATGCTATTGCCAATATAGCTATTGGAAGGCCTGTAGAAGCATCAATTCCAATATCATTTAAGTTTTCATCAGTATTGTTTTCAATAGCTGGCGGTTCTACTGCTTTTTTACCTACACTTAAAGGCACCTGTGTTGAATTAGCCAAATAATTGTCATCACCACTGTAATTAACATTAACGATATATGATCCTTTCGCTAAATCAGGAACAGTGACAGTAGTTTTTCCGTCAATCAACTGATTAGTATAACTTTTATCATAAACAGTAACCTTTACAGAACCGGTAGCACCAGCAGGTAAAATAACATGAACAACTGCATTTTCACCTTCTTTTACATCCTTAGCAGAAACGGAAATCGGCGCATTATGTTTTCCCACACTAAAACTTGAAGTGTTTGTACCTGGCAGATAGTTTTCATCTCCGTCATAACTGGCTAAAACATCATAAGAACCACTAGCCAAATTATCTATCTTAAAAGTAGTTAATCCTTTATCAATAGGAGCGGAATATGTTTTGCCGTCAACAGTTATAGTTACACTTCCAGTTGCATCTTCATTAACCCGTACAGTTATCTTTTCGCTGTCTCCCATAGCAATATTGTTTGCATTAACAATAATTGTAGAGTTTGCCTTGGTTTTTTCATTAGCTTTAACAGGAACAGATGCAGAAGCCCCAGGTTTTTCTACATTAAAACTGGAGGTGTTTGTACCTGGCAGATAGTTTTCATCTCCGTCATAACTGGCTGAAACATCATAAGAACCACTAGCCAAATTATCTATCTTAAAAGTAGCTATTCCCTTGTCAATAGGGGCGGAATAATTTTTGCCGTCAACAGTTATGTTAATAACTCCAGTTGCGTCTTCATTAACAAGTACAGTTATCTTTTCAATATCTCCTACAGTAATATTACTTGCATTAACAATAATTGTAGAATCAGCTTTTATGCTATCATCTACAGCAACTATTGTTGGAATAATCAATAAGAGCAAAATGAATAGTAAAATAATATATTTTATTTTGTTCATTTTTTAACCTCCACTAATAAATAGTGATTAAAAGATATTATGTTTATTATAATATTAAAAATTTACTTAAAAAACAGAAAAAGGGTAAAAAATTATTCACGTTTTTTTAATGAAATCAGTATGTTTAAAGTCATAACAATAGAATAAGTGCTTTTAAATCAAATTCTTCATAAGTAAAAACCTGTTTACAGATAATTTCAGCCAAATCATTATAATTTTTAACTGTCCATATAAAATTATTCATGAAAAATTACACTTGAAAAAAATATATTGTAGACATACGTTTCAACTGTAAAAATTTATTGTATACAAAATTATTTTATAAAATCAAAAACAAAATATCACTAACAACAAAAGGAAATAATAAAATGAATATTTTAATTAACGGATCAGGTGCAGTAGGATTAGGATTAGGTGCATCTATGCTTTCACAAAAAGCAGATGTGTCATTTTATGCAACAGGAAAAACAGCTGCTGCAATCAAAGAAAACGGACTTGAAAGGACAGGATTATTCCAGCATTACTCTTTTACACCAGATGAATATCAAGTATATGAGGATTATAAAGATATTCCTGAAAAAACTTTTGATTATGTATTTATATGTAGTAAAACAGTAGCTAATGATGATATAAGCAGAAAATTAGCCGAAAATAAAGAAATCTTAAAGGACAACTGTAAAATAATCATATTCCAAAACGGATTTGCCAATGATGAGCCTTTTTTAAGATACTTTTCCGAAGATGAAGTATACTGTGCAAGAGTAATTACAGGGTTTTCACGGCCTCAAAGACATATCAGTGAAATAACTGTATACACAGAACCTATACTTTTGGGATCACTTCAAAATGCAGATCCCAAGTGCCTGGAAAAAATAGCTCAAATGATCAGTGCATCAGGAATCAAATGTGAAACAACCACAGAAATTGACAAATATTTATGGGCTAAAATGCTTTATAACTGTGCTCTAAATCCATTGGGAGTAATTCTTAACTGTACATATGGTAAATTAACTGAAAATGAATACTCCAAAAATATTATGGACAGTATTATAGATGAGATATTTGCAGTTATCAAAAAAAGCGAATATTCCACATTATGGGATTCAGCGGACGAATACCGAAAACTGTTCTACTCAAAATTAGTTCCGGATACATATAACCATTACTCCTCTACATATCAGGACATTCAAAAGAAAATAAAAACTGAAATTGATACATTAAATGGAACTGTTATCAGATTAGGTGAAAAGTACGGTGTTGATGTAAGTACAAATAAAATTATTTATAACCTAATTAAATCAATAGAATCAGAATTTTAAGGTTTATTAGTTATTTTTTCTAATAAACTAATAATCCTGTTATTCTGTTCGATGAGAATATCCATTTTCCTTGTTTGTGCTGCAAGCAAATGTCCGTTAACATTATCCAGTCTTGCAACACTGTTTTTATCATATATTTTATATAATTCTTCAGCTATTCTTAAATCCCTTGCATAATCTCCAGTTTTATATTGTCCTCTTTTTTTATGTTTGCCTATATTTGATGTGGGTTTTTTTGAAGAATTCAAATCAAAAAGTCTTGATCCGCAGTCAATACAATAATTGCTGTTATTATCTCCATATTTACTGCCGCATTTTGGACATTCTTTCATTTAATCACCTTTTCAATATCTCCAGAATATAAAATAATTATTTCTTTCTTTACTTGGTGCCGGAGCATAATATGAATATTCCTTTACCATTTCCTTTTCATAGTCCTGTTTTGCTTCATTTAATATTCCGTAAAATGTAGCTGTGTCATAGGAAGAATCAGGAGTGTTGATTATGATTTCTTCCATTTCATCAGTCATTTCTCCGCTGCCCCATGATATACAGTATATCGAATCTCCTGATGAAAAATAAGCATGGGACACATTATGTTTTGCAAAGTTATTATACTCATGGAAGTATGCCACATCATGTGAACCTATAGTCAGGTTTTTGCCTTTGAAATTATACCAGCACCCGTAACTGCTTGGAAGATAATCATCAACACATAATATACCAAATGTGTTCAGGTCATTATAATGATAATTAGTACAGGCAGTATTGATTTCTCCGCCCTGATATTTTGGAGGAATTTTAAAATCTACATCATTTACCTTTACAGTTTTCCAATTGGAACTGTCAACTGCATTAACACAACCAACAGATATAATTAAAGCAATTAAAAGTAATGATAAGAAAAGCTTTTTTGAAAACATACTAATCTATTTGTATTAACTAGTATATAACATTTTATTAACAAACATTTTAAAATCAATTATAAAAGTTTATATATCTAAAAAATAAAAATAATATATGTTCGTATTTTAATATATCTTATTTTTTTACGAATACGAACAATGGTGATGGTTAAAAATGAGTATTCGCTATTACTCCTTTAGTGGTGTTTAGGAGGATGAATACTCATTATATATTTAAATTAATTCATCTAATTTTTTACCGTATTCTTCAATCAGCAAATAATCATTAGCTACAACATCCAATAACTGAATCTTATAATCCTTAAATAGCTTTTCATCATCAAGAATCTTTTTTTTATTGTAAGGATAACTATTTTTAATATTATAAATTTCCTGATTGATCTGACTGATTGATTTTATAAAAACATCATCATCCTCAAAAATTGTTTTGCCTTCAGGAATCAAAATAGCCAGAGACCTCATGGAAGTTAAATCATAAGTTTCAAAAGCTTCCACAATTTCTTCAAACAAATCTTTTTCATAAATACTTTGAACAGGATTGAAAGAAGGATGCAATTTATAAATTAAATCCAAATAAAGACTATTCAAACTATCCAAATCATCTTCAGACAACTCAAAATGAGTATCCTTTCGCTCAATAGCCAGATCCAGTTCACCCATATATTTTTCCAACATGCCAACTGATTCTTCAAATTCATTATCAAGCATTTCATCAATTTTAGATAAATCCTCCCCCTGATTAAACAGCTCAATATATCTTTTAATCATTTCCAATTCAATATCCAAATTATATGCTTCACATTCAAGAAAACCAAAACTGAGCAGATACATATCTTCAATTTTTGGACATATATGAAACCTTAATTTATCATATTCAAAAATTAATTCAGCTAATTTTTCCTTTAAACTAATTGACATTGTTAAAACCTTAATTCTATATATATGAATTAAACATATTTATAGATATATAGGTGATTTTAAATGGAAATAAAAGAAAATAACCTTAAAGAATTAATCGAAAAATACATGAGCATTGAAGAAACAGAAGAAAACCATGAAGAATTGCATCAATTGGGACATGAAATTGACCATGTAATCTTTGACAATAATTTTTATCTTGTAACACATAATGACGGTGAAGAAAAAGAAATCGTTTCATTAATAGTAGGGGAAGATGACGAATACTTCATACCATTATATACCGATGATGAAGAAGTAAAAGAAGCAATTGAAATATTTAAAAAAGAAGACAGTGATGCTATTTTTGAAACAGAAATCGTAGCATCTACAGACATATTAGAAACCTATTTGGATGATGACACTTTCCTTGGAATAGCTATTAACCCTCCAAAATATGATTTTGTAATATTTAGCCAAAACGTTATCGAAGATCACCAGGACTGCTGCTGAATTTATATGAAATAACTTTTCAATGAAAAAAGAGCAGATAATCTTTTTTCAATTTTGTTATTTTTAAACACCCTATTCAACAGCAAAACCATTACCTTTAACTATTAAAAATTATTTTGAAACCAAATACTTCCATTATTTGAACTCTTTTTAGCTAATTAACATTAAAATAAGAACTTTTTTTAGCAACACACTTAAATTATAACTAATTTTACGGTTTAACACTCTAAAAATTCTTTAACAAAATTTCTTATTTATTGAAATATCCGACAGTTTTCATAATTAAAATAAATGAAACATTACACAATTAAAAACCAAACTATTGTAAAATTATTAATTAATCCAATCTATTCAACACATTAAATATATATTTTGAATCATGATTTTAATATAATTAATCAAATCTTTAATTAAACATTATTCAGAAAAATAAAAAAGTAATCCGACCACATTTAATCTACTATCAGATATATGTTTTCCATAGCAAAATAATGGCTAAAAAACATTTATAAACAAAAATATTATAAAACAAATAATATGGAATCAAAATATACTCATAAATTTATTATTTATAATAAAAAAAGAATCAAAAATAATTATAAAGGATTAATAGAAAAATTAGCCAATTTTGACAAAGAAGCTATACCTAAAGATTTTTTAGAAAATCTAAATGATTCATCAGAAATATTTCTTAAAAAAAGACAGAAATTTTATCTTAAAAATCCAAATAAAATGTGCACAATCGATGAAATTCTACCATATAATGAAGAAATTAATGTTGAAACAAACAAAGTATTATCATTTATAAACAAATATCAAGAATTTGACAGTTTAATCGTTGGAATTGATTATTTCAATGGTGAAGAAGAATACATTGAAAAATATTTTTCACATGAAGATTCCTGGTATTTTGGAGGTCCCTCACGAAATTTTTACATTAAACTCGCATTCAGATATTATTATGGACTATGGGGAACTGAATTAGACATCTTTTTAAAGAATATTGGTTTAGAACATTTAATTTAGGGAATTTCAAGTAATGACAATAACATACTCCATATCATTACAAATGAATTGTTCGACGCATAAGAACTTCAAATGACAATTTAACATTATTAAAAAAGCATTAAATAACAAAACACAGAAAAATATTATTTTCTAATCAGATATTAACTTTATTTTGAATAGTTTCGTTTGAAATATTCAACTTATTTAGTAATTTATTGAAAAATATGGATCCATAAATTATCTTTAAAATTAAAATATTCATACTTCCATATGACCAATTTGCACAAAATCATTGGGCAACTTTGCACTAAACATGCAACTAATTTAATAAAACTTTATGAATTGAACATGATAATCTGAAATATCCGAAACATTTAGTTAAAAATGTAATTAATTGCAACACCTAAACTAATTATATATAATTTAAAAATGAAATAATAAATTAATTATACTTTGGAGAAAGTTATATGAAAACCAAAGATTTAGAAACTTATAAAAAAGATGGAACTAAAGCTTCTAAAAGTCAAATAAAAGAATTTATAAAGTTATATGCCAAAATAGCTAAAAAACTTAAAACTGAAAATTCAATAGAACTTAACTCTGTTAAAGAAAATATCAGAAAAACATACTCTGAAGAGGTTTATTTAACTTTGATTGATGAAGAAAAAGACTTTGTAAAATTCAATATCAGCCAGGGTTCCAAAGAATATATCATTCCAATATTTACAGACATCAGCGAATATAAAGAAGGCAAAGAAAAAATATCAACCTTATTTTTAGACAAACTAACATGTAAAGTTTTATCTGCAGAAGATATTGAAAAATTAGCTGGCGATGATGAAAATTTCAGAGGTTTGGTGATTAATCCCCATTCACAAAACTTTATGATGGACCGCAACGGTGGTTTTTAATATGGAATATATCTGTCCTGTTTTAGGTGAAGGTGACGAAAGAGATTTTATAGCTATTGGCCAAGCAGAAAACTTCAAAATAGCAGTATTTACTAACTTAGATATGTATCATGAAGGTTGTAAATATTTGGGAGTAACTGGCTATGAACCAATTAAAGTTTCTGATGAATTATTCAAAGACCTTGCTAAAAAAGATGATGAATTCGCAGGCATTATTGTAAATATTCACAATGAAAAAAAGATTATAAATAAAGAAGAACTGGAAAGATTATGATTCATCCTCTTTCTCAACTTCTTCATCATCAACAATTGAAAAATTATTATAATATCTATACCTGTATGCCATTTTAAATCCTTCATCCACTTCTCTTTTTGGCCTTAATTTACGCCTTTTAGTAGCAGAAATTTCTTTTTTAGGATTTTGGTGTGCTTTAACTAAATTCTTATTTTCCCTTACAAACTGCTGTTGTCTGGTTCTTACACGATTATATTTATACACACCTTTTCTTAATAAACGTCTTCTAGTTGTTAAAAATCTAATCACAAAATCACATCTACTGTCTTGAAGCAGATTTATCTAAAGTAGCCTGAATTTCATCAATTCTCTCAACAACCACTTTAATAGCTTGTTCACCTTGACGAGTAGGGTTAATACCTTGCTCTACTAATAATGCATCCCTAATATCTCTTAACCTATCAATTGAGTCAATTTTCATAATTGTACTATAAAACATTGTTGTCCTCCGATTTATTATTAACTATATTACATTTTTATTTAGAATAATTTATAAATTTTATCATATCAAAAATAAGTTTATGAAATACAACATCAAAACAATCTATGTTGCCTGAGGATGTTTTTGGGAAATCGAAGCATATATTTCAAGATTAAAAGGAGTCATACAAACAGAAGTGGGATATGCAAACGGCATAACCCATGACCCCAAAGATGCAAAAAGCATCTTAAGACTGGTAAATAAAAATCCCTCTATTGAAGCCCATGAACTGAAGGGATTTTACCTGGCTGAAAATAAATATCAGAAATACCTGGAAAAACATCCTGAAATAAACTCAAACATTAAAATAAAAATGAATCAAAGTGATAATTTAACTCTGCTTTCATATCAGGTAACAAAACTGGCTATGAACGAAGAAGCATTCAGCGGAAAATATGCTGATTTTGATGAAGAGGGAACATATGTAGACATTACAAACAATGAAGAGCTTTTTTCATCAAAAGATAAAATAAAAAACGATTCAGGATATGCGTGCTTTACAAAACCCATCAACCCTGATGCAATTACAAGTTTACGTGATTTCTCATACGGAATGGTCAGATTGGAAATCAGAGCTCAAAAAAGCGGAATACATTTAGGTTATAAAAAAAGAGATTACTATGAAATAAATTCTGCTGCACTTAAATTTGTTTATAAATAGCTACTCCTTTTTTAATAGCTTTTAAACCCTTTTCAAGTAACTGTCTTGGACAGGCAATATTTAATCTTAAAAATTCATCACTGTTTTTACCAAAATCAACACCTGCAGATAATAAAACCCCTGTTTTTTCATTTAAAAACTTGATGAATTCCTCTGAAGATATATCCAAATCAGAACAGTCAAGCCATAATAAATAAGTAGCATCTGCATCGGTTAACTTAATTTCAGGAATTTCCTTTTTTAGAGTCTGTAAAATTTTATAGGCTTATTTGTTTTTTAATTTTTTACAGTTGAACTT
>OKRW01001381.1_pt1 | contig 20857 bp, 17 predicted proteins | sample 1601151 | NCBI WGS metagenome assembly OKRW01 (sample SAMEA3541471, study PRJEB24748) | human gut metagenome | biome: human gut; feature: human-associated habitat; material: faeces | place: China | collected 2012 | reverse complement strand
CGGCCTCGACGAGCAGCGGCACACGCTCGGCGTAGTCGCGGGTGTTGATGCCCGCGCCCACCATGTAGCGCTTGTGCTGGTCAAGAAGCTCGTTGGGGCGGGACTTGTGGGAGTCGTAGTCCTTGCGGAAGACCAGGGAGACCAGGTTGCCGTCCTTGTCCACGATGGGCAGGGCGTTGAGCTTGTGCTCCCAGATGAGGTCGTTGGCGACCTTGAGGGAGGTGCCGTCCTCGGCGGTGATGGTCTTCTCGGCGGGGGTCATGAACTCGCGGACCTTCTTGTCGCGCGCGTCACGGGAGACGCGGTAGTCGCGGGAGGTGACGATGCCGCAGAACTTGCCGGTGGGCGTGCCGTCCTCGGTGACGGGCATGGTGGAGTGGCCGGTGCGGTCGACCATGTCGAGCACGTCCTCGAGGGTCATGTCGGGCGTGAGGGTGGAGTCGGAGACCACGAAGCCGGCCTTATAGCTCTTGACCTCGCGGACCATGGCGGCCTCGGCGGCGGCGGGCTGGGAGCCGTAGATGAAGGAGATGCCGCCCTCCTGGGCAAGCGCGATGGCGAGCCTGGGGCCGGAGACGGACTGCATGATGGCGGAGACCATCGGGATGTTCAGGGTGATGGGAGACTCCTCGCCACGCTTGAAGCGCACGAGCGGGGTCTTGAGGGAAACGTTGGCGGGAATGTTCTCCGCCGATGAGTAGCCGGGGACGAGCAGGTACTCAGAGAAGGTGTGGGACTCTCCCTCGAAGAACGTTGCCATACGGTCTTGCTCCTTCCGTCCCGCGCACGCAGGACCCCAAAGTTCGCCAGATTGCACGGTATTGTAGCATCGGCCACCCGAACAATCGGCCAGCAACAAATAAGCCATGTACCAGCATTTTATTTAGCGTCCCAAACAACCGGTTAGTTAATTTGGCAGCAGCGGGGCGCGTCCGAGAAACCCAGGCCACCCGGCGCCCATCTCCCCAAAACGAGTTCCGCATGGGCCGAAGGCCCCTAAACGGGGCCTTCGTGCGAAGAGGACTGTCTGAAATTATTCGAGAGAGGGTCGAAAGGGCCAACCCCCTACTTAGAACCCTCCGCCATCACATCGTCGAAGTTTACCGCGATGTCGTGCTTGGTGGGAACCCACTCGACCTTCTTGAACAGGGCCGCCACGGTGATGGGCACGTAGGTCATCATGAAGATGGGGAACGTGAAGAGGTTGGTGAAGATGCGCCACTTCTTCTTTGCGTGGATGTGCTCGCGCTCGGAGATGGTGGTGATGACCGCCAGGATGAAGAAGACCACGTACATGGAGACAAACGTCACAACCAGCGAGCCCATGCACATGAGGAGCTCGCCCTGCGTGGCGATGAAGCCGTGGGAAAGACTGCCCACGATGAGGTACGTGGCGTTGATGAAGAACGAGAGCAGCGTCAAGATCATGCCCGGGGCAATGGTCATCAGCATGTCGTAGGAGGCAAACTGCCCCTTGCCGATGCCGCGGACGAGGTCGCGGTTATACGAGAAGAACACCTGGTAGAAGCCCTTGGTCCAGCGCATGCGCTGCGTCCAGGAGGCCTTGAAGGTGAGCGGCTGCTCGTCAAAGAACTCGGCGGGCGCGTAGCCGATCTGGATGTTATTGGCGCAGCAGAAGGTGGAGAACTGGATGTCCTCGGTCAGGGTGTGGAAGTCCCAGCCGTGCATGCCCTTGATGATGCGCTCGGAGACCATCCAGCCGGAGCCGGAGATGGCGCAGGAGGTACCCACCATCATGCGGGCGTTGTTGAGGAACTTGGCCTCGCGGAGGAACCACGTGGCGTAGGCGGAGCTGATCCAGCTGGAGTCGAAGTTCTTGGAGTTGCGGTAGCTCGTGCAGACGAGGTAGCCGGCATCGAAGGCCTGGTTCATGATCTTGAGGTAGTCCGGCGCGATGATGTTGTCGGCGTCCATGATAACGAAGGCCTCGTACTTGTCGCCAAAGTCGTCGAGGATGCGGTTGAAGGCGTAGTCGAGGACCCAGCTCTTGCCCTTGCGGGCGAGGTCATTGCGGTCCCAGACGATGGCGCCGGCGCGCTCGGCCTCGCCATGGGTGTCGTCGGTGCAGGCGTCGCAGATGACGAAGCAGTCCACGAGGTCGCTCGGGTAGTCCTGAGTCAGGATGGAGCGCACCAGGTTGCCGATGACCGGCTCCTCGTTATGCGCCGCGATGACGAAGCCATAGCGGTGGTTCTTCTTGGCCACCGGGAGCTTGACCGTGCCGCGCCTGATGACGCGGAGGATGTAGACAAGCTGGTAGAAGTAGGCAAGCGTGAAAAACAGCCAGATGATTATGTTGAAGATCACGATGGGCGTGAGTCCGAGCCTTCCGAGCGTCGGCATGGTGGTTTACCCCTCCGTCGCGGCTTTCAGTTGCGTGGGAGACCTACCAGGAGGCCCCGAGCTGCGGGCAGATGCGCTCCCCCGCCCCGGTGCGTCCCATTGAGGTTTCCTTCAGTCCCTCAAGTATAGCGAGAAGGTCGTCCGGCAGACGGTCCGCCCGCTCAATGGGTTCTCCCGTCACCGGATGGTCAAACGCGATGTGCCAGGAGTGGAGGAACTGGCGGCGCAGACCATGGTTGGTGCGGTCGTCTCCCCTGCCGTAGAGCTGGTCTCCCACGACCGGATGGCCCGTGTGGCGCATGTGGACGCGGATCTGGTGCGTGCGCCCGGTGTAGAGGTGGCACTCAAGGAGGCTGTAGCCCTCGTCGCGCCGTCCCGCCTCAAAGCGCTCGAGCGTGGTGTAGGTGGTGATGGACTCGCGGGCGGCGGGGTCATCGGTCACCGTCATGCGCAGCCGGTCGCGCGTGGAGCGCGCGATGCCCGTGACGATGGTTCCCTTGTCGTGCGCCACGTACCCGTGAACCAGCACCACGTAGCGGCGATCGAGCACGCGCAGGCGAATGAGGTCCTGCAGGGCCTTCTGGACCTTATCGGACTTGGCGGCCACCATGAGGCCGGAGGTGTCCATGTCAAGGCGGTGCACTATGCCCGGGCGGTCCTCGCCCTGCAGAAGACCCAGGTTGCCGTAGCCGCAGTGGGCCACGAGGGCATTGGCCAGAGTATCGTCCACGTGCCCGGGACTGGGGTGGCACACCAGGCCGGCCTGCTTGGAGAGCACGATGAGGTGCTCGTCCTCATAGCGGATGTCCAGCGGAATCTCCGGGTTGGGGGCGAGAAGCCCCGCCTCGGCGCCCTTCTCCCCAACCTTAAGCTCGCAGGTGACGCGGTCTCCCAAGAGGACCTTCTCGCTCTTGGACGTGGCCTCGCAGGTGTTGATGGTGACGGAGCCCTCCTCCACCAGGCGCGCGCAGGCGGAGCGAGACGGCATGTCGGGCCCCATGGCCAGGAAGGCGTCGAGCCGCATGCCATCGGACTCGGGCCCTACCAGAAGGTTCACAATGCGCGTGGCCACACGGCCCTCCATTCACCAATCACACGAACGGCAGGCTATCGTAGCACGCCATCCCATCCGTTGCGGAAATACCCTACAGAACGCCCTCGAGGTCGCCGCGGTCGCGGGCCTCGGCAAGGATGTGGCGGAATACCTTGCTGCCGTGGAGGCCGTCATGCTCGAACTCGTTTGTCACCCAGGCGTGCGAGCGGCCAACGCGAGAGAGCGTGTCAAGCTGGAGGCCGGAGTCAACGTAGAGGTCGTCAAAGTAGACGGCCGCCTGGAGCGGCACCTCGTTTGCGGCGAGTTGCGCCTGGTCGTAGAGGCGGCCGAAGGAGCTGTCCTCCATGAGAAGGTCCATGGCATCGGCAAACGGGACGAGCGCGGGGTCCTCGCGGAACATCCAGGGAAACATCGCCTCGCCAAAGAGCATGAGGGGTCTGGCATCCTCTGAGAACTCGGGCATGGAGTCCGCCTGGCGAGCGGCAGACCAGCGGATGGGCCGCTCGAGCTTTCCGTCGGCGTAGATGAACTCCTGGAGCGTCCAGTAGAGGGGGTTGCTCGCCGAGTCGGTCTGGGTCTGGACGTCCTCGAGGAAGCCCCGGAAGAGCGCGACTTTGCGCGGGTCTCCGCCCGCATGCGCAAGAGCGTCCCCACAACTGCCGTCTCCGTCAGAAAACGCCATGTCAAGCATGCTGTGAAGCCGCTCGGGCGCAGGCTTCATGCCAAGTCCTCCGCCACAGAGCTGGAGCCTGCGGACCGAGAGCGGGCTTCCATCGGGAAGCCTAAGATCGCCCGCCGCGGCTCGGTCGGCCACGAGGGACATCCGGTGCTCGTCCTCCGGGTAGCGCTCGTACCAGCCGCGCGTCTTTGCCAGCATGCGCGGGAAGGTGTGGGCGTAGACCTCGTCGGCGTTCGCGGGCACGTGCGGGATGCCGCCGCAGGTGAAGGCAGCCGCTACGCCGGCGGGGAAGGTCGAGAGGTTGGCAAGCGTGAGGAAGCCGCCATAGCTCTGGCCAAGCGTCACCCACCTCGCTCCGCCAAACTCCGAGAGCCTCAGGTACTCAAAGTCCCTGATGATGGAGTCTGCCAGGAAGCGCTTGAGGTAGTCCGCCTGGCGGCGTGCGGGGTCGACGCCCTCGCGCCGTGCCTGCGCGGCAAGAGCCCCCATGCGGGCGCCGTCGACGCGAGAGGAGCGGCCGCAGCCTCGCTGGTCAGGCAGCACCACCCTGAAGTGCCTGATGGCCTCCTCCACCCAACCGTCGCTCGAAGGGGAGGTCAGACGCGGGCACGCGCCGCCGGGACCTCCCTGCAGAAACACAATGAGCGGCAGGTCACGGCCCACGTTCTCGGGCGAGCAGACCACGCGGTAGAAGAGCTTGATCCTCTCCCCCGCAAAGGCAGGGTCGGACTCGAGGCCCGCGGACTCGGAGGCCGGGCGAGAAGGGCACGGGTCAGCTACGCCCGCAAGCGCGGCCGGGGACGTGCCGCGCCAGTCAAGCGGCACCTCTATGGAATGGTCCTCGACGGCAAGGCCGGGCAGGCAGTACTTGGAAAGCAGCGGCAACTTGGCTCCTCCTTAGGCGCTATGGCATAGACTGTTGCGAGTATTGCACACGAGGTCGGGAGGCAGGCATGAGGTTCCAGCATCCGGGTTGTGACGTCCACTACAAGCTCGAGGGGTCGGCAGACGGCCTGCCCGTCCTCATGATCCACGGGTTTGGCTGCCAGCTTGAGATCATGCGTGGCTGCATGGAGCCCGCCGTGGCTGCCGCAAAGGCAAACGAGCGACTGCTCAGGGTGTACGTCGACCTTCCCGGCCACGGCAGGAGCGCCAAGGCCGACCTTACCCTCGCCTCAAGCGATGCCTTGGCGGCGTGCCTTCTGGCCCTCATGGACCACGTGGCCCCCGGACGGCCCTTTGCCGTGGCGGGCCAGTCCTTCGGCGGCTACCTGGCCCTCGGCCTGGCGACGCAGCACCCGGAGCGGGTCTTGGGCCTGGGCCTCATCTGCCCGCTCACCCTTCCCGACCTTGGCGCCCGCCAGGTGGAGAAGCTCGAGCTCATCAGGCATGACAAGGCCTTTCTGGCCACGCTCTCCGACGCCGAGCGCGAGAGCTTCCTGCAGCTCGCGGTGCGAGCCGACCGCCAGACATGGGAGCGCTTTGCCGCCGAGGAGGCCCCCGGCTTTGCCGTCGCAAACCCCGCGTTCATGGACGCCGTCGACGAGCACCTGCCCCTCTCGCCCAGCGTGGACGACGCCCTGGCAGAGCAACCCTTCGAGAAGCCTACGCTCATCCTCTGCGGCCGCCAGGACGCCATGGTGGGCTACCGCGACCAGCTGCGCCTCATCCCGCTCATGCCCCGCTGCACCTTCGCCATCCTAGACATCTCCGGCCACAACCTCCAGTTCGAGCAGCCCGAGCTCTTCACCTCACTGACCGCCGACTGGATAACCCGCCTGCTAAGCTAACCCGCTTTTGAGCCGTCACCCTCCCAGCCAGAATTAGGCGGAAGGAGTCAACCCTGCCACAGGAAGGGCCTCCCGCCCTTCTCCGGCGCAGTTCCGCACGAGCCGAAGGCCACTTAATGTGGCCTTCGTGCGAGCAGGACTGTTTGAGCAAGGAGAAGGGCAGGAGGCCCAGCCGTTCCTACAGGAGGTACTCCGCAATCTGCACAGCGTTTGTCGCCGCACCCTTCCTGATCTGGTCGCCGCAGCACCAGAACGTGAGGGAGTTCACGCCGTCCGGCGCAGAGAGGTCCTCGCGGATGCGACCGACGTAAACGAGGTCCTGGTCAGAGGTGTCAAGCGGCATGGGGTATACGCTGTTGGCAGGGTCGTCCACGACCTTGACGCCAGGCGCCGCCTCAAGGATCTGCCGGGCGCGTTCGGGGCTGAGCGGCTTCTTAAACTCCACGGTGATGCTCTCGGAGTGGGAGCGCATGACGGGGACGCGCACGCAAGTGCAGTTGACGCGCAGCTCGGGCAGGTGCATGATCTTGCGCCCCTCGTTCTGCATCTTCATCTCCTCGGAGGTGTAGCCCACCTCGTTGAAGCCGCCGATCTGCGGGATGAGGTTCACGGCGAGCTGGTGCTGGAAGGGCTTGGTCTGACCCACGGGCTCGCCGGAGGCGACGCAGGCCATCTCGCGCTCGAGCTCGGTCAGGCCCGGCATGCCGGCGCCGGAGGCGGCCTGGTAGGTGGAGACGATCAGGCGCGTGGCGTGGGCCTCCTGGTGAAGGGGCCAGACGGGCACCAGGCCGATGATGGTGGCGCAGTTGGGATTGGCAATGATGCCCTGGTTCTTGGCGATGTCGCCGGCGTTGATCTCGGGGATGACGAGGGGCACCTCGTCGTAGAGGCGGAAGGCGTGGGAGTTGTCCACGCAGGTGGCGCCACGCTTGACGGCCTCGGGCATGAGCTCCTTGGCCTGCGCGTCGCCGGCGGCGCCCAGGACGATGTCAACGCCCTCGAAGGCCTCGGGGCAGGCAAGCTGCACGGGGACCTGCTCGCCGCGGAAGGTCACGGTCTTGCCCACGGAGCGCTCGCTCGCCAGCGGGACGAGCTTGCCCACGGGAAAGTCTCGCTCCTCCAGGCACTGGAGCATTTGGGTGCCGACGACGCCGGTGGCGCCGAGGATGGCTACGGTCTTCTGGGCCATGTCTCTTCCTTTCGGTGGGCCCGCGCGGGACGGGCCGCATCTGGGTCGACGAGCTTCTCGCCTCTTACGCCTTGCCTACTGGACCTCGGCCGCGCCGGCACAGACCATCTCGTCCGCGACAAAGCGGTCGTAGATGACCTTGATGGCGCGCTCGAAGTCCTCGTTGTTGACGCCCATGATGATGGAGATCTCCTGGGAGCTCTGGGTGATCATGCGGATGTTGATGCCCGCGTCGCCCAGGGCGCCGAAGACCTTGCCGGAGGTGCCGGAGCGCTTGGACATGTTGCGGCCGACCACGGACAGAAGCGCGAGCTTGTCCACCATGGAGACGTCGTCGGGGCTTATCTCCTTGCGGATGTCCGAGATGATGGAGTAGATGGAGTCGCGCACGTCGGCGCCGTTGACGATGACGCCGAAGGAGTCGACGCCCGTGGGGATGTGCTCCACGGAGACGCCGTAGCGCTCGAAGATGGCCAGCGTCTTGCGGACGAGGCCCACCTCGCCGGACATGTGCGCCTTCTTGATGTGGACGGAGACGAAGTCCCTCTTGCCGGCGATGCCGGTGATGAGGTGCTCGTCCTCGCCGGCCTCGGCGGACTCGCGGATGATGGTGCCCTCGTCCTGCGGACGGTTGGTGTTCTTGATCTGGATGGGGATGTTGACCTCGCGCACCGGGAAGATGGCCTCCTCCTGCAGGACGGAGGCGCCCATGTAGGAGAGCTCGCGCATCTCGTCGAAGGTGATGCGCTTGATGGAGCGGGGGTTGTCCACGATGCGAGGGTCTGCGGAGAGGAAGCCCGAGACGTCGGTCCAGTTCTCGTAGAGGTCCGCGTTGATGCAGCGGGCCAGGATGGCGCCGGTGATGTCGCCGCCGCCGCGGTCGAAGAGCTTGATCTGGCCGTCCACGGTGGCCCCGTAGAAGCCCGGCAGCACAAAGGAGCCGTTGCGGACCATGACGTCCTTCAGGCGGACGGCGGTGCGCTCCATGTCGACGGAGCCGTCGTGGTGGAAGACCATGACGTCGGCGGCGTCGACGAAGGGAAGCCCCAGGTACTCGGCCATGAGGTTGGCGGTGAACCACTCGCCGCGGGAGACCACGTACTCCGGGGAGTGCTTCTTGATGTTGCGCGCGAAGGCCTCGAACTTCTCGGCAACCGGCCACTTGAGGCCGAGCTCGTCGGCGATGTCCTGGAAGCGCTCCTGGATGTCGGCGAGAAGCGCCGTGCAGTCCACGTGGTACTGCACGTGGGCGTTGACCAGCAGGAGCAGGTCGGTGATCTTGTTGTCACCGGAGAAGCGCTTGCCGGCGGCGGAGACCACCACAAAGCGGCGGTCGGGGTCGGACTCGACGATGCCCTTGACCTTGCGGAACTGCTCGGCTGAGGCTACGGAGGAGCCGCCAAACTTTGCGATCTTGATCATGTGCTTGGAAGCCCTTCCTATGCGAGCGCGGCCATGAAGGCGGCGGGGTCGGTCTCGAGAGCCTCGTCCAGAAGCGCGCGGGCGGCGGCTGCGGTGACGTCGCGGACGAGCCAGGCGCCCTCGGCGTAGGGTTCGGAGCCTGCCGGCGCCTGGGACGCGCGGATGACGTAGCTGGCGCGCAGCAGCTCCGGGTCGTAGGCCAGGCCGCGGCTGAAGTCGTACTCGGGGGCGCGGGTGCCGCGCACGCAGTCGAGCACGTCCTGGACGATGGCGTTGCCGGTGGGGAGGCTGCCCGCGCCCTGGCCGTAGAACTTGAGCTCGCCCACGGTGGTGGCGTCGAGGGTCACAAGGTTGAAGTTGCCGGGGACGTTGGCCTCCAGGGACTCCAGCGGCACGGCGACCGGCTCGACGGCCACGGCGTAGCGGCCGTCCTGCTGGACGCCGCGGCCCAAGAGCTTGACCGTGAGGCCGCGCTCGCCAAAGAGGTCCAGGTCGGCCTTGGTGAGGTTGCGGATGCCGGAGACCGGGATGTCCTTCTCGCAGGCCACGTCGAAGGCCACGGAGGCCGTGATGACGGTCTTGTTCTTGACGTCGATGCCGTCGATGTCGGCCGAGGGGTCGCGCTCGGCGTAGCCCAGGGACTGGGCCTCGGCCAGGACCTCGCCAAAGTCCGCGCCATCCTTGAGCATGGCGTAAACGATGTAGTTGGTGGTGCCGTTCATGATGCCCGAGAAGGACGTGACCTCGTCGACGCGGCGGGCCTTTTCGATGCCGGCGATCCAGGGGATGCCGCCGCCGACGGAGGCCTCGATGAACAGGCTCACGCCGTGTTCCAGGGCGCAGGCGGCAAACTCTGCAAAATGGGCCGCGACCACGGCCTTGTTGGAGGTCACCACGTGCTTTCCGGCCTCGAGGGCGCGCATGATGAAGGCGTGGGCCGGCTCGATGCCGCCCATGCACTCCACGACGATGCCGATCTCGGGGTCAGAGACGATGTCCTCGTACTCCGAGGTCATGCGGGGGTCGCTCAGGCGATCGGGCAGCTCGAGGATGCGGGAGACCTCGACGTCGTCCACGCGCTCGCCGATGATCTTGTCGACTCCGCGTCCGACGGTGCCATAGCCGAGAAGGGCGATCTTCATGTTCGTCCAATCTTTCAAGTCTGTGTCCATGGTGTCACGCTCAAAATCCTGCAGGTATGATGCTTGCATCATCTGCCGTAGTTGCCACATGACGCAAGGAGACCGCAGTGAACTCGTTCTACCACAGCACGCGTAGCAAGCTCGATTCCGTAACAAGCAAGCAAGCTATCCTTCGCGGAATCGCCCCCGACGGCGGCCTGTACGTGGCGGACTGGCTCGGTCAGACCAAGATGGACCTCGCGGCCGTCTGCGCCCAGGGCTTCCACCAGACGGCCCGCCAGGTGCTGGGCATCCTGCTTCCCGACTACGCCGAGGACGAGCTCGCGGCGTGCGTGGAGGCGGCCTACGGCAGCCAGTGGGACACCCCGGCCGTGACGCCGGTGACCCCGCTCGGCGCGGACTGGCTGCTCGAGCTCTACCACGGCCCCACGAGCGCCTTCAAGGACGTCGCCCTGCAGATGCTGCCGCAGCTCATGAGCGTCGCGCGCGCAGGCGACGGCCGGGACGTGATGATCGTCACCGCCACCTCCGGAGACACCGGCAAGGCGGCCCTGGACGGCTTTGCGGGCGTGCCGCACACCGGCGTCACCGTCTTCTACCCCGAGGGCAAGGTCTCCGACGTCCAGCACCTCCAGATGGCCACCCAGGCCGGCGACAACGTGGCCGTCTGTGCCATCCGCGGCAACTTTGACGACGCCCAAAGCGAGGTCAAGTCCATCTTTGCCGACGAGGCCCTCGCCCAGCGCCTGGCCGAGGCCGGCGTCGCGCTCTCCAGCGCCAACTCCATCAACGTCGGCCGCCTGGCGCCGCAGGTGACCTACTACTTTGACGCCTACGCGCAGCTCGTGCGCGCCGGGGCGGTCAAGCTTGGGGAGAAGGTCACGTTCTGCGTTCCCACCGGCAACTTCGGCGACGTGCTGGCCGGCTACTACGCCAAGCTCCTGGGCCTGCCCGTGGCCCGCCTTGTCGTTGCGTCCAACAAAAACGACGTGCTCACGGACTTCATCACCACCGGCACCTACGACCGCCGCCGCGACTTTGCCAAGACCATCAGCCCCTCCATGGACATCCTGGTCTCCTCCAACCTCGAGCGCCTGCTCTACTACATGAGCGACGGCGACTGCGAGCTTGTTGCCAGCCTCATGGCCGACCTCGGCGAGAAGGGCTTCTACCAGGTGCCCGAGGAGCTTCTCGCCAAGATCCAGGAGGTCTTTGCGTGCGGGCGCGCCGACGACGACGCAACGCGCGCCGAGATTGCCTCCACCTGGAACGAGCTGGGCGCGCTCATTGACCCGCACACCGCCGTAGCCAAGAGCGTGCTGGACGCCGTGCCGGCAGACGGCACCGTGCGCGTGTGCCTCTCCACAGCAAGCCCGTACAAGTTCAGCTCCGACGTGCTGGCCGCACTGGGCCAGGACGTCAGTGGCATGAGCGGCTTTGCGTGCATGGACGCGCTGGAAAAGGCCACCGACACCACGGCCCCGGCCCAGCTCTCCGGCCTTCGTGACCTGCCCGTCCTTCACAAGGACGTCTGCGACCGCGCCAAGATGGGCGCCTTCGTGGAGAGCTCCTGCGCAAGGGTCTTCCTGTGATTGGGGCCGACGGACAGGCGCGTCCCATGGTCCTGGTGCGCGTTCCCGCCACCTCGGCCAACGTGGGCGTGGGCTTTGACTGCCTGGGACTGGCGCTCGACCTCACGGCCGCGTTCTTGATGACGCCGGCAGAGCGCCTTGAGATCGACGGCTGCGAGGAGCGCTTCCGTGGCGAGGACAACCTCGTCTGGCAGAGCTACCTCACCGCCTGCCGCGAGCTCGGCTGCGAGGCGCAGCCCCTCAAGATCACGATCCTCTCCCCCATCCCGCTCTCGGGCGGCCTTGGCTCCAGCTCAGTCTGCGTCATCGCGGGAGTCGCCTGCGCCATGGCCCTCTCGCCCTCCGGCTATGACCGCGAGAGGTGCCTTGAGCTTGCGTGCGCCATCGAGGGACACCCCGACAACGTGGCCCCTGCCATCATGGGCGGCCTGGTGAATTCTTTCGTGGAGGGCGACGACACCACGAGCATCCGCATGGAGATAGCCCCCAACTTGCGCTTTGTTGCCGTGGCGCCTCCCTATGAGGTGCGGACGGCAGACGCCCGCCGTGTGCTTCCCACCGAGGTCCCCACGTCCACGGCCGTTTGGCAGATGGGCCGCTGCGTGGCCGTGGTGAGGGCGTTGGAGACCGGCGACGCCGCCCTTCTGGGAAAGGCCAGCCACGACAGGCTGCACGAGCCCTACCGCGCCAAGCTCATCCCGGACTACGAGCCCCTGCGCGCATGCGCCCTTGCTGCCGGAGCCGCGGCGTTCATGATCTCCGGCTCCGGCTCCACGATGCTGGCCGTCTGCGATGGCGACGACGTTGCCGCCCAGGTGGAGGCAGCAATCCGCCAGCTGCGCCCCGGCTTCTGGCTCCACACCCTACCCGCCAACACCCTCGGCACCACCGTCGAGGTGCACTAGCGGCGAGGGGCACTTCTCGGCTGGCACTTCTTGGCTGACGATAATGGCACCGCATATCGAACGCCCCTTCGTGTATTAAAACGTTGATACACGAAGGGGCGTTTAGCACTAAAGAGGCGTGCATGAACGGCGCAAAAGATCTTTAGGGCATTGCGTGCATCAAGGTTTTAATACACGCAAATCCATCTTCCAAGGCAGCCTCACCACCCGGCGAGAAGAACCTGGCGCAGTTCGGTCTCCGCCGCCCTAAAGGATTCGGTAGGCGGCCGCCAGACAACGCCTAGAGCCGCGGAAATCGCCTTGGCAACGGCGTCAAGGCGAGAGAGCACCCTGACGTCCTCCTTGCCAATTTGAATGACCTTGAACCCCTCCGCAGCAAGCAAGACCGCCTTTCTTCGGTCCTGCGAGGCAGAGGACGCAGCGTCATGACACGCTCCCTGGTACTCGGCCACGACTCCCTGGGGCTTCCAAAGCAAATCGCAGGCAAACGAGGCGCCGTCGGCATCCACCAACCCGTTCAGAGAGGCCTTGGGAAGGCCATAGCCGCCATACCGACGCTGCAGGCAAAGCAGAAGCGCGCAAACGGTCTCGGCTGGCGAGGCGGAGCGCTCGACCGCATGGGCGCATGCGAACCTGACCTTTCCAAGGCCATTGGGAACCCTGTGGTTTCCGTCCTTGCACAGGTGCTCAAGATCAGTTGCATAGGTAGAGAGTCCGCTCAGAGTCATCACCGGCGGAGAAGCGAGGAATCCCGCATCGGAACCCAGAGCCTGGACATAAAAGCCACAGAGCTCGCAAACGAGCAGGGTCAATTCCAGCTGGCTAAAGACGTGTGCCGCCAGGACAACCAGCATCTCGGGAGACGGGACGAGAAGCCCCTCTCGCAAAACTCTGAGCGACCCATTGGGTAAAGGCGCCCCAAACACCGAGCAAGCAAGACCTTTGAAGTAGCGGCGGCCACTGGCCGCTCCGAGCAGGACTTCAACCCTCTCATTGTCTGGACCGAGAACGCCCAGGCTTGACGAGCACACCATTGCAGGCAGCTCTTGCAATGAGGATTCGGCTGGAAGGTCAACTAGATTCAGGCATGGGCCCTCACCGCGAATCAGGCGTGAGAGCAGCGGCCGAAACTTTGGGTCATCCGCATCCATCTGGTTGCCCAGAGAGACGCGCGCCCGCGCTTCTCGCCACGCCCTGATAGCCGACGTACCTCCCAGGCAGATGTCAACGCCCATGGTCTTCTCCCCCTCTGACCGCAACAGTCAGGCGAGAATACCCAAGAAGTTGGAAGCGTGACGCGCAAATGGCGGAGCCCGCAGGCGGTAGCAAAAGCACCGCAGGCGGAAATCCGCTGAAAGAGCAATGCAGTCAGTTAACGGCCTTATGTACCTGCACGCCCAGTTGGCAGCGCAAGCTTGCACGCGTCACAAAACCCACAGACGCCGCCCACCAGAGCAAAAAAAGAACGTGCATTTAGAATTTGATACAGGAAGCCTCCCTTGGTACATAACGGCCGTGCATGCACGGGCTGTATGTGCCAAGGGAGGCATTGTGTATCAAACTCTTAATACACGTAGGCCAGACACAAACGCAGGGCAACGCGCTTCTCCGCTAGCCGCCGAGGTAGGCCTTGCGGACGTCGTCGTCCTGGAGGAGGTCGGCGCCAGTGCCGGTCTTCTTGATGGTGCCGATCTCTAGCACGTAGGCGCGGTCGGCAATGGAGAGCGCCATGTTGGCGTTCTGCTCTACCAGCAGAATGGTGGTCCCGGCCGCGTTGAGCTCCTTGATGATATCGAAGATCTCCTGCACCAGGATGGGAGCCAGGCCCATGGAGGGCTCGTCGAGCATGAGCAGGTCAGGCTTGCTCATGAGGGCGCGGCCCATGGCCAGCATCTGCTGCTCGCCGCCGGAAAGCGTGCCCGCCATCTGGCCCATGCGCTCCTTCAGGCGCGGGAAGCGCTCGTAGACGCGCTGCAGGGTCTCGCGGTTCTCGGCGTCGGAGCGGGTGTAGCCGCCCATGTCCAGGTTCTCGGAGACGCTCATCTGCGAGAAGACGCGGCGCCCCTCGGGGCACAGCGCCATGCCGCGCTCCACGACCTTGTGGGACTTCACGCCCACGACGCTCTGTCCCTTGAACTCTATAGAGCCGGAGTCGGGCCTGATGAGGCCCGCCACAGTGTTGAGCGTCGTGGACTTGCCGGCACCGTTGGCGCCGATGAGCGTGACAATCTCTCCCTGCTTGATGTCAAAGGAGATGCCGCGCACGGCCTTGATGGCCCCGTAGCTGACGTGCAGGTCACGAACGGAGAGCATGGTGTCCGCCACGTTAGTTCACCCCCTGCTTGCCCAGGTAGGCCTCGATGACCTTGGGATCGTTCTGAATCTCCTCGGGCGTTCCCTTGGCGATGATGCGGCCGTAGTCAAGCACGCCCACGACCTCGCACACGCCCATGACCAGGCCCATGTCGTGCTCGATGAGCAGGATGGCGATTCTGAACTCGTCGCGTATGCGGCGGATGTTCTCCATGAGCTCCTCGGTCTCGGCCGGGTTCATGCCGGCCGCGGGCTCGTCAAGCAGCAGCACCTTGGGGCCGGTGGCCAGCGCGCGCAGGATCTCCAGGCGCCTCTGGGCGCCGTAGGGCAAGTTTCCGGCCTTGGCGTCCGCGTACTTGCGCATGTCAAAGATGTCGAGAAGTTCGAGCGCCTTGTCGTGGAACTCAGCCTCCTGCCTCCAGTGGCCCGGCAGGCGGAAGACGTCGGTCAGCAGGTTGGACTTCATGGAGTGGCCAAAGCCAACCAGGACGTTCTCCTCCACCGTCATCTGGCTGAAGAGGCGGATGTTCTGGAAGGTGCGGGCAATGCCCATGTGGTTGACCGCGGTGACGCTCTTGCCGGCGGTGTCGTAGCCGTCAAGAAGGACGGTGCCGCGGGTGGGCTGGTACACGTTGGTCAGCAGGTTGAAGATGGTGGTCTTGCCGGCGCCGTTGGGGCCTATGAGGCCAGAGATCTCCGTGCGGCCCATGGCGATGTTGAAGTCGTCCACAGCGGTGAGGCCACCGAAGTCGATGCCCAGGTGCTGGGCCTGCAGGACCGGAATCTGCCCCAGGTCGCGCTCGGGAATCAGGTTGGGGGTCTCAAGCTGGACGAGCACGTCTCGCTTGGCGTTTGTGCTACTCATCGGCGCCCACCTCCTTGGTGTTCTCGCCAGGCTCGGCCACGGGCTTGGCACCCTTCTTCCAGGGAAGATCCCCGTTCATGACGCGCTCCACCACGCGGGAGAGCGAGAAGTCATAGGAGCCGAAGAGGCCCTGCGGACGGAAGATCATGACCAGGATGAGGACGATGGAGTAGGCCAGCATGCGGTAGTCGGAGAAAGCGCGCAACGCCTCGGGCAGGATGGTCAGGACCGTGGCGGAGACCACCGAGCCAAGCATGGAGCCCATGCCGCCCAGGACCACCATGACCAGGATTTCGACGGACTTCATGAAGCCGAACTTGGCCGGCGCCATGACGCCGATGCAGCCGGCGTACAGGCCGCCACCGACGCCGGCGAAGAACGCGGAGACCACGAAGGCCAGCGTCTTGTAGTAGGTGGTGTTGACGCCAGAGGCCTCGGCCGCGATCTCGTTGTCGCGGATGGCAAGGACGGCGCGGCCGTGGCGGCTCTTCATGAACGTGTGGATGAGGAAGATCACGATGGCCACGACCACGAAGGTGTCAAGGAAGCTCGTGTACTTGGGGATGCCCGTGAGGCCCTTGGCGCCACCGGTGAGGTCAAAGCCCAGGACGTTGTCGATGTTGAGCATGACCACGCGGATGATCTCGGCAAAGCCGAGGGTGATGATGGCCAGGTAGTCGCCCTTGAGGCGCAGCGCGGGGATGCCGATGACGAGGCCGCAGACGGCGGCGCAGACGCCGCCGAAGAGCAGTCCAAGCACAAAGAGAAGGACGGCGGCGGGGCTGCCGGAGGCCATGTCGGTGGCGGAGACGCCCATGACGGGCATCATGCGCATGATGAAGATGGCGCAGGAGTAGCCGCCGACGCTCATGAAGCCGGCGTGGCCCAGCGGGAGCTGGCCCAGGTAGCCGGTGGCGATGTTCAGCGAGACGGCCATGATGATGTAGATGCCGACCTGCTGGAGCACCGTGGACTGGTAGCGGTTGATGGCGCCGCCGTCGATCATGAGCTCGCCCACGACGATGAAGACGGCAACGAGCGCGAAGTTGATGGCATAGCGCACGGGCATGGGCAGGGTGCGGTAGGCGCCCTTGGCCCGGCCGATGCCGGTGGTGATGACGGGCTTCTCCTCGCCCATGGGGTTCTTGGTTGTCATGCTGCCATCCCCTAGACCTTCTCCGTCATCGGACGGCCCAGAAGGCCCGTCGGCTTGACGATGAGCACGACGATGAGCAGCAGGAACACGACGGCGTCCTGCCAGACGGAAAGACCGATGGCAGAGACGAAGACCTCGGCGAACCCGACCAGAAGGCCGCCGATGACGGCGCCCGGGATGGACCCGATGCCGCCCAGGACCGCGGCCACGAAGGCCTTGGTGCCCAGCATGATGCCCATGGTGGGGCTTGCCTGCGTGTAGGCCATGCAGTAGAGGACGGCGCCGATACCGGCAAGTGCCGAGCCCACGGCAAACGTGAACGAGATGGTGGTGTTGACGTTGATGCCCATGAGGCGCGCGGCGCCCATGTCCTCGGACACGGCGCGCATGGCCTTGCCGAGCTTGGTCTTCTGCACCAGGAAGGTCAGGACCACCGTGGCAACCGCCGTGACCACGACGGTCACGATGGCCGAGAAGGACAGCGTGAGGTCCCCGACCTGGATGTTGCTCACGCTGGTGTAGGCCGGCACCACCTTGGCGTCCGCTCCAAAGAGCAGCTGGGAGCCATTCTCGAGGAAGTACGAGACGCCGATGGCCGTGATGAGAATGGAGAGCCTGGGGGCGTCGCGCAGCGGCGCGTAGGCCACCTTGTCGATAAGGACGCCGAGGAGCATGCATCCCACAATGGAGAGCACGACGGCGATGGCCGGATTGAGCCCAAGCTTGCTCATGACGAGCCAGGAGATGTATGCGCCGACCATGATGATGTCACCATGCGCGAAGTTGAGCAGCAGGATGATGCCATACACCATGGTGTAGCCCAACGCGACGAGCGCGTAGATGCTACCCAGCTGGAGACCGTTTAGGACCTGCGTAATGAACGTCACGGCAAACACTTCCCTTCACACTCGGTTTGCCCGGCTCGCATTGCCCGGACGCAGCAGTTATGCGAGGGGCACCGGGGGCGGGAGGCCCTCGGTGCCCGCGATGAGACCTAAAGCTCCATCAGACTAGGCGTCGATGGTGTCGAAGATCTCCTCCTTGCCATCCTTGAAGGTGATGATCAGGGTAGACTTCACCGGGTCGCCGGTGCCAGAGTAGGAGATGTCACCGGTGACGCCGGAGACCTTGGCGGCCGCGATGCCGTCAATGACGGCCTGCTTGTAGGCATCGGAGCCGGCGGACTCGCCGGACTTCTCGGCAGCCTCGAGGCCTGCGGCCATGATGGCGGCGGCGTCATAGCCCAGGGCGCAGAAGTTGGTGGGCGCCTCGCCGTACTCGTCGGTATAGGCCTTCACGAAGTCCTGCACGCTCGAGGTGGTGTTGCTCGCGGAGAAGGACGTGTCGTAGAAGCAGCCCTCGAGGTCCTCGGCGGAGGCGTAGTCCTGGTCACCGCCGATGATGCCGGCCCAGCCGTCGGCGCCGAGGAAGACGCCCTTGTAGCCGAGCTTGCGGGCCTGGGTCACGATCTTGCCGTTGTCCTGGTAGTAGTTGGGGGCCAGGATGGCGTCGGGGTTACCGGAGATGAGGGAGGTCAGCTGGCCGTTGAAGTCGGTGGCGCCGGCCGGGTAGCCCTGCTCGGAGGTGATGGTGATGCCCTTGGACTGGGCCTCCTCGACAAAGGCCTTCTCGACGCCGACCTCGTAGTCGCCGCCGGAGTTGTAGATGGTGCCCACGGTCTTGTAGCCCTGCTTTGCCGCGAAGTCAGCCATGACCTTGCCCTGGAACGGGTCGGTGATGCAGGCGCGGAAGTAGTTGCTGCCAAAGGTGATGACGTCGGCGGCGGTGGCGGAGGCGGTGACGCACGGCATGTTGTCGGTCACTGAGGCCTGGGCGACGGCGATGGTCGGCGTGGAGGTGACGTCGCCGACGATGGCAGTCACGCCGTCCTGGACGAGCTTGTTATAGACGGAGACGGCCTCGGTGGCGTCGCCCTTCTCGTCCTGGACGTCCATGTCGATCTGCTTGCCGTTGACGCCGCCCTTCTCGTTGAGCTGCTTGAAGTAGAGCTGAGCGCCGTTGCGACAGGCAATGCCGTACTGGGCGACGTCGCCGGAGAACGGGCCCATGATGCCGACCATGATGGAGTCGGAGCTAGAAGAGCCGGAACCACCACCGCAGCCCACAAGACCGAGCCCAGCGGCGACGAGGCCGGAAAGCTCGACGAACTGGCGACGCGAAACGTTGTTGGTCATTGTGATCTCCTCCCAGAAGCTGAAAGCCGCCCGTGGGGCGTGACAGTGACTTTAGCCACCGACGCCCCAAAGGAATCGGCCGGGAAGGAAGGGTTTAATCCCCCGCAACATTTCATAACGGTGCCGCAACAAAGTAAGGCGGCTACGACGCCATACCTACCGCTCGCGGGTTCTTGCCCGATGGAAGAGCCACGTTAGGAGAGCGCCCGTCGCCACTCCGGCAAGGTCAATGGCCACGTCGCGCGGAGAGCCGCTGCGTCCGGGCACGAAGAGCTGGATCGTCTCGTCAAGGCAGGGCACCAGCGCGGTGAGGACGAGCCCGGCGAGAAGGGCCCGGCGCCGCGACGAGGACGCGCGGGAGCCAAGCTCGCGGGACACGCGCGTCCAGAACGTCCGCGCAATGCCGCCCAGCACCACGTACTCCGAGAAGTGCGCGCACTTGCGCACGACGAAGGTCATAAGGTCTAGGTCGGTCACGCCCGTCGCCTCGAAGAGCGGGCGCAGCAGGGCCACGATGCGGCCGCTCTCGGCCGAGGAGGCCGCGCCGCCCACCAGCGAGTGGCCCCAGACAAAGCCGACCCACAGCAGAAGCGCCGCACCCCAGGCGAGGGTGCGGCGAGAGAGGTTGCGCGCGAGGCTCATCAGGCCTCAGCTGCCTGGACGGGCGCGAAGTGCTTGCCGGAGCGCGTGCGCACGTTGGTGGAGCCGGAGAGGTGGCGCATGCTCGTGCCGGTAGCAGACGTGCCGCCCTCAAGGATGCGCAGGTAGCGCCTGGAGGTGCGACGCGCGGCCTTGGAGGAGTTGCGCCCGAACTCGTCTTCAATGAGGTAGTCGACGTAGCTCTCGGTGTCCACGACCTCTGGGTGGCCCGCCGGTGTGCGGAACGGGATGAAGGAGGTGTCAGGCTCCATGTTGTCCGGCTCGTCCAGCGTCTCGGAGTTTCCGACAGCGTCGATGAACTCGATGGGATCTTGGTTGGGCGTCTCCGGGTCCGCGGCGAGGTTCTCCTCCATGGAGCGAAGGGCCTGCTCCCAGTCGTCCGTGGCAGCCTCGGCCACGCTGCGGTGCTCGGGAAAGACGCCCTCGTCAATGAAGGCCAGACGGGAGGCAATGTCCGCGCGGGAGCGGGACTGCTGCTCGCGCACGGCCTCAAGAGCCGTTCGCGCCGCGTCAGCCGAGAAGGACGACGGGATGGAGATCTGCGCCACCTCGTCGGCGGCAAAGCCGGTGTTTGCATCGATGCGCTCCCGGCCGACCTCGGTGGTCCACCAGGAGGTCCCCACGTCGCCCACGGAGCCGTCGGCGCGCTCGATGACGGGCAGGCCGTCCATCATGCCGGAGCCGATGCGGCCGGAGAGCGCCGCGGCGACGCCCTCGGCGCGACGGGCCATGCGCTCGCGGAACGTGATGCGGTTGACGTAGTTCTCGGCGATCTGGCCGTAGTCGTCGGTGGCGTGCGAAGGCGCGGCAGGTGCCGGAGCGGAGGCCGCGGGGGCCGGCGCCGTCTCGGTGACGCGCATGTGGCGAGGCTTGGGCGCGTCCTTGGCGGGCTTCTCGTCAAGGTCCTCGACGGGGAAGCTGTCGGTGACTTGGGCGGAGACAAACCCGGCTGCCATCTGCTCCTCGTTGCGACGGGCACGGGCCCGTGCGGCGCAGGCCGCGCCGCAGGCAGCCCCCACGACCAAGGCTCCGCTGGCGACGCCAAGAGCAAACGCGCGCTCGGGGGTGGCCAGGGCAAAGTCGGCGGCATCCTGCAGAGAGAGGGCATGGGCCACCTGCGGCGACACAAGCGTCACCGCGCCCATCAGTCCGGCAAGGACGGCCGGATTCCTCTTCACCTGCATGCTTGACCCCTCCCAGGCTCTGGCGAGCTGCGGAAGAAGAGTGAAGCTATGGCAACGGCTAGCGACCTGGACATGCCAGGCCAACTGGAATCCGCGGTTTTTGGCTTCGTTTTATCTTCGTGTGCCGCAGAGACGCTCTATGTGAACTTCCTTTTTCAACTATACCTACGAAACAGCCGTTTTCAAGGCAGATTGTCGACAGGTTTTGCATCGTTAACGCAGCCGGGACCCCATAACACGTTTTGAGTTTGCGCTTTGAACAGAATCGCTCTGCCGACACCCGCTCAACTGGGCAAACGTCGTCGCACAGTACCAAAGCGCCCCAGGCCCGAACCCAATTCCATATG
>OKRW01001377.1_pt1 | contig 20867 bp, 19 predicted proteins | sample 1601151 | NCBI WGS metagenome assembly OKRW01 (sample SAMEA3541471, study PRJEB24748) | human gut metagenome | biome: human gut; feature: human-associated habitat; material: faeces | place: China | collected 2012 | reverse complement strand
GTGAGGCAGCGCAGTTTTTTATGGGGCGTTTTACGCGTTATAGACGGCCATGCAGCCCAGATAGTTCATGTAGCAATCCAGCTTGCCCACGGTTTCAAAGGGGGAGTGCATGCTCAGAACCGGCACACCGGCGTCGATGGTGGTGATGTTGCGGTTGGCCATGTACTGGGCCACGGTGCCGCCGCCGCCGGCGTCGATCTTGCCCATCTCGCCGATCTGCCACACCACACCGGCGTTGTCCAGCACGCGGCGGACATAGGCCACGGTTTCGGCGTCGGCGTCGGAGGAGCCGCCCTTACCCCGGGCACCGGTATACTTGCAGATGCCCAGACCATAGTTCACCCGGGACTCGTTGCGCTTCTCATACACCTCGGCAAAATTGGGGTCATAGGCGGCGGTGACGTCGGAGGACAGGCAGAAGGAGCTTTCATAGCACACCCGCAGGCTGACGCCCTGGCTCTGGCACAGGTCCTCCATGAAGGTGTCGAAGAAGGCGGACTGCATACCGGTGACGCCCATGGAGCCAACCTCTTCCTTGTCGGCCAGCATGCACACGGCAGTCTTTTCGGGCACGTCGATGTCGAACAGGCCCTTCAGGGCGGCGTAGCCGCACACCCGGTCGTCGTGGCCGTATGCGCCGATGAGGCTGCGGTCCAGGCCCAGATCCGTGGCGTTGAAGGCGGGGACCACCTCCAGCTCGGCGGAGGTGAAGTCATCCTCGCAGATGCCGTATTTCTCGTGGAGCATATCCAGCACCCGCAGCTTCACGCGGTCGCTGTCGCCCTCCTCGCCCAGGGGGCGGCTGCCCATGAGAATGTTCAGATTTTCGCCGGGAATGGCCTCGTTAAGGGGCTTTTTGCCCTGCTCTGCGCCCAGGTGGGGCAGCAGATCGGTGATGACGAACTTGGGCTCGCTGCCCTGGCCCAGGACCACCTTCACCACGGTGCCGTCCCGCAGGACCACCACGCCCCGCAGCTCCAGGGGGATGGCCACCCACTGATACTTGCGGATGCCGCCGTAGTAGTGAGTCTTGCCATAGGCAAAGTCGCTGTCCTCATACAGGGGATGGGGCTTGAAGTCCAGACGGGGGGAGTCAATGTGGCAGGCCACGATCTGTGCGCCGTGGGACAGGTCCTGGCGGCCGATCTTGGCCAGCATCACGCTCTTGCCCCGGTTCACGCGGTACACCTTGTCGCCGGGCTTCAGGCTCATGCCCCGCTGATAGGGGACGTAGCCCTGGGCCTGGGCCAGCTCCACGGTATAGGCGGCGCATTCCCGCTCGGTCTTGCCGTTGTCCAGATACTGCTTGTAGCTTTCGCAATAGGTCTCCATGGCCTCCAGGGCCGCCTGGTCCACCAGGTCATAGCCGTTTTTGGGGCTGGAGAACAGCTTTTCGCGCTTGGCCTTCATTTCGTCTGTCATGGTTCTGATTCCTCCTCAAATATGTTCGATTTCCCGGAGTGTTTTCCGGAAGAAAATCCGTGCCTGATCCCGGAACTGCGCCGGACCGGCGCAGGTGTTTTCCAGGATATGGGAGCAGTGCTCCCGGTAAAAGCCGTCGGACGGCTGGGCGGATATCCGCAGCCGGGCATAGTCCCGGCTGATGCCGTCCCGGGCCATGATGCGGCGGACCCGATCCTCCGCTGGGGCCAGCACCGCCACGGTGCAGGCGCACAGCCGGTCCAGGCCGCTTTCCACCAGGTTGATGGCGTCCAGCCCCACCAGGGACTGTCCCGCCGCCCGGCGCATCAGCTCCGGCGGCAGGAATTCGTACACGATGGCGTTGAGCCGCTCCAGGGCGGCGGGGTCGGAAAACACGATGTTCCCCAGCTTCTGCCGGTCCAGGGTCCCGTCGGGGCCGAACACCGGGCCGAAGGCCCCTTCGATGGCCCCCCGCAGGGCGGGGTCTGTGCGGAGCATCTCGTGATACACGGCGTCGCAGTCCAGCACCGTGCCGCCCAGGTCCTCCAGGGCCGCCAGAGCGCTGGTTTTTCCCGCGCCGGTGCCGCCGGTGAGGCCGATGAGAATGGGCCGGTCGGCGTCCACCAGGTGGAAGCCTGCCGCCTTTTTCAGGCGGTTGGCCACCGCCAGACCCAGGCCCCCGTCATCGGGGCACTGGGCAAAGATTTCTGTGACGTCCGTGCCGTCGAAGGTGCGCAGGGCGTCGAATACATGCCGGGCCTGGGCGGATTTGTCTGCCGCCGGGCCCAGACGATGGATGATGTGCCCGGCATACAGCGGGGCATACTCGTCGAAGCAGATGACCCCCGCCTGGTCCGACAGCAGGCCCAGGATGCGGCGGGCGCTGCGGTCCGGCGCGCCGGTGACCACGGTGACCGGCGCGTGGGGGGCATAGTGCCGGTATTTCATCCCCGGGGCCCGGGGATGCTCTCCGGCGGCCAGCAGGCCGGTGACGGCCTTGTCCACGGCTACCTTCCCCAGCACCTCCTCCAGGGCCTCCAGAGGCAGGCCGCCGGGGCGCAGCAGCCGGGGCGGCGTCACCGTCAGGTCGATGATGGTGGACTCCACCCCCACGGTGCAGGGGCCGCCGTCCACGATGCCGTCGATCTTGCCGTCCATGTCCTCGATCATGTGGGCGGCGGTGGTGGGACTGGGACGGCCGGAGGTGTTGCCGCTGGGGGCGGCAATGGGCACCCCGGCGGCCCGGATGATGGCCAGGGTCACCGGGTGGTCCGGGCAGCGGACGCCCACCGTCTCCAGGCCGCCGGTGGTTTGCAGGGGAACGATATCCCGCCGGGGCAGGATCATGGTCAGGGGGCCAGGCCAGAACCGCTCCGCCAGGCGATAGGCCTCCGGCGGCACGTCCCGGCAGTATTGCTCCAGCCAGGAGGCGTCGGGCACATGAATGATTAGGGGATTGTCCTGGGGCCGTCCCTTGGCCAGGAAAATGCGGACCACGGCGTCCTCGTTCAGGGCGTCGGCTCCCAGGCCGTATACGGTTTCCGTGGGAATGCCCAAAAGCCCCCCCCGGCGCAGAATGGCCGCGGCCTCCTGTATGGCGGCCGGGTCCGATTCCGGGTGAAAAACAATGGTGTTCAAGTGGATCCCTCTTTTGCCTTAAAAGCCCAGATCCTCGCCCACCAGAATGACCTTGATGCGGCCGGCAGGGCGACAGGCCCGGGTGATGACCATCTGGCAGCAGATGCAGTCGGGGCTGGTGCAGTCGCCGCAGCTTCCGGTAACGGCGCAGGGAGTCTTGATGTCGAAGCGCTGGGCGTTGGCGGGGGCCGCCACCTGGCGGGCCCGGGCGATGGCACTGTCCAGATCGCCCATGACCTTGTTCATCCCGGCGATGACCAGGACGCTTTCCGGCCCAAAGCACAGGGCGGCCACCCGGTTGGCGTTGCCGTCGATGTTCACCAACTGGCCATCGGCGGAGATGGCGTTGCTGCTCATGATGAAGGTGCCGCAGGTCAGGGCCTGGCGCATCAGGGCCTGCTTTTCTTCGGGGGTCTTGCCGGTGTCCCGGTCGATGAGCTGATAGTCCCCCTGGTGCAGGCGGTCCATCAGGCCGATCTGGGCGGCGGTGGCGGTGCCGCCCCAGGATACGGTGCGGTCCTTGGGGATCAGGGTCAGGGCCAGCTCCAGGGCCTCCTGGGCGGTGGACACATAGTGGGCCTCGAAGCTGCGGCGGCGCAGGGCCTCGGCCACCTGGGGACCGGCCTTGTCATAGCGGGCTTGGATAGGTGCTTGCATGGTTCATTCTCCTTTCTCAGCGCCCTCCTGCAGGCGTCTGGCCTGGTCGGCCAGGGTCAGCGCATCCACAAGGGGGTCCAGGTCGCCGTTGATAACGGCGGCAATGTTGAAGTTTTTCACGTCCCCGGTAAGCCGGTGATCGGTGACCCGGTTCTGTGGGAAATTATAGGTGCGGATCTTGCCGGACCGGTCGCCGGTGCCCACCTGGCTTTTCCGCTGGGCGGCAATGGCGGCGTTCTGCTTCTCCTGTTGGGCCTCGTAGAGCTTGGAGCGCAGGATTTTCATGGCCCGGTCCTTGTTTTTATACTGGCTGCGCTCATCCTGGCACTCCACCACCGTGCCGGTGGGCAGGTGGGTGATGCGGATGGCGGATTCCGTTTTGTTGACGTGCTGTCCGCCTGCGCCGGAGGAGCGGAAGGTGTCGATCTGCAGGTCCTTGGGGTCGATGGTGAACTCCACCTCCTCCGCCTCGGGCATCACGGCCACGGTGGCGGCGGAGGTCTGGATGCGGCCGGAGGACTCGGTTTCCGGCACCCGCTGGACCCGGTGGGTCCCGGCCTCAAATTTCAGGCGGGACCAGGCCCCCTGGCCCTCGATGGTGGCGCTGGCCTCCTTGACGCCGCCCAGCTCCGTGGTGTTTTCATACACCAGTTCCATGTTCCAGCCCCGGCGCTCGGCATACAGGGCGTACATCCGCAGCAGGTCCGCCGCAAACAGGGCCCCCTCCTCGCCGCCGATACCGGCCCGGACCTCCAGGATGACGTTCCGGTCGTCGTTGGGGTCCCGGGGCAGCAGCAGGCGCTTGAGCTCCTCCGACAGGCGGTCCCGCTCCTGGCGTGCCCGGTGCAGCTCCTCCTGGGCCAGCTCCCGCATTTCCGGGTCCGACAGCAGCTCCTGTGCCCCGGCACAGTCCGTCTCCGCCTGCTGCCAGGCACGGAAGGCGGCCACGATGGGGGTCAGCTCCTTCTGCTCCCGGCTCAGGCGGGTCAGGGATTCCCGGTCGGCATACACCGCCGGGTCCGACAGCTGCCGCTCCACCTGGTCCAGCCGCCGGGCGATGGCTTGTAATTTCTCCAGCATACGGACTCCTTACTGGGCGTCCAGATAGCGGCGCACCTCGCCCACCAGCTTGTCCCGCCAGAACTCGTATCCCACGGCTCCCGGCCGCAGGGATACCTCCAGCAGGTGGGGCCGGGCGGTGTACTGGTCCATCTGCTCATAAATCTCCTCATACTTCCGGGAGCTTTTCCGGGTCAGCACATAGGCTACCCTTTCCAGCTCCAGCCCCCGGCGCTTCAGCAGCGCCCGGACCGGGGAGGCGCAGCGGCCCGCCCACACGGGGGTGCCTAGGATCACCAGCCGGTATTCGGACAGGGGGCGCTCCGTTTCATAGGGGGCCAGCGGCAGGGTGGCCCGGCGCATGGCGTCCATGCCGGAGCGGAGATAGCCCCGGGCGCCCTGGCGGTCCACACCGTCGGTAAGCTCCACCAGCTCCGCATTCAGGGCCTGGGCGATCTCCGTCATGGCCTGGCGGGTGGCGCCGGTGCGAGAGTAGTACATACACAAAATATCACGCATAATGGTCCTCCTGATTATTCCTCCAATTGCAGAGACAGCTCCTCCCAGCGGGCCATCTCCTGCTCCAGTTGGGCCTCCAGATCCTGCTTCTCCCGAAACAGCTCCTGGAGCTTTTCCGCGTCGCAGGCATTCTGTTCCATTTCGGCGTCCAGCTGGCGGCAGCGCTCCTCCAGCTTGGAGATGCCTGTTTCGCAGATGGTCAGCTGGCGGCGGGCGGCCTGCTTTTCCCGTCCGGCCCGAGGGGGCCGGGTGTCCTGCTTTTTCTTCTGAGCGGGAGCCGGGGCGGGCTTTTTCTCCTCTGCCTTGACGGCCCGGTACTGGGCAAAGCCCATGGGATAGTCGTTGATGGTACCCTCCGCCAGCTCCCAGACCCGGGTGGCGAAGCGGTTGATGAAATACCGGTCATGGGACACGAACAGCAGGGTGCCGTCGAAGGCCTCCACCGCCTCCTCGATCCACTCTCGGGAGGCGATATCCAGGTGGTTGGTGGGCTCGTCCAGGATCAGGAAGTTGATCTCCTCGTCCATGAGCATGCACAGCCGCAGGCGGCTGAGCTCGCCGCCGGAGAGGACCGACACGCTTTTGAACACGTCCTCCCCCTGGAACTGATAGGCCGCCAGGCGGTTGCGGGCGGTCTGGGGCGTCATGCCCTTCTTTTCATAGAGCATGGTGTCAAGCAAGGAGCGCTCCGGGTGCTCAAAGTGGATGATCTGAGGCAGATAGGCCGCCCGGATGGCGGGCCCCATGCGGATGATGCCGCTGTCCACGGGCTCGTCCCCGGTGATCATGTTCAGCAGGGTGGTTTTCCCTGCGCCGTTTTCTCCCAGAAAGGCGATGCGCTCGCCGCCCTCCACCCGCAGGTACACGTCGGAAAACAGGGTGCGGTCACCGAAGGACTTGGACACGCCCTTCAGCTGCAGTACCTCGTCGCCCCGGAACTCCCGGCTGGCGAAGCGGGCGTCCATCTTCTTGGCCCGGGTGGGCTTGGACACGGTGCGCATGCGCTCGATGCGCTTTTCCATGGAAAAGGCCCGCTTGTGCAGGGCGTCGTTGCCCATAAAGGCCCACAGGTGCATCTGCTCCGCCGCCTTCTCCAGCTGTTGGATCTTGGCCTGCTCCTTCAGATACTGCTTCATGCGCTCCTGATAGCGGCGCTCCTTTTCAATGGCATAAAAGCTGTAGTTCCCGCTGTAAAACTCCGCCTTGCCGTCCAGAATTTCAATGATGCGGGTGACGGTGCGGTCCAGGAAATAGCGGTCGTGGGAGATGGTGACCACGGTGCCCCGGAAGGAGCGGATATACTCCTCCAGCCACTCGGTGGCCTGCAGGTCCAGGTGGTTGGTGGGCTCGTCCAGCAGGAGAATGTCCGTGTCCTCCAGGATCAGGCGGCCCAGGTTCACCCGGGTTTTCTCCCCGCCGGACAGCTGGTCAAACAGCCACTGCCGCATATCGCCGTCGATGGACAGGCCGTTGGAGACCTTGTTGACGGCGGTGTCGGTGTCATAGCCGCCCAGGCCCTCGAACCGGGCGGTAAGCTCGCCGTAGCGCCGCAGGGTCTGGGGATCGCTGTCCCCCTGCTCCATCTGCCGGGTCAGGCGGTCCATCTCCTCCTTCAGGGCGGTGGTGCGCTGAAAGGCGGAGCGCAGAACGTCCTCCACGGTGTATCCCGCGGGATACACCGGGATCTGGGAGATCAGGCCCACCCGGCGGCCCGGTGCAATGAGCACCTGGCCGGAGTCATAGTCCAGCTCTCCGGTGAGGATGTTGAACAGCGTGGATTTCCCCGCGCCGTTTTTGCCCAGCAGGCCCACCCGCTCACCGGTGTCGATCTGGAAGGACACACCGTCCAGTATTTTCTTTTCCAGGTCAAAGGACTTGACCAGGTCGGTTACGCTGATATCTATCATATGGTCGACTCGTTACATTTTTTCCAATTCACTGACAATTTTGCCGAATTCCATGGCGTGGGACGCCTTCACCAGCACGGCGGTGCCGGGGGTGAATTCCCGGCGCAGGGCCGGAAGGGCCTCCTCAATGGCGGCGAAATGCTGTGCCCGGGGACCGGCAGTCTGGGCGATGGCGGCGGCCTTGGGGCCGATGGCGATCACCGCGTCCAGCCCCAGCCGGGCAGTGGTGCGGCCCACCTGCAGGTGGGCGTCCCGGCTGATGGGGCCCAGCTCCCCCATGTCGCCCAGCACCGCCACCCGGCGGCGGCAGGCGGTGTCCGCCAGAATCTCCAGCGCCGCTTCCATGGCCTGGGGATTGGCGTTGTAGCAGTCGTCGATGATGAGCCGGTCCTCCGGCAGGCGGATGCGCCGCATACGGGAGCCGGTGGACACATACCCGGCCACGCCCTCGACGATCTCCTGCTCCGACAGGCCCAGATATTCGCCGATGGCCACGGCCATGGAGGCGGAGTAGATCATGTAGTCCCCGGGGGAGGGGATGGACAGCCGGTAGCTGCGGCGGGGAGTGGTGACGGTGCAGTCCAGGCCGTCGATGCCCCGGCGGACGATGTCCGTGACCCGGACATTGCAGTGCTCGCTCCTGCCGCAGCGGAGGGTCTCAAAGGGCAGGTCCAGGCCGTTGAGCAGTTCATCGTCGCCGCACAGCACTGCCAGGCCGCCGGGGCGCAGGTGGTCGAAAATCTCGCACTTGGCCCGCAGGGTCCCCTGACGGGTGCCGCCCAGGTTTTCAATGTGGGCGTCGCCGACGTTGGTGATCACGGCGATGGTGGGCTGCACTAAGCTGCCCATATAGCGGATCTGGCCGAAGTGGTCCATGCCCGTTTCGATCACCGCCGCCTGATGGCAGGGATCCAGCCGCAGCAGGGTCTGGGGCGTGCCGATGTGATTGTTGAGATTGGCCTGGGTTTTCAGGGTCCGGAAATGCCGGGACAGCACCGAGGCGATCATCTCCTTGGTGGTGGTCTTTCCGGCGGAGCCGGTGACCTGTACCACGGGGATGTCATACAGCCCCCGGTACCAGGCTGCCAGAGCGCCCAGAGCCAGCGTGGTATCCTGGACCTGAATATAAAACTTGCCGGGCAGCAGGGTCTCCGGCTGCCGGCTGCACAGGCAGCCGACCGCTCCGGAGGACAGGGCCGTGTCGATGTAGTCATGCCCGTCGAACCGCGCGCCCACCAGGGGAATGAATAGGTCTCCGGAGGCGATCTGGCGGCTGTCGCTGGTGACGCCGGTGACGGTGCCGTCTCCGCTCTGAAGAAAGGTCCCGTTTACGGCACGGCAGATGTCCGCCGCCGCCAGGGGCCTCATGCCCGGCCTCCCTTGCGCAGGGCCAGGGATTCGTCCACAATGCGCTGGCACAGGTCGCCGTAGCTCAGGCCCACCTGCGCCGCCTCCTGGGGCACCAGACTGGTGGGGGTCATGCCCGGGAGGGTGTTGATCTCCAGGCACCAGAAGTTCCCCTCCTCATCCAGAATGAAGTCCGCCCGGGAATAGACGCCCAGGTCCAGGGCCCGGTGCAGGCGCAGGGCCAGCTCGCCCACGGTGCGCCACTGCTCCTGGGTGATGGGGGCGGGGCAGATCTCCTGGGCACCGTCCTTCTGATACTTGCAGAAATAGTCGAAATAGGCCCCCCGGGGGATGATCTCCACGGCGGGGAGATAGGTGTCGCCCAGAACGGCCACCTGGATCTCCCGGCCCTTGATCTTCTTCTCCACGATGACGTGGTTTCCGTAGGCCAGCATCCGCTCCAGGGTCTGGGCCAGCTCCTCCCGGGTGTCCGGCAACTCCACGCCGATGGAGCTGCCGCCGTTGATGATCTTCACGGCGCAGGGCACCGGCAGCTCCCGGGCCAGACGGGGAATGTCCTCCCGGGTATAGCGCACGTCGTGCCAGGGGGCGGTGGGTACACCGGCGGCGTCCATGATGCGCTTGGTGACGGATTTGTCCATGGCCATGCCGCTGCCCAGATAGCCGCTGCCGGTATAGGGCACGCCCAGCAGGTCCAGGGTGGCCTGGATGCGTCCGTCCTCGCCGCAGGCGCCGTGGAGAGCCAGGAACACCAGGTCTGCCATGGCGCACACCGCCAGCACGTCCTTGCCCAGCATGGAAGGGCCCTGATCCCGGCGACTGCGGCGCACGGCCTCCAGGTCCGGCTCGGTGGAGTGGACCCGGTTGTCGCCGCACAGGCCGTCCGGCGCGTCGAAGATATCCGACAGGCTGCCGTTGTAATCCTCCAGCCCCAGGAACATATCCACCAGGATGGCCTGGTGGCCCCGCTCCCGCAGGGCGCGGCACACGCCGGTGCCGCTGGTCAGAGATACCTGCCGCTCGGTGCTGAGGCCGCCGGCCAACACTACGATTTTCATATACAATCCCTCATTTCTCACGGGGGTACACGCCCCCGGAATGCTATCATATCAATATAGCAGTATATCACACCAACCGGGCAAATACAACTGTTTCCTGCGCAAACAAAAGAGCTGCCGCGAGGCTGCGGCAGCTCTTTTGCAATCAGAAAACGTACAGCAGGATGCACACCAGGACGACGCACAATCCCAGGCAGGCCATCAGCAGGGCATAGGACAGGCTGCCCTCCATCCGGCGGATGGTGTCCAGGATGGTGCCCAGCCGGTCGGCGGCCTCCTGCTCCGTGCGCTGTCCGCCGTGGGTCATGGCGTGGAGCACGGCGCTGCGGGGGGATTTCCGGCGGCGGGGACGGGAGTCCCGCAGGAAGGTCCGCCGGGCCAGCAGCACCAGGAAGTCCAGCGCATCGCACACGGCCCGCAGCACCACGTTCAGCAGCCGGTACAGCCCCCGGATAGCCGGGCGGTACACCCGGTCCTCCAGGCTCAGCCAGCGGGGCCAGCGCTCCAGGTACACCACCTGGCCCTCCCGGCGGTCCATAAGCATCAGGCGGATGAACAGGAAGTACACCGCCATGCCGATGGCCAGGGAGATGGCCACGCCCTTGAGATTTTCCCAGGCCAGATAATGGACGGCGTGGCCGAAGGGGTGTCCGCCCACGAAGGGCAGGGCCAGGGCGGCCACCGGCTCCGCCAGCATATGGGGCAGCAGTCCCAGCACCGGCAGCGGCAGGGCTGCCAGGATCAGCGCCGCCGTGGTGGCGGGGGTGCCCCAGGTCCTGCCGGTGGAGGCGGCGGGCTTCTGCCAGAACAGCGCCGCGTAGATTTTGGTCAGATACGCCGCCGTCAGGCCGCCGGAGAACAGGAACAGCCATTCCACCGCCGTGACGCCCAGACTGCCGCTTTCGGCGGCCAGCTCCACCAGGGATTCGTGGACCAGGGTCTTGCTGATATACCCCAGGAAGCCCGGGATACCCGCCAGGGAGCAGGCCCCGCACAGAAACAGGATATGCAGCAGGGGCTTGCCCCGGCCGAAGCCCCGGATCTGGTTCAGGTCCAGGGCGTGGGTGTTGCAGTACACCACGCCGGCCAGCAGAAACAGGGTCAGCTTCACCAGGGAGTGGTTCATCATATACAGCACCGTGCCGTGGGCGGCCAGGGCGTTGTGCTGCCCCAGCAGGGACAGGGCCGCCGTGCCCACCAGGATGAACCCGATCTGGGACAGGGAGGAGCAGGCCAGGATATACTTGAGGTTGTTGGAGAACACGGCGATGGCCGCGCCCAGCACCATGGTCACCGCCCCCAGCGCCAGCAGCAGGACGCCCCACCGGTGCTCGCCGGGGAGAAGGTCCGCCGTGATGATCAGGGCGCCGAAGATGCCCGCCTTGGTGAGGACGCCGGACAGCAGGGCGCTGGCCGGGGCCGGGGCCACCGGGTGGGCCTTGGGCAGCCAGATGTGCAGTGGGAACACGCCCGCCTTGGCCGCAAAGCCGAAGAAGATGCACAGCGCCGCCGCCCACAGCTGGGAGCGGTCCGCCACCCCGGCGCAGAGGCCGGGCAGGTCGGCGATGACCAGGGTGCCGGTAAGGCGGTACAGCAGGAACAGGCCCATCAGGGTCACAAGGCCGCCCAGCACCGCAATGGTCAGATAGGTCTTTCCCGCGTCCAGGGCGTCGGGGGACTCCTCCTGCACCACCCAGGCATAGGAGCTGAGGCTCATCAGCTCGAAGAACAGGAAGGTGGTGTACAGGTCCGCCGACAGGAACACGCCCATGGTGAAGCTCAGGCACAGCAGGAAGAAGAAGTGGTACCGCCGCAGATGGTGGTGGCCCCGGAAATACTGGGGCGTCAGCAGGGCGGACACGAACCACATGAAGCTGACCACCAATCCATAGATGGCCCGGAAGCCGTCCAGGGTGAAGTGGATGCCGCACAGGGGGATATCCAGGGATTCGCCGAACCGGGTGCATACAGCCAGCACCATCACCAGAAGCGTCAGCCCCGTGACGGCGCAGGACCAGCGGCCCAGCCCGGATTCGCTTTCGCTGCGGGTCAGCAGCAGGGGAAGGGCCCACGCCAGGGGCAGCAGGATCAGAAGAAGCAGCATCACAGGCCCACCGCCTTTCCGATCATATCCAGCAGCCACTGGGGAAACAGGCCCATCAGCAGGCAGGCTGCCGCCAGGATGGCGGTGGGGACGGTCATCATCCAGCCCGCCTCATGAGCGGAGCCCTCGGGGATGGCGGGGGCGTCCGTCCGGGGGAACCAGGCCTTCAGCACCACCTGGAACATGTAGACCGCCGTCAGCAGGGCCGACACCAGCAGGGCTGCGAAGCCCACCAGCGGCAGCCAACCGCCGATATCCACCGCCGCCCGGGCGATGTACCACTTGCTGACGAAGCCGTTGAGGGGGGGGATGCCCGTCAGGGCGCAGGCCGCCGCCGTGAAGCAGGCGAAGGTCACCGGCATATACCGGCCCAGGCCCTCCAGCTGGGGCACATACTCCCGGTGGGCGTAATGCAGCACCGCACCGGCCGTGAAGAAGGCCATGATCTTCACCACCGAGTGGACGATCAGGTGCAGGAACGAGGCGGCCAGGGCCTGGGTGGTCATCAGGGCGGCGGCAAACAGAATGTACGACAGGTTCGACACCGTGGAATAGGCCAGCCGCAGCTTGAAGTGCCGCTGCTTCAGGGACATACAGGAGCCGTATACAATGGTGATGATGGGCAGCAGCAGCGCCAGCTGCTGGGCCCAGGTACCGGACAGAATGTCCGGGCCGAAGCTGTAATAGATCAGGCGGATGCAGGCGAAGGCGCCGGCCTTTACCACGGCCACCGCGTGCAGCAGGGCCGTGACGGGGGTGGGGGCCACCGCCGCCGAGGGAAGCCAGCCGTGCAGCGGCCAGATGGCGGCCTTGACGCCGAAGCCCACAAAGGACAGGGCAAACACCGCCAGCAGCATGGACATGTCGCCGTCATAGCCCGCCAGATGGCCGCCCAGGGTGAAGTCCACTGCGTCGTGGATGGCCAGGAACACCAGGCCGATAAACGCCAGGGCCGCGCCGGAGATGGAGTAGACCAGGTACTTGATGCCCGCCTTTTTGGCGGCCTTGGTCATGGGCTGCATCACCAGGGGCAGGGTGGCCAGGGTCAGCAGCTCATAGAACAGGTACATGGTCATCATATTGGCGGAGAAAGCGATGCCCAGGGTCACGCCGAAGGAGGCGGTGAAGAAGGCCCAGAACATATGCAGATGCTTCTCGTGGCGCATATAGTCGAAGCCATAGAGCATGGTAAAGGGCCACAGGGTGGCCGACAGTCCGGCAAACAGCCGGGCCGCGCCGTCCATGCGGAAGGCGATGGTCAGCCGGGTGGAAAAATGCAGCAGGGTGAAGGTGCCGTCGTCGCACAGGAGGATGGCCAGCCAGGCCAGGGCGGTGGTGCCCAGGATCAGGAGGCTGTATACCAGGCGGCGGCAGCTCTCGCTGCGGATGGGCAGGAAATAGGACAGCAGGCCCAACACCAGCGGCAGGAACACCGGCAGAAGGAGAAGGATTCCATTCATATGGCGCACCTCCTTACAGAATGGACCCGGTGATGTGCTCCATCACGGGGACAGTGATGCCGGACAGCAGGCCCAGGATCAGGCTGGCTGCGGCGAACAGTGCCAGGGACAGCACCAGCAGCAGCGGCTCCCGGACCCGGCTCTGGGCCGGGAAATCCTGCCCCGGAAAGAAGGCGCGGCACAGCGGCGGAAACAGATAGGCCGCCGTCAAAAGCGCCGAGATCAGCAGCACCGCCGGAATGATATAGCACAGGGGGGCGGACATGCCGTCCAGGGCGCCCAGAGCCAGATACCATTTGCTGAAGAAGCCGCCGAAGGGCGGAATACCCACCAGGGACAGAGCCAGGGCGGCGAAGCAGCCCATGGTCACGGGGATCCGGCGGCCCAGACCCGGGAAGCCGTCGATGGTTTCCGTTTCCGTCAGGAAAATGATGGAGCCAGCGGACTGGAACACGCCGATCTTGGCCAGGGCGTGGAACAGCAGCTGCAAAAGGCCACCCAGCAGGCCCACCGGAGTCATGAGGAATACGCCCAGCAGCACGTAGGAAATCTGGGAAATGCTGGAATAGGCCAGACGCTTTTTCAGGCCGTTTTCCGTGCAGCCCATAAACGAGCCCATGAAAATGGTCACCAGGGTCAGAACGATGCACACGGTCTGGACCCAGGTGCCCCGCAGGGCCTCCGCGCCCACGGTGAAGTAAATAACCCGGATGGCGGCGATGGCCCCCACCTTGGCGATGATGCCGGAGAGCAGAGCATGGGCCGGAGCCGGGGCCACGGGATGGGCCGAGGGCAGCCAGTTGTGCAGGGGGTACAGACCCGCCTTGGCGCCGAAGCCCAGCAGCATCAGAAATGACGCAGCCAGCAGGGTAGGAGAGAGAGTCTGGAAATATCCGCCACGGACGAAGGCTAGGGAGGATTGCTGGGCCAGCAGCACCACGCCGAACAGGGCGATGAAGCCGCCGCAGACGGAGTAGTACAGGTATTTTACCGCGCCTAGCAGGGCCTTGGGACGCTGGGTGTGCAGCACCAGGGGGAACGACAGCAGGGTGGTTAGCTCATAAAACAGGTATAGAGTCACAAGGTCTGCCGCCAGGGCGGCGCCCAGCACCGCCGCCTCCGTCAGCATCAGGAACACATAGAAACGGGGATGGTGCCCCTCGTGGGTCATGTAGACGGAGGCATAGGGGATGGTCAGCAGCCAGCACACGGCGGTCAGCAGACAGAAGAACCGGCCCAGGCCGTCCAGCCGCAGGGAAAACGTCAGGTCGGCGGTCATGCGCCACACCGGTGTGGCCGTGTCGCCCAGGGTGCAGGCACCAATCAGCAGCGCAAGCAGCAGGGCCTGGCCCACGGCTAGGATCACCGTGCGGGCCCGGTCGCTTTTCACCAGGCTCAGGGCCGCCATAGCCAGCGGCAGCAGGAGAATCAGATATAACATATTCGTCTCCTCCCTTTCACTGACAGAACAGGTCCATGCCCTGGCGGAACAGGTCCATGAGCCCGTAGGACCGCAGGCCAACAGCGATGTTCAGGGCCGCAAACACCAGGCCCGGCACGGCGGCCCATTTCAGGCGGCGGTCCCGCTTTTCTCCGGCCTCCGGCACCCACAGAAGCAGGGTGGTATACAGGAAATACAGCACGTTCAGCAGGGTGGACAGGGCCAGCGCCAGCAGCACCGCCCAGGTCCGCCAGCCCATATGGAAGGCCGCGGCGGCAAAATACAGCTTGGGGATGAAGCCCGCGAAGATGGGAATGCCCACCATGGACAGGGCTCCCACGGTGAATACGCAGCCGGCAGCGGGGTCCCGGTGGGCGGCGCCCCGGAGGCTGTTGAAGTCCTGATGCCCGCCGGAGACGGCCATCAGGTCCGCACCGGACAGAAACAGCATGGGCTTGGTCAGGGCATGGGACACGACCTGGAACAGCACCGCCCCCAGGGCGGCCTCCGTTCCCATGCCCAGGCCCATGTAGATGTAGCCGATCTGGGCGGCGGAGGAGAAGGCGATCATGGTGGTCAGCCGCCGGGCGAAAATGGCGGAGACGGAGCCTGCGATCATGCCGCCGATGCCAAACAGCAGCAGCACCGTCTGGATGCCGGTGGCGGCGAACACGTCAATGCCGATGACCTGGTAGATGACCTTGATGAGAAACACGATATACCCCTTGGACACCACGCCGGACAGGATGCCAGAGGAGGCCGGGGTGGCCTGGCCGTAGGTATCCGGCATCCACAAATGGAAGGGAAACAGGCCGCTTTTGATAGCCAGGCCCGCCGTCATCAGGCCCAGGGACATGGTCACGGAGAACCGGTGCCCGCCGGTGCTCCACAGTTCCGCGATGGCGGTGTGCAGCTGGGGAAACAGCAGCTGTCCCGTGACAGAATAGGTGAAGATCACGCCGATCAGGAACAGACCCGAGCCCATCAGGGCGAAGATCATGTACCGGGCGGAGGCGATCAGGGCGCGCCCGCCCCGGCGCACCGACAGCAGGGCGCAGGAGGCGATGGTCAGCACCTCGATGAACACATAGCCGGTGAAAATGTCGTTGGTGTAGCACAGGGCCACCAGCGCCACATGGGCCAGGTCCACCATGACCCAATAGAGCTTCTGCTTGTCGGCTGGAACGTCCTGCAGGATGCGGCGCATACCGCCCAGCACGCTCAGCAGCATGACCCCGGCAAACAGCATGGCCAGGAAGGACTCCAGAATACCCGCCGTCAGCTCGTTGCCCCAGGGGGCGGGGTAGTGGCCCATCATATAATAGTAGCGGACGTGGTGCACCGCGCAGTATACCAGCACAGAGCCCTGGAGCACCACGCTGGCAGACAGCAGGAAAATGCTCAGCCGCCGGGCCCACCGGGCGTTGGCGGCAAAGGACACCACGGCGCACGCCAGGGACAGAATGATGGAGAAGAAGGGGAAATTCTGCACAAAGCTCATTGCTCGCCGTCCTCCTTCTGCCGCTTTTTATGGGACATCATCATATACAGCTTGTCCATGTCCAGGGTGCGGTAGGTCTGGTAGATGCGGACGGTCAGCGACAGCATCACAGCCGACACACTGACGGACACCACGATGCCAGTCAGCACCAGGCCCGCGGGGATGGGGTTGACGTAGTGCTCCATAGAGGTGACGCCGTCCACGATGATGGGAACGGTGCGGCCGGTGATATAGCCCCGGTCTGCCAGCAGCAGGAACACGCCGGAATCCATAATGTCCAGGCCGATGACCTTTTTCAGCAGATTCCGGTCGAACAGCAGCATACAGAAGCCGATGACGAACACCAGAATGGCCACCACCAACTCATAGTTAGAAGCGAGGGCCTTCAGCATCACAGCTCCCCCCTTCTGAAATACATATAGAAGCTATACATGGTGCAGCACACCACGAAGCCCACGGCCACGTTCAGCGGCAGGATCAGCCCGGCGGACAGGATGCGCCCGGGGGTGCCGGGGGAGATGATGGAGTGCAGGTGGTTGGCGCCGGTATAGAAGGAGTAGCTCTTGGCCAGGCAGTAAAAGCCCAGGGAGCACAGCACCACCGTCTGAAGCCGCCGGGGCCGCAGCACGGCGGAGGCCGCGCTGTCGCCCCACACCATGGCAAACAGCATCAGTCCGGCCGCCAGAATGGAGCCGCCGGAGAAGCCGCCGCCGGGAGACAGGTGGCCGTTGAGCAGGATGTAAATGCCGAACACCAGGATCACCGGGATCAGGAACTTACACATGGGGGCCACAATGGGGTCCGAGGCATAGTCCACCATGTCGGGCTGCCGGAGCCAGCGCTTTTTGCCGGAACGGTTGAGCAGAATGGTCACGGCACACATGGCGGTGAACAGCACAAAGGACTCGCCCAGGGTATCGAAGGCGCGGTAGTCCAGGATCATGCCGGCCACGGTGTTCACCGCGCCGGTCTCCTCCGTGCCCTGCTCCACATAGCGCCGGGCCACCTCGTTGACGGTGGGGGCGGTGTCGGAGCCGTAGGGGGGCAGGTCCGCTGCCGTCAGCAGCATGAGGGCCGACAGCACCACGCACAGAAGGCCTGCCAGCACGTTGTACAGCCGCAGGGACCGGTGGACTCCCTGCTCCACCAGCGTCCGGTCCCGGTGGGGGGTCGGATGAGCGGAGACGTTTTCAGCCGGACACTCCGGAGGCTCCTTTTGCAGCTGCTCGGACAGGTCCAGGCCGCCGTGGAGCCAGAGCTGCACCAGGGAGGGCTCAGAGGGTGTCGTCATGGTGGTCCTCCTCTCTGCGGGCCTCATGCTCCGCGTCCTTGTCAATGAGGTTGATACGCCGCAAGGTCAGGAAAAACAGAATGCCCGTGATGCCTGCGCCCACGGCGGCCTCGGTGATGGCCAGGTCCGGGGATTCCAGCAGCAGCCACACCACGGACATGATGATGGAATAGGCCATGTAGATGATAACGGCCCGCATGGGCTTTCGCACCAGCGCCGTGGCCACGGCGCAGATCACCAGCCCCGCCAGCAGGAGAATGCGGAAGGTCGTGCTCATGCTCTGTCCTCCTGTCCTCCGGCGGGCAGCTCCAGATGCTGCTCCAGATTCTGGTTCACCCGGTACTCAAACTGGGCCAGCATATGGCCAGACAGGGGAGAGGTGCACCACTGGAGGATCACCATCAGCAGCAGCTTCCACAGCACCGGGCGCAGGCCCACCGCCAGCATCACCGCCAGCACCAGCAGGGAAAGACCCAGGGTGTCGGCTATGGAGGCGGCATGGAGCCGGTTCAGGGAAAAGTCGAAGCGGAACAGACCCACGATGGCGGTCAGCAGGGCGAAGCACCCGGCCAGCACGCACAGAGCCGCCAGGCCGAAGCAGATCCATTCACCGATCATGCGATTCGTCCTCCCTCTCGTCCTGCCGCTTGTACTGGTACAGGTTGATGTAAATGCGGCACAGCAGCATCACCGCGATAAACGACAGCACCACATACACGATGGCCACGTCCACCAGGTAGTCCTCCCCCAGCAGATAGGCCAGGATGGCGATGATAATGGCCACCAGCGTGCCGATGAGGTTGATGCCGATGATGCGGTCCACCGTCACCCTGGCCCGGATGATATACACCATCACTGCCAGCAGGCCCAGACCCAGAAGCACCAGAGCGCCCCAGAACAGATCGTGATAGCACTGTTGGATCAGTTCCATTCCGGGCCCTCCATTTTCCGCAGGAGTCGGGTCAGACTCCAGTCCGGGATGTCGGCGGCATGAGCCTTATTCAGGCACAGCACCAGGTAGTCCTCTCCTTCCTGGCGCACCGTCACAGTGCCGGGGGTCAGGGTGATGGAGTTGGACAGCAGCATCCGGGAGACGGGCTTTTCCAGGGGCGCGTGGACCCGGACGATAGCAGGGTGATAGTCCGGCTTCCGGGACCAGATCACCCGCATCACAGCCAGGTTGGCCCGGATGATCTCCCGCACAAGGATCGCACCGTAGACAACATAGCCGCCCAGGCGCTTCAGAAAACGCCGCTCCGTCTGAGGCCGGCAGCCCAGGGCAGCCACGCAGAACGCGTAGACCGCCCCGGAGATGACCACGCCGAACAGGCAGATCTCCAGCGTGACTTTTCCGTTCAGGATCAGCCACAGCAGGAACAAAAAGATACACATGACCATGGGGGTTCCTCATTCCTCTCTCACACACATAGCGTGAATGTTAAGATTTTTTCGCACACGGCGCAAAAAACTTTATACAAAAGTTATTTTACCATGTATGCAGAAATAAAGTCAACAAAAAACGGGAATTTGCCGGGAAAAGATGAAAAAGCCGTCAATTGGCGTGCATAATTTCCCAAACGTGTCCCGCGCCGCCGGGCCTGCCCGGTCAGATATTTCCAATCCGAAAAATGTAGCAATTGCAACAGACAAATACCGGATTCCGGCGTATACTGCCGGATGTACCATAAAATAAGGAGGAATCATTTCATGATTCGCAGGATCATTCACATAGACCAGGACAAGTGCAACGGCTGCGGGGCCTGCGCCAGGGCCTGCCACGAGGGCGCCATCGACATGGTGGACGGCAAGGCTAAGCTCATGCGGGAGCACTACTGCGACGGGCTGGGGGACTGCCTGCCGGCCTGTCCCACCGGGGCCATTACCTTTGAGGAGCGGGAGGCTCCCGCCTATGACGAGGCGGCGGTGAAGGCGGCTCAGGCCGCCAGGAACCGGCCCCATACCGGCTGCCCCGGCGCGGCCATCCGCCAGCTGGCCCACAAAAAGCCCGCCGCCCCGGCCCCCGGCCGGGAGACGGAGAGCCAGCTGACCAACTGGCCGGTGCAGATCAAGCTGGTCCCCACCCGGGCCCCGTATTTCGAGGGGGCGGAGCTGCTGATCGCGGCGGACTGCACGGCCTTCACCTATGCTGACTTCCACAGCCGGTTCCTGGCGGGACGGGTGTGCCTCATCGGCTGCCCCAAGCTGGACGACGTGGACTACACCGAGAAGCTGGCGGAGATCCTCCGCAGCAACAACATCCGCTCCGTGACGGTGCTGCGGATGGAGGTGCCCTGCTGCGGCGGGCTGGAGATGGCCGCCCGGCGGGCTCTGGAGCAGTGCGGCCGGGACCTGCCCTGGCAGGTGTGCACCGTCCACATCGACGGTACGGTGACGAAAAACTGAAGCGTAAGCGCCCCGGTTCTGCCGGGGCGCTTTTATGCACCTGCGGGGCGCGGCGGGCATAGACTGCCCTGTGAGGAGGTATATGCATGGACCATGAACTTTTGCTGGCCCGCTCCATCACACAGGCCCAGCACATGGTGCGCTCCCTTGGCGGCTGCGGCATCCGGAGCGCGCTGATGCGCGCCCCTGTGGGACTGACGGACCGGGGCTGCGCCTATGGGGTGCGGCTGCGGCCCGGGACGCTGGAGGCGGCTCTGACCTGTTTGCAGGCGGCGGGGATCAAGCCCCTGGCCGTTTATCATCATACCCGGGAGGGCTATCGGGAGGCGGCGCAATGATCTATTTCGACGCCGGGGCCACCACCCTGGAAAAACCCGCCGCCGTGGGCCGGGCCATGGCCCGGGCGGCACACACCATGAGTTCCCCGGGCCGGGGGAGCTATCCGGCCTCCCACCTGGCCGAGGAGACGGCCTATCTGTGCCGCCAGGAGGCGGCGGAGCTGCTGGGGGTTCCCCAGCCGGAAAATGTCGTCATCACCGGAAGCGCCACCCATGGCCTGAACCTGGCCATCCGGTCTTTGCTGGGTCCCGGGGACCGGGTGGTGATCTCCGGATATGAGCACAACGCCGTCACCCGGCCCCTGCACGCCATCCCGGGGCTTTCCGTGACGGTGATCGACACGCCGCCCTTCCGGCCGGACCTGGCGGCGGAGGAATTTTGCCGGGCCATCCGGCAGAAGCGGCCCCGGGCCGTGATCTGCACCCACGTTTCCAACGTGTTTGGGGCGGTGCTGCCGGTGGAGGACATCGCCCGATGCTGCCGGGAGATGGATACGCCCCTGATCGTGGACGCCTCCCAGTCGGCGGGAGTGCTGCCGGTGGACCTGGCCGGGTGGGGGGCGGCCTTTGTGGCCATGCCCGGTCACAAGGGCCTGTACGGCCCCCAGGGCACGGGACTGCTGTTGTGCGGGGCGGAGGGGAAGCCCCTGCTCTACGGCGGCCCCGGCAGCATGTCCCGCCTGCAGGATATGCCCCCGGAC
>OKRW01001376.1_pt1 | contig 20876 bp, 17 predicted proteins | sample 1601151 | NCBI WGS metagenome assembly OKRW01 (sample SAMEA3541471, study PRJEB24748) | human gut metagenome | biome: human gut; feature: human-associated habitat; material: faeces | place: China | collected 2012 | reverse complement strand
GTGTTTCCGCCGGCTTAGCAGGCGCCGGCTTGTTCTCCGCCACCGGGGCAGGCTTGACTTCTTCCTTGGGTGCCACGGGCTTGACTTCCGCTTTTGCTTCCACCTTGGGCGCCTCCTCGGCCTCGTCCATATCGGGCATGGTATATGCCTTGGCGTGCTGGCTCAACAGGCGCTGCTGCTCGGCCTGCTTCTCCTCCGCGCGGCGCTGCTCCTCCTGCCGGAGAAACTGATTTTCCAGCTTCCGGGCGGCTTGCGCCAGCTCATCTGCGCTTTTGCGCATGGTGGACACGCTGCCCAGCATATCCTCCGCGCCCTTGAGCAGCTCCTTGGTGGCATCCTTGAGTTTCACTTTGGTCATTGTACCGCTTGCACCCCCGCATAATCTTGCAATGTATTGGACCGGCGGCCAAAGGGATTGCCGCTCGATCGTTTCCGCCTCACAGGCGGGGTTGGTCCCTGAGCATTTCCAGCAGCCTGTCCGCCATGCCGTCCGGCGCGACCGCTACGGTCATGCGGGAAGGCTTTCCGATGCTATGCCCCAGCGCGCCGGGCGACAGTGCATAGAGCGGCGTATCATGGCTGCGGCATGCGTCCGACAGACGCTTGAGCGTGTTGGCAGACGCGCCCCCGTCCACCAGGGCCAGCGCCGCCCCGCCCCGGCGGATCAGCTCCACGCAGGCCTCCTGCCCGGTGGTGAGCCGCCCGGCGCGCAGGCACAGCCCCAGAAAGGAAGTTACGCGGCTTTCGATCTCATGGTTCACGGCTGCGCCTCCCGGCTTGCCAGCAGCTGTTGCATGGTTTGCGTCAGCTGCGCGTTGACCTCTTCTCCCAGCCTGACCTCCAGCTGGCGGTCCAGCTGACCCTGCCTGAGGGCCCGGCGCAGGCATTCCGCGTTATAACAACAATATGCGCCACGGCCGGGCTTTTTGCCTGTGGGGTCCAGGCTGACCAGCCCCTCCGGCGATCGCACCACGCGCAGAAGCTCCTTTTTGGGCTTCATTTCGCGGCAGCCTACGCACATGCGCATGGGAATCTTACGCGGCTTTGGCGGCACGGTTCACAACTCCTTCTGTATGAGACGGGCCGGGCATCAGAGGGTGTCGTCCTCGTCGGGGTCCGTATCCAGGGGAATATCGCGCAGCTCCGGCAGGCCGGACTGGCGCAGCTCCTCGAAGGGCGCGGGCTCTTCGTAGTAAGCCTGGAAGCCCATGGGCTCCTCGGGCGCGGGTTCGTCCATCGCCATGTCGAACATCTGAGCAGCCTGGCTCTGGCTCTTGATGTCGATGCGCCAGCCGGTGAGCTTGGCGGCCAGGCGGGCGTTCTGCCCCTCCTTGCCGATGGCCAGGCTGAGCTGGTTGTCAGGCACGACCACGCGGCAGGCCTTTTCGTTTTCCGCCACAAAGACGCTCAGCACGTGCGCGGGATTGAGCGCATTGGCGATAAACTCCGCCGGGTCCGGCGACCACTTGATGATGTCGATCTTCTCGTTCTTCAGCTCGGCGACGACCTTTTCCACGCGGTTGCCGCGCGGGCCCACGCAGGCGCCCACGGGATCGATGGTTACCTCGGTGGAGTGTACGGCCATCTTGGTGCGGCTGCCGGCCTCGCGTGCGATGGACTTGATCTGCACCACGCCCGCGGCGATTTCCGGCACCTCCATCTCAAAGAGACGCTTCACCAGACCGGGATGGATGCGGCTGACGCGCACCTGCGGGCCGCGCAGCATTTCGCGTCCGGTGCGGTTGACCTCCAGCACATAGACCTTGATATGGTCGTCAATGTGGTATTCCTCTCCGGGCATCCACTCGCTGTCGGGCAAAATGCCCTCGGTGCGTCCCAGTTCCACATACACGCCCTTGGGCTCCACGCGCTGGACGATGGCGGTGAGGATTTCATTTTCCTTTTCGGAATATTCGTCGTAGATCTTGCCCTGCTCCGCCTCGCGGATGCGCTGCATAATCACCTGCTTGGCCGTCTGTGCCGCGGTGCGCAGAAAACCCGTGGGGGTCACGTCGATTTCGGCGATATCGCCCATGCGATAGTCGGAACGGATTTTCAGCGCGTCCTCCAGAGAGATCTGATTGGCGGGGTCCTCCACCTCATCCGTGATGGTCTTGCGGGCGAATACCTGGGCCACGCCGGTGGTGCGATCCAGGGTAACGCTCAGGTTGGTGGGTGCATTTTCCTCGCGGGAGACGTTTTTCTTGTAGGCCGCCTTGAGGGCTTCCTCAATGGCGTTGTAGAGCATCTCTTCGCTGATATCCTTTTCGCTGGCCAACGCCTTGACCGCCGCGATAATCTCCGCCTGGCCGCCGCTTTGCTGGTTCTTTTTGGTCGATCTCATGGTGTTCCCCTGCTTTCTCTATTCTTCGTCATTCAAGGCGTCAAACTCGACGTCGGCAAAATCATCCTCATCCCGCTCGATGACGGCCTTGACCACCGCCACCTCCCGCCGCTGGAACACCAGCGGCTGCTCCGTCTCGCCGGTGATGGTCACGGTGGCGTCGTCCATGGCGGTCAGCAGTCCACGAAACGCCTTTGCGCCGTCGCGCGCAGCAAAGAGCCTTACCTCCACCAGCTCTCCCCTGTGTTTTTCAAAATCGCGCCGGGTTTTCACAGGGCGGTCCGCGCCGGGGCTGGATACCTCCATGATGTCGTAATCGACGTCCTCCAGCATGGGCTGAAGGCGCTTGTGGTAGCGTTCGCAGTCGTCCAGCGACAGGCCGCCTTCCTTATCCACGTACACGCACAGGCACTTGCCGCGGCTTTCCTTTTGCAGCGTGACCTCCACCAGCTCCAGGTTCATTTCTTCAGCTACAGCGCGTGCGCGCCGCTCCACTTCTCCCACGGCAGACTGGCCCGCGCCGCGCGCGCCCTTGCTTTTCGCCATACCTTCCTACCCCATCCGTTTCATGCTGAAATGCCCGTTGCAAAAAAGCAATCAAAAAGAGCGGTATGCTATCGCCCATGCCCTTCCCCCATGCCGCTTTGCCAACCGCAAAGCGTGGCCCGAAGGGATACGCCCTCCGGCGCCGCCGCGTCCCACCGGAACGCGCCGCATGAAAGGAGAGGAAAGCGATACCCACTCTTTACGAAAAACCCTTCTTTCTTCTGGGTTGATACGTTGCCAGAAACAGCCTGCAACAACAGGCAATATGCAGTATACCACAACGTTTTTGGAAATACAAGCATTTTGCCGTATGTGGTGAAAAACTTGTGCGTGCGCCGCCTCGATGCTTTACAGTCAGGCGGCGCTGTGCTACACTTCTCAGAGCGCCCAGGCGCGGAAGGAGGATGTCCCATGGCCCTATGCAACCTGTGTCCCCGGCGATGCAACGCCATGCGCGGTCCTGACCGGGGTGAGGGCTATTGCCACATGGGCACGTTGCCGGTCGTCGCCCGCGCGGCGGCGCATCTGTGGGAGGAGCCATGCATCAGCGGCACGCGGGGCAGCGGCACGGTGTTTTTCAGCGGCTGCGCGCTGGGATGCGTGTTTTGCCAGAACGAATCCATCAGCCACCACAGCCTGGGACGGGCCATGAACGCGCGGGAGCTGAGCGAACTGTTTGCGCGGGTGGAGGAGCTGGGCGTGCACAACCTGAATCTGGTGACGCCCTCGCATTTCGCCCCGGTCATCTTCGAGGCCCTGCGCCTGCGCAGGCCCGGCATCCCTGTGGTATGGAACAGCAGCGGCTATGAAACGGTGGAACTGGTGGAGGCCGCCGCCCGGTTCGTGGACGTGTTTTTGCCGGATCTCAAGTATTTCAGCGCGGAAACCGCGCAGCAGCTGGCCGGCGCGCCGGACTATTTCCCCGTTGCAATGGCGGCCATCCGCGCCATGTGCCAGGCCAAGGGCGCGCCCGTCTATGACGCGGACGGCCTGATGCAAAGCGGCACGCTGGTTCGGCACCTGATTCTTCCCCTGCGCACCTCGGAAAGCCTACGCATTCTGGATGCGATCGCAGAGGAGCTGCCATCCGGCACGCCTGTGAGCCTGATGCGCCAGTATACGCCCATGAACGGGGTCAATCTGCCAGGACTGGACCGGCGTCTGACGGCCAGGGAATATGCGCGCGTGCGCGATTACATGCTGGCACTGGGGCTGGAGGGGTATCTGCAAAGCCGGGAATCCGCGGACAGCGCGTTTACGCCTGCCTTTATGGACGGGGAAAGCACGCGGCTGTTTCCATCGGAACGGGCGGATGCGGAAAATTGAAATTTTTCGCATTTTGGGGGTTGACATTCTCGATTGATGGAGTATAATAATCTTCGCTGGTTGTGATACCGCTTCACGAAAGCGGCCCGGCTGGCGGATAAGCACCATTAGCTCAGTTGGTAGAGCACCTGACTCTTAATCAGGGTGTCCAGGGTTCGAGTCCCTGATGGTGTACCAGGATTTCAGGCAGCGAAAGCTGATTGAGATATAGAGACGGAACATGGCCCGTTGGTCAAGTGGTTAAGACAGAGGCCTCTCACGCCTTTAACATCGGTTCGAATCCGGTACGGGTCACCATTTCTTTCTTGACAAAGAGCGGAAAATTGAATATACTACAGTTTGTTACCGCGAATCACGGTTTCAATAGTTGGTGCTGATTAGGGCGAGGGTCCACCCGTTCCCATCCCGAACACGGAAGTTAAGCTCGCTTCTGCCGACAATACTTGGCTGGAGACGGCCCGGAAAGATAGGTAGCGCCAACACGGAGAGAAGCCACTCAAGAGAGTGGCTTCTCCTTTTATATTCATACTGCGGGAGAGAGAGTCCATCGCCATTCCGCGGTTCGTTTTTACTTATGATGTAAATGCGGAACTCTTTTGCGGAACACTCTCAAAATACTGCCAAAGGTGAAGTGCGTAGATAGACTGAAAACTGCGGAAGATGATATTTCTAACTGTGCCGTTTTCCGTGCTTTTCTTCACCAAGACCTTATCTGATTTGTTCAACTTTTGCCTTGACAAGGGGGAAAAGGGAGACTATAATCTGCCAGTCAAAAAATGATGGAGATTTTAGTTATGAAGAAAAAAAGTTTATCTGCCCTGTTCCAGCCGGTGGAGCTCACGCAGGGCGAATGCTGGAAGACGATTTTGGCGTTTTCTTTCCCAATCATTGTTTCGTACTTGCTGCAGCAGGTCTACACGATCAGCGACGCGGCCATCGTCGGCCAAACGCTGACAGCGCAGGAGGTCGCGGGCGTCAACGATACGACGTCGCTCATCTTTATTTTCCTGCAATTTGCCTTCGGCGTCAGCGCGGGTTTTTGCGTGGTCACGTCGTGCAATGTCGGCGCGCACAATCCTGCGGGGGTGCGGCGCTCGCTGACGACGCAGATCGTTTTATCCGCCGCGCTGACGGTCATCCTGACGGTGCTTGCGCTGCTTCTGCTCGATCCGATGCTTGCGTGGATCAATGTGACGCCGGACAACGGCGAGGTCTACCGCGCGGCCTATACCTATTGCGCGATCATTTTTGCAGGCATCGGTGCGCAGCTGTTCTATAACTTCATCTGCTCGTTCCTGCGCAGCATGGGTGACAGCGTGACGCCGCTGGCGTTCCTGCTGTTCTCCACGGTACTGAACGTGGGACTCGACCTGCTGTTTATCATTGTGTTCCGCTGGGGTGTCGCCGGGGCGGCCATCGCCACGGTGAGCGCGCAGCTCATCAGCACGCTGGGCTGCTTTGCCTATGCTTTCTCCAAATATCCCGAGCTGCGCCTGCATCAGGAGGACTGGCAGATCACGCGCCATGATGTGACGCGCCATCTGATCCAGGGCATCCCGCTCGGTCTTCAATTTTCCGTGCTGGCGATCGGCATCATTGTGGTGCAGAGTATCGTCGTCCAGTTTGACATGCTGAACGGCGTGATGGTCTCTAATTCCGCGCAGAATGGCTTTGGCGCGGCAAACAAGATCAATAGCCTCTTGATGACGCCGCTCAATGGCCTCGGCTCCGCGATGACGAGCTTCACGGCGCAGAACCTCGGCGCGGGCGACACGAAACGCATCAAAAAGGGCACGATCCAGTCGATTATCATCATGCTCATCATGGCGGCGTGCTCCATCCTGATTGGCCTCCTGCTGACGATCAACGGCACCTATCTTCACATCTTCCTCAGTGCTGACAAGGTGACGGCGGAGACGCTCCGCTTTGGCAATTCCTACCTCTATATCGACCTGTCGCTCTACGCATTCCTCGGGTTTATCTTTGTCGCGCGAAACTGTGTGCAGGGCATCGGCAAGCCGCAGTTCGTGCTGGGCGCGGGAGCGGCCGAGCTTGTCGCGCGCGTTGCCGTCTGTCTGCTGCTGCCTGCGGCGCTCGCGGGCGGCGTGGTCAGCGCGGAGGCACCGCAGGCGGCGGTCTACGGCCTGTGCGTGGCTGACCCGTTTGCGTGGATGTCAGCCGACGCGGTGCTGTGCATTCCGCTTATCAAGAACATCATGCGCGAAAACTACGACTATCTTTACGGCAGCGGCCAGAAACTCATTGAGCGATAAAAAGAACCATAAACTTGCCCCCTCCGTATTCAAAATACGGAGGGGGCAAGTGTTGTTCATAATGAGACGGAGAAATTTGTTGTCAGTCGATGTTCTTCAGACCGTCATATAGATCGTTGAAGGACATTTCCTGACGGCATCTTCCGTAGGAGAGCTCTTTGTTTTCGCCAAATTCCAGCAAGAAGCATTTGGCAAGCTCTTCCACGGTCTGCTCAAGCGTCGTAAAAAACTGTTCATAGGCAAACTTGTTTGCTGCCGAGCCTTCTTCAAAGCAATTCACGATCAGCGATTCGGTCACCTGATCGAGCGGATACATTTTGATGTGCATCAGCTCATGAACGATGATCTCTTCAAAGTTTTCCTCCCGCTTGGGATTCGCAATATTCAGAAGAATGATTGCTTTTCTGTCGGCGCAGTCGATCTTGATGTCGCCGGTTTTCGGCCACGCGGGGTCTTCCACAAATTCAAGGCGGATATCCCACGTGGGTGTGATCCTCAGTTTCCGGATATATTTTTCAAAAAGTGCGGTCAAGGCCTGCTTTTCTACCATGGTATTCCTCCTGAACGTTCAATTTGCTGCATCAAAGCGTAACAGATCAATCCTCGAACCATGCCACGGCGCGGATGGGCGAACCATCGCAGTTTTCGAGCTTGAGCGGGAAGCAGCTGAACGAAAACAACCCTTTGCCGCATTTGTCGAGGTCCTTGAGGTTTTCGATGTTGACGATGTCCTTATTTTGGAAGAGCTTTTTGTGGCGTGTCAGGTTTTCGTCTGCGATGGGGTCGAGGCCGATGACGTCGAAGCCGATGCCCTTGTAGTCGCCCGCGATGATGTAGTCGAGCGCCGCGTCGTCGAGACAGGGATAGTCGCCAAAGTAGGCATCCGTCCCCCAGCGCTTGTCCCAGCCGAGGTAGAAGAGCAGAAAATCGGCATTTTCCGCGTCTTTGCCGTATTGCAGGATGCGCTCGAGCGTGATGGCCTTGCCCTCGTTCAAGTCGCTGCACTCGATAACGAGCGCCTTGCCGATGAACTGCGAGGCGGGGAACGCGTCGAGCGTCGTGCGGCCGGCGAACAGATGCGCGGGCGGGTCCATGTGTGTGCCCGTGTGGGTGTACATGGTCAGCTTCGTCTCCTTGAAGCCGTCCTTTTCATAGGTGTTCGCGCCGGCGAAAATGGGTGTCTCCGTGCCGGGATAGACCGGCATATTTTCAGCGATGGTGTGGGTCAGGTCAAGCACGCGCATGGGAACATCTTCCTTTCTGTTGAAATCAAAATCAGAACACGAACTGCACCAGCAGCATATAGCACACCGTGCCGCCTGCGATGGAGAGCAGCATTTGTCTCTTCCACAGGTGCAGGCTGATCGTCACGGCGATGGCGATGAGCTCGGGCAGGCCGTAGGCAAAGTGCAGCACGTCAACATTGCGCAGGCAGTAGACGACGAGCATGCCGAAGATCGCGCCCGGCAGTGCTGAGCCGAGGTATTGGATGTACTTGGGCGTCGGCTTTTTCGGGTTGAAGACCAGAAACGGCAGGAAGCGCGTGAGCATCGTGCCGAGCGCGCAGAGGATGATGGTGATGGCCTGTTGTAAGATCGTCATTTTACCGCCTCCTGCGTCTTGGCTTCGACGGGCTTTCTCAGCGCGGTCAGCGCGACGAGGATGCAGATCATCGTGGGAATGAGGAAGTTGTCCGCACCGAAAATGAGCAGACACGCAACACTTGCGATAAGACCGATCCACGCGCTGAAATGGTGCTTTTCTTTGAGCCACTGGTCCATGAAGATGACCACAAACATCGCCGTCATCACAAAGTCGAGCCCCTCGGTATTGAAGCGCAGAAGCCCGCCGAGGATGCCGCCGAGCGTCGCGCCCAGGAACCAGTAAAATTCATCGAGCAGCGAGACGAAGAAGTAGAACCAGCCGCGGCCCACGCCCTCGGGGATCTCCGCCGTATAGTTGACGCTGAACGTCTCGTCGCACATCGCGTAGATGAGGTAGGGCTTTTTCCAGCCCGTGCCCTTGTACTTGTCGAGCATCGAAATACCGTAAAACAGGTGGCGCGCCTGGATCATCACCGCCGTCAGGAAGACCTGCACCGGCGCAAACGGCGCGAGCAGCATGCTCGTCGCGACAAATTCAAGGCTGCCGCCGAAGATGACGACGCTCATGATCATCGGATACCAGAAGCTAAAGCCCGACGTGCGCATATAGACGCCATAGGTCATGCCGAGAAATAAAAAGCCTGCGAAGATCGGGATGGTGTGCGGAAACGCGGCCTTCAGTGCCGCAACTGCGGGTGATTTGCTGTGCATGGGAACGGGAAACCTCCATGTGGTGATGAAACGAAGCAGAAATGCGCCGGTTATTTTTGCGCCCGGTGCATAAACTGACCTGAGGTGATACGATGTCCTGTCAGGACGCGCTGCCCGCCGCCGTCAGCGCCGCTGCGGCGGCCATGGCGCAGGGAAAGAGCGATGAAGAGGTCGCGCTGCTCGCCGCCATCTTTACGCAGCTGGGCGACAGCCTTGCGATGATCGTCGCTCTGCGCGCGTGCGAAAAAAGCGGCGGCAGCGAGGCGGAATAAGGGAATCAGTCCTTGGCCGCCTCTTCTTTGTCTTCGTCCTTTTTGCCGCCCAGGGTGATGAACACGCCCGCGACCAGCGTGATGGCCGAGCCGAGCAGGATGCGCGGCGTGAGCGTTTCGTTTAAGAAGAGAATGCCGACAAAAATGCTCGTGATCGGCTCAAACGTACTCAAAATCGCTGCGCGCTGTGCGCCGATGAGGAACGTGCCCTTCTGGAAGAGCATGACCGCGCCGATGCAGATCATCAGCGAAAAGACGAGCGCCGCGAGCCATCCGGCGAGGGTCTGCGGCGGGCAGAGCTGGTGCGAGAAGAGACAGAGAAAGAACATGCAGACCGCACTGATGAGCGCCATGTAGAAGGTCATACGAAAGCCCATGACCTCGCGGTGGCGGAAATGCGCTAAAAGCAGAATGTAGACGGCGTAGGTCACGCCGGGCGTCAGCGCCAGCGCGACACCGAGCGGATCGACTGCACCGCTTGGGTCGATGAGAAGCAGAATGCCGAGGGAGCACAGGATCGCGCAGAAAAGCGCTTTTTTCTGCACCCGTTCGCGCAGCACCAGGCCGCCGAGCACCACGATGACGGGATAGGCGAAGTGGAATACCGTCGCCATGCCGGAGGCAAGATAGCAATACGAGCTGAACAGCAGGATCGGCGTGATACAGCAGCCGAAAAAGCCGGTCAGGCTGGTCTCGAGCAGCGCGCCGCGGCTGATGCGCAGCCCGCCCTGCTTTTGGCACAGCAGCGCGAGGACCGGGAGCGAGAGAAGATTGCGCAGAAACACCAGCGACATCGGCGTCACGCCCTGCGCGTAGAGAAAATTCGCGCCCAGCGGCATACAGCCGAAGATGACGGCGCTCAGGATCACGCAGAGATAGCCGAGCCACGGCGTTCGACGTTCCATGATTCTCCCCTTCTTTATATGAATAAAGTGAATGCATTTATCATACGCGCGCTTTTCCTTCCGGTCAAGTGGGGAAAAGAAAAAACACCGCGTTGACAAATATTCTCGCGGCTGATATGCTGTGATATTATCAGAAAAAAGAGAGGAAAGCTGTCATGTTTCTCTTTTATGTAAACCCGATATTGATCGCTGCGGCAGTCATTCCGGCCATTGTCCTGCTGCGCTTTGTCTACAAGGAGGACCGGCTCGACAAAGAGTCGCCGGGGCTGCTGCTCTCGCTCGTGATTTTCGGCATTCTATCGACATTTGCTGCCATCGTGACCGAGCAGATCGGCGAGGCGATCTTGGGCATTCTCCTGCCGCAGAGTTCGACCGCCTACAACGTGCTGCTCTACTTCGTTGTGGTCGCGCTGTCGGAAGAGGGCTTTAAGTACCTGCTGCTCAAGAAGCGCACGTGGTATTCGGGCGAATTCAACTGCCAGTTCGACGGCGTGGTCTACGCCGTGTTCGTCGCGCTCGGCTTTGCCCTGTGGGAGAATATCAGCTATGTGCTGATGTACGGTCTCGGCACGGCGGCCATCCGCGCGGTCACGGCCGTGCCGGGGCACGCGTGCTTCGGTGTGTTCATGGGCGCTTTCTACGGCCTTGCCAAGCGCTACGACAACTTTGGCGACGAGTACCGCAGCCGCCGCTGCCGCCGCCTTGCCGTGCTCGTGCCGGTGCTGCTGCACGGCACGTACGATTTCATCGCAACGTATGAGTACGACGGCTATGCATGGATCTTCGTCGCGTTCGTCGTGCTGCTCTTCGCCGCGGCGTACCGCATGATCAAAAAGCTCTCGCGCGACGACCGCTTTATCGACGACAGCGACTACTACCACTATGACGGCCCCGAGTTTTGAAGAATGAAAAAAGCGCCCGCTCACCGAGCGGGCGCTTTTTCTATTTGAAAGTTATAATTCCATTTCGTACAGCTCGTCGCCGGCCTTGTGGAATCCGGCGCGCTCGAACATCCGCTGCGACTGCGCATTGAACGAGTAGATCTCCGCGTGCAGTTTGGGGATGTGCTGTTCCCTCGCGAGCTTTTGAATTTCGCCGATGACGCGCCTGCCGATGTGCTTGTTCTGGAAGCTCTTCGCCACGACGATGTTGATCTCACCGTCCGGATGCAGGCAGACGTCGCCGCACAGGCGGCCGTAGTATTTGGTGTAAAAAAGACTGCCGCGCGCGTTGAGATAGCGGTACATCGCCTTGAGCAGCTTCAGGTCGTACACACTGTTGCGGTTGTCGACCTGCTTGCACACATCCGCATCCTGATACCACGGAAGCGACGCTTTGTAGTTGGGATAATACGGGACGAGAGTGATCTCGCCGTCGACAATTCTGCGTTCCATGACAGACCTCTCTTACATGATGACTTTCGGCGGAAACGGGCTCAGATGTGCGAGATGCAGTCGTACGCGATGCGCTCTCCGCCGTCGAAGGCACCGTGAATGACGCCGCAGCGCCGGAAGCCATACGCTTCCAAAAGCCGCTGCATCGGGCGGTTATCCGCGTGCGTGTCGGCGCGCAGATAGCCGATCTGCGCGGTGCAGAAGTCGAAGCAGGCTCTCGACACGCCACGCGCTTTCCCGTTGGAGGCGAGACGGTGAATCGTGCCGTAGGGTTGATCGAGATGCCACGCGCCGTCTTCGATGACGCGGTAGCTCTCGTCCTCGCCGAGAAAGAGGGCGAATGTGCCGACGATCTCGCCATTTTCAAGCATCACATAGCTGCTGCCGCATGCGATATCATAGGTGACGATGCTGCGGTCTGGGTACTCGTCGCCCCATTGCGAGGCATTGCCGTTTGCGCGCATGTAGCGCTTTGCGGCGGCGAAGACGTCCAGCACCGTGTCGACGTCCTGCAAGGTGGTTTTGCGAATTTCCATTTTAGCCCTTGTGCTGCTCGAACCAGCCGGTGATCTCGTTTAAGCGGCGGATGCGGTGCTTGGGCTTGCCGCTGCGGGAGAGCTCGTGGTTCTCGCCGCGGAAGAGCACGAGGCGGCTCTCGACGCCGTGCGCGATCAGCGCAGAGTACATCTGATAGCCCTGATCGACGGGGCAGCGGTAGTCCTCGAGCGAGTGGAGAAAGAGCGTCGGCGTTTTGACCTTGTCGGCGTACTTCATGGGGCTGTGCCACCAGAATTTTTCGACATCCGGCCAGATGGTCGAGCCGCACTGGTCTTCGGAGAAGTCGGGGCCGATGTCGGACACACCGTAGAAGCTCGTCCAGTTCGAGATCGAGCGCTGGCTGGCGCAGGCGCGGAAGCGGTCGGTGTGGCCGATGATCCAGTTGGTCATAAAGCCGCCGTAGGAGCCGCCGGTTTCGAAGAGGTTATCTGCGTCCATCTCGGGATACTTTGCGAGTGCCGCGTCGCAGAACGCCATCAGATCATCGAAGTCGACCGTGCCGTACTTGCCGCGGATATCCATGAACGCGCCGCGGCCGTCGGAGCCGGTGGGATTGCAGAAGATGACGAAATAGCCACGGCTCGCCCAGTACTGCATCTCGTGATAGAACACGGGACCGTAGACGGTCTTGGGACCGCCGTGAATATCGAAGATGACGGGGTACTTTTTGCCCGCTTCGAAGTCCATCGGCTTTAGGATGAAGCCGTGCACCTCGTGGTCGCCCGCGGTGAGGTTGAGGGGGTCAGGCTGGGCAACGTATTTGCCGCGCAGCATTGCGTCGTTGAAGTGCGTGACGCGGCGGCCCGTCTCGTCGTAGAGCTCCTGCGGCTTCATATCCCAGAGCGCGCAGAGGAGCATTTTGCCGTTTTTGCGGTCAAAGCAGTCGACGCTGCCGTCGCGCACGAGGACGGGGGAGACGGTGCCGTCTTCGAGCTTGTAGAGCCCCGCGCCGTCGAAGCGCGTCGAGATGAAGTACAGCACGTCGCCGTCCATCTTGAACGCCTGACCGCCGCCGTGGCGGACGTCGCAGCCGACGGAAGAACCGATGGCCTCGCCGTAGACGGCGTAGGGCGTGACGGCAAGCGTCTCGTAGTCGAGCTTGTAAAAGTCGCAGTCCGTGTTCATGCCGAACTTGCCGTCCGCGGCCATGACGAGCAGGAAGGACTTGCCGAGCGCGTATGTCGCGATGACGAAGTCGAGGCGACTCTTGACGACGAGCTTCTGACGGCGCGAGGCAAGGTCGATGCGGTAAAGGTCCTGACCGCCGAAGTGCGCGGGGCGGGGGACGGAGACGTCGAGAAGACTGAAATAGACGGTCTTCTGATCCTCCGCGAGCTGGACATCGGAGACGTTGAAGCCCGCATCCGTCAGGCGGGTGAGGGACTTTTTCTTCGCATCGTAGTAGAAGAGACTTTCATACGCGCCGCGCGTGTATGTGCCGCCGTTCCACCACCAGGGTAGCTGAGAGATGACCTCGTAATCCTCGTTTTCCTTTTTGTCGTCAAAGTAGGCTTTCACGAGCTTCTTGTCGCCTTTATAGAGGTCCTCAAAGCCGGGAAAGGTCGAGCCGACGACAAGCAGGTCGCCGTTTTTGAGAGGGAAGACCTGCGAGACGGGAATGGGAAACGTGTAGGCAAGATCGGCCTCGCCGCCGTCGAGTGCGATCTTGTAGAAGCGGCTCGTGAGCGATGGTTCCTTTTCCCCCTCACGGTCGCCCGCGAAAAGAACCGTGTTTTCATCCAAGTAGCAGAACGAGGATTCCTTGCCGCCGCCGGTCAGCGCGCGGACGCGGCCGCCTTTTAAAAGATAGAGGCGGGATTCGTAGCAATTTTTTTCTTTTTTCGCCTGACTCACGGTGAAGCAGGCGCTTGTCCCCTCGGGGGAGAACGTCACGTTCGCAAGTGAGCGGACGGCGCAGAAATCGTCAATGGCGATGGGCTTCATGGGAAAACTCCTTTCATCGTCTGCGCGCAGAGCGGCGCAAAATCACGCAAGCATCATACCACAGCGACAAATATATTGCAATCCGCGGCAAAATCCGTCGAAGCGCACAAAAAAACATCTGCGGAAACCGCAGATGTTCACAAAAAATGCCTTGACTTTTCTGTACCCATTTGGTAAAATAAAGCGCTTATAAACGGGAAAGGGCGAGGAAAATTCCCCACCCATTACCGAGAGAATAGCATACCGCGGCAAAAAAAGCAAGATGCAGTTCGCTTTGTTTTACAACAAAGCCGGGTGTGTCGAACTGGATAGAGCCGCCGCAATACATTCCTTCAAGCGGACAGGGCTTGAAGAAAAGAAAGGCGTGAAGAGCAAAATGGCCAAAGACAAGATGTATGGCAAAACCCTTCGCAAGAATTTCGCCCGACACGAGGAGATCGTGGAGATGCCGAACCTGCTGGCGCTTCAGAAGAAGTCCTACCAGTGGTTCCTCGATACGGGTCTGCGCGAAGTCTTTTCCGACGTCGCCTCGATCTCGAACTACGCGGGCAACCTGGAGCTGAGCTTCATCGACTACAAGATGGACGAAGCACCCAAGTACGACGTGCTCGAGTGCAAGGCGCGCGACGCGACGTATGCCGCCCCCCTGAAGGTGAGTGTGCGCCTCTACAACAAGGAGACCGGCGAGATCAAGGAGCAGGAGATCTTCATGGGCGACTTCCCGCTCATGACCGAGTCCGGCACGTTCGTCATCAACGGCGCCGAGCGCGTGGTGGTTTCCCAGCTCGTCCGTTCCCCCGGCATTTACTACGGCAAGGAGATCGACCTCAAGACCGACCTCCCGCTGCTGACGTCCACCGTCATCCCGTACCGCGGCGCATGGCTCGAATACGAGACCGACGCCAATGAGATGTTCTGGGTGCGCATCGACAAAAACCGCAAGATCCCCATCACCGAGCTGGTGCGCGCCATCGGCTTCAAGACCGACGCCGAGATCCTCGAGCTGTTCGGCGATGACGACCGCGTGGCCGTCACGCTCGAAAAAGACGCCTGCAAGACCTATGAAGAGGCGATGCTCGAGATCTACCGCAAGCTGCGCCCGGGCGAGCCGCCCACGGTCGAGGCCTGCGAGACCCTCATCAACAACCTCTTCTTCGACCCGCGCCGCTATGACCTGTCCATGGTTGGCCGCTACAAGTACAACAAGAAGCTCTCCCTGTGGGCGCGTATCCGCGGGCAGAAGCTTTCCTTCCCCGTCGCCGACCCGCGCACGGGCGAGATCCTCTTCGACGCAGGCCACATCGTCACCGACGAGGAAGCGCGCGAGATGGATGCCATCGGCGTCAACGATGTGACCATTGAGGTCGATGGCCGTACGATGCGCGTGTTCTCCAACCACATGGTCGATCTTGACCGCTTTGTCGACTTTGACCCCGTGGCCGAGTGCGGCATCAAAGAGCGCGTGCGCGAGAGCGTGCTCAAGGAGCTGCTCGAGCAGTACAGCGGCGAGGAGCTCAAGGAAGCTATCCGCGACAACGCCGACCGCCTCGTCCCCAAGCACATTCTGGTCGACGATATCCTCGCCTCCATCAACTACATGAACGCGCTGGCGCACGGCATCGTCTATAAGGACGATATCGACCACCTCGGCAACCGCCGTCTGCGCTGCGTGGGCGAGCTGCTGCAGAATCAGTTCCGCATCGGTTTTTCCCGTATGGAGCGCGTCATTCGCGAGCGTATGACGATCCAGGATCTCGACATTGTCACCCCGCAGAGCCTCATCAACATCCGCCCCGTCACCGCGGCGATCAAGGAATTCTTCGGATCGAGCCCTCTGTCCCAGTTCATGGACCAGACGAACCCGCTCGCCGAGCTGACGCACAAGCGCCGTCTGTCCGCTCTGGGCCCCGGCGGCCTTTCCCGCGAGCGCGCGAACATGGAAGTGCGAGACGTGCACTACAGCCACTATGGCCGTATGTGCCCGATCGAGACGCCGGAAGGTCCGAACATCGGCCTGATCTCCTACCTCGCGACCTACGCCCGCATCAATGAGTACGGCTTTATCGAAGCGCCGTTCCGCAAGGTCGACCACGAGACCTGCCGCGTGACCGACGAGATCGAATACATGACCGCAGACGTCGAGGACCAGTACATCGTCGGTCAGGCTGCCGAGCCTGTCGATGAGAATGGCTGTCTCGTCAACCAGCGTATCACCTGCCGCCACCGCGACGAGATCGTCGAGGTCGACCGTGACCGCGTCGACTATATCGATATCTCCCCGCGTATGATGGTCTCCATCGCGACGGCGATGATCCCGTTCCTGCCGAACGACGACGCGAACCGCGCCCTGATGGGCGCGAACATGCAGCGCCAGGCCGTTCCTCTGCTCCGCCCCGAGGCGCCGATCGTCGGCACCGGTATGGAGCATAAGATCTGCATGGACTCCGAGGTCGTCATCCTCGCCGAGGGCGACGGCATCGTCACCAAGATGGACGCGCGCGCCATCACTGTCGCCTACGACAACGGTGAGACGAAGGAATACAAGCTCACGAAGTTCCTGCGCTCCAACCACGGCACGTGCATCAACCAACACCCGATCGTCGATGTCGGCGAGCGCGTGCATGGCCGCCGCCTGAACGAGAACGGCGTGTGGGAAGATCCCACCGTCCTTGCCGACGGCCCCGCGACCGATCAGGGCGAGATCGCTCTGGGCCGCAACATCCTCGTCGGCTTCATGACCTGGGAAGGCTACAACTACGAAGACGCCGTTCTTCTGAACGAGCGCCTTGTCCGCGAGGACTATTACACCTCCATCCACCTCGAAGAGTACGAGCTTGATGCACGCGACACCAAGCTCGGCCCCGAAGAGATCACCCGCGATATCCCCAACGTCGGCGAAGACGCGCTCAAGGATCTCGACGAGCGCGGCATCATCCGCATCGGCGCGGAGGTCCACGCCGGCGACATCCTCGTCGGTAAGGTCACGCCCAAGGGCGAGACCGACCTGACTGCGGAAGAGCGCCTGCTGCGCGCCATCTTCGGTGAAAAGGCGCGCGAAGTGCGCGACACCTCCCTTAAGGTGCCCCACGGCGAGAGTGGTATCGTCGTCGACGCCAAGGTCTTCTCCCGCGAGGCGGGCGACGAGCTCGGCCCCGGCGTGAACATGGTCGTGCGCGTTTACATCGCGCAGCGCCGCAAGATCCAGCCGGGCGACAAAATGGCAGGCCGTCACGGCAACAAGGGCGTTGTCTCCCGCATCCTGCCGCAGGAGGATATGCCCTTCATGCCCGACGGTACGCCGCTCGATATCGTGCTGAACCCGCTGGGCGTTCCGTCCCGTATGAACATCGGTCAGGTGCTCGAGGTCCATCTGGGCTATGCGGCCAAGACCCTCGGCTACAAGGTCGCGACCCCGATCTTCGACGGCGCGAGCTATGAGGATATCCGCGAAGAGCTCATCAAGGCCGGTCTCGACCCCGAGGGTAAGAGCTGGCTGTACGACGGCCGCACCGGCGAGCGCTTCGACAACAAGGTCACCGTCGGTTACGTGTACTTCCTCAAGCTGCACCACCTGGTCGACGATAAGATCCACGCCCGTTCCACCGGCCCGTACTCCCTTGTCACGCAGCAGCCGCTCGGCGGCAAGGCGCAGTTCGGCGGCCAGCGCTTCGGCGAAATGGAAGTTTGGGCCCTCGAGGCTTATGGCGCAGCTTACACCCTGCAGGAGATCCTGACGGTCAAGTCCGACGACGTGACCGGCCGTGTGCGCACCTACGAGTCCATCGTCAAGGGCCACAACATCCCGCAGCCCGGCGTGCCCGAGTCGTTCAAGGTCCTTGTCAAGGAACTCCAGGCCCTGTGCCTCGATGTTCAGGTCCTCGACCGCGACGGCAACCAGATCGAGCTCAAGGAAGACGAAGACGCGATGGATACGTTCAACCTTGCCCGCATGGACGCCGAGGATGAGCGCCACCGCAGCAACCCCTTCGCCGATGAAGCCGAGCTCGAGGACGCAGGCTTTGAATATGTCGCTGATGATGAAGTCAACGCCGACTTTGCCGGCGACGATCAGGAAGACTGAGAAAAGGAGGAGCATATAGAAAATGAGTTACGCAACGTTTGACGCGATCAAAATCGGCATCGCTTCTCCGGAGATGATCCGTGAATGGTCTTACGGCGAGGTCAAAAAGCCCGAGACCATCAACTACCGCACCCTCAAGCCCGAGCGCGACGGCCTGTTCTGCGAGCGCATCTTTGGCCCCACGAAGGACTGGGAGTGCCACTGCGGCAAGTATAAGAAGATCCGCTACAAGGGCAAGATCTGCGACCGCTGCGGCGTGGAAGTCACGCGCGCCAAGGTCCGCCGCGAGCGCATGGGCCACATCGAGCTCGCCACGCCCGTTTCCCACATCTGGTATTTCAAGGGTATTCCCTCCCGCATGGGCCTGCTGCTCGACATCAGCCCCCGCATCCTGGAAAAGGTGCTGTATTTCGCCGCTTATATCGTCACCGATCCCGGCGAGACCCCGCTGATGCGCAACCAGATCCTCTCGGAGAAGGAATACCGCGATATGCGCGAGAAGTATGAGGACGATTTCGACGCCGGTATGGGCGCCGAGGCCGTCAAGAAGCTCCTCCAGCAGATCGACCTCGAATCCTTGTCCGAGCAGCTCCACGCTGAACTCAAGAGCGCGAGCGGCCAGAAGAAGGCCCGCATCGTCAAGCGCCTTGAGGTCGTGGATGCGTTCCGCATCTCCGGCAACAAGCCCGAGTGGATGATCATCGACGTGCTGCCCGTCATCCCGCCCGAAATTCGCCCGATGGTCCAGCTCGACGGCGGCCGCTTCGCGACCTCCGACTTAAACGACCTCTACCGCCGCGTCATCAACCGCAACAACCGCTTAAAGCGCCTCATTCAGCTCAACGCGCCCGACATCATCGTGCGCAACGAGAAGCGCATGCTGCAGGAAGCGGTCGACGCGCTGATCGACAACGGCCGCCGCGGCCGCGCCGTCACCGGTGCGAATAACCGCGCACTCAAGTCCCTTTCCGACATGCTCAAGGGTAAGCAGGGCCGCTTCCGTCAGAACCTGCTCGGCAAGCGTGTCGACTACTCCGGCCGTAGCGTTATCTGCGTCGGCCCTGAGCTGAAGATCTACCAGTGCGGTGTGCCGAAGGAAATGGCACTCGAGCTGTTCCGCCCCTTCATTATGAAGAAGCTCGTCGAGGACGGCGCCGCCAACAACATCAAGTCCGCCAAGAAGATGGTCGATAAGGGCCGCACGGAGGTCTGGGACGCGCTCGACGTCGTCATCAAGGATCACCCCGTCATGCTCAACCGCGCGCCGACGCTCCACCGTCTCGGTATTCAGGCGTTTGAGCCGGTGCTGGTTGAAGGCCGCGCCCTCAAGCTCCATCCGCTGAACTGCACGGCGTTCAACGCGGACTTCGACGGCGACCAGATGGCTATTCACGTGCCCCTGTCTGCCGAGGCGCAGGCCGAGGCTCGTATCCTGATGCTCTCTGCCAACAACCTGCTGCGTCCTCAGGACGGCGGCCCTGTCACGGTGCCGACGCAGGATATGGTTCTGGGCTCCTACTACCTCACGTTCGAGCGCTTTGAAAACGGCGTTTCCCAGATGGATAACGACGAGTTCTGGCCGCAGGACATTGACTTTGCCCTTGCCGGCAAGCGCTACGACGAGCTGACCGACGAAGAGAAGGCCAGCGTGAATCTGCACGTTTACCGCGACGAGGACGAGGCCATGCTCGCCTACAACGACCACCTCATCGGTATCCACCAGCCCATCCTTGTCCGCACGGTCAAGCAGATGCCGGACGGCACCATGGGCAGCAAGGTCGTGCGCGTTACCATCGGCCGCATCATCTTCAACCGCAACATCCCGCAGGACCTTGGCTTTGTCAAGCGCGTGGATGAAAACGGCGAGCCGACCGAAAACTACTTCGACTACGAGATCACCGAGGTCTGCGGCAAGAAGCTGCTCGGCAAGATCGTCGACCGCACGATCAAGCTGCACAACTTCACCATCGCGGCCGAAGTGCTCGATAACATCAAGGCCACGGGCTACAAGTTCTCCACCCGTGCGGCCATCAGTATCTCCGTTGCGGATATGACCATTCCGCCGGCAAAGTACACCCTCATTGCCGAGACCGAGCAGCGCGTCGTCGACATTGAAGACCAGTTCAAGATGGGCTTCATGACCGAGGATGAGCGCTACCGCGCCGTCGTCAAGGAGTGGGAAAAGACCACCGCGGACGTCACCGACGCCCTGCAGAAGAACATGGACCGCTACAACCCCATCTTCATGATGGCGGACTCCGGCGCCCGTGGTTCGATGAAGCAGATCCGTCAGCTGACCGGTATGCGCGGCCTGATGGCCAACACCGCCGGTAAGACGATCGAAATTCCGGTCAAGGCAAACTTCCGCGAAGGTCTGTCCGTCCTTGAATACTTCACCTCCTCCCGAGGCGCCCGTAAGGGCCTTGCCGATACGGCTCTTCGTACGGCAGACTCCGGTTACCTGACCCGCCGAATGGTCGACGTCTGCCAGGATGTCATCATCCGCTCCGACGACTGCGGCGCGACCCGCGGCATCACGATCAGCGAGATCAGCGAGAACGGCCAGGTCATCGAAAAGTTCTCCGAGCGCGTCAACGGCCGCTATCCGGTCCACGACGTGATGAAGCCCGGCACGGACGAGGTCCTCATTTCCAAGGATCACATGATGACCCCCGAGGATGCCGACCTCATGGAGAAGTTCGATATCCACTCCGTCGAGATCCGCACGGTGCTTACGTGCAAGGCCCACAGCGGCGTTTGCGCGAAGTGCTACGGCATGAACCTTGCCACGAGCAAGCCCGTCGGCCCCGGCGAGGCGGTCGGTATCATCGCGGCCCAGTCCATCGGCGAGCCCGGTACGCAGCTGACCATGCGTACCTTCCACACCGGCGGCGTTGCGGGCGGCGATATCACCCAGG
>OKRW01001374.1_pt1 | contig 20890 bp, 17 predicted proteins | sample 1601151 | NCBI WGS metagenome assembly OKRW01 (sample SAMEA3541471, study PRJEB24748) | human gut metagenome | biome: human gut; feature: human-associated habitat; material: faeces | place: China | collected 2012 | reverse complement strand
TCGCGGGGCACTGGCTGACCAGCCGCGCGGCGCGGCGCAACCTGCCCGCGCTGGGCTTTATGACGTTCGTTTACGGCGTGACGGCGGTGTTTCTGCTGCTGATTTCGCCGTTTGCGGGCGGTCTGGCGGTGACGGGGGAATCGCTCTACGGCATCGTCGTGCTGGCGGTGGCCTGCACGCTCGGCGGCCACGCGCTGATGACCTATCTGCTCGGCTTTGTGAGCGCGGACGTGGTTTCCTTCGCGCTGCTGGCCGAACCGATTGGCGCGGCGGTCTGGGCGCTGCTGCTGTTCCACGAAAAGGTGACGCCGCCGCTGATGATCGGCGGCCTGACGGTCATCGTCGGGCTGATGCTCTACACCTATGGCGAAATGAAGGCGGGCAAGCGATAACCCTTGCCTTTTCCGGGCGTTTTTGCTATCATATAGCGGTATAGACAGAAAGAAACGCGGGCGTTTTGCCTGCGGAAAAGAGGAAATCATATGGCGAATCAGAATGTGCTCGACCTGCGGGATGTGGCCGCGAAGAGCCGCGAGCTCGAAGGTCAGGTTGTGACGGTGGAAGGCTGGGTACGCAACCACCGCAAGCAGAAGAGCATCGGCTTCATCGAGTTCTACGACGGAACGGTGCTCGCGCCGATGCAGATCGTTTATGACGATCAGGTGAAGGACTTTGCCGCGGTGCAGGCCATCCGCAACGGCGCGGCCGTGCGCGCGACGGGCAAGCTTGTCCCCGGCCGCAATGGCGCGCTGGAGATGCAGGCGGCGGAGATCATCCTCGAGGGCGACTGCACGGAGGATTATCCGCTCCAGCCCAAGCGCCACACGCTCGAGTTTCTGCGCGACATCGCGTATCTGCGCCCGCGCACGCGCCTGTTTCAGGCGGTATTCCGCGTCCGCTCCATCGCGGCGCAGGCGGTGCACAACTACTTCCAGAGCCGCGGCTATGTGTATGTGCACACCCCGCTGATCACCGCGAACGACGCGGAGGGCGCGGGCAACACCTTCACCGTGACCAATCAGGAGATGGGCAAGCCCTACAAGGCGGAGAACGACTTCTTCGGCCGGGCGACCGCGCTGGCCGTGACGGGTCAGCTTGAGGCGGAGACGTATGCGCTGGCCTACAAGCGCGTGTACACCTTCGGCCCGACCTTCCGCGCGGAGAACTCCAACACGAAGACCCACGCGGCCGAGTTTTGGATGATCGAGCCGGAAATCTGCTTCTGCGACCTGAACGGCCTGATGGACATCGAGGAGGATTTCCTCAAGTCCGTCGTGCAGGAGGTGCTGGACAAGGCCATGCCGGAGCTGGAGTTCCTGCAGGGTTACGCGAAGAGCAACCTGATTGAAAAATTGCAGACGCTCACGCAGTCGCACGTCGCGCGCGTGACGCACGCGGAGGCCATCGACATCCTGCAGCACGCGACGCATCCGTTCGAGCATCCGGCGGTGCAGGGCGAGGATCTGTTCAAGGAGCACGAGAAATATCTGACGGAGGAGCACTTCAAATCCCCCGTGTTCGTCTACGACTGGCCGAAGGAGATCAAGGCGTTCTACATGTATCAGAACGACGACGGCAAGACTGTGCGCGGCGTCGATCTGCTGGTGCCGGGTTCCGGCGAGCTGATGGGCGGCAGCGAGCGCGAGACGCGCCTTGATCTGCTGACCGGGCGCATGGACGAGCTGAACATCTCCAAGGAGCAGATGGATTGGTACGTCAACCTGCGGCGCTTCGGCGGCTGCACCCATTCCGGCTTCGGCATGGGCTTTGAGCGCCTGATTATGTATTTGACGGATATCGAGAATATCCGCGACGTGATTCCGTATCCCCGCACGCCGGGCAACTGCGAGTTCTAAGAGACGCTGTAAACGCTCGGAAACACGTTATCGGAATTTGTGCAAAATTCGGATGGGCTCATTTGCTGTAAGAAAGATTGTTTCATCATGGACGATAGATTTGTAAGAACGGCGCTCATCTTCGGCGAGGACGGCATGCGGCGGCTCAGCGATGCGCGCGTCGCGGTATTCGGCGTCGGCGGCGTCGGCGGGCATTTGGTGCAGGCGCTGGCGCGCGCGGGCGTAGGGCATATCACCGTGATCGACGACGACGTGGTGAGCGTGTCCAACATCAACCGTCAGGCCGTCGCGATGGATTCCACCGTCGGCCGCCCGAAGGTCGAGGTGATTGCTGAGCAGGTGCGGGACATCAACCCGGCCTGCGAGGTGACGCCGCTGCGCCTGTTTTATACGCCGGAGAACGCCGAGACGCTCGACTTGGCGCGGTTTGACGCGATTGCGGATTGCATCGACACGGTGAAGGCGAAGGTCACGCTGATCTGCCGCGCCAAGGAGGCGGGCGTGTACGCCATCAGCGCGATGGGCGCGGGCAACAAGCTCGACCCGGCGCGGTTCGAGGTGACGGATATCGCCCAAACCAGCGTCTGCCCGCTCTGCCGCGTGATGCGCACCCAGCTTAAAAAGCGCGGCGTGGCGCACCACACGGTCGTCTACTCCACCGAGGAGCCGCTGAAGATCGTCGCGGACGAGCAAAACGGCCGCCATGCGCCCGGAAGCGTCAGCTTTGTGCCGCCGGTCGTCGGGCTGATTATGGCGGGCGAAATCATCAAAACCATCGCAAGGGGGAACGCTTGATGCAGGGAGCGGTAGCGCGCGAGGAGATCGAACTGTCGTTTAAGCGGTATATCCTCGAAAAGACGGAGGCGTTTGCCCACGAGCCGATGGAGGACGTATACCGCGTGAATCTGCTCGGGCAGATGCTCGACCGATACGACGAATTGCGCCAAAAGGGGCTGAGCGGCGACGCGGCTTTGCAGCGGACGACGGCGGATTACGCCGACATCCCCGCGCGGATGCGCCGCGAGGGCTTTGAAGAGGCGGGCGCGCACCGAACGGAGGCGCGCTGGCCGCAGATGACCGAGGAGGAAGCCGCCGACTATGTGAAGCAGAGCGACGCCTACGCGCGCAAAATCGCGATGGGCACGGCGCTTTGCAGCGCCTGCGTCGCGCCGATGATGCTGCTGGTCGCGCTGATGTCGGCGTTCGGCATGCCGGACGTGGGCGGCATGCTCGGCTGTGTGAACATGTTCGTGATGATCGGCATGGGCGTTTACTGTCTGGTGACGGCGAAAAAGCCGGAGAACCGCAGCCGGATTCGAAGCGGAAAATTCTCCCTGAGCGCGTCCCTGCGCAAAAAGCTGATGGCGAGCAAAGCGCGCGCCGACGAGAAGGCGCGGCACAAAAAAGGCCTCGGCTGCGCGCTGCTGGCGACGTGCGTTTTGCCGATCTTCGCCGGCGCGGCGCTGGACAGCGTATGGCGCTTGTACAGCAGCAACCCGTTCGCGATTCTCGGCGTGGGCGCAATGTTTCTGATGATTGGCGCGGGGGTTTACGAGCTGACCGCCGCCAACGGAGAAAAGAAGCCGATCAAGGATTTGCTGAAGGAATGATTCCCGGCGCGTGCGCGTGTACGGCGCATGGCGCAGAAAGGAAAGAAAAATGGCATCACCCGTAACGTTTGACCTTGTCAAAAAGGACGCGAAAACCCATGCGCGGCGCGGCGTTGTGCATACCCCGCACGGCGATATCCAGACCCCGATCTTCATGCCGGTGGGCACGCAGGCGACCGTCAAGGGGACGACCCCGCGCGAACTGAACGAGGTCGGCGCGCAGATCATCCTCTCCAACACCTATCACCTGCACATCCGCCCCGGCGAGGAGCTGGTCAAGGAGGCGGGCGGGCTGCACAAATTTATGAGCTGGGATAAGCCGATCCTCACCGATTCCGGCGGATTCCAGGTCTTCTCGCTCGCCAGCCTGCGCAAGATCAAGGAGGAAGGCGTGCATTTCCGCAGCCACCTCGACGGCAGCAAGATGTTCATCGGTCCGGAGACCAGCATGGCCATTCAGGAGGCGCTGGGCAGCGACATCGCCATGGCGTTTGACGTGTGCTCGCCGTATCCCTGCGACCACAAGACCGCGCAGGAGGCCATGCTCCGCACGCACCGCTGGGCGAAGCGCTGCAAGGAATACCACACGCGCGAGGATCAGGCCGTGTTCGGCATTGTGCAGGGCGCGTTTTATGAGGATCTGCGCATCGAGAGCGCGAAGGCGCTGAGCGATATGGATTTCCCCGGCTACGGCATCGGCGGCCTTTCCGTCGGCGAGCCGAAGCCCATCATGTATGGCATGCTCGAGGCGATGATGCCCTATATGCCGGTGAACAAGCCGCGCTATCTGATGGGTGTGGGCAGCCCGGATTGCCTCGTGGAGGGTGTGTATCGCGGCATTGATATGTTCGACTGCGTGCTCGCCACCCGCATCGCGCGCAACGGCACCTGCTTCACCGATCAGGGGCGGCTGGTCATCCGCAACGCGCAATACGCCCACGATTTCGGCCCGATTGAAGAGGGCTGCGACTGCTACGCCTGCCGGAATTTCTCCCGCGCGTACATCCGCCACCTCATCAAGGCGGGCGAGATCACCGGCGGACGGCTGGCGACGATCCACAACCTGCGCTATCTGCTCAGGCTGATGGAGCGTATCCGCAAGGCCATCGAGGAGGATCGCTACGAGGAATTCCGCCGCGATTTCTTCAATCATTACGACATGAGCCGGAATTTCTGATGCAATCCCGCTGTGGTCAGTCGATGAATTTGCCCGCAACAGTTGCAGAACAAGGAAAAACAGGCTATAATAATGAAGTTACCCAATGAATGAAAGGATGTGTCTTTCCCCATGAAGTATGCCCTTATGAACCTGCTGGCTGACGCCGCCGCCACCACCGCGACGACCGACGCGGCCGCCGCGACCGAGACCATGGGCACCGGCGCGACCATCATCTACTATGCCGTGCAGTTTGTGCCGATGATTCTGATCTTCGTCGTGTTCTACTTCCTGCTGATCCGTCCGCAGCGCAAGAAGGACAAGGAAGCCAAGACGATGCTCGACAACCTCAAGGTTGGCGACCGCATCTGCACCATCGGCGGCATTTACGCAACCATCGTCCGCATCAAGGACGACGTGCTGACCGTCGAGGTCGGCGACCAGAAGACCCAGATGATGATCGCCCGCTGGGCCGTGCGCAACGTGGAGCAGCTCTCCGTGACCAACGATTCCGAGCAGCTCATCTGATTTCCCGCATAAGATAAACCGCCCCGTCATAGTTTTGGCTGTGACAGGGCGGTTTTTTCGTGGGAAAGAGAGGGGAAGAGCGTGGAAAATCAAACCTTTGCTTCGTCAAGGGGCGTCGGCTCGTTCAAGCGGACGACGCGGAGAAGCGCGCGCAGAACGGAGAAAAACGCGATGTTTGCCGTGCTGCGCGGGGTGCTTGTCGCGGCGGCGATCACCGTCATCGGCGTGGCGGTCTTCGCGCTGATTCTGAATTGGTGGAATGCCAGCGACCGCGCCATCACGGCCGTCAATCAGGTGGTGAAGTTCGTGTCCATCCTCGCGGGCGTGACGACCGCCATGCGCGCGGGGGAGAGCGGCGGCGCCATGCGCGGCGCCTGCGTCGGGCTGCTGTATATGGCGCTGGGGATCGTCTGCTATGCGCTGATGATGGGGCAAAACCCGAGGCTGACCGCCTATCTCGCCGATTTGGGCATGGGGCTGGCCGCGGGCGGCTTGTTCGGGATGATTCTGACGGCGCGGAAGACGGGCTGAGAGACATAAAAGGAGCTGTCAGTTCGCTTGACAGCTCCTTGAGGTTACTTTCTCATGGCCTTGCGGAAATTATACCGCGTTTTCCAGTAGCGCGATTCGCGGCGGATGGTGTTGATGATGTCCCCGCCGAGAAACAGGAAGACGTTGAGCAGACAGAGCACGATCGTCACCCGCGTGGACGCGCCGCCGACGATAAAATAATACAGGTACAGCGCCGCGTCGGCCAGCGCGAGATACTTCATCTTGATCGGCAGGAACATGAACAGCAGCACCCGCTCGTCGGGATACAGCGCGGCGTAGGCGAAGAACAGCGACAGATTGAGGAACATGTTGTTGCCATAGCCGGTAATCAGCGCGGCAATGATCGAGCCGAGCATGCCGACCCCATAATACAGGTTGAACTTGACCTTGCCCCACTGGTTTTCCAGCCCGAGGCCGATCATGTAGTAAAAATACAGCGCGAACAGGATGAAAATCGGCGAGCTGGACGGCGGTGTGAACACGAACGTCACCAGCCGCCAGATTTGCCCGCGCATGAGCCCCGCGCGGGTCAGCGAGATGAGAGAATAAAGCCGGTAGCCCAGCGTCGGCCAGATATACATCAGCGCGAAGACGATGCCCTGACCGATGACGATGTATTTCATCAGATTGCCGATGGCATAGCGGCGCAGTTTGCGCTCCAAATCATAATTGATGCGGTTGTCCTTCAAGCGGCAGACCTCCTTTTGATGTAGTATACCATATTTACGCGCGGGGGAAAACAGTGAAAACCGCTTTTTCGGGCTGACCGACAGAATTTTCAAAAACAGGTGAAAAAAGAACAAAAAATGTATTGACAAGAAGCGCGGATTCTGATATAATCTATTCCTGTCAGGCGGATGCGTGATCTTGCGAGACTAAACGCCAATGTGGCTCAGTCGGTAGAGCAGCGGTTTCGTAAACCGCAGGTCAAGGGTTCGAGTCCCTTCATTGGCTCCATTTTCGAGGTGTAGCGCAGTTTGGTAGCGCGTTTGGTTCGGGACCAAAAGGTCGCAGGTTCAAATCCTGTCACCTCGACCACTTTTGTCTGAAAGCGTCAGCTTTCAGGCTTTTTTCTTATTTGCAGTAAATGAGCAAATAAGAAATTTCGCACAAATTCCAATAACGGGCGCGCGATGCGCGCCCCTACAATGTCGCGGGAAAAAGTAACTGCGCATTATGCCGCCGTGCCCGTAGGGGCGCGCTTTGTGCACGGATAGGAATTGCGTAAAATCGCCCGCGTAAACGGGACAGAATACAAAAACCCGCCCCTGTGCCGGTATTTGGACAGCAGGGGCGGGTTTTATAGCGCCAAGGGGAACTCTGCCGGACGCTGAAAATCGGGCTTACGCGGCGGCTTTGGCGGCTTTCTTGGCTTGCAGCTTACGGAAGCCGAAGAGCGCAAGGAAGAGCGCAATGCCGATGACGGAGAACAGCTTGCTGGCCGTGATCGTGAGCACAATCACGCCGAAATAGGCGATGCGCTCGATGACCGTGATCTTGCCTTCGACATATCCCTGAAGCGAAATCGCCAGAGAGTAGCTGATGGCAAGGCCGGAAAGCCAGGTCAGCAGCGTTTGCAGATCGAAGGCAAAGGAGATGTAATCGGTGTTCAGCGCAAAGGCGAACGGCAGCAGGAAGCCCGTAATGCCCAGCTTGACGGCGGTAAGGCCGACGGTCATCGGGTTTTCATCCGCGATGCCCGCCGCGGCGTAGGATGCGACAGCCACAGGCGGCGTGATCGCCGAGAGGGAAGCGAAGTAGAGCAGGAACAGATGCGCGGCCAGCACCGGAATGCCCAGACCGGTCAGCGCCGGGGCGATGGCCGTCGCACAGACGATATACGCGGCGGTCGTCGGCAGACCCATGCCCAGAATCGCGCAGACGATCATAGAGAGCACGAGGCTCGGGATGAGCATGTTGCCGCCCAGCTGGACGATGAAGTTGGAGAACTTCAGCCCCAGTCCCGTCAGGGAGAAGACGGCGACGACAATACCGGCGGTTGCGCACGCGCCGACGACGGTGCACAGCGATCTGCCGGCGGAAACGGCGCCCTCGATCACGTCGGAGAAGGTCATCCGGTCGTTCTTATCCAGGAAGCTGCAAACGATGTTGGCCGCGATGGACCAGATGGCCGCAACCATCGGCGTTGTGCCCACGCCGAGCATGAGCACCAGCAGCAGGATGATCGGCACGAAGAGCTTCACGCCCTTCCGGACGGAGGTGCCCAGATCGGGGATCATTTCGGGCGGCAGGCCGCTCAGATCATGCTTGACCGCCTCCAGATCGACCATCTTGAACAGGCAGACGTAATACATGATTGCGGGGAGAATGGCCGCGATGCAGACGACGGAATACGGCGTGCCGGTTGCGTCGGCCAGAACAAAGGCCGCCGCGCCCATGATCGGGGGCATGATTTGGCCGCCCGTGGAGGCGACTGCCTCGACCGCGCCCGCGAATTTGGATTGGTAGCCGTTGCGCTTCATCAGCGGGATGGTGAACGCGCCGGTGCTGACGACGTTCGCCACGCAGCTTCCGGAGATCATGCCGAACAATCCGCTGGCGATAACGGCCATTTTGGCGGGGCCGCCGCGATTGCGTCCGGCCAGCGCGATGGCGATATCCTGAAAGATTACGTCCGCGTGAGAGACGTTCAGGTAAGCGGCGAACAGCAGGAACAGATAGACGTTATTCGCGGAGGTGCCGATCGGGGAGCCGTAAACGCCGCGGTCGGAGAAGATGGCCAGCGTGATGCGGCGGAGGCTGTAGCCGCGATGGCCAAACAATCCGGGAATCTGGTCGCCGAAGAAGGCATAGAGAATCGCGACAATCGCGATGATCGGCAGAACGTTGCCCAGCACGCGGCGCCCCGCTTCCAGCGTCAGCAGCGTGATGATGCAGCCGAAGATGAACAGCTCGTTCGTCAGCTTGTTGTTCTGCATGTTGGAAACGTAGGTTTCATAGTTGGTGATGACGTAAACGCTGACGACCAGCGTTAAAAGGATGCAGACCCAGTCGATGATCCGAAAACAGACGGTCTGTGTTCGGGTCTTGTTTTGCATCTTACGGCCCAGCGGATAATACAGGAAGATCAGCACGAGGCCGATGAGCAGGTGCCATGCATAAAACAGGATGCTCGGGATGGTGAATACGGTGAAATTGCCGATGTGCAAAAAGGCGGCAAAGATCGAAACTGCGATCACGATAGCCTGCACAAGCTTATCGTATGCCGTTTTTTTCTCCATGTGATGCTGCTCCTTGTTGGATGAATGGGGGAAAGGCGGTCAAATCGAAAGGCTTTTGTAGGGGTCAGGCTTTGAAAAAAAGCCTCGTCCAAACGAATGGTCCCCATTTGGACGAGGTTGATACAACCCTGTTTGTTCAGCGGATTACTCGGCGTATTCCGGCGGAATCAGGCTGGCCGGCACGTCGATGCCGATCTCCTTGAGGTAACGAACCGTGCCGGCGTGAAGCGGGCAGTTGTAGTTGAGGATATTCTCGGCGGTCATGTAGCTCAGACCCTTGTAGACCTGCACGAGCGCGTCGTTGCTCTCCAACAGCGTCTTGGTCATCAGGTAGACGTAATCCTCCGGCACATCGGAGCTGGTCACGAGCATATTCCACTCGGAAACGGTGGGAATATCCTCAGTCACGGCCTTGTAGGAACCGGCAGGCATGGTCGCCTTGCTGTAGAACGGGTAGTTCTCGCAGAGGAAATTCTGCTCTTCCTCGGTCAGACTGACGAAGGAAAGATCGTTGCTGGCCTCAAGCTCGGTGATGGCCGCGAACGGCGGGAGGGAGAACAGCACGGCGACGCCGACGTTGCCGTTGCCCACGGCGGAAGCGGTCGCGCTGTGGCCGTCGTTGAAGATCGAGGACGGGGTGATGCCCATCTTATCGAACGCCTCGCGCAGGACGCTGTCCATCGCGGCGCCCTTGGAGCCCAGACCGACGATCTTGCCGTTCAGGTCGGTGAGCTTGGTCGCGCCGGTGGACTTGAGGGAGTAGATCGTCAGGTAGGACGGATAGAGCGCGACCATGCCGCGAATCTTGTCCATCGAGCCGCCGGTCCAATCGGCTTCGCCCTTGATGGCTTCGGCAATCGCCGAGGTCATGCTGACGCCGACCTCCGCCTCGCCGTTCTGAATGAGGGTGAGGTTCGCGGTGGAGCCGCCGGTTTCCTCCGCCGTCATAACGAAGAAATCCGGGAGCGCGTTGTTCAGCACGGTGGCAATGCCGCCGCCGACGAGGTAGAAGTTGCCGCCGGAGGAGCTGGTGCCCAGCGAGTAACGGAGCGGTTTCTTCGGGGGCGTGATCTCTTCGGCCTGACCGAAAGCCGCCATGGAGAACGTCATGGCCAGCGCCATGACCAGAGCAAGCATTTTTTTCATGGTAATCTCTCCTGTTTTTTCTCTTTTTCGAACGTCAAGCACGTCTGGGACCATCAGACCGTGACGGAAAGCGGAATCATAAACACCCTCACGGCGCGGAACGCGCGGCCCGCGCGCATGCCGCCGCCCATCACATGCCCGCCCGCCGTGGCGCAGCTGGCATGGATATGGACGAACAGGGGGCTGGTTTTATCCGGGTAAACGGCCAGCAGAGCCGGATCGACACACTCGCGGCGCATGATTTCGCCGGTGAAGGAAAGCAGCTCCGCCGCGTCGTGGCAGGGGGTGACGGCGGTTTTCAGCGGCAGCTCGTTCTGAATCGGCGTGGTGAATTCCATGCCGATCACCGAACCGATGGCCGCCGGGATCATCACGCTCTGCCAGCCCTTTTCGATGACATAATCGGAGATGACCTGGCGGATGTCCTCGCCGCTCTTGACGGTGACCTCAAAAATCTCCGGCATGGCTCAGCCCTCGACCTTCTTCATGGCCTGACTGGCCGCGATGAGAATCGGGTCGTAAACCGGCGCGACCGGCGGGGCATAGACCAGATCCAGCTCGTTGATTTCGGATACCGTCATGCCGCAGGTGATGGCGGTTGCGAACACGTTGATCCGCCCGGCGACGGATTCGCTGCCGATGGCCTGCGCGCCGAGCAGCCTGCCCGTCTTCTTATCCAGAATGAGGCAGATGGTGTTATCCCGGCTGCCCGGATAATAGGAGGCGCGGTCGCCCTTGGTGATGATGGAGGAAACGGCGTCGTAACCGGCGGCCTTCGCCTGATCCAGCGAGAGGCCGGTGGCGGAGATGTACAGATCGAACGCCTTGGTGACCATCGAGCCGAGCACGCCCTTGAAGGTCTCGTGCTCGCCTGCGAGGTTGCCGCCCGCGATGCGCCCCTGCTTGTTGGCCGTCGTGCCGAGCGGCACATACGCCGCGCCGCCGGTGATGCGGTTTTTCATCTGCACGCAGTCGCCGCAGGCCCAGATGCGCGGGTCGCTGGTGCGCATTTCGTCATCCACGACGATCGCGCCCTTGAGCCCCAATTCAAGCCCCGCGTCGCGCGCCAGATCGCTGGCGGGGACGACGCCGATGCTCAGCAGCGCGTAATCAACCGGCGTTTCGCTGCCGTCCGTCGCGCGAACGCCGCAAACGCTGCCCTCCGCCGTCATCAGCGCTTGGGCGCCTGCATTCAGGTGGACGTGAACGCCGTGCTGCGTGAGCGTGTCGAGCACCGCCTCGGAGAAGCTCTCCGTCAAGAAGGGCAGCAGGCGGGGCATCATCTCAAAGAGATGCACCTCGACGCCGCTGTTGGTCAGCTCTTCGGCCACCTCAATGCCGATGAAGCCGCCGCCGATGATGGCCGCCTTCTTCTGCGCGCCGCTCTGAACGACGTGCTTGAGGCGGATGCTGTCCTCCACGGTGCGCAGGGTGTAAACGCCCTTTGCGTCCGCGCCCGGAATACGGGGCACGATGGGGCGCGCGCCCGTCGCGATGACGAGCTTGTCATACGGGCGCTCGAAGACTTCGCCGTTGTCCAGATTGCGGACGGTGACGGTCTGCGCGCCGCGGTCGATCCGGGTGACCTCGTGGTGGATAAAGGTGGGAACGCCGCGCTTGTTCGTCATCTGATCGACGCTCAGGCTGACCAGATCGTTCGGTTCCTTAATCATATCGCCGACGAAATACGGCAGGCCGCATGCGCCGTAGCTGATGTAGCCGGATTTTTCAAACACGGTGATATCCAGCGACGGATCGACGCGCTTGGCCTTGGAAGCGGCGCTCAGACCTGCGGCCGTGCCGCCGATGATAATCACTTTTTCAGCCATGGATGTTCGCTCCCTTCGGGAAAATAAGGGCATGGAGGTCGATTAAATTTCGATGGTGTCGTTGGAGATGTGGTATTTCTCAATCACGCCCATCTGGGTCATGGTCTCCTTGAGGTGCTCGAGCTTCGCGCCGGTGTAATCCTCATACGGCTTGCGCAGATGGCCGCCCGGCAGACCCAGCAGGTTCAGCGCCGCCTTGATGACGATCGGGTTGGAGAAGGTGTAAAGCTCCTGAAGCAGCGGGAACCACTTGAAGTACTCCTGACGGCATTCCTCAACGATGGTCATATCCGTCCACGGGCGGGAATACTTGGCCGCTTCCTCCGGGATGATGTTGCCGCCGATGTTGGCCGTGCCGGTGCCGCCGACAGCCAGCGTCGGGATGACGATGGAATAGTGCGGGTAGTCGCAGCACATGATCTTGACCTTGCCCTCGCACAGGCGCTGCACCTGAACGAGCTGCTCCACGCTCGGCAGAGCCTCTTTATCGACGACGAAGTTCTCGTGCTTCTCGGCGAGATACTGGATGGTTTCCGGCAGAACCTGAACGCCCAGACGGCTCGGGTTGTTGTAAATGCCGCAGGGGATCTTCACGCTGCTCATGCAGGTGTCCAGATGGGTCTTGGCGGCGTGCTGGGTGATGAGCACATACGGCGGCACGGTGAAGACAACGCCGTCGGCGCCTTCGGCCTCGCAGAACTGCGCGAACTCGACGCTGGCCTCGGTGGTCAGGGACGCGGCGCTGAAGAAGACCGGAATGGTCTTGAGACCGCGGGCAGCGCGATCCTTCATGTACGCGAGGACGGAGCGGACGATCAGCTTCTTTTCCTCGAGGGTCAGCAGCGTGACCTCGCCGGCGGAACCGAGAATGAACAGCTGGCTCGTGCCGTATTTGATCTGGCGGGCGATCAGGAGCTTAAAGCCCTCGATATCGATCTGGTTGTCTGCGGTGAACGGGGTGGGCATGGCCACCCAAGAGCCTTGGAGATTCATCATAAGTCAATATCCTCACTTTCAAAAATGTGGCTGATGTATGCGAAGGGCGAAAGCCCCTGCCTGCTTCAAAGGAAAAAGGGAAAAATCAGTTTTCCAGCATGATGCGCAGAATTTCCACGTCCGTGGCGCGCATGCCTTCGCGCCCCATGCGGCCGTAGCTCTTGAGGGTTTTTTCGGCGCTGTCCTTGACCAAGCCCTCGCCGCTGCGGAAGCCGCGGCGTTCGCTGGCCATGTGATAGGCGAGGATGGCCGCATCCACCGAGGAGGCGATCTTCGCCGCGCAGGAAGCCTTCGCGCCGTCGCAGACGATGCCGGAGACATTGCCCAGCGTGTTGACGATGGTTTCCTCAATCACTTCGTAGCTGGCGTTGTTCAGATAAGCGATGGCCGCGCCCGCGCCGACGGCGGCGGAAACCGCGCCGCAATAGGCGCTGAGCTTGCCCAGCTCGTTCTTCTGGTAAATGCCGATCAGGTTGCTGAGCACGAGCGCGCGGATCTTCTTTTCGCGGGTGACCTCAAGCTCCTCGGCGTAGACCTCGACCGGCAGGCTGACGGTCATGCCCTGATTGCCGCTGCCGGAGTTAATCATCACCGGCAGAACGCAGCCGTTCATGCGCGCGTCGCTGCCCGCGGCCGGAAGCGCCCGCGCGCGGTTGCGCACGTCGTCGCCGTAATGCTCCAGAATCGTAGAGCCGACGTTCGCGCCGTATTTGTTGGAAAGCCCCTCGCGCGCAATCTTGAGGTTGCAATCCACCTGACGCTCCATCAGGTCGGCGACGTCCTCCAGCTTGACGGTTGTGGCGAAGGTGTAGATATCCTTGAGGTTGAGCAGGGAGCGATCCGTCTCCGTTGCGTTCTGAACGGACAGCCCCTTTTTGAAGATCTGCTCGCCGTTGTGCTCGATGCGGACGATGTTCGTGTGGGAAAAAGCGATTTCAACCAGCGACGATTCGTCTCCCGCGGTCATCTCCACGATAATCTGGAGGCTGGAAACCCCTTCGATCAGCTCGACGGAGCAGATCTTCTTTTTGAGCAGCTCGCGCGTGAGCGCCAGATCTTCCTCCGTCACATCGACCAGCACCTCGAGCTTCTTGTCGGGGTTGCCGCCGACCGCGCCGAGCACGGCGCTGGTTTCGATGCCCTTCATGTCCCCCGTCGTGGGAACGATGACGGCCTTGACGTTTTTGATGATGTTGCCGGAGCATTTCACCGTGATGTGTTCCGGCAGACGGCCCAGAACGCGGCGCGCCTTGGCCGAAGCGTAGGCGATGGCGATGGGCTCGGTGCAGCCCAGCGCGGGAACGATTTCCTCGCGGAGGATCGCCAGATATTCATTGTAAACGTGTTGATCCATAGAATGTCTCTCCAATCCAAGCTGTGAGGGAAAAGTGACAATTTCGGGTGGTGCTTTATTCGACAATTTCATTTCACACCTAAAAAATACCAGAAAAATAGGATAATTTCAACATGGAAATGAAAATTGTTCCCACTAAACTTTGTATATCATGTTACACTCTGTCGAATCGGCGTGAAAGCAAAGCGCCGCCAAGGGACTGCTTGACGGCGCTGCTGTTTGGTTAAATGGGGAAGAATCAGACGTCGAAGCCGAGATAATCGGCGGCAAGGCCGATGATGGTCAGCATGCCGACGGGGAGACAGGCATTGTCGCAATAGAACGTGGGGGAGTGCGCGGAACCGTAGGGGCCGCCGGGTGTGCGCGCGCCAAGACGGACGAAAATGCCGGGCTTCTTCTCCTTGATGAAGGCAAAGTCCTCGCCGCCCATGGCCGCATAGGGCATGATCTTGGTGTTTTCCTCGCCCAGCATCTTTTTGCCGACCCGCAGCGCGCGATCGACCCATTCATCCTCGCAGATGAAGGGCGGAACGCCGCGAATGTAATCCACATCGGCGGTGCAGCGATAGGCCTCCGCGACGGAAGCCGCCACGCGCTTGACGCTTTCCTCCATGCGGTCGCGGTCGGCGGGGTTCAGGGTGCGAACGGTGCCGGTCATTTCCACATAGTCGGGCACGATGTTGCTCGCCGCGCCGGCGTGGATGGTGCAGATGGAGATCACGACCGCGTTTGCCGGATTGGTTTCGCGGGAGACCAGCGTTTGCAGCGCGCCGACCACGGCCGAGGCCGCGACAACGGGATCGCGCAGGGTGTGGCAATGCGCGCCGTGGCCGCCCTTGCCGTTGATGCGGATGCGAACCTCGTCGGCGCTGGCCAGAATAGCGCCGTAACGAACGCCGATGGTGCCCGCGTCCAGCTCGGCCGAGATATGCAGCGCGGCCACCGCGTCGATTTGATCGAAATCAATCTCCGGGTCGTTCAGAAACAGCTTCGCGCCCTTGAGAATCTCCTCCGCCGGCTGAATAAAGAAGTAGATCGAGCCGGAGAACTGATCCTTTATTTCGCTCAGGATCTTGGCGGCGCCCACGTTGATGGTGCCGTGCACATCGTGCCCGCAGGCGTGCATCACGCCGGGCACTTTGCTGCGGGGGGACATATTCTCCGCTTCCTGAATGGGCAGCGCGTCGATGTCGCCGCGGAAAACGATTGTGGGGCCGTTTCCGGGCTTGGTGCCCTTCAGCTCAAAGAAGAGGCCGGTTTCGCCGACCCGCTTGAGGCGGTCGTACTGGACGTTCTTCTTGACGTAATCTTCCAGCAGCGCACAGGTGTTGTACTCCTGCATGCTCAGTTCGGGGTTTTCGTGGATATATTCGCGGATTCGGGTGATTTCCGGCGTGATTTCCGCGACTTTCTTTCTGATGTCTACCATAATATCATACCTCGCTTATCGGGCTAAACTGCGGGTGAAGCGGCTGCATTAAAGGCCGGTCCAGCCGATGGCCTGCAAGATCATGGTGATGACGATGGCAGCGCCGATGTTCATCATCAGATACTTGAACGCCCACTTGATATACTTGGGGAAGCTGATGCCGACCATGGCCAGACAGCCCATCATGGGGCCGTTCAGCGGGGTGAGCAGGTTGCACAGGCCGTCGCCGAACTGGAAGGCCTGCACGGCGACCTGACGGGTGATGCCGACGAGATCGGCGATCGGGGTCATCAGCGGAATCATAACGGCCGCCTGACCGGAGCCGGAGGGGATGAAGATGTTGACGATGGCGTTGACGACGACCATCAGGCCGGCGCCCACCACAGCGCCCACCTTGTTCAGCGGGATGCTCAGCGCGTAGACGATGGTATCCAGCACGCAGCCCTGGCTCAGGATCACGGCGATGGCGCTGGCCAGACCGGTGATGAAGGAGGCATAGATCATGGGCTTGCAGCCCTTGATGAACTTGTTGGCGATTTCGTTCATGCTGAATCCGGAAACCAGACCGGTGACGATCATCATGCCGAAGAAGTAGGAAGCGATCTTCTGCGCGTTCCACTTGTGGGAAATGGTCAGCGCAACGCAGATGACAACGCCGGTCAGGAACACGATCACGGTGGCGAGCTGGCGCTTGGTCATCTTCGCGGTGGAATCGGCGGAAACCTCGAAGGAGCTGTGGAAATCCGAACCGTAGTTCAGGCTCTTCGTGGGATACTTGCGGATGCGGCGGTAGTACAGCATGGTGACGATGTACAGGAAGGTGATGTTGGCCAGGCAGCACGCCACGCGGACGTTGGTGCCGGAGAAGATCGGAATCTCAGCCATGGTCTGCGCAACGCCCAGAATGCTGGGGTTGGCAAAGCCGATGGAGAAACCGCTCTGCAGGCCGAAGTAGATAATCAGGAAGGCCAGAAACGGATCGCCGCCGATGGAGCTGGCCATGACGATGCCGATGGGCATCAGGGCGACGCCGATGTTGGCAAACGCGCCGGCGGCGTTGCCGATGCCCAGACCGAACATCAGCAGCGCGATGGCCAGCAGTTCCTTGCCCTTCAGCTTGCAGGCCAGCCAGGTGAAGAAATCCGACAGCGCGTGGCTCTCTTCAACCATCGCGACGGACGCGCCGCAGAAGAAGATCAGGAAGATGGTGCCGGCGCTCTTGATAAAGCCCTGATAAATGGCCTGAAGCATATCCCACGGGGTCTGATGCTGGGCGTCCACATACTGGAAGGTGCCGGCGACAACCTTCGTCAGCTTGCCTTCGGTGACGCGCTCAAAGCTGCCGGCCGGGATGATCCAGGTTAAGATCATCGCGACGCAGCAGAGAATGAAGATCAGTGCGTACACGTCGGGGAATTGGAATTTCTTTTTCTTTGTCGTGGCTTCCATGGTTTTTTCTCCTTTGTCGATTGTTTATTTCAAGATAAAGCGTTTGAACCCGCTTTACCTGAGTAACGGAGTGAAGTGCATTGATTATAAACGCTTTTTCGGTTCATGTCATGGGCAAAAATGGAGAATTAGATGATATTCTTTGTTCGAAAGTCGCATGATGTGCCTAAAAAATATCAGAAAAATAGGATGAATTCAACATGGAAAGGAAAAACGTTCCCGCGGAACTTTGTATAAAATGTTACACTATTCCAAATAAATGCGGGAATATATGACGGACAGTCATTGGGCAAAAAAGCAGATTCTGTAGCCCTGTTATCGGAATTTTTGAAAATTTCGGATTTGCGCATTGAACGATACAAAAAAAGCGGCGCAAGGCCGCTTAAAAAAATCAATTTTTTCCGTCCGAAATTTCCTGCTCGTATTGCTGAATGTTGATCTGCGTTTTGCGGTTGAGCACCCGGATAAAGCCCTCGGCGCAAAGCTCGTTGATCAATTTGCTGACGGTCACGCGCGCGCCGCCGATGATGGTGCTGATTTCGTACTGCGTGTAATTGATCTTGAGGTCGTACCATCCGCCGTCGATGACGCGGCTGGTGTCGGCCGTGGAGCAATACAGCCGCTTGAGGCGATCCTTGCAGGGGGTGAAGACGAGGTTGGCGATCTCCTGCCGCAGGATGCGCATCTTCTTGGAATAACTCAGCAGGATGGCCTCCCGGAAAAGCGGGCTTTCATCCAGCAGCATTTCATATTTGGAGTTGGGGATGCAATAGAGAATGGAAGGGACTTCCGCCTTGGAGAACAGCCCGGTCGCGTCGTGCAGCGCGCAGGGCGTTTCGCCGTAAAACCAGCCCGCAGAAAGGGTGTAGAGAATTTTTTCTGATCCATCCTGTGCGATCATATAGTGACGGGTGCGGCCGCTGGCGATATAGTATACGCCTTCCGGTTTGCTGCCCGGCTCCAGAAAGACGGTCTTGGCGGGAATTTTCAGCATGACCGCATTTTTTGCAATCAAACTTTGAAGTTCGTTGGGGTTGGATACGGGCAGCGTGACGTTGGAATCTTCCCACTTCAAGGCACATTCCTCCTACTATAATAAAGTCGTATCTACACCAACCTTCAGTAGAGATAAAAACGATTTGGAAGGGGAAGGAGCGTAGCGACTGAGCCTTCCAAATCGCGCGGCATTTGCCGCCTTCATTGGGTATCGAAATCCGCTTTGGATTTTGATATAATCTTCTCGTGCGGGCAGAGGATCACGTTTTCCTCCATGTGGTTACTGTCCACTTTTCACAGAGTGTGACCTCTGTCCCTGCGGGATTTCACTTATGAGCCGGATGTCGCAGCGAACCCGCTGTCTTCGCATGTCCAAGTAGGTTTTGACCCGCTTCGTTCAGAGGGCTGTCCGCAACTTGATTTTTCGAGGTGTTTTCTATGCTGTTCGTCGGTATTGACATTGCCAAGCGTAACCACGAAGCGTCCGTAATCGCTCAGGATGGACGTGTTGTCCGCAAGGCCATGCGCTTTGCCAATTCCCAAGCAGGTTACAACAAATTCATGGACATGGTGCGCGGTCTCAGCGAACCCGTCGTGTTCGGCATGGAGGCGACGGGGCACTACTGGCTGACGCTCTATACCCATCTGCGCAATGATGGCTACACGGTTCATGTCATCAACCCTATCCAGTCCGATGCGCTGCGTGGCATGTATATCCGCAAGACGAAAACCGATTCTATTGACAGTGTGATTATCGCTGATGTCATCCGCTTCGGCAGATATTGCGAAACCTCCGTAGAACCCGGCGATCTCCAGGCTATGCGTGAACTGTGCCGCCAGAGATTCTATATCATCGACATGGCTTCCGATCTCAAGCGCAAGGTCATTGCTTTGCTTGACCAGGTCTTTCCTGAATACGAGAAGCTCTTTTCGGATACCTTTGGGGTATCCTCCATGGAGCTTCTGTCCCAGTACACAACCCCGGAAGAAATGCTATCTGTTTCCTCGCAGCAGCTTGCTGAGGTGCTGGAGAAAGCCAGTCGCGGCAGGCTGGGTGCAGAAAAAGCCGTTGAAATTCAGGACGCAGCCAAAAATTCTTTCGGCATCGTGATGGCTTCCGGCAGTTTTTCCCTCATTATCCGCCAATATATCGAACAGATTCGCTCTCTGGAATCTTCCGTCGATATTTTTGATACCGAAATTGCCCGCCTGCTGTCCGGTTTTGATACGCAGCTTACAACCATTACCGGCATCGGTCCCACCCTTGCTGCCGTCATCCTCTCTGAAATTGGCGGTGACATCAGGCGTTTCTCTTCATCTGCCAAACTCGCTGCTTATGCTGGTGTCGATCCGACTGTAAAGCAATCCGGCGACTTCTCCGGCACCAGAATGAAGATGTCCAAGCGTGGTTCACCCTACTTGCGTCGGGCAATCTGGCTCGCTTCTACAGTTGCAGCCTTCAAAGACCCGGCAATTCATGCGCTTTATGAGCACAAACGCGCTGAGGGCAAAGACCACATGACTGTAATCGGTCATATCTGCCGCAAAATGATCTCCATCATCTTCGCTGTTCTCCGTGACAACACTCCTTATCTCCCGGCGGTTATTCCGGATTAACCCCTTGACTTTTCATAGCCGGTCTTAAAAACATCCATCATATCATCGAACATAATCTCCTGATTATTCCACCCGAATCATATTTTCCACCGTGCAGACCTCCGGGTCAAACTTCGCCAATGCCGCCCGAATCGCCTGTTCATTCGCCTCGTGCGTAATGATAATCAGCGGCACGCGGCTTCCCGCCAGCTCCGCCTTCTGCATCATCGTTGCAATCGACACCGGCTCGCTCGACAGCCACGTCGCAATCTTCGCCAGCGAACCCGGCTCGTCCTGAATCGACAAACGCAGGAAATACCGCGTTTTCCAGTCGTTCGTGAACACCAGCGACGCATCCGCATTTGCGCTGTTCACAAACGTCGGATGCACATGCACGTCCACCGTTGCGGCATGAAGTATGTCGCCCACCACCGCGCTCGCCGTCGGCAAATCGCCCGCGCCGCGACCCTGCAGCATCATTTCCTTGCAAGCGTGGCCGTGCAGATAGACGGCATTGAAGCTGCCGTTGACCTGCGATAGCGGATGGTCGTGCGCAATCAGCGTCGGATGCACGCGAACCTCGATGGTGCTCCCACTGCGCTTGGCAATTGCCAGCAGTTTCAGCACATAGCCCATCTCTCGCGCATAGGCAATATCCACCGCCGTAATTTTCGTGATGCCTTCACGATAGACCTTGCTGAACGGTACGCGCGCGTGGAAGGCAAGGCTCGCCATAATAGAGAGCTTATAGGCCGCGTCCAGTCCCTCGACATCGGCGGATGGGTTCGGTTCAGCCAGCCCCAGCTGCTGTGCATCGTGCAGCACGGCTTCGTAGTCCTCGCCGTTTTCGTACATACGGGAAAGGATGTAGTTCGTCGTGCCGTTGATGATGCCCATCAGGGAATCAATGCGGTTCGCTTGCAGGGGCTGCATGAGGGTGTTGATAATCGGAATCGCGCCGCAGACGCTCGCCTCGTAGTACAGACCGACGTGGTTGCGCTGTGCAGCGGCTTGCAGGCGGTGCCAATTCAGGGCAATGGCGACTTTGTTCGCCGTGACAACGGTCTTGCCGTTTTCCAGCGCGCGGAGCATGTAGTCCGTCGCAGGTTGTTCGCCGCCCATGAATTCGACAACGATGCTGATTTCCGGGT